>Ga0102934_1001196_pt1 | contig 17954 bp, 11 predicted proteins | sample SalPonR2_A_D1_MG_FD_78175 | JGI IMG/M metagenome (GOLD analysis project Ga0102934, IMG submission 78175) | Salt pond soil microbial communities from South San Francisco under conditions of wetland restoration - Salt Pond MetaG R2_A_D1_MG | ecosystem: Environmental > Aquatic > Marine > Intertidal... | reverse complement strand
TCTCGGACCTTCCACTTGCACACGCAGCACCCTCTGGAACTGACGGACGTGCTGCAGGGCTTCGACTTGCCCTGGTCGCTCGATCGTGGCGGTGTCGATATTGCTGCGCATCAGAGCGGGGGGGAGGCGTGGAAAGCACTTGAGGACATCGAGCGCCGGTGGATGTCGACAGGCTTGGTGGGCGGGGGGGGGGGCGAAAGCCACGCAGCATGCTCCGCCCTCGAGGACCGGCGCCTATCGAATGTAAGCACGTGCGCGGCAATTATCGCACAAGGCGAACATTGCGAGCTGTGGGAGGAGATGGTCCCGGACGTGTCGCGGTTCTTCGAGTGGAGCATTGCGCATCGCCTGAACCGGGTCGAGTGGATCTTGCTGGGTAACCGCCGATGGGGAAGTCTGGTTGACTCCCCACTGCGGCAGGCTCGGCTTCGTTTGCTGGCTGCATTAGGCCAGGGGCTGGGCCTGATGGTGGGCGTGGATGACCCGATCGCCTTCCAGCAGCAGCACTCCTGGGTGATGACGACCACGCTGGCCCCGGAGGTCTGGCAGGTGGCGGCCGTGAAGGAGCGAGTGGATTGGCTGATAGGCGGCGCGGGCTTCGATTTTTTATCCACCGAAGCCGGATTTTCAGAGTTTTCTGCCCCCGACGACAAGCTAATGCTACGGCTTCTGGACGCATTTGCCGGGCGAGTCAACGGGACGTGGGGGAAAGAAGCGACTGTCAAGGTCCACTGCTCCTCAAACCAATTTTGCAAAAATTTTAAAGACCCTAGGTCGGACACGCCCTTAAACTTCAATTTTTTGCCCACATATGCGGGGCCAGAATTAGGTGTGCTGCCACACACCGTGCAAGCGTACGCTTTAGACGACCCAAGCGCCGGTGTATATGGAAACAGGAACTTCACATTCATGGCTGACTACATGCGATGGGAAGCGGGAAAAGGTGGGGCCCGCGGGGAAAAGGAAGGATTTCGAAGACAAATCCATTTTTACCCAGAAACGGCGTATTTCATCAATGTAGATATCGATGTACCGCTTTTCTTGCCTGTATACGCAGAGCGTCGTCTGCATGATCTGTTGCTCTTGGCTGAAGCCGAAGATGAGGAGGGTTTCCGACTAGCAGGAGCCTGGAATTTTGACTCGGGCTGGGAATGGGGCTATTGGCTAAACAGTGCTATCATGGCCGCGGCCATGTGGGATCCCACTCAATTCTTATCGGGGGGCACAGACTCGTCTCGCGCATTCGAGGAGGCGGTAGAGAGAAGTCTGAGACAGCTCGCTCCGTCATATAGAAGCCGTGTTGCTGAATGGGTGTCCGATATGGCGCATTTTCAATATCACACACTTCTCTTGGGCGAGCTTGGCGATGACATCGATGCGGCCTCCTCTTGTCCCGACCAAGTCAAGCTTTCGGGCATCGCCTATCTGTGCGGGAAAGACACTTGGGTTGAACTCCCCCGGAGACTAGGTTTGACTTTCACACAGCCAAATTACGTAGCTTTCGAGGAACACGCTGATCCGTACTATCCGCATGTACAGCCACTGCTAGCTTACATGCAGCGAGGCACAGAGAGGTTGTATCTGGATGGTGCAAGGTTGGTTCGCGTCGTGGAAGGTGAAAATAATGTATCGCCCGCGCTCATGGAGCACCTGAAAGAAATGCGAGATGGAGCTCACATGCTTGCGCTGCGTGCTCAACAAGTGGCACTCCTGTATCAAGCTACTTCGCCAAACTGCACAGAAAAAGGTTCGGATGTACTCCGAGATCGCTTGAAGCTTTTGTCTGAGAGCCGGATCCTCCTGAAAAAGGCAACAGCCGTAGTACAGTCGCGAGAAAGTCGGTACCAAGCGCCGCTAGGGCGGATAGCAGGCTGGCGGGAAAACCCAACGGTATACCACTGGGACTATTTATGGAGTGTGAAGAGCCTGTATTTTTGGTGGCGGGATCAAGGACGCGCTGAGGCCGTTAGTTTCAAGTCTCGCTGGTCTTTCTGCTATCTAAATCGGATGGACCCGACAGAGGTGGCTTTGGGCGTGGGAAAGAATTTCCTTCGAATTATCAGTACCAACTTGCCGCGAATATTCCCATGGAGTGGCTCCATCACAGACTGCTTAGCACCCCCTTCTAAGGAGTATGTATTTCCAAGAGACTTGTAAGGAGTGATTATTCGAAGTTGAGAATAAAAGCTGGCCATCACTAAAGTACCCCCTAAAAGATCACAAATTGAAAATAATCATTAGGATTCCGCCATCCTTCAACAAAGCCCGGGCGATGTCCCCGATCTTTTCTTTTTTCTTTTTGCTAAAAATGACTGTTCGCCCGTTTCAATAGCGGAATCCCTATAATGTCACCAATCGACATCCGGCAAGGTTTTAGTCTCCCAGTACCCTACTCGGTCTTTTCACTACACCCATGTAAGACTTCAATTCCCTAGATTTACCTGCCATCCATGTTCTCGAGTACGACAACGAACAAGATTGGCGACCTTTTATGTGCCTGAATCCTTGATGTGTAAGGTGGTAATGACAGGCTGCGAGATATCGCAGAAGAAAAATACAAATGATTATCTCAAGTACCGCGGGAGCGCGAGAAAGCTGTCGATCGGCAGTAAACTACTTCGACAGGCCGGTGAATTGCCCATTCAAAAGCGCTCGTTTGCCTGCGACAGATGTGCAGATGTGAACTAGGCCCCAAAATCGTTCAGCTCCTGCGACATCAACTTTGGACACAAAGCCAAGCTTCACTTCCCATGCCTACGCACGCGTTTATTCCCGTGTTGGAAAATTGGTCGGTTGGCGGAATTGAAACACCTCTGGGGATTGCTCAGAGGCTGCCGGCGACACTGGAGATGGATCTTGGTGTGGGCGCTGACTCGTCGACTGAGAATGATCTGGTCGTGTCTGTCCGCTTTTGAATGACTCTCGTTTGCAGGAAGCGCCCGATGTGGTATCAAACCCGTTGCCACCACCACTGCCAACAAGACGCTCTCTTGTTTTCTCCTCAGGAGAGATCTGCATGGGACCGCCTGATGCCGGTGAATAAGCTGATCTGAGGTTCACAGATGAAGGTGTATTCAGTAAAGCTGATGCCAAGGCATGTGAACGGGGAGCCTGCGCGCGCTCATCATCCGTATTGGACATTTCGCGGCTGTTTTGCGCGTGACGAATCAAGTCGCTTATTACCACGCCTTGGGAAAGAGCGTTGTGGTACAGCAGCCACGTTTGAATATGCCGAGGAAACTGAAGTATAGTGCATAGAAAGATGGGGATAATCAAGACGACAGCCAAGACCCAGTCATGAATCCAATGGAAGATCTTAGCCTGCTCTCTAAACCCTAAAACTGAGAGGACCACCGTAATCCACGCCCCGAGGTAGTACAGAGCCACGAAAAATTTGATCGTCTCGGAATGTATGATGATGAGAGCCACCAGGAAGACGATGCCCATCCCTATAACGATGTTCGTGGGCCGCGTGCAGCAATAAGGCAATGGGAGATTCCGCGTCCTGCCCCTCCTGTCCAGGAACCGATAGAACTGCCAAAGTCCCAGGAGGATGCCTAGATGAAACAGAAGATAGTTCAATCCGCTGAACTTGCGATTCAAGTACAAAGGTTTATACAGCAATCCGGCGGCCACAACCAGCCAAATACATGAGCGACCGACGAGATACGCTTTAGCCGTGGGTCCCAGCGCTTTGATCCATCCGTTTTCCTCTTTCCACCATGACTCCCAGGAATTTTTCGTGGAGCCCCCAGTGGTGCACATCCACGAGACAAAAGTTTCAACGTCCTCTCGCACGCGCTCCCATTCGAAACTCATGGGGTTGAACCAAAATGGAGCGTACAAGAATGCCACAGCCGCGAACCACAGGCTCCACGTTCGGCCCACATATTGCCCGGCATCCGTGTAACAGGCGAATAGGACCAACGCGGCGACCATCTCGAGCCCTAGGTAGAGGTGGCTTGCGGCAAAATATCTGAATGTTTCGGCGAATGACGCGTGCTGAGTCACGAATCCCCGACCCGTAGCCTTGTACGCGGCACCGCCGGCAAGAATCGTCTGAGAATAGTAGTAATCTCGAGTGCGGATATGGAAAACAAAGTATAGAGGGCCACCGCTGATAAAAACCTGGGCTAACTCTGTGAGGGAAGCCCAGACACCGCGCTCAAGCAGCAAGGCGCAAAAAAGAGGCATCGTTTGAAGGATTCCTACGCCAGCAAGCACTATCTGTAAGGTGCCGATCGGCACCATTGGCCGATCCCCAATTTTTTCGTGCTGGAAGAGGGATAAGCTTAAGAGCACATAAACCAGGAGCCAGATAGCCGCGACTGTAAGTACAGAAGATAGGTAATGCCCGATGCCACCGAAGTAGTAGGTAAGAAGGCGGAAAAAGTCGACTCTATTGACCATGCGATACACATCGCGAGAAATCGATTGTTCGGCGGCACCCTGAGAAAGTTTGGCCTCAAATTTATATATCTGTTGCATGCCAACGTCGCGACCTTTTCCCACTTGGACGTACTCTTTAAATTCTACAGAACCTCCACGGAGCAAGTTGTTGTAACCCGCAAAAATGTCTTCAGAGAGATTTATTCCCTTGGAAGCTTTACTAATCCCCCCGTTCTGCATGAAGAAAAGCTTGTCAAATAAATCCGGATGCCCGTAGTGTAAGCGCATGCGCAGCGGTCGATTAAGTACCCTTTGACCGAGAGTCACGAATGAATATTCCTGAAGAGCCATATAATTGGCTAAAGATGAGACTGCCCCGGTAAAAATGTGCTCACGGAAACCCAAAATTGTCGTCGGCATGTCAGGAGACCCTGTCAATGCGAACTCTTGCAGAAAATTACGCATCTTGTAAGCGTCCTCGAAGTATCCTTCTTGATTCATGTCGATTGCTTGTACGTGTTCGCCGCGACTAAATATCATCGCGTGATTTTGATTTTCCGGTTTTCCTTCACCAAGGACAGGATTGCCCGGCAGACGCACGCGGTATATCTCCTCGATGCCCGTGCCGGCATCATTGGCGCGGATTAAGACAGAGAAAAAGGAAGACTCGCCACTCTTGCTCTGACGTTCATCGATGTACGCGACGCGCAGACTGGGAAAACGGCGAAGGAGGAAATCAATGTCATCCGCCTTGCTGTCCTGCTCCTTTTTTAACTTCCCGTAAACCTGACACGCTACCACATACCCAAACTTTCGTTTAATAAGCTGCTGTACACTGTTGGACTCCGCATTTGGCATCAGTGAAGGGTCCCGGTCCAGGACACTCAGCATATGAAGCGCGTCCTCGTAGTACATCATGCCTTGCACTGTGCGTGACAGAGTCTGCGCACGCATCGATGCCCAAAGCCGTATCTCCTCCTTGGCCTTGCCCGCCCAACTAGTGCTGTCATTTCGCAGACCGAGGCGCTCCTGAAAATTTTTCCAGTCCGACTTGTAAAGCGTTTGAAGATACAGCAAGGTATTGACGCCGTCCTCATTCGCCGCCTCGAGATCCTTCCTGTTGTACAAAACATCCTCGCTGTAGAATGGGGTGATCACCGTCCAAGACATCATATCCGATATAGAAGGTGCCTTGGGTACATCCATGAAGAGGGAGTTTACGAAGAAACTAAGGCGCCGACGAGCCTCTGCACTTTTAGGCTCCGCATCGCCCACATGCAGCGTCAGGAGCCCTTGAAGCTTGGCCAGAACGGGCATCACCGCCGACTTTGCCTCGGACTCCGCCAAGCGGTCAAGCTCTTCCGATGCATAATAGTCATCCCAGAAGAAGGGGCCGTTCAGCACATTGGTTATTGCCGTCGCTACATCAGCAAGGAGATAGTTTGGCGCGCCTGGTACAATAATCCCTTTGACAGTGCTCAAGAAGATTCGAAGTGAATCTCTTATCTTGTCTCGGAGACTGTCTAGCTCTACTTGCGGCTGCGCCGGGGACTGATGGACAGCACCCTCCGCAGCCTGCTCTCCGACCGCGACGAGATCCTGTGACGACAGGGACAGGTTGCTCATGAAACCTTTGCTCCTAACTCTCCTCATCGAGGACCCCACCGTCACCATTCCGCCCCTTTCACGTGGTGGGATCGCCATCTTCACTGGTTCAACCCGCTTGGGATTGATGACCCGACGGGGAAGGCCGCTTTTGAGCGCCGAGACAGCTTTGCCTAATGCTTCTACCGCCTTCTCCACGTTTTCAAGTCTGAGGGACTCCAAAATAAGACCCATACCCTGTCCATTCCCTTCTTCGACTGCTCTCTCTACCGTCATGACCCGATTGCTTCCCTGAAAGCTCTCCAAGGTGAAGGTTGCCGCCAGCACGTCTTGCGCGTGCTTGGGTCCCAGCATCCGCCTCAAGAAGTCCAGCGTCAATTCGAGCGTCTCAGCTACCGCCTCGTACGCTGTTCGATCTTTGTTCAGCAGCTCCCTAAGCTCCCGATCCACGCGCTGCTTGTCTGATTTGATCGCATCTCTTTTTTGTTTCAAGCTCTGATCTCCATCGTGGACGTTATCGTTAGGTAGTGCACGAAATTCTTTACCCTTTTCAGCGCAGAGCCGCGCCGCCTTCTCCACATAGCCAGCGGTTTGGAACACGGGGAGGTAGATACTCTTGCTCAGACCCTTGAAAAAATAGAAAAGGAGCATGTCCCGCTCGTCGTTGCTAATGATGTCTGTCTCACGCAGATTTTCAACTATTTTGTTCCATGCGGTAGCGAACGCGTACCACTTGGTGGTGCCAATATCCAAAAAGGCCTCATCACAGTTCATCCACTCATAATGCGGTTGCGTGGAAGTCCCGTTGTAATTGCTTCTGATTCCGTTTCCCAACCGCTGCATACCACTTGTATTGGTAGCTACCAAGGGCTTGCGCTCGTCATCATCCTGTGCCGCTGCCAGGAGATTGTTCCTACTGGACGTGAACCGGCGAGACATGCCTAGATCAGAGACGTGAGAAGCCTTGCGACTGTGTTTCGGTCGACGATCTTCAGAATTGTAGATGAGACGGGAGTAAAAACTCTCAGGCGTGCGCATAAAGTGCTCGCGAATCCCAGCGAAGTCGCATACTTGGCCGAGTCTCTCGTACAGACCCACCAAGAAACCCACGACGCCTGCGACCAAGGAATAGACAATAATCATGTCCAACAAGTAGATGGCCACGAAGGGCAGCCACCGCACTATGATCAATAAAATTGTCAAATACAGGTTCTTATTGAGGTAGTTAACCTGATCATCCGCCAGTTCCAGAGCCGGCAGCGCCAGGGGAGAAACTTCAAATTGGTACGAAAAACAAATCTTGGCTGTGATGACGACGGACCAGAACAGGAAATATAAGCACCACTTGTGGAAGGGCTCATGCACACGCTTGCCGGTGTAGGTTCGCATCTGAGGGAAGATGATGTCGAGCAGCGCCTTGACGTAGTGGTTGCGGGTCTCAAAGACTTGCGTCGAGAGAGGCGGACAGGCCTGGAAGACGCAGTCAAGGATCCAGACTGAGTGAAGGGCCACAGAGATCCACACGTACATCCACCAGGCCTCCAGCTGCACCGATTTGTCACTTAAACGTTCATCAGGAAGTAAATCGAGCCCATCAGCTTCTAAGGAAAGCCCGAAGTACCTGGCTTGGAAAAGCAAGAAGACGAAGCGGGTCAGGAGACGCAGCATGACGCCGTGTTTTGCCTCTTCTCGGACCTCGAACGGAGGGCAAGGACTCTGTATATCCTGCATGGTGGCCCATATCTCGAGGGTAGCCCAGAAGATTCCCAGAGAGTTCATGAGCATGAACACGGAGGACATGAGCTGGTAGTAGTAAGGATCGTCCCACTGCAAATTCAGCCAGAAACCCTGCACGGCCAGGATGAAGAAAGTGACGACGTGGAAGTCGATGAGGCGCCGGAAAGCCAGCATGATCATGAGCCAGGACCGCTTCTCCATGAATGTCTTGGGGCTACCCTTCAGCGCCCGGGCGATCAGACCGGTCTCGCCCCCCCCCGGTCGCGCATGCTCGCCCGCCGCTCTCTTGGCCCTCGCCGCCTGCACGGCCGGCATGTCCTCCGGCGTCCATGTGTACGCCAGACACTGGCGAGACCAGAAGAACTCGTTGAAATCGTCGTAGTTCTTCTTATTCACGTGGTCCATCCTGCTTTTCTTCATGTCCACCGCCACCACCGCGTAAATGGGCGTGACGGCGTGGGTGAGAAAGTACTCCTCCTCCACGGCCTCGATGGTCTGGAGGGTGGAGCCCTTAAAACAAGCAGCAGTGGTGTGGTATAGCCACGCTATGCACTCGGGCATGTGTCGAAGATTACCAGCTTCGCCCCAGATAAGCAGGAATAAGAGCAGATTGTGCATTTTCACCTTATCCCCTTCTCTCTCGAACCACTTCCCTCCCGTCGAGCCCAAGCCAGAGCCATTCCAACTTGCCGAGGTGCCGCGGCTTTCCGAGTGGGGTATCGTGTCGAAATGGGGAGCAACCTTCAAGGAGGCGCACCAGCGTTTGTAGTTCTTGAACAACTTGTCGTGTAGGATTTTTACAGGACCGGCATCGACCGCCTCGTCGCTCAAGGGTCCTTTCCCTGCCGGCATCAACTCCCGGTAGGCAGGATCCTCGTAGCGTTTCTGGTTCATCAAAAGAAGGACTAGGTGCTCCACCTGATTGACGCCACTGTGGGTCTGAAAACCAAAAACGTCTTGTATCTCCTCAAACATACACAGGAGAGTGGCGCTCAGCTTACTCTCTTCTTCGTCCATGCTGCTGGAGCGACCGTCCTCTTCAGCATCCACGGGATGCCGCAAATCCAAAATATTGACCCCCAACTCTGCTAGCTTGAATTTGTTGCTGTCTTGGCGGAGGTGCTTGGGAAGGGCTGCCGGTTCCTGCTTCGACGCGTCTGACCTCCGGGTCGGTGCGTCGGGCAGCGACTGGTACGGGTGGTGGTCGCGCCGTAGAAGGGCCAGGACTTGCTGCCGGAGCTCGGGGTCTCCTCCAAGGTACACTTGAACAAGGCAAGCGAAAAATGTTGAGACGAGCCACATGCCTAGGGCCACGCGCGGATGGCAGCCTCCCCTCTCAAGGCTACAGTGACCGATGGCCGCCCAGTCGAGGACGCTGACAGCGGCCAGGTCTCCGAGCAAGAAATTCCTCGCGCCCCATGGATCATATGAGCATGCCAGAACCAGCGACCCGAATGCAGACGTCACGATCACATTCATACGTTGTTTGGACATACGATTGCCCCGATACGCAAGTAAGAGTGCTCCCACCCCCGCGAGGCAGGCGAGAAGCACGACTACGGGCCCCGTGAAGGCGGCCCCAGAAAACGAGGCGCCTCCCACCAACAGCATCAGCAGCGCCAACGTCAAGAAGCCAGAAATCACTCCGATTGAGATGCTTCTCCACAGGAGCATCAAGCCAGCCCCAGTGGCCGTGCCCGCCAGGATCACGATGCCGCTTAACACGTCTAGTGCTGTCTGCGGGATGTCTGCTGCAGCAGCGGCGCTGCCGTCTGAGATGAAAAGATTGGGCTCCATCCAGCTGACGCACCAGAAATAGGCCAGCATGCCGCCCATAACAGCGAAAGCCCTGTTGACATTTTGCAGTATAGAGAGGTTTCAAGACGAAAATTCTGTAAGATCTTCAGTCGGCCGCGATGAAATGCCTTGAGAGGTCCGCCTTAGAGAAGAGATAACACCGAGCTTAGGAAAAAAACATTCTTATTCATCCCCGGTTGATACCCTGTTGCATGGCTCCGTGATTTGTAGTCCATTCCTCCCCTGCTCGAAAGGCAACAATTAAAGGCACTTACCATTCCCGAGATTTAGTACCCCACACGCCGATGAAGACACCTAGCGCGATCTGGCCCACGTGCGTCCACACTGCTTTCGAGTCAGCCACTCCCATTGTTGCAAGCTCTATATGTTTCACTGACATATCCATCTCCTTCCACACCACCGGACTGGGTAACCCCCAGCTACGACAGTAGCACGCTCGCAAATTCAAGAAAATCGTACGACAAAATTGACACTCCGGCACCTAATGTCCAAACACACTTTTTTCCTGTCCTCCTGTGTGTGCAGAGGAAAAAAACGACACCGTGAGTTCGCTGAGTTGTTAGTCGCCTTCAGCCTGAATTTTACGTGCTTCTTATCCAACACCATCGATGCGAGAAGAGGTGTTCTTGACATGACAACTTTGTGGAATCTATGCACCGCATAACACGCATTGCCATACTAAGCTAGACTTATCTTATACCACTCTGCATGCATGCTGATAGAGGTCCGGTCTAATAATGCACAATAATTCGAATAGATGTGTTAAGCCCGCGGTGCTGAATGCGGCGATATGTTCGTTGCAAAATGTTGCGCCGGAAAGAACACTTGCCGGAAAGAACGTTTCTCCCTAGTGCGCCACCTGACATGGTCGTACTCGCGCATGACTGGCATCAGAGCCACCGTCCGGTCCCTGTGCTCTGTTCGGTTTGGGTGCGCCTGCCAGCGCGACGGGCTGGCCCCAGGCCCCGTCCGGTCTCCTCTTTCTCAACGGCCGCCCTGCCCGCGCCCCGCGCCGGACGACAGGTCCCTGCCCACCAACTGTTCCAACTTCACGCCTCGTGCTTCGCCCGTGCTCGACATCCCTCGGCAGAATTCCTGCCAATCTTTTAATTGACAAAATCACATGGTCTTTGGTTAAATATTCACTCTGCGATCGTGTGACTGACCGAAGACATCGTTTCTGGTTTGCAGGGCGGTCCAAGCCCGTCAGAGGACTGCGCACTGTTCTTCACTGATAGCCCCCTCTCTTCAGCTTGCGCCGGAGCCACAGTGGACCAGTCAATCAGTCAAACAAGGCATGAAACGTATGGGCGGACGGGGATGGGAAGAAGAAGGCTCGAGCAAATCCCCAAATCCAAATCCCCCCTCTGGGGTCGCTGCGCCACATAAAGCAAAGGATGCCATGAGGGAAAAAGGGGAGGTCGCCGCAGGGGTGGGTGAGGGGGCGCCAAGCCCCGACGCTTCGATACGGACATCTTGTCCCAAATCTCCTATCTTCGGGGCCCGTCGTTCCCGCCTGCTCAGCTTGGAGTGGGAAGATGGGGAGGGGAGTACGGAGGACGAGGTTATCGGCGTCCAAAGTGGCTCTTGCAATACCCCGCTTTATTCGCCACCGTTCTCGGCTAAAGTGGTGCTGTCCCCTGCACAACAGCGTCGACTCATGTGGACGCCTGAGCGCACCCCGCGAAGCCGAAAGGCTCACCGTCAAAGGCGACGCTACCATGAGCTTCACGTTAGCCGGCGGCCGTGGGCTATGTTCTGGGCAGTCCTGCTTCTTTCTTTGCTCTTGGCCTTGCCACTGTTGCACGCTTGGCGGCGACTCTGGTCATCTCACCGAATAGGCATACAGGCTGCATTTGTGTGCGTAGTTAGTCATTTCTTCCCCTTAGTCGACCACTCGGATGACTTCGCGGACCTCGAGCGCCTCGCCTGGAGCCGCCGCCGTCTCGACCTCGCCAACCACCTGAACATGGCACCAACCATCGCTGGCACGGAAGACATTCTTGTACCCTCCAGCAAAGGAGATCATGACATCCCTGTCCGACTCTTCCGCCCCTTGGTCGCTGCCGACGCAAGTAAACGAAATAGCTCAAGCGGCTCTATGTCCAAGCTCCTTGTCTGGATCCACGGGGGAGGGTGGACCATTGGCAGCATCGCTTCGGATGACAAGATCGCACGGCGTCTTGCATCGGTCAGTACCTATCGGGCGACTCCTATTATGGGAAGTAGGAATGTGGGAGGCGCGCCGCCTGCGACGAAGGACTTTTCCTCCCCTCGCCCTCTCCCCGATATTTGTGTCCTTCTCACCTTGTGAACTTGCTGCCGCCTAGAAGCAAAGCAGTACAGCTGATAAAACTCTTAACTTACCTGCACAGGCGACTGGAGCAGTTGTTGCAAGCGTCGAATACCGACTGGCTCCGGAGTTCAAGTATCCGGCGCAGGTGGATGACACGATGGATGCTCTGGAATTTTTGCTGGAGCGCGGCCAAGACTTCGGCTTGGATACAAGAAAAGTAGCAGTTGCGGGAGAGAGCGCTGGCGGACATCTGACCATAGCCTCGGCTATGGCCCTTGGGGCCGCCAAGACGCGTCTCTGCGGGATTTTACCTGTTGTTCCCGCGACGGACTACGGGTGCGAAAGCGCATCTTGTGAACGTTTTCACGAAGGATTCCTTCTGACGCAAAAGCAGGTTAGGGCCTTTTGGAATGCTAAGCTTTCAAATCCGACGGAGGAACAGGACCATTTTCTAGTATCACCGTTGCGAGCGCCGCAAGAAGTCTTTGAGAATATGCCTCCCATGCTTGTCATGACTGCAGGTCTCGACCCGCTCAGGGACGAGGGCGAAGCATTTGCTGATCGAGCTCGCAAGGCAGGGGCAGTGGTCGACCTTGTACGCTTTGAAAACACAATACACGGTTTTTTTGGTCGCATGGTGACTGGCGGCGCCAGCGGTGTCGCACTGGCAGCGACATGGTTGGAGCGCACATGCGACTGGGGGGCGGATGATGAAGAGGCATTGTAAATTAAAGCTCAAGGTCTTCAGGAAGGAATTTAAAATTGAGATATTCAGAGGTACATAGGTAGAGAATTGTAAAACAGATATGACAAACATGTTTTACTTCGGTTTTTTAGATCAAATAGGTTTGAAAGGAAAGAAGAAGCCACAAATTGTGCAGAGAAATGATGATTCATTTTCTTACGAACATACGCCATACCATCTTTCCAAGACTTGCCCACAGAAAGTCGGTAAGCGCAAAAGGTGCGATTGTATGCGATTGTACTTGTTAGTACGCGGGCCGAAGCGGGAGGTTAGTGGGAGCTCATTACCGCGCATGAAAATCTCTATGCTCATTCACAGTCCGTGACAACAGTTGTAAGATCATTTGTTACGCTGCCACTCTGCATGTTTCGGCCACATCATGCATTGAGCGGGCATAAAATCCAGAGGCCTTGCTGGCAGGGTGGCCGCATATATGGGCCCTCCTTCAACAAGAATTAAGTGGGTTGCTTCTTCCGCATGCACACGGCAACTTTTCCAACTAAATTATTTGAAAGTTCGACCACAGACGTATTTGAATACTTAATGGGTTCAAGGAACCAGTCGCAAATGCAACACTTGCAGCAATATGTCAACTCATTCCTTGAGGACGAGCCAACAAACCGGGAAGATGTTGCCGGGACTACAGACAAATTATGCCTGCGACGGGGATACTGGCTGGACACTCCCAAAGAAGAAGCATTTTTACGCAAAGCTCTTGTTAATTTCGAAAATTTCCACCGAGGCTTGGAAGGGAAGACATATTTCCAACCAAATTCTTCTATACCGCGAGTCTTTCACCACATATGGCTTGGCTCCCCGCTGCCCGAGCGATTTCAAGCTTTACGCGCAACATGGCTTCGACATCACCCAGAGGAAGACGGTAGGTATTAAAGGGGATGTCCCTTCTGTCTTGGACTTGATGTCATTTTTTTCCTTCCCGCAAGGTTGGACGCACCGGCTGTGGACAGACGCAGACGTGGACTCTATCTGCCTTCGTAACCAGCATGCATACTCGGCGGCTCCAAACTACGGACAGAAATCCGACATACTAAGGTACGAGCTTCTGGAGAGACACGGAGGCGTCTATGTGGATGTGGATATGGAGTGCGTGCGACCGCTGGACGATCTTCACGGGCAACGAGGGCCGTCGTTCTATGCGGGCTTCTCGAACACGGGCACTGTGGAGCTCAACAACGGGATTATCGGGTGCGTTGCCTCATAGATTCATGTGGCACCGACGGTACACTCATGACTGCTTTATTGGTCCCTCCTCCCCTCGCGCCTTCGTAGCTCGATCCCAGGGCACCCCATCTTGAGACAGCTGATCGACCGCATCAAGCGAGAGCAGTCGAAGCCCCTGTCGGCGCGGCACCATCCCACGCGCGCGCAGGGCAGCAGCCTGGCCACAATCTTGAGCTTTTTGGGACGAAGCGACGCTGTGGCAGCCGAGCATGCGGTGGCACGAGCGGCACGGGAGCTGGAGGCGTTCGTCACGATCGAGGCCACGGGTCCGGGGCTCTTCACACGGGGGGTGGCGGCCTTGGTGCTGCAGCAGGGTCAGGTGGACGAGGTGGGCATCGTCCTGCTGGCCCCGCCTGTCTGGTTTTACCCCATTCCCAACCGACCGGTCGCCACTCCCAGCCCGCCTGCTGCCGGCGCGGTGCCGGAAGTGGCGTACGCCGTGCATCACTGGGCCCGGTCCTGGCAGACCCGAGGGTGACAGCGCCCAGACACTTGCCCACACCGTGAAAGAAACACTTTCCCGAGCTGAGCATGGCCACAGCCCACACGAGCGGCGTGAGTCGTCGCATTTTGCTTCCTTTGCTTACTTACAATCCTCCCTCGCCCTCCTGCCTCTCCCCCCCAAGGCGATCACCTTCTCTCCTTTGTGGCCTTCCAAACTTTGCGTCAGAATTTGTCTCTCATGTAATCGGGATGACAACATCCAAGCTTACTCCAAATGGTAAACAAGTACCTTCTTTTCACGTATTTCATCGCTCATCAAGGTCAAGCAAGTATCTCTCGCATCCTGGCTGTCCTCTACGCAACAGCGGCCCTAGCCTCCGTCCCTTTCTTGGAAGCCAAATCCTTGACAGCTGCCTTGATCGCATCCTCGGCAAGCATGGAGCAATGAAGCTTCACAGGAGGGAGCTTGAGGTGAGCGGCAATGTCCGTATTCTTGATGGCCATGCACTCCTCCACTGTTTTTCCCTTCAGCCACTCGGTCGCCACAGAGCTGCTCGCTATGGCCGAGCCACATCCAAAGGTCTTGAATTTGCTCTCAGTGATTTTCCCATCCTCGTCTACCCGGATCTGAAGTTTCATGACATCGCCGCAGGCTGGCGCACCCACAAGGCCCTTTGGAGGCATGTATCAAGATGTTACTATACGAGAATATTAAAAACCTCTTCGGCACATTCACCTACCGTGCCCACGTTCGGATCAGTTTTGTCTAGCGAACCAACATTGCGCGGGTTTTCGTAGTGGTCTACGATGTTCTCATGATACGTCCTCCTCGAGCCTGTCACGGCCTGAGAGAAGTTACAAGTTTCGAAGGGAGCGCAGAGGGTTGACGTCAGGCGAGAGACAAAAAGGACCCGCATCACAACATGAATTGAGCTGTAAAGATAACAAACAAGCGGAATCGATCGGTGCCGACTCTCCGGCTAATGCTCTCAGTACGTACGATGCCAGTCCAGCCCCGGGGAAGCCTGCGGACGAATCCACTTGCGGTAGCCGCCGCGTTGACGCGAATAGCCTGCGAAAGCATCTCGTCGCGGATTGACGACTCTTTAAAACGTTGATCTGTGATTCAACAGGATATGTGCTCCAATGATATAAAGGATGGTGGTTTTTATTTGCGCGATGTGGACAGCAGAAGAGGAGAGCCTTGAGGTGCACTCTCATCCTCCTCGCCTCCATGTCCGGCTCCCTCCTTACACGCACTTGCCCGGCCACCACCGCGCACGGGTGAGGCAGCAGTGGTTGGCGCAGGTGTCTCAGGCTCTCTTCGCTGCCTGACCACGCATGCAACGCCCGCATCACACCTGCCTGGCGGGGCGGGGCTGGACATGGACGGAGAGAGCGCTCACCTCCGTCGCCCCCGCAGGAAGCGACCTCCCCCCTTGCTGGCCCCTGGGAACCCGCTTTAGACCGTCTCCCGGCGTCCGTCTCAAGGTATCGCGTACCGCGGGGTGTCTCCTTTTAAGCCCCAATCAGTGAAAGTTGCATGGAAGCGCGTCGGCGCACGGACATGTCCTTTGTAACACTCGCATGGATGCTGACTGACTACTTTCGAAGCATTTCTGGTATCAAACTCAAGTCAACAATGCACGATACAGGACGGGGAGGACAAGCTGGGATCCAAATCAGTGATAGTGAGTAAAAAAATGTCGATAGGCGCAAGACAAAGTGTATGGCACAGGCATTTCTCAGTATTGTGGGGCTTTATGATCTTCACGGTTCTGACTTTGCTGCAACAAGGAGCATGGGGCTTTCTAGCTCCACCACGGACAACGCTGAAGGATTCATGTGCAATAAGGGCAGGGAAAAGCTTAGTGATGATGTCAGCGGAGGGCATGGGAAAAGTAGCTGTCGTGGTGGGTTATGAGGACGGGACAGCTCAGCTGATTGCGGCGAAGATGGCAACCACACTTGAAGGCGTCAGAGTGCGCGCCATACTCGAAACAGGGACGAGCGACCCCGTCCCAGCTATGCTGCTGCCCCCAAACGTACAAGTCACACGCAAAAGCCTGGACTCTATTGGCTCCGATGATTTGGCTGGAGCCTCGGTTGCCCTCGTCAGCCTTGATAAGGGTCCGAAGGAGGAGGCAGGCGCAGACCCTAGCAACTACCTGCCGCTACCTACAATACTGTCGAACATCGGGCCGCTGACCAAGGTTGTAATAGCCGCGTACGCCAATGACACTGCAGCAGCGGGAAGGGTTGGAGGGGGGTTGAATCTGAACATCTTCGCGAGAGGCGTGGACCCGAAGGAGGTCGTGGAGGCCGCGAGAAGTTCCGGCCCCGGGTCGGCTGTCATTGTCTTGGCACAGCACGGGCGTCTATTCGGACCCCCCGCTCTTGCAACGAGTCCCAATGCCGCCGTACAAGTCTTGCCTTTCGTGGGAGGGCCGCTGCAAAAACCTGTGCTGGAGGAGTCGTTCGCGAAGCAAAACATTTTGCTGGCTCTGGGAAGCTCTCTCTCACGAAATCGAGACGCGGCAACCATGCGATCGGCCCTTGCTGAGAGCATGATTCGTGCATCGGGGCTTATTGATAGCATCGGAGATTTTTCTGTGGTGAGTCTGGAGGGACAAGCGCCAAGCGCGGGTGACTGGGAGCAACTGATGGCGGGTCTGGACACGCGAGGGGGCGTGACTGTGTTCGAGAAGGTCCTGGCTGCCAGCGAGCGGGTGGATTTGAATGTGTTGCAGGAGTGGCTGGTGAATGATTTCGGTGCGGGCCTGTCGACGCTCGCCATCTCTCGCGTGCTCAACTCGCCCAAGCCCTCCATTGTAATCAACACGGCCGTCGGCAGCGACATCGTCTGGCAGTTCGTCGGGAAAGACCTGAAGGTGCAGGGCTCTGGTCGGTGGTCCATTCAGTTGGACAGCGAGGCCAGAACGATCAAAATCTTGCGAGAAAATGCCGAGGGGAAAATGTTGACTGAGGCTCTGCCGGGAGAGGAGGAATTGCTGCAGCGCTTTTCAGCAGCCATCAATCGGTTGGTCTATTCCCGCAAGCTTTCGAAACGGAGATGATGCGTGAAACCAGAATCTTTAAAGCATACACTTTTGAGGTCTTGCTGGGCTGAAAGCCTGGCAAACGGCCATCCCCCGTGCGCTATAAGAACTAAGAGACCTTCGAGTCCTGTTGACCCCAACACTGCTCTGTATGCCCGCGAAGGCAAGATAAAATGCTGTTGTTTTTTCCCATTTTTCTTTTTTTTAAAACTCTAATTTGTTATGGTTAAGACGACACTCTGTGATGCTTTTGCGCTGTCAATGTTTCCCTGAAGTGCCCCGTGCCCCTCCCGTTTCGTCTTTTTTTGCTCAGATCGAGCTTCAAGACTGTACACTGACCAGCGCGAACAAATATGCATGACACAAGTAAATCCAAGCTGCTTGCTTAAAGCGACACAAAGACGAAAACATGTAATTGTCGTCAACGTGCACTCTCATGTTTTAACAATTCCTCTCCTGTTTCTCGAATGTCTTCCACTTCGTCTCTTTCGATTTTTAAAAGCACTTGCGGTGGACGATGGACGGCCCCGACTCGTCGTACTCGGCCTTGGAGATCCACATGCTCTGGAAGGTGGAGAGCGAAGACAAGATAGAGCCGCCGATCCAGACGGAGTACTTG
>Ga0102934_1001195_pt1 | contig 17964 bp, 16 predicted proteins | sample SalPonR2_A_D1_MG_FD_78175 | JGI IMG/M metagenome (GOLD analysis project Ga0102934, IMG submission 78175) | Salt pond soil microbial communities from South San Francisco under conditions of wetland restoration - Salt Pond MetaG R2_A_D1_MG | ecosystem: Environmental > Aquatic > Marine > Intertidal... | reverse complement strand
CGGTACACCAGAGCTTAGCCGATTCTCCCTCCGGAAGAAACTACGACTTCTTTACCACCCTCGTCGCCGACACAGAAAGCAGCGGCACCTTTGCAAGCTCCGCACTGGCCGGTTACAAAGAACATACAAGCTCGGAAGGCACATTTCATTGGTACAACAGCGGAATGCGGGTCCGCAACCAATCCAACTTTTTCAGGATGGCAATGCTTCCCACCAACTTTTCAATTCCCGAAAGCTGGAGCTACGACAGAGAAGAAGACGGACTCTTTTTATATTCTGTAAAGGAAGAGGGGGATTATGAAGTAGGGGGGACCCTCTACCCGGACTGTATTAAAATCGAAATCCAAAACGATACATCCGAAAACGAGTACCTGAAAGGGCGGGGGTATTACATCATCAGCCCCGGAGTAGGTATCGTAGAACTCCTTTTTAACCGTTCAGACTTCACTCGTGTGACCTTTCAAATTATCGACAGGCGCACCTTTTCTGAAGCATACACCGTAGATGGAACTGTAGAAGACAATGCCGGCACCCCGGTACAGGGCGTAAAAGTCCAGCTCGCCTGGCGGGATTTCGGACTGGGCTCTACCACCGGCAGCAGCGGCACATTCACCGCCAAGGCCTTCGGCCCCAACATGCAGCTCTATGTAGGATACGACAATAACGACGACTACGACCTTGACGACAATACGCCGGATGCAAATTATCCCTACGAGCCGGTGATCTCCAACCTCACCGGCAATCGCACCGGCGATGTCATTACCTTGCCGTAGTGCCGGCCCGCCGGGGAAGCTTTAACTTAACTCAATCAGTTCTACAGGTGCACCGTCCGATTCAATATACACAAACCTGATCCCGTCACCACTTTCATGGGGTCCGAAAATCACCCTGCGCCCCTGCACGGCCGCATCCAGGTCTTCCACCTTAAAAGCAACATGGGCCGTTGTCTGCACCAGCTCCGGCATCGGCGTCCCGGGCTCAAAGCGCAGCCATTCGATGCCAAACTCGTTGGCATCAAAACCGGTCACATGCACCTTCACGTCATCCATATATTTCTCACCCGGCTTGGGCTCTACGGTGGGAATCCCGACATGGTGAAAAGGATACTCTATTTTCGACATAACGACCTCCCGTATTCTCTTTTATCCTTACTCATTTTAGCATCCCCCATGTACTCCCACCATTGCCTTTGCACATAAATCTCATTACACTTTAATTAAGCCTATTCAAGCAGCCCCTTCGGGCAGCCAAAAATAGCGGGCAATGCCGAATAAAAGAACGTGTACTTCCGGGAGGTTGAAAATGATTCTATCGGGAAAGGAAATCGAGAAACGCCTCGGTAAGGACATTGTCATTGACCCCTTTACCAAGGACCAACTCAACCCAAACAGTTACAACCTGCGTCTGCACAACAAGCTGCTCTCCTACACCGGGGCCGAACTCGACATGAAGCTGAACAACCCTACCCGGGAAATCACCATCCCCGAAAAAGGACTCATGCTGTACCCCGGCAGGCTCTATCTCGGCCGCACCGTTGAATACACCGAAACCCACAACGCCGTGCCCATGCTTGAAGGACGCTCATCGGTGGGACGGCTTGGCCTGTTTATCCACGTCACCGCCGGATTCGGCGATGTAGGCTTCAAAGGCTACTGGACCTTGGAAATCTTCTGTGTACAGCCCATCGTAATCTACCCCGACGTTGAAATTTGCCAAGTCTACTACCACGAAATCTCCCCGGACCACCAAGAGTACACCGGCGGAAAGTACCAGGCCAACAAGGACATTCAGCCCAGCATGCTGTACAAGGATTTTACAAACTAAGTGATAGGAGCCGGGCTTACCCGATCGACTCGGCGATCATCTCTTCCATATGATAATACCCGGGATTCTTACCCGCCACAAAAGCAGCAGCCTTAATCGCACCAGTTGCAAATAGGGCCTTCGAATACGCCGCATGGCTGAGGGTTAGCCGTTCATCCTGCCCGGCAAAAAGCACATCATGCTCGCCGACGATGTTTCCACCCCGCACCGCATGGATCCCGATCTCTTCCTTTCCACGCAGCTTATTCTTCTCCTCTCGGCCATGCACATACTCCATCGGCCGGCCCGATGCCTCTCTCAGCGTATCAGCCAGTGCCAGGGCCGTACCGCTGGGCGAGTCTCTCTTTGTATTGTGGTGCTTCTCGATAATCTCCATATCAAAAGCCGTTCCCAACAGCGCCGCAGCCTGCCTGATGAGCTCCTTCAGCAGGTTTACCCCCAGAGACATATTCGCCGCCTGAAAAATTGGAATGCGACCCGAACACTCACGGAGATGCTCAAACTGTGCCTCACTCAAGCCCGTCGTCGCAACAACCACCGCCAGCCCCTTTTCGACCGCAGCATCAAGCATCCCATCAACCGCAGCAGCAACAGAAAAATCGATCACCACATCGGCCTGCTCTTTCACCTCAGCCAACGAAGCATACACAGGAAAACCCAACTCAGGTTTTACATCAAGCACCGAATCAACCCCTGCCACTATCTGAAAATCCGCATTCTCCTCGACACTCGACACCAAAGTTCGCCCCATCTTACCATTACAGCCGTGTATAATTGTATTTATCATTCCGCACCTCCCTAAACAGCACTACTATACAATTATAGTAGATTAAGTGAGGCACAATTACAAGTTTACAGTACAGCCGGCCAACATGCCGTTGATATTTTGCCTAGCGGGGCTGCTGTTCCATCGCCTCCTAGGCGCAATCGCCCCTAAGCGCAATCCTCGGGCCTGCCCTCCTCAGCGCACTCCCGCTGCCCCTCAATCCCATACCCCTCGACCAGCCCCGCCTTACCCCTCTCCCCAGGCCACACCCGCCGCTCCGCCGCCGTCCACGGACGAGACCCGCCGATACAACCCTGCCGCTGCACCTCCCGCACCACACACACCCGGTCCTCCTCAAACCCCAGCAACAGCTGCCTGCAGCCGCCGCACCTACTCTCAAATTCCACACACGCCTCCCTCCGTTCGCACATACCCCTGCGATAAAAACTGAGCACCATAGACCCCTCCTCATTTGGGCTATCACTATTAATAACAAGGCGGGTAGCCCCCCTGCTTCAACTATCGGGGATTTTTTTTTTAAAAATGCACTCTTACAGACATCCGCAGGCCCCGACAGCAGTGAGGTGGAGCGTATGCACTCCCGAGGACAAGGCGGGTCGGCCCGGAACCCTCAGCCAAAAACCAATAACTTAAGCACCCCCTCAACCTCTTTATAGCACTGTGATATATAAAGGACAAATAAAAACCACCCAGAAAAATCCGGGCGGCCTGCTGTTCTTTTCACCTTAGCTTGGTGTTATTAGCATCTGCTCTTGTTGTTAACTTCGCCTTAGCAATTTCACTTTAGCTTGGTGTTAACAAAATGTGTGGGTGTGTTGGGGTGAATCATCTGGGGCAGTTTGTGAGGGTAAGCTCTGACCCGAAGGTACCAAGCTGAAAAAGAACACTCTGCGGAATTACTGCAGAATCATTTTTGCAGGACCTTCTCTGCCTTTTGCTGTAAAACCTGCTCGTACAATTTTTCAAATTGATCAGCTATTACCGATCCGTCAAAATATTTTGAGTGGTGAGCACATTCTTCGCTCAACACCCTGTGAAGCTCTTTATCATGACAAAGCAGCAAGATCTTATCGGCAAACTCCTGCAGATCATGCCTGTGGAAGGTAAGACCGGTCTTATCCGTAATTTCTGCGACACCGGGCACATCAGGGACAATAGAGGGAGTACCTGCAGCCATGGCCTCAACAATCGTCATACCGAAACTCTCAGTCGTACTTGCGGTTAAATTGGCACAGGCGTTGTGGATAAGACCGCTTGTGTACAGTTCCTCAGGGCTTAGTCGTCCTAAAAAAAACACAGATTCAGTTAAGTGGAGCCTTTTTACCTGCCGCTCGTACTCTTCCCTGCTCGGCCCGTCACCGATCAAAAGCAGTCGCAACTCACTGTCCCTTTGGGCAGCAAGATAAAAGGCATCTATCAAACGGTCAACCGACTTTTCCGCCCCAAGGCGACCGATAAAGATACAGGTTTTTTCATTGTACATAGAATACCGGCGGCGTGTTTCCTCATACGTCCCGCCATGGGCAAACTTATTTATATCAATACCGTTCGGTATGTGATACACAGGTAAATCGGAATAATGAGACTTCAATTCCCGGGTCACAAAATTACTCGGGCCGGTTACTACATCGCTTCGGCGCATATAGAGCCTGAAATAGTGCCAGGCAATCATCTTTAACAGAGGAACCAGTAATGTGGTATGCACAAAATACCGTACATACGCCGGCTCCTGCAGCATGGTGTGAAACGTTTGGACAGTCCCTATATTGAGCTTGTTGGCAGCCCTGAGGGCAGCGTAGTTAAGTAACCAGGGTCCGGTTGAGTGCACAATATCAACTTTTTCCTGCTCGATAATATGTTTTACATGACGGCTCCAAGGAAGAACCATACGCATCCCCGGATACACATAGGTATCTACACTCGGGACATAAAATACCGGAATACCCTCTACATCAGTATCCGTAGATTTTTTCCACTGCGGAGCTATATAAATAACTTTATGACCCTTGGCAGTCAAATTTTTCGCGAGGTTGTGGCTTGAGGTAATAATACCGTTTATTACTGGAAGAAATATCTCAAAAACAAATGCGATAGTCATATTATTATGCGGATAATATCATAGCGAATAATAACTTACAACAAAGTTTCTATAGTTTCTCAGTAATGATGACCCAAGCCGATGTAGACTTCATAAATAGGCTCTCCGTCCCGAGGGGCAGGATCGCCGATAGAAGCGCCTTGAAACATGGCCTCCAGGTCTACTCCCAAAGACGCCCTCAGATAGAGCGAACGGGCATATTTTGAAAAGGCAAATACTTCAAGTCCGCCCCCGTACCAGCTGTCGGACCATCTAAACCCCTGGTTGGGCTCGTTTACTATTCCATAATCAAAAAAAGGAGAAATATGGCCTTCAAACCAGCGATCCAAAAACCATATCCATGTTTTAATCGGAAAATCAACATTGATAAACATTCCGGATTTTGCATCTATTCTTTGGTCATAAATTCCTCGCAGTACATCACCGGCATCTTCTTTCACCCCTCCGTAACGATAAAGGCCTAAGAGCCGACTTGAGAGTCCGGCGAAGCCAAAAGACTTATGCACTTCAAGAGTTGCATTTAAATCACTATTCCAGCGATCCTTCTTAAAGTTCCAACGCAGGTCCTGAACTATACTCAGCTTGTTCCCATCACGAATGTTCTTAAGCCAATTGATTTGCCCGGTGCTCAACTCATGTTCAGCCCCCAGTTCAATGCGCCTGCGATCGTGACTTATTGTGTCAAAGGGCTTATAAAAAAAGTAGGTAACAAGAGAAGGGGTATAGTCCAATTCATTGAAACCGGGAACTTCAAATCCCAGTGGAAATAAGCTGCCCACCCGTCCTTTGGTTGTCATGTACCAGCCGTCGGGATCATTTTCTCCATCTTTGTTCAGATAATAGCTTTGATCAATACTAGTCTTAATAGTGAGACTATTGAACGGGACATCCAGATCAAGCCCAAGCTCAGTGGAAAAATAGACAGGTTTATCCGGTTGAATTTTTACATCTTCCTTCAACCGGAACATCCAGTTGTAGTCAAATAAAAAGAAGGGAATAGAGAGTTCGCTGTTAACCGAATATTCGTTTCCTTCAACACTCGGTTTGAGATAATCAAAGTTCACCGCAAGCTCTTCCATACCCCCTAAAAAGTTGTAGTTCCTGCCGCGCAGACTGATAAGCAGCCCTTCATTAGAGTCATACTTTCCATACGGGAGAAGAATGAAGTTCCATGTATCGGATACACTCACTTCCAGATCGATATGTATCAAATTCGGATCTTCCGGATCCGGCTCATAATGTGTTCGTATATTCCCGTCGGCTAAAGTACGCTGGTTCCGTATCAATTGTAACTTTTCAGCAATATATTTTTCCAAAGCTACACGAGATTCAAAGCGCTCGCCGGTTTGAAAGTCTAAATAATTGCTCAACACTTTTTCCCGGGTACGCCCGTCAATGTGATACTCCACATCACGAAGCTCAAAATAATTCTTTTCAGTTTGAGTTGCTATAGTGTTTTCTTCGGCGATAACCGAGGGTATCACTAAAAAAACAAGCAGAAAAATAAGACTAATTCTACGTATCATTGGGAGCTCCACATATTATTAGAAATACTGTTAGTATACCAGCAATTTTGTTACACTATACCCAATATTTTACTTTTAACAAGGACTTAAGTGTGACTATTGCCGTTGTTCACGAAATTTTTTTACCAATTGTAAACGGTGTAATTACTTCCACCTATAGTTTAGCACGGAATTTACAGGAAAAAGGTCACAGGGTATTCTTCATTGCCTCAGTCGAAAAGAGATCTCAATTACCATATATCGGCACTGTCAAAGTACACTACATTCCCGGGATACCCAGCTTCGTATACCCTCAACTCCGCATTGTAAACCCGTGGAACTATTCTGTTGAAGGAATTCTCAATTCAGAAGCTGCGGATATTGTACATATTACCGGACAGGGTATCCTATCATGGTCGGCCATTACCGCGGCCCGTCGTGCACATATACCTATTGTGCACTCCTTTCATACCCTTATCTATAAGAAAAGCTACCTGTATTACGGTTTTCGGGTACCGGGGCTTATTCATGTTATGAAAAAACTGATATGGAAGTATATCGGTACTTTTATTCATCGCAGCGACATCACAACCACCCCAAGCGCATATGTTGCCTCGCTACTGCGCAGTCATTTTCCGGAGTCTCACATAGTGCAAATACACAACAGTATTGATTTTGAGTGTGTAGATTCTCATGATAATGTAGATACCCTGCTTCAACATTATCCGGAATTTACAAACAAATCATTTCTTTTCGTAGGGCGCCTGGGAGAAGAGAAATCAGTACATGTATTGATAGAAGCTTTTAGAAAAGCCTACAAGTCCGATAGGAACCTCCGCCTGTTCGTGGTGGGAGACGGACCGAAGCGAAGAGAGTATGAACGGGCAGTCAGGTCGCTACAACTGGAGGGGGTAATAAAATTTCTCGGCAGATTACCCCATACGCAGCTGCTGAAGAGCGGTCTTTACCACTATTCAAGGGCTTTGGTTACCGCAAGCACAACGGAGAACCAACCCCTCTCGGTAATTGAGGCCCTTGCCTGCAATACTCCTATCATTGTTCCGGAGGTGGAAGGTATTACCGAACTGCTATTCGAGGGGGGACGTACTTTTCCCGCCGGCGACACCGACGCCCTTGCCGGTGAAATCCTGGAAGCGGCCAGAGATGATGATGGAGATAAGAATATGTCAAACCTACGAGGCATGATAGAAGCCCGGTTCGGTGGGGCGATAACCGCTGAACAGTTTGAGAAAGTGTATCATCATCTGCTGGGGACAACTTCTAAGATGACGGTAGGAGGGGTTTAAACTCAACCCTCTTCAGCAGGATTTATGATTTATGCAGTTTCGGCACCACATTCAATCCCTCGTATTTCACCTGGAAACCGCTGTCGGTTCTGCACCACATTTCAGATTTCCAGAAGGGAGTGAGTATACCCCGCAAGCGCATGGACAATTTGAGAGTATCGTATTCTACATCAAAAACAGTTACGTGCTCTCTTTTCTTTTTTTCAATTTGCATATCCCTTAGTTTAATCTCAAAGGGATCAAACATCGAAAACTTCACTTTCCTTTCATCCGAAGAAATAAAAGGAATGAGTGAAACCGGGAGTAATTGAAACCAGTATTCGGAGTTTATTTTCAAGGTTTTATCTACCTTATCTCCCTCATCAATACCGCTTACATGGAGCTGTTCCCCCCGGCGTTTCACCGTGATAGCGGTATCCTCTTTGGTATACATGATTCTCTCGGTGCGGAACTCAGTATCCAAATATACCTCGGTGGTATCATGGATCCCTTCCCATCGCGCGAAATACCCCTCCTCCAAGCCTTTGAGTGTAAGAACACTCTCTCCTACTCCCGCATGATAATGCTCTTCAAAGGTGATGACATAGTAGCCGCTCTTGAGGCGTTGCACATCTATATCACTGGTTTCACCCGCGCTCATCCCGAAGATTCCGACAAAAGCCCACAGTAGAGCACCTATAAAAAAACCAGGAGTCTGTATCTTCTTACTCATAAAGACCTCTCTTTCTTCTCAAAAAACTGAAAGAGTGATATAGTTGTCTCATTATAAACTATCAAGAGGTACCATCCAATGCGTACAATTCATATTCTTTGTGGTGTATCCTTATTTCTATTTTCACTTTTCCATATTTCAGCGCTTGAATTTACTATAACCGGCGAGCAAAGTGTAAATACCAATGAACAGTCCCAAAAAGTGAGCACCGCTCTCACCCACTCTTTTGATGATCTTCTCTTTCTAGCCGACCTTTCCTACAACACCGATGATAAATACTCACCCCCCCTAAGCGGCAGGTTCTACTCGGGGTATTTTTACCTTGAAGAGGGGGGGCTTATCTGGAGCCGGGACACCTTTGAAATGAGCCTCGGCCGCTTAAGCCCGGTCCAAATGATTGAGACTCCCTATTCTCTTTTTATCAACTCAACCCAGCATTCTTCTATTACCGGTAATATCTATTTTGACAGCGAGCATTTTTTCTACAGGTCCCAGTGGCTGCAGCTTAACAACAATTCCACCGCCGAAGGGGTGCCCTCCAATACCTACCCCAATACCTACCCCAATAGCCCACCAGAGAACCCAGAGAACCCAGAGAACATCGACGACAACTTCGGCTTTACCGGCGGCTATCCCGACCGCGGGGCAAATATCCGGTATTACGGGATCCGGCTCGGGGATGTACGTTTCGGCCTGCAGGACGCGGCAATTTATTTCGGGCGCAGTTTCGACCTGGAATACCTTGTAAACCCGATTCCCAGCATATTTTTGCAATATGCCAACTTCTCAGACGGGACTCCCTGGAAGAGTAATGAGGATGAGAACGCCCTTATCGGCTTTTTCTTTGATTATTCCCGCCCCGATTATTACCTCTACAGTCAGCTCTTGATCGACGACATCAATTTGAACTTTCTCTTCAACGACTCCTATGACAACCCCAGCAAACTTGCATGGACTTTAGGAGGAACAAGGCATACCTCCTTCGGAAAAATTGGCTTTTATCATGCCGGGGCGACAAAATATGTGTATCAGCCCACCACCAGCGACGAGCCCTACGGCTACACCTATTATCCCGACACCATTTTTTTACTGGACAACAACGATGAGGCGGCAATTCCCCTGGAAGATAACTATATAGGGTATAAATACGGCGAGAACAATTTAGCCTTTTTACTCACCTACTTTCCGGAAATCGCCTTTGCCGATCTTGCGGGCTCATTAGAGTTTGTAATTTCCGGCAGCAAATCCCCCGTAAACCCCTGGGGGCAGTACACTGAGTATGAACAGGGGGGTAAATACACCAAAATGTTTACCGACTCGCCCCTGGAAAAGAGGCTGAGTTTTTCTATTGATGCCAGAAAAATGATTTCTAACAGCTTTTCAGTCTATGGCAATATAGAACTGGGCTATGTATGGAATGTACTGAAGCTCACCCCCGGGCCCGGTCTCACTGGTGATTACAGAGAGGAGTATGAGAGCAGCGAGGATTGGGGGGAGTATGAGGCGGACTTCGACCTAGAGTATCTCAAGTATTACGAGCCCTCGGGCACCTCGGAGCCTATCGCGAACATCACAATAGGAGCACAGTACTCCTACGCCCCCTTTTGATGCCTTTTTTGAAGTGTTTTTCAGACACTTTTGAGGCGAGGGAGAGTTCAAGTGCAGGAAGTACAGGGCTTAGAAGGCAACTGAGAACCGGACCGACCACTGCAGATCCTGGGCGTCGGAACCCTCGATATTTTTTTCGTTGCGGGTGAATAGATACGTCAAACCGGTCCCGATCTCTTTAAGGGGAGTAAAAACCCGAGGATACCATGTAAGATTGCACCACAGGGCGTGGGTTGTTTCCGCTGTACCTGTAGGGGTGGTGCGCATAAAAGCCTCCTTGGTATCATCCCATTCGGTATCAATACTCTGTTCACCCTTCAGCTGAAAAGAGTAGCCCCCTCCAAGCCGATAGAATCGTGGTTTCATGTAGCTTAATGAGGAATGGAGCAGCATACTATCCGGGCCGCTCGGATACCCCAGGGGCATCGTCTTAGTAAAGGCACCATCCACATTACTCTCTATGTTGCCCGTCCATACAAGGTCGGCATTGTTTTCCTCATGGATATACAGCCAAGGGTTGGTATATACCCACTCTATATTTCCAAGCCAATATCCCTCCGAAAAAGGAAGGGAGACCTCTGTACCCAGTAAATACCCAAAGGCATCGGGAGTATAATTATCACTGTAGAACATCTGTTCAAAGAATGTTTTTAGTTGGTCTACCGCCAATACGCCGTACAGGTTTACCCCTTTCATCAGATTCAGCTCCGCATCAACGGTAAGGATGCTGTTTGAAGACTCAAGGTACCAGTTATGAAACATATAGAGGGGGTTTATATAAGTAAGCGAAGGCTCTTTATCAGCCAACAAGGACGACTCTTTAATAGTGATACGGAGGCGCGGAATAAAATTGAGCATAAAGCCGTGGGAAAACAGATACCTCTGATCACTCTGCTCGGCATCACGAGGCTCCAGATCTATCGCCGTATAAAAGAAACTAAAGGCGTCCCAGTCGGTTCGGGCTCTTACAAAATTGAAATAGGGAATTTCATCACTTATCAGGAAGTTCCCCGTCCGTCCGCTCCCGTAACTGAGGGTGTCTCTGCCGAGTTGCACTCCCCAATGGGGCCCTCCCGCCGCAATATAGGCGGAGGGAGGAAACTGATAGTCCAGCTGGGCCATATTTACCGGCACATTGATCCACCGCCCGTCATGGGAGGGTGATACTTCATAAAGAAAGGGAACTTTCCTCATTGTAAGGTCAAAACGGGCATACAGACTGTGGGAAAACCACCCTTCTACGGGAAAATTCAAAAAGGGAAGCCGCGAGGAGTCCTGCTGTTGCCATTCGGTCTTTTTATAATCCCCTTGATAGTAGGTTTCAAGATTTATTTCAGCCTCCACATCTAGGGCCATTCCCTCAGGCTCACTATAGAAAGGCCTCGGCTTTAATTCATGTAAAAGCTCCTCGTAAATCCGTTTCGATGAAGGGGCAAGATCATTGTACTCAACCTGCTCAAGGGTATCTAAAATCATCGCTTTAGAGGCCGGCTTTTCGGCAATCCGGGGGATCTCTTTCTGCTCGGCTGTCAGTACTCTTAAATACTCATAGACTATCGAAGATGCGGGCACAAGGGTTTGGTTGTTTTGGGGGAATGAAAACGTTGGAAAAATGGTGCAGAGAAAGAAAAGATATAGGTATCTTTTACTCATTATTTTATCCTGGTAAGTACAAACTCTTTATGAAACCAGCGGAAAAACGCCTCCGTTCTGCCGGTAAAGGAGGTTTCCATCCGCTCGCCGAACATTCCGAAAAAAGTAAACGCCCGGACACCGCCTAGACCGTAAAATAGCAGGGCATCCTCTTCGGCGTGAACAAAGAGGCTGGTAAACATGTTCTCTTCCTTCACCGCTTTGACAAACCTATAGTGAATCGGCCCAAAATTCCAGCTTGTATAAATAAAATCATTGCCCCTCATCCAGTAGCGGTATTGGGCTTCGTAGGGCTTAAAAGGCTTCATCCTCTGCTCGGCTTGAATGCCCCTACTCCCATCATCAAAACTCATCCTCTCTTTAACTTCTATCCTGTCGAACAAGTTGAAATATTTTTGCCGTTCTTCGGACCAGTAGGGAATTTCTTCAAAACTCTCAATATCCATTAAGAACTGCTTTACCTCTTGCAGTACTTCTTCTCCACTTCCGTCCTTTAATGGAAGAATAAAGAAGGATTCTATGAGAAAGTTCGGGTCGATATCCTTGTACTTCTTCAGTATATTCTGCCCTTCCGACAAGTTGGGAGAAAGGGATGAGTCCTGAATATCTTCAAAGAAAGTAAAAACCGGCTCTCCCTCTTCAAGCAACTCAAGTTCGCTTTGTGAAATACTAGTTCCTGTAAACCCCGATTTATCGATGAGTGTCCGAATTTCCCCGGAAGTCTGTCCATAGATACTTTGACCGGGCAACAAGAGTATACAATAGAAAAAGCAAGAAAATAGTTTCCTAAAAGACATAATTCTCCGTCCTGTTTATCTGCCCTTTCGCTCAAAAATAACTAACACGGTTTTCAGCCCAATTTTTATATCGAGCAAGGCTGATCGGTTTTTTACATAGTAAAGATCATAAGACAATTTTATTGCCGTCTCCTCTTCCGTAGAGGCGTACTCATAATTGACCTGAGCCCAACCGGTTAAACCGGGCCTGACCATGTGACGCAGGCCATAATGCGGTATTCTTTCGGATAGCATTTCAACAAACTCCGGCCGTTCGGGACGCGGCCCGATAAAGCTCATCTCACCCCGCAGCACATTCAGTACTTGGGGCAGCTCATCCAGACGGGTACGCCGCAAAAAGTTGCCCACGGGGGTTATTCTGCGGTCTCCCCTCTTAGACCACTGGGGTTTCCCGTCCTTCTCAGCGTCTCGATACATAGATCTCAATTTAAATAGACTGAAGACTTTGCCGTTTCGGCCCACCCTGCTTTGAGTAAAAAGGACCGGCCCGGGGCTGTTAATCTTTATTGCTATTCCGGCCAACACATACACTACTAGTACAAGGGGCATAAAAAGCAAAGACACAACAATATCCAGCCAGCGTTTTACAATTCTATATACATGTTTACTGTCGTTTCGTAAATTATCCAGGAACCATAATTCATTTGTCGCGTAAATCGGTACTTCTCTTTCCGCTTCTTCCCAAAAACTGGCGACAAAATAGAAACTAATCCGCTCATGCAGATACTCGTAAAGCTCCTTGAAAATTTTCGGGTACATTGAATCGCTTACCACAACTTTAACGGGGACCCTTTTATCAGCCAGACGTTTTAAGCAGGAAAGATCCTTTTCAATAATCACATTCTGATCGAGCATAAATTGCGGTATTTCAGTATTTTCGATATTCACAACCGTATGTAGGGAGTAGTTGCTCCCCTTCCGGTTTAGCACCCGGTAGGCCAAATCCTTCATATGCTGATCAATACCCACCAGGACAAGCTGATAGAAGGGGCGGGTACGGTTAAAAAAGTACACTGCCAAGGCGCGCCAAAGAACAAAAAATACAGAAAAAATGAGCACCACAAAAAGCAGATTAGTTTTAGGGGCAATTCTAAAATAAGGAACTATATAAAAAAAGAACACGGCAATAGTGACGTTGATTATTATCGCCTTCACATAGCTGTTTATGTAATCCACTAACTCAAGGTTGTACAAGTTCCATATGTAAAATATAAGTTCCCATATAATAAACAAGATGGTAAAGGCATGCACATGCTCCATTATCTTCTCTTGATTTAAACTGCCGCCGTAAAAGTTATACAGTACAGTAAACAGCGATGCATAGAGAAGCACAACATCACCGACAAATAAAAGCACCTTCTTCAATGTTCCATGCATATTATAAGCTCTCCAGATATTCACGAATCCGGGTGGAGGCCCTTCCATCTCCATAAGGATTATGGGCCTGGGACATACTCCCGTAGACGTCCTTATTGTGGAGCAGTTCTTCCACCAAATCAACTATTTTATCGACATCCGTACCCACCAGCTTGACCGTTCCAGCCTCCACCGCTTCAGGACGTTCAGTAGTCTCACGCATCACAAGCACCGGCTTACCCAGAGAAGGGGCTTCCTCCTGAATACCGCCGCTGTCGGTAAGTACAATATCGCACTCATTCATTAAGAATGTAAACGGACGATACTCCAGGGGTTCTATCAGGTAGATGTTCTCCGTATCCTTCAGCAGCTCATACACCGGCTTCTGTACATTAGGATTCAAGTGAACAGGATACACAATATCAAGATCCTTATTATTTTGTGCGATAGTACTAAGGGCTTCGCAGATATGCAGAAAGCCGGGCCCGAAATTCTCCCTCCGATGACCGGTAACCAAAAGCAGCCTTCTATCGGAGTTATGAGTATAGCCCCGCTCAGCAAGGGTTGCTTTTATGTTTTGTCTCTCATCTTCCGCGTTTACCTTCTCGCTTACCCACAGCAGGGCGTCGATGACTGTATTACCGGTAACTACTATGTTATTGCTGTAGATCCTCTCATCTAAAAGGTGCTCTTTTGCCGTAGTAGTCGGAGCAAAATGATAGGTAGTTAAGCGGGCGGTCAACTGCCGATTTGCTTCTTCCGGCCATGGCGCCTTAAGATTGTAGGTACGAAGTCCCGCCTCCACATGGCCCACCTCAATGCCCCTGTAGAAGGCGGCAAGTGCGGAGATAAAACTTGTAGTGGTATCTCCATGGACCAGGAGGACATTGGGGGTATACTCCTCAAAGACCGCTTTCATTCCCTCCATAATTTTCGAGGTTATATCAAAGAGATCCTGCCCCGCCTTCATTATATTGAGATCATAGTCGGGGGTGATTGAAAAGAGTTCCAGTACCTGGTCAAGCATCTCGCGGTGCTGGGCCGTCACACAGACCCGTACTTCAAGGAGGGATGATTTCTCCAGCTCCTTTACCACCGGTGCCATTTTAATAGCCTCGGGGCGGGTACCGAAAATTACAAGAACCTTTTTTGCATCACTGTTCATACCCTTATTCATTCTTTACCCCTTGGTCACCCCGCAGAAGTCCAGCACCTCAGTGCGAAGCTGCGCCTGCATCCGATAAAACTCTTTATGATTCACCAGAAACACCATTATATCCGCACTCTTTACCGCCTCTTCAACAGAAACAAGGCTAAAACCCGAGTGGGATTCTATATTCGGTTCAACCACCATTACATTCACTCCCTCTCTCTGAAGCTCGGTTACAATATCGAGGGCGGGGGATTCACGAAGGTCGTCAATATCGGCTTTATACGCCAGCCCCATACACGCCACCTTGGGCGTCTCCCCCTTATCCCGCTCAAAGCGAAGACAGCTGTTTTTGACCTTTTCTATCACCCATTTCGTTTTATACAAATTCCGCTCCCGGGCACTGCGTATTAACGCACTTTCTTCGGGAGCTGAATCAATAATAAACCAGGGATCCACCGCAATACAGTGTCCTCCAACCCCCGGCCCAGGCTTCAGAATATTCACCCGCGGGTGGCGATTGGCTAAACGAATAACCTCCCACACATCGATAGAGTATTTATCGCAGATCATGGACAACTCGTTTGCAAAGGCAATTTGTACATCCCGAGAGGAGTTTTCCACCAGCTTAGAAAGTTCGGCGCTCCGGGCATCCGTTTTTAACACCTCCCCGGTTACAAAGGATTCATAAAATGCAGCTACCTGATCGGTCGCTTTTTGGTTTACCCCTCCGACGATACGATCATTTTCAGTGAGCTCGATCATTATTTTGCCCGGCAACACCCGTTCAGGACAATGGGCTATAGACACCGTATCGGCCGAAATACCCTTACTTGACAGAATATCCTCCACCCGCTCGGTAGTTCCCACCGGAGAGGTCGATTCGAGGATAACCATATTGCCCGGCTTTACATAAGGGACAATCGATCCGGCGGCCTGCTCTACATAACTGAGATCGGGAACGTGCCCCGCTTTAAAGGGAGTGGGAACGGCAATAATGAACACATCAGCCTCATGCGGTTTCGAATGGGCAGTTAAGGCTCCCGACTGCACTGCTGAACGTACAAAAGTGTCTAAATCCGGCTCGACAATGTGAATATTGCCGCTATTTATAGTAGATACCACATTCTCTACTACATCCACCCCGTACACGCGGTAGCCGCGGTTGGCCAATAAAGCGGCTGAAGGTAAACCGATGTACCCCAGTCCAAGTACGCAAATCTCTTTTATATTACTTTTCATAACTTTCTGTTCCTATATTCCGCTAATTTTTGGGCGAACTCTCTAAAAATATCATCCCGGAGGTAATTCTTTTGCACCATCTCTCTATTGGCCTGCGAAAGCCCCTTTACCTCACGGGCCTGGTTTACAGCCTTTAAGAGACCCTTGCTGTCTCCATTTTCTACAATAAACACCTGGTTAAACTGCCTCAAAAGTTCGGCCGCAGCTCCAGCGCCCTCATACACTACCGGGGCTCCGGTAGAAAGGTATTCATACAGTTTTGATGGAACTGCATAAATGTAGGACGGGTCCAGTTTTGCATATAGAATATCCGAAGAAGCATAGATTTCCAATACTCTTTCCCATTTAACATAGCCCGTAAACTCGACATTTTCCAGATTCATCTTTTCGGCCAGCGCTATCAGACGGCCAAGGTCGGAACCGCCCCCGGCTATCACAAACTTTACATCGCGTAATTGTTGGGCAATATGCAATAAGGATTCCAAATTCTGCGGGATTCCCACGTTCCCAATATAGGAAACCGTACACTCTTCGGAAGAATGCACGCTCATCTTCTTTTTGATTTTCTCAAAGCGCTCCCGTTCGATACCGTTGCTCACCAGCAGCAGGGGCTTTTCCGGAAAATATTTCTGAAAATAACGGTACTCGCTTTCATTCGTCACTGTGATAAGATGGAACTTGCGCAGGGCGCGTAACACCATCTTCTTAAAAAGCGCCCCGCTTAATTTGTGTATAACCCCTCCCTGAAGCAGATATTCCCACATCAGGTCCCGAACATCGGCTACTAAAAAGTGCGCCTTGCTCTTTCGGGCAAAATAGGGAATTAAAAAAATCGAAGGGGCCGAAACCATCAACACCGGCCTCTGTCCCTTGCTGCAGCGCCGGGTAGATTCAAATGCCTCGAACACACGTTTCGATAAACCGATCTCTCTAAAAAAACGGACGAAGAAGTTGCTTATGCTGAAGGTCTTCTTCTCTACGTAGTGTACCTTAAAATCAACATTTTTTTCCGCAGCGGCCCGCCTACCTTCTTCAGGATTTTCCGTGGCCGTATACACATGTACATCATACTCCTCTGAAAGAACACACGCCAGGGCATACAAGCGGTTCGCCGCCGCCATCTGGTCCGGATAAAAATATGTCGATGCAATACTTATTTGTTCTCTTTTCATTTATTCCGCCGTATAACGATTTCAGTTTTAAGTTCTCTGCTAAAACTCACTGCAGCCATGCGGGCCGGACTCACAGCATTAAAACCGGCGGCATACTGATACGAGCTTATACGAACATCGGTGTTTCCGGTAAAGCGGACCACTATCTCGGGGGTAACAAGTTCGTTCTCATAGAGTTCAATCTCAACATCCGGGGCAAAATGGAAAAAAGCCTTTGCATGTGTACCCGGCCGTTCAAGAGTATCAATGAGCACCAAATCCTTATTACTATTGATAAACTCTCGTATAAGCTGGGTTTTCTTCCTGAAATTCTGATGCGAAGCTTTTACATACCCGCTATGTTCCTCAGAATTTTCACATGACCGCGGCGGGCTGCCCGAAAACTCCCCCACAGTTCCGACTGTTCTACACCATCAATCATGACCGTGTTATGAGCGCCGGTCCCTTTTTCGAACAAGCGCCTCTCTCCCGCCTCATATGTGCTGGTCCCCGTATCTACAAGCAACGCTTTTCCATCCACCCTCAACTCAAAATTGAGCATATCGCAATGGCCGTGACCAGGCTGATACTCAGGGCCCAGGGGCCCGGCATCAATCCGCACCTCATGTGCATGCCCGGCCATCTTTCGGTAGCCGCTTTCATTCAGACTGCCCTCAGAAACCTGCACACCCAGGCGTTGTGCGTATTGCAGTACTAGAGAAGGGTTAGGGGCGATATCCAGGGCCGCATCATTGAAAAGAGGCAGACTTCGGT
>Ga0102934_1001193_pt1 | contig 17976 bp, 15 predicted proteins | sample SalPonR2_A_D1_MG_FD_78175 | JGI IMG/M metagenome (GOLD analysis project Ga0102934, IMG submission 78175) | Salt pond soil microbial communities from South San Francisco under conditions of wetland restoration - Salt Pond MetaG R2_A_D1_MG | ecosystem: Environmental > Aquatic > Marine > Intertidal... | reverse complement strand
GGGGGGAGGAAGAAAAGGGGGGGAGGGGGGGGGGCAGAGAGGGGGGGGGGGGGGGGGGAAGGGGGGGGGGCGGGGGAGGAGGCTGTAGCAGAGACCGTCAAGCGGTGGGAAAAGGAGTTCGTGCAGGACTTGGAGGAGGCCTTGACCTTATTCCGCGAATTGTTCCCGTCTGTCAATGATGTGGACGACACCAGCGTCACCAACAAGAGCCGTGAAGATGATGCCGAGCTCACCGAGTTGATGCGGACTCTCGTCTCCCGACACTACCTTGTCAGTGTCCGCCGCCTTTTCCAAGCAAATCTGGCCTTGATAGCGCGCAGCCCCCGAGGAGATGGCCATGAGTTCCCCGTGCTGGCCCTAAGTATCTTTCTGCGGGTCGTCCGACGCCTGCACAGGGCGGGCAGAGGGGCGGGGGTGCTGGAGGCGGGCGTGAGGCTGGTTCTGGACGTGGTCCGGGCCCTCGTCTTTCTGGAGGTGCGCGGCCTCCAAGGCCTGGCCCTGCGGCGACTCCTCGCCCTGCAGGCGCGGCAAGCTGCCTCCCTCTCCTCGGCCGCGCCCTCCTTCGCGCCGCGCCACGAGCTGGAGACCTTCCAGACGAGTACGACCCGGGAGCTGGCCAGGGCCCTCGAGGCCCTGCAGGGGGTCGTGCAGGGTGTGGAGGAGGGGATCCAGGCGGCCTTGCTGGAAGCCGGAGAAGTTGCCTCGCACGCCTCGCCGCTGTCCGGGAGCGGCATGAAGGCGAGCGGGCCGGCGAGGGAGGGCGTGCTCTACAGCGAGTACTTGATACCAGAGCTGGGTATGGGCCAGTACGTGTTCCAATTTGTGGCGTGGCTGTCGGATGCGGTAGAGCGGGTGGCTGGGGTCCCCTTCAGGCTCAGCGAGAATGACTTGGTGGAGGTGGGAGAGGTCCGTCGTAGCGTTTTCCCTGAGCGTTTCTTCGCGCACGTCTCGAGCTTTACATCCCTGCTTGGCAGCGGCCAGGTGGAGGAATTGGGGTATCCGAGCTCGGCGGTCGCATCCACCGCCCTACCTCAATTTGCCTTGCTTCTTGCCGTGCTCTGTAGGGACCTGCAGAGCACCCTCTGGCCTCAAGCCATGGCCACACTGGCCCTCGTCTTTCCCGCCACCATGAGTACGAGCGAAGGGGGCAACCTGTGCGAAGGTGAGGGCAACGGCCGAAACTCTGGCTATGTGGACGGGGGTACAAGCAGCACTAGCGGCGGACTAAACAGGCTGAGTCCGGAAGATGTGGTAGCCTGTTTGAAGGGAAGCTCCAGTCGCTTGTTACAGCATTGCACAGAAACGCTGGGACATGACCTGGCGCTTCTGAGCCAGACGAGAGGACTGGACCTCGCCTCGGTCGCGGTGGGGGCATTAGAAGTTGCCGGCAGTGTGGGTGGCGTCACACAGGCCACATGGGGGAAGACTTTTATTGTGCGCATGGAAGCCTTAATTAAGGAAGTAGGCGCGACGCTAGGGGTGTCTGTGACAGGGGTAGGGCTGTCAGGAGGCCGGCGGGGCGAACGAGCGGATCTGTCGCGGACGCCGGGACCTTTCAGTGGGATGAAAGGGTTGCACCTCGATATCGAGCGCATTTTCACAGCCAAAGTCCAAGACTTCGGCTCACCTTTGGGGCTAACACTGGACCAAATCCTATTTGGCACCCTTAAGGCAGCATGCAAGGCCGTGATCGAGTGGACGCGGCAGGACACAATGTCTCAGCGGACGTATTGCCAACTGATGGTGGATGTGCACCTTGTACGGCAAGCCGTAGGGACCTATGTCAAGGACGCCCGTGTAGTCGAAACGCTCCTCGACGAGGTTCTTATCAGTGCTGGAGAAAGAACCGCCGCAGATGGTTTGCAGGGGGTGGATCCTTTAGCTTTATCTGCATTGGCCTCTGCCGAGTACAGCCGATTGAGAACAAGTATGCTGAGCTCCTCAGCATCTTCGAGTGCAGAAGCTTCAGTGCTTTCGCCGTCCTCTGCCACGGCGTCCTCGGTGCGACGATAATAAAAAGTTACGTCACAAGATGGTGTACATATTGTATGCGCGCCAAACGCCAAATAGAATGTTAAGTCAAAATAAACCAATGCGAAAAAGATTTCGGCGGAAAACTTGGTTCATCACGTCACCCCTGATTCTTTTGCCTGTGCAAAACTTCCCTCTCCCCAATTGTCGCTACTGCGCTTTTAACGCACGAGAAAGACTCAAAGTCAGCTTACAAACTAAGACCGGGTAGGACATCATGCGCTTGCATTTCACGCTGAGATTTTCTTTACGAGTCAAGTGGTCTTCCTGGCACGACGTCCGACGGACGACCGACACCTTGTAAGTGCAAGAAGGATATAGTAGGTCAAAAGTCTTGCAGGATACATCACACGCTCACAACAAGACCTTTAGCAATTCGAATGGACTGGGAGCGACTGGGCTGATAACCTTCAGGTGTTAAAGAGCTTACTTTAATGTGCCCGCCTCATGCAGGACTTTGCTTCTTTGTATTCGCGAGAAGTTGTACCCGCAGGACCATGAAGACAAGCAACATCTTCAAGCCAGTCATGTGTAATTCCTACTCCGTTGGGGTGTCTAGTTAGGATCACCATATTGAGAGAGTGGGGGGGGGAGGTTCTCGACCGGCGATTTGAAGAATCGAGTCCTGATCTTCATTCGTTAAAGTAACTTAGCGACGTGCGGCGAGTTAAGCTTATGAGCCATCTGTCTTTTTTTCACAATTCCACAGTGGCATGTGCGTGCGACTAGGTGGACGTGAGAGGTAACGCTACCTGAAGGGTAGAGCGCTGATGACGAGGTGGCGTTCTCCTACTCCTTCATCCAAACGGAAAAAGCCAGAACTTTTGTACCGCGGCAAGAAACATGCCGCAATCTGCCTTCATGAATTTGCGCGTCGAAGCTCTCCTGGCTCGACTTTGTTCTCAAAAAGGTGTGAAATAAGAAAGCGAAGTATGAGATTGCCCTCAACGAGTCTGAGGGGAGCTCTGGGATTTTCGCCATACACAGAGCCTTCGTCTCACGGTCCTTACGGCCAACTGCAATCGTCGTATTGATCGCCGCCTTTCTCGGTGGAAATTATGCGGATGTGAAGGTACGTTGGCATGTATTCCTATACCACACCCATCTTTAAGCATTTAATTCCGGTTTGGGGTTATGTGGAGATCATGTCCTTACCCAGCGTAAACATCGCACAGTCTTTCTTCTTGGCCCTCTCTCCCTGGATATATATTTTGGGGGGATTTGCGTCTGTGGTCTTTGCGCTGACTCGATTGATATCGAGTCATATTAAACAGTGTAATATAGAGACTGGTAAGGTGGTTGAACCATAAATGCGGGAATCGGTCGTTGTGGTGTTGAGGATGGACGAAAAATGCTGAGAGTAAATGTGTTTGAAACCAGCCGATAAACCAAGTTGTTGCCAAATCTGCCGATGGGCAGCTTCTCTCTCTCCAAGTGTCGCTAATACCTTCTAAACTGTCACAAATTCTTGATATACATTCTTGTTACGGATAGAATCAATGCTTCTCATCAACGACTTAGGCCTGCAGCTACAAACGCGCTATACGAATGGCCAAGAGAAATCAGAGGTACGTTGGAGATGAGCCAGAGAAAGATAACACACTGGAAATTCAAAACGAGATCAGATTTACGCTGCACTCCGTTTCCTGCAAAACCTCTGCAGTTTGTCGATTTAGGGAGTGTGCGAGGAGTGGTCATCAACGAGGGTATCACCCACCAACGCATCGTATACTACTTGGCTTTCATCGTAGAAGGTCGAGAGTCTTTGCTCATAGCTTTCCAGGTATTGTCGATATTGTGAGGGAACCGATCTCAAACGTGATGCGAGCATATTTTTGTCATTTAGTGATATGAAATCTTTACATGGCAAATCGCTGGTTTTAAAGTGACTCACCCACTTCAATCAATAAATAGCATTTACAGCCGTGCCTCGAGGATTTGTTGCCCGTGTATCAGAGTGCCCGGGCATTTGTGGGCCCCGTGCACGAGGGGGCATCGAGATCTTTATTTTGTACGAAGTTGTAAACGAAAAAAATACCCATACTTTTCGATATATAAATTTTAGGAAAACATAGCTCTTTTTTGTTATTGTTAAGTTTACAATATTGGATCTGGACAACGATGTCCTCTTACGTTGCGAGAAATTGCCCTGGAACCCGATTACAACGCACTTGAGACCCTACAATAGACGCTCACTAGATTAATTAGAGAGTTGAATGAGGCACGCAGCCACCACGTGCATCAAAGCAGATTCTAGTCAAATTAGCCGGGGAACGGCTTCTAAAAAAGTGCTTACATGTTCAGGCAAAAGGGGAACTGGCCGTGGCGGCAGCCTCTTGGTTTTGCTCCTTGAAGTGAAGCAAGGTGACAGCTGACGCGCTAGGCAGGGGCGGACGGTCAGAAAGAGGAATCCGACGCTGATTCATAGGACATTAAAAAGTTCGCGCTCGACACCGATCGACTCATGCTTGTTGCTCATGAATCAGATAAGAGGATCCCAGAGTAGATGTGGGTATTATTTTTGGAGGAACTTCTTTTTCATTTTCATTGGAGTCACGGCTGGAAGAGGAACATACGACCATCCGGCCTTGTAGATTCATTTCCTTCCATAGGATGAGAAGACGCTTATTCAACCACAAACTGGACAACATTTATGCCTCTGATGTAGCCCTTTTCCCTTCGCTCTCCCCAGGATCGGTGCCGAAACTTTAACACCTTCTGAAAAATATTTTCACGCATTTGCCACAGATGTCATCACCGGGGTGCGTTTTACCAGGTTTCGACATAGCTCTCATCACGTTGTCTCCTTCATCAACTGCTCTTGCCGTGAAGGATCGCCACCGTCGCTGTATTGAATGACCGGTAAAAATAAAAAATCACATCTCGCTGGTTTGATCCCCCTTCGACACCGCCGCGTACATTTCCTGACTCTGGAAGGGGAGAAAGAGGAGGAACGAGAGCAGGAAAATGAGGCGCCACCTTCTCCGGCTGTCGTGCAACAAAAACAGACGGAACCGCAAAATCCCCCCAGTAATATTAATGATGTACCTTGCCCTGCTTCAAAAGTTAATCCCCCTCAAGGACTCCAGCGACAAAAGTCAAGCTACAAGAATCCAGGAGAGCGTCCGTACTTCAAGGTCATCCTCACGGCCTCCTTTGTGCTGACCATTAATGCAGCATTTATCAACATCATTACACTAAACACGGTACAAGCTATGGCAAGCGCCCACGTCACTGGCCTCGTTGCGCGTGCATCCTATCTGGCAGCCACCGGGAGGATGGATGTCTTGTATCAGTAAGTAAATTCTTTTTCTGCGGGATGCTATGCATTTGATCGTCTCAACATGCCATCGTCTGATACCAAAAGCACCCCCACACACGGAATGCTTCAACTCGATGCTATCGTGAACTTGACAGATATGCGCTGACGTGGGCTTCATTCGTTGCGGGAAGCTGCACGTCTGGAGTAATTGTAGCGCAAGAAACGTTTTATCTGGTAAGTCGAGAGGAAAGCAATGTTTTGGCCAAAATAAGGTACTCAAGGCCTGAAAGGATACAGCAGTGGTCTTTTAGTAACACGCGCCAACCAAACAAACTACCCACAGGGTCGAAACTACGGGCGGGCACTCTTCCTCATCGCCGCAGTCGAGGGCATCGCCTTGCTCACAGAGGACTCCTATCCGGACTCGATTTTTTTTATTTGGCTTTGCGCCTATGCCTGTGGTCTTCAAAATGGGCTCACTTCCAAGTTTTCGGGAAATGCCGTCCGCACCACCCACTTGACGGGCGCGTCCACGGACCTGGGCATCGCCATGGGGCACATCCTGAAAGGCAGGCAGGGGGAATGGTGGAAAGTCAAGCTGCACGGGGTCGCAGTCTTGGGCTTTTTTGTGGGCGGGATACTCGGATTCTTCACCTACCGCCGATTTCGACATAGCGCTCTGCTCTTCAACATTGGGATCACGACAACCCTGGCAGTGGCCCACACACTGTACATCGCCTACCACGAAGGCATCTCTCCCATCACCGTCCTGGAGTCCAAGACCGACATTCGGATGCACAAACGTCGCATCGTGGTGGCTGGCGACGGGAAGCGCCAATTTTCTTTCTACGCTCGGCCCTCCCCGTCCGGCTCGGCACTGGAGGCGCTGACGCCCAGGACACGCGAGAAGCACCTGGCTGCGGCGCGGCCCACCTCGGGGAAAGTCGTCGCCTCCCCCGCCTCTACAGCACGCCATCAAAAGCGACACTTCCCTAAAAATCGAGCAGGGGAGGATGCTGACGATCACGTTGCGCTTTTGATCAGTCAAGCGACGATGAACTCCTCCTCAGCTGAGGGGGGCACTGATGAGAACCACCGCGCGCACGCCATGGAGTCAGCGGCCTCGCCGCCTGTAGCCAGCCAGGACGACGTTTGGGTAGACATGGTTGCAATGGGCCAGCTGGCTCCCAGCTCTTCGTATGAGGAAGCCAACGGGCCTGCGGTGGACATGGAGAGTGTCTCGTCACATCTCTCGCACCGCAGCTTGCAACAATACTTGGATGAGGAGGACCTGGTGCCTAAACCTGAAGACGAAGGGCCTTTGCCTGAATTTGCTGAAGATGATTTCGCCGCCGTTGAGGCTGAGGCGTCAATTTGCGGGGAGATTGACGAGTTTTAGCCGGTAGAGGGAGACCATGGGCTCTACGGTCCCGAAGATGTGGAGGTAGCCATGCGCGCGCCCTCCGAAGCCGGTCCCGCCAGCCCTGAAATAGAGCGTCACCTGGCGGATGGAGGCGCCATGCTGCGGCGATAGAGTGGTGATTGAAGCAAGCTGCGTGGAGGCGAACAGGGAACGGGATATGTACACCGTAATTTGTCCTCGGTCAAGTATTTTGTCAGTACTCGTTTGGATGTCATTTGAATGCCATATCACTTAAAAACACATTAAATAAGCCGCAACAAAGTGGAGATGAGAGAGCATATAGGGACTACTGCCACATATTATTAAAAAAACTGCTGAAAATGAATTTCACATTATGAACCAGAGAGATCTGCTTTTATTTTTTCTTCTTCGCCCTCCCTAGCGCACGGAAGGTAATATATTGGTTGCTAAGGCTGCTATAAAGTCACAAACTTAGCATTATTCCTTTGTAGAGCTGTATTGCGCCTCTGGATTCTTTTTTCAATTCGAATGAGTGTCCGCTCCTGCGCTTTTTTCGTCTAGTGACGCCCGTTGGATACGAAGCGTTTGTCCCATCCAAATTAACAATGATGGGTCAGAGCGTCCCCCGGATGTCTTTCCCGCCAAACTACGACAGCGTAACTTCTAATTGCTCTCTCGTGAGTGACTTTATCCGGAGTAAGTCTGAAGACTCAATTATTTCTGAAATCTCTCCACATTTTCCATTAACCTCCCAACATAAATTTTGTGATCCCATACGCCAACCTTTTTCCTCTGCACGCCCCGCAGCGCTATACCCTAAGAAAACAGACTCCGAGTAATAAGGCCCCCAAGTAATCTCACTTATTTTTGGCCAGTCTTTCCGACGTCGCGTGGGCCGGGACCCCCTTCTGGCCGGGCCTGGGCCCTCTGACGTCTCCACTGTGACCTGAGGACTCTGACCTCTCCACTCTGACCTTTGCATTTCGGCCTCTGCCCTCTGACCTCTGCCCTCTGACCCTGTGCAGTGTGACCTTTGCACTGTGACCTCTGCACTCTGACCTCTGCACTCTGACCTCTGCACTCTGACCTCTGCATTTCGGCCTCTGCACTCTGACCTCTGCCCTGCGGCCTGGGTTCTGAGACGCTCTCGCTGAGCCTGGCGAAACCGTTTCACGCGCTGCCCCATGCAGACAGGTCACGCGCTCGTGAACGCGCACTCTAGGGCGTTTGCCGCTATCTAAAGAGTTATTCCACCCCTGTAGTGGCGAATTTGGGATTCGTCCCTCATCTATGCCACTCTTTTACACCCCTATAATTTTCACAGCTAGCGTGACGGAGCTTTAAAGACATCGGTGAAACATTTGAACGAAGGCCCGCTTGAAATAGAGGTGCTATTTACAGCAAACCCACCAGTGCCGTCGCGTACAAACAAGCATATTCAGGTAATATTCATGTATCCAGCGAAAGCTATATGCTCTTTGTCTCCAGCATCAACGAAGGGAAGGAATGGGCGTGAGTGCCTCTAAACTCCCTGATGGTCAGACTGTTCGCAAGAACAACAATGCTATCCTGAGTCTTTCTTGCACTTTACGATGAAGTTTATTCCTCCCACCTTTCAAATCCTCGTGTGTTTTCAAGAACGCTCATCGATTACGCCGTCGGGACTCCTGCACAAAGTTTACTCGCGAACTAGCCTGTGCTTTTTGCTGTTATAATTTAAGCCGCATCGTTCCCCGTCGACACAAGTTCGAATGTTCCGTCTGCTTTGCCCCCTTTGTAAAAATACTTTTACTTTCAGCGGTCACAGGGGAAAGATACTCAAGACTAATGCCAGACCAGAAACTAATCGTCCTTTCTTACTACTTTGCACAGTCATCCCGGGCAGCAACACCATCGTGTAATGTTTATCCGGCCGTCATCACACCCAGACGCGAGCATCATGCCCCCTACGCAATATGTCGAAAACCGGCGCTTTACCACCAATCATATCCAGGAGCAAAATGTCGCTGCCGTTCCACAGCACCAGCATCAGTACCGCAGGAACTCCGCCAGGCCACAAGAGTGCTTGGGCCGACACTCCCAGAGCGTCCCACGCAAGCCTGGCTACATTCCGACGTATTTGCCCGAAAGAGCAGAAAGTAAATTACAAAGACCACATCCAAAGACCTCTAGCCCGGCATTTCACGATCCAGACATGGACAACCTGCTGACGCTGCTCGAGTGTCTTCGTTTCCGCTATATGCCTTACACCAAAGCACCGCCCGGCACAGGAATTCACATTCCTTCGAAAGACAAGCCCGACTCCGCAATATTTACTGCCCGACTTGTGGACCTGGCCATTTCTCGGGGTGACCAGGGGATGTACAGCGCCTTGACGGATTTACAACGGGCCTGCTTTTTCAAAAGAGACACGGACGCCTTGAGATCACACGGCCAGGCACGCAGGGCACGACAAGGTCAGGCCTTTCCAGAGGAAGATAGAAAAGATGGTTGTAGAAGGGATCAGCGACGAACGTCTAATAAGAAGAGGTGGCGGAAGAGAGGACATGGGGCCCTGGAGGAAGGGAAGGAGGGATTAATGGGGTTCCAATGCGAGGCTCGCCCTCCTTCCCCTGCGCTTGACATCCCCGAGGCATCTGCCCTGCTCCTGCGAACAGCTGCCGCAGCCAGGGACACTGAAGCAGCTGCGTGCTTGACACTCTTGGCGGGCATTTCCGTGCCCTCGGAGCACCGCGCTGTATCGTCGGAACGCCGAGCAGGAGGGGCTGGTCCTTATTCTAGCACTGAGGATGATGACAGTGCGGCATCCACCTCGGACCAGGAGGAGTTTGAAATTTTCATGTCGGCCACGCTGCGTGCAAATGGAAACGCGGGGGTAGGCAAAGGCCGGGGAAAGGAGTTTGAGATCCCGCGTTTCCACGATGACCCGACCTGGTATTTCGTCCACTGCGCCGTGCCCTGGACCAGTAAAGTCGGCATTACAGTCGTCAACACGGCCGTTGTTGTCAAAGGACGGCCTCGACAATCGCTGACGGTGTCCACAGCGGCAGAGGATGGATCGGGTTACCACGCGGGCGTGCGTGAGGGTGACTGTGTTGTGAAAATCGAAGGCCGTGACGCGACGAGCATGCCTTGCTCAGAGCTGATGCGCACGGTCCGTGAACTGATCGAGGATCGGAGAGAGACCGACCCAACGCTTACGCTTGAATTTATTTTCGCTCGAAAGCTTTTAAAGAGATGCGATAGTAGAAGATCAAAGGTCGATAGTCCATTGCCAAGCAATTCAGCAGTTGCTGAGCAAACCTCGTTATCGACGTCGGTTGCTTGTACGGGCACGTGTGCTATCAACAGTGGAGGCCATGCTGATGCGCGTGATGTTGTGCTCAAGACCCTGGAAGGCGACCACAACTGCGAGATGGACACGAATGATGGTGGCAGAAACAAGGATGCGGAAGTCGGCTATAGTTTAGACGCCTGCAAGAGGAGCACTGATGTATCTAGCAAGAGCATAAATGGCTGTAGCGATACTAAAGATGTATCGCACGGAGGAAATTCAGCAAATATGGCAGTGGTCTGTGACGTGGTAGACGGGCATGGACCGAGTCAACCTCTACTGGCGGTCTCGGGAGGCGAGCGATCAGACGTCGTCGACGGCACCTTGTCAGAGGCTTGTGACGGTGCACGCACACCGCTCTCTGGGAACGAGCACGAGAAGAATGGTGGAAGCGAACGGGATCGAGCCTACACAAGTGAGGTTTCCGCTGCCGGTCTCATTGGAACACCTTCAGAGGAGCAGACTTGCGCGCCCTGAGGCTCTCGATCTTTGTTGGTCTGCTGGTTGTCCACTTGTTGTCACGGACCAGCGTCTAGCCTTTGTATGGTGGGCGCTCGCAAAGGACATGTAAATTAGCTATGACAGTCGTTGCGACGGGGCCGAATGAGATGGAGATCGATATAAAACATCTTTAATATATATATTCCCGACACGCGGCGTGAAGAATCAAGTCTGTAGCAAGAAAAGGCTCAACCGCTCTACACGCCTTGTTGTCTTCAATCAATTACCGGCTCTACGATTTCGCCGCCACCGTCTAATTTTCATGCTCTGTTTCTTTTCTACATATTCCACTGAACACCCATCACATGTACATGCCATTTTTCCCGCTTGACTTCCGCCTTTCAGAGTTCCAGAAAGCCTTCGTCCATCAGGCCGCCCTCTTCCTCCACGCCCCCCTCCAAAAAATCCAGAAAGTCATCCTCTCCATCCTCCCCTAAGAAGGCGTTGTCGAACTCCGGGTCTGGAGGCACGTCCGGGGCCGGCAAATTACCTGTGATGACCGGTCCTCCAACCCGCTGCCCACCAGTGATGCGACTCTCCTTCGGCTCTCGGTGCCTGCGGTGCGATGGTGGCGGGGGTGGAGGCTGCATCTCCCCATAAGACGGCGGACCGGCCGGGGGTTCCAGCATTATCAGAGGAGCACTCGCGCCCTCGGGGCAGCCTGAGATCGCGACTGGTGGAAGAGAGCTGTCAGATGCTGCAGCACGAGCAGCAGGTGAGGCGTCTGCCCCCCCCTGCCGTTGCGTCCGGCCCCGGCGCCCGCTCCGAGCACTCCTAGTGCTTCGACCCCCTCGTCCACGCACGGGCGATCCGCGTCCGCCGCCTCCTTTCCCAGGTCGCGAAGAGCCTTTCGAGGTTGGCGCCGTCGAGCCCTCCTGGATGAAGGCCGGATCGTAGGCCGCGTCAGCGGGGAAGGGTTTGGGGGCAGCAGGCAACGCGGACGCTGCAGGGCCCAGCGCCGGGTCGTCGGGTGCGAGGACGACAGGGCGGTGGATGAGGAGCTCTGGATGCTCGAGCCAGAGCGCAGAGTCCTCGGCGATGGTCACTGGCTGGCCGTGCATGTCGGCCATGTAGTCCTCGAAGTCGACCACGTCCTCCACCACCTCCGACACCTCCCGCTTCTCCTCCAGCGCCGCCACGTGGGCTGCCAGCTCCCCTTGCACCTTGGCAACCGTGGCGGCCGGATAGGGCCCGTGCATGCGCGTCTCTGCAAAGCGCCGCCGGACGATATTTGTCGTGGGTGGAGTCAGGCCCGAGTGGTAGTAGTCGAGCTGCGCACGTAAGCTCAACTCTGCCTTGCCCTCGTCGTCTTTGCCACCCTTCTCACGCATTTTTCCTCGCTCTTCTTCCTCTCGCAGCATATCCTCAAGCATCGCTGCCTCATCTTTGTATACCACCACCATCTGCCCCACGTCTGCGCTCTTGAACAGCGTCACGTAGTCAACCGTTTTGTGCACCTCCACAACGCACGGCAAGTTCACGAGCCGAGCAGGAAAGACTCTAGCACGCTCACTCTCATCATCCTTGCCGTCACTATATAAGTCCTCCTCTGATGCTCTCCTACCCCCTCCAAGCCGCAGCTCCAGAAGCCCACCGCGCTTGGCAGCATATTTGGCTGCATGTGCATCGTAAAGAGAATCAGTGAGAGCTCGAACACTGGTGACGCCGCTATTTGAACGACAGAATCGTACAAGGCACGTCAGGGAAATTTTCACTGCTGTCAAAAAGGGGGAAGTCGAGGTAGCCGAGCCGAGCCAGCCTTCTTACGTCAAGAAAGTACATTACAGCTCCCAGGCGCGCGATACCTCACAATCGCGGTCGGACCCCCCCCGTCATCACACTTACGCAGGCCCTCCGAGCCATCAGGTCTTGCCGTGAGCTGAACCCCATCCATATTGCCAGCCCTCAGCCGTGCACGAATAATCTCCTCGAGATGCTCCGGCAAGCGTAGCACAAAAGCTTGCTGTGCGTAATGACCGCTCATGGCGCCCGGATTATTTTCTGTTCACTGATTTGGATCAGTCCTTTGTGCGTGTAAACATTCCCCTTGCAAGCGCGGCCTTCTTCGTGTCTTCTGTGGGGTTTCGGAGGGTTGAAAATATTGTGAGCGTGAGTAGTGCCAAAAGCTAGTGTCCTTGTCGGGCGGCTCCCCGCTAAACGGGGTTTAGAGGTAGCGGCAAAGCGATACGAGCCTCCTCTCGAAGGCGATGAGGTCGTCGTAGCCGGGGCACGGGTGATGGACAAGTGCACGCCTGCGCACGCACGGCACTCTATACCGATGGTGCTGATCATATGTACGCCACCGCGCATACAGAGCCTAATTTCGGGGATCAGAGCCACGCTTTTGGAGTCATCATGTTTCCAGGTAATGGCAGGGTCTGGCACCAACGGTCGCCACCACATCCTCCCGTGCATCCTGTTTTCCAAGGCCCAGGTGCTTTACCGTCTGCATCATTGTCATACTGAACACCCTTTATCCTTGGCATTAGGTCGTCGTTCGTTTCTGTTGGTCCTGCTCATGGTAGGACTGATTGGTACGGCCACGCTGGCCTTCCTGCTGCGGACGGGACCTCCTTCACGATCATGCAGTGCACTCGATGCGGAGAGAAGAAGTGAAATGGCGACACGTCGTGTCGGAGTGCAGCAAATTGCTTTCAGTTTGTTGCCATTCGTCTTGACGGCAGGTGCAGATGTCGCTGCAGCTGTGGTGAGACCTCTTTCTTGCGTTTCGTATTATTCAAGAATTTCATCTTAATTATTCATTTTTTCATTCCTTTACTCTACATTATCGGTGAACTTTCAATGTGGTATTATTTTCTTCCCTTCAAACGCCCTTGATTTATCATATTCTACACATTTGAATGTGTGCATTTCAAGACAGAAAACCTCTTTCGCCGTCCGCCCCTCATTGAACACATTTTCTTTTCACATTTAATACTGCACTACCGTAGGATCCAGCACGGGTGGGTACCAAAAAGGATCCTGCGTACGAGAAATGCTTGAGCTCTTGCATTTACTTTTGCCTGAAGCCGAAGGGTGCCGAGACGAGGACTCGCTCGGACTGCTTGCCAGACTGCAAGGCCAAGTGCGCTCAAACGGATGCGCAGAAGCTACTGGGAGTTCCAAAGAAATGAGCGCTGTAGTATTCCATCGCGGAAATGCATAAGCTCTCCACCTTCATAAGCCTGAAATTAAAAGAACAACGATACGTGAAAATCAGAACAACATCGAAAATGGCGCGCGCACTCATTCTTGCTCCCTCACATTGACAGCTTCCTTTTTCCCCCATTAAATTGATTCTTTGTCGCAATCGTGTCAAAGTCTACAAATTTTATTCTGAAAATGCCCTTTCCTATTCTGAAAATGCTCGTAAAGATTGTACAACGACCCACGCATAATCATACATGGTGGAATTGATTTACGTTGAAAGTGTAGGCCTGAAAGTATTGGCCCTGAAAAGGCGAAGTGCGCTGCAATTGCCCCATTTTCTTACAGACGTTCCTTCTAACTTGGCATTTCTTCCGACCTACACTTCTGCCCCCGCATCTTCTGATCTCCGTACATTTTTAAGAGGATATAAAGGCAAGATGGACGTGCCCAGCACTGTTGACTTTCTCACCGACTCAGGACGAGTAAAAGTCTCTCAACCCGCCGCCGGCGTAGAGTACAAAGGCCAATAATCCAATGTTAACAAATGGGGTTAGTCTGACAAACAATCGTGTACACCGGCATTGATGAAATGAGGCCTATCTTAACCGAAGGACGTCAACAGAAGGCTACTCTTTTTAACCGCGATTTCTAGCTTTGTGATTTTTAGATATATGAAACCTTGAGTGATCTCATCGGAAATACACTCAGATCCTTCGTCGACAGTGTAGCATAATACTATAGAAGAACAAGCACGACCGACAACACGTACGCGCAGCCGCGTGGGCCGTGTACTACATATGTTCCAGGGTGATGTATGTTCCGGGATTTGCGCATGAGATCCGGAGCTTTGTTGGCCCTGTGACCAAGACCGGAACTGAGATACGTGACTCAAGCAATGTGAGCATAAGTCAGACTCAGGAAAAGACCGCTTCTGCCCTGCCACGAGAACTGAGACGTGGTAGGAGGGAGAGAAAGCTGAGGTTCGGCCGGTACATGGACCGAGCCGGAGAAACAACCTGAGTCCCTCGCTCCCCCTCGCGTCCGCCCCCCGCTTCTCTCCCTTGCCCTCCTAGCCACCCCGCCACTCCGCGTCCGCGTCGCTTTCCTGCCCTGTCTACACGCGTACCTCTTTCATATGGCATTAAATTCCTTTTCCATTGATACAGCATCATCAGCTTTCCTGCTTGGCTCGGTCACATGAGTGCGAAATTCAAGGTGAGATCGATGGTGCTCGTAACCTATCACGGCACGCGTGCGGTTGTCGGAATTCGGGTGTCTTTTTCTTGTATATCAGGCATACAGTTATTTTGCAAGACTTCAAAAATGTGCCTTGCATTTGCAATACTCGGGGAATATTTTGCACGCTTTTTCAACGTTCATTGGACGGTGGTAAAATGGGGGTGAAAAATGTTGTGAGAAGATTGATGGGACTGGATTAAACGTGAGGGGTCCTTGATATGGGTAAAATCTGCGGACGTGCCATGCAGCCTTACTTCTGATAAGCAACGTGCATAATGTGTTTGAGCTGCTGTCCAGGGGGTCGGTGCCAGCAGCCGACAGCGCATGTGGAATAGATTCAGCACGCTGTTGCTCCTACTCTTCTAGGGATACGTCCTCATACCTCGCACGCACAATTATTGAAATTTACAGACATTTGTGACACGCCTGCATGGTGCTGTCCGAGCAGAGCGTCCGAATGAAGAGCGAATCCAGGAGGTATATCAGGAGTCAGAGGAGGTGGCGAAGGAGTTTAACAACGATCCTTGGCCCAAGGCGGAGGAAGTGTCCGCGCTCGTGCAGGAGGATCGAGTCTTCCTGTTGCTCTATACAGAGATGGCTTTTCAGGCTTTCTTTAAGAACAAAAATATGAAGGCCACAATGGAGGACCGGGTAGGTTCCTGGCAGAACTACAGCGCGCTCTTCACGGCCCTCATCCAGGACGAGGCGGGGGACGCCATGACGGAGGCAGCGCGCGCTCACGGCGCGGAGGTTATGATCACGGGCAAGTGGGCCTTTGACATCATTTACGAGTTCGTCTACCAGTTCCAGGAGGCTTGCCAGTATCGGGCCTCGGCCCTCCAGAGCGCAATAAACGAGTCTGAGCTCCAAACCGTGCTCGATCACAAGGACGTGTGGACGGTGGACAAAGTCTTCAACTTCCTCCACCAGCTCGTCAAGGTCTCCAAGGTGCGGGAGGTACTGGAGGTTGCATCGCTCAGCAAGGGTAGTGCGGAGGGCGAGGGTGGAGGTGCGGGAGCGGTGCCTTTGGTAACGTATCCGAGCAAGCTGCATTACCTTCTCGGGTACTTCGCGCTCGTGGGCTTGAATCGCCTGGAGTGCTTGCTGGGAGACTTCCAGAATGCGCTGTCGGTAGCTGAACCGGTCATGGAGGAGAGCCGCTCGGTCCATGCAGGTGCAGGCCTGCTACTTTCCTCTAGCATCATAGCCCAGGTCTCGCTGCACTATCATATCGGTCTCAGTTATTTGATGATCCGCAAGTACCACGAGGCCATTAAAACCTTTGTTTCGGTCCTGGACGTTTATTTTAAATACATGGAATCGGTCAAGCAGCAGCAACGAGCACAGCAGCAACAGCAACAGCAACAGCAGGGCCAGCCTGTTCAGCCGCCTCCCAAGAATGCCGATGACCTTGCGGCAGGCAAGCTGGTGGACAAAGTGGCAGCTATGCTCCTGATCGTACATCACCTTTGTCCTGGACAGCACATTCCCGAGAATATTCGAGGACACTTAACGGGCGAGAAGATGAAAGACAAGCTACGTCATGTGCAGTCGGGCGACGTGGACGAGATCGTCACGCTCTTTGTCGTGTCCGCGCCGAAGTTCATCAGCCCTGCCACAGATTATGACGCTGCTGCATCCTCCATGGGAGTGGGAGGACAAGTCGGGACTGGGCGCGGCGGGAGTGGCGGGCGGACGGGCACATACGGAGGTTTGCAGCGCATAGTCTTCGCAGAAGAAGTGCGACAGATGCTAGAATTGCGGAAGCTGCGTGACTATTTGCGTCTGTATTCCACCATCGGCTTAGAGAAGCTATCGGCTTTTACGGGGCAAGAGCCGGAGAATATTCGTCGGGAACTTGTCCAGTACAAACATAAATTGCTGCAGTTGGAAGCGAGCACTGGTAGCTCGGCTCAACAGAGCCTTGATTTCCACTATTATCTGGATGGCGACATGGTGCATGTCGACGCCGGGGAGCATGAGAATCGCCAGGAGGTGAGCAAGCATTTCCAACATGAAATTCGTAAGCTTGAAAATTTAGCTAGGACCTTGCGGAAGTAATGGAGTCTGGCTGTACTGGACAAGGTCACGGCGAAGGCAAGTGCTGGAATGAAGGCTCGTTGAAAACTAAAGGAAAAAAAATGCACAAACAAAATTAGAAATTTGCATCCAAAGGAAACGAGGGAATTTGTAAATTCGACTGACTTGCTCGCTTTATTTCATCTTGTAATAAAAGATAGCGTGCTTCTCAAATCAAGTACACTAACGGAAATATTCTTGCGCAGGAACAAGAGACTGAGGCAATACCTTTCCGGGATTCAGCAAATTGTACGGATCTAAGGCGCGCTTGATCGCTGCCATCGTCTGCAAGGCGCCAGTCCCAAACTCCTTCTCCAGGTACTTGATCTTTCCCACCCCAATGCCGTGCTCGCCGGTGCATGTCCCGTCCAGCGCCAGCGCCGACTTTACCATGAAAGCGCTCAGACCCTTGGCCTCCTCCACCTCCTCTGGCCTGTCTGGGCGGAAGATGATAAAGGCGTGGAAGTTTCCGTCTCCGGCATGCGCCACCAGGGGCGAGGGCAGGGATGAGGCTCGAATTTTGTCCTTGCTCTGTCCGATCAGGTCGGGCAGCTTCGAGAGCGGGACGCACACGTCGGTGATCATCACTTCCCTGTCCGGGTAGGCAGCCTGCGCCGCCCACAGTGCCTCCTTGCGCGCCCGCCACATGTCGACCGCGTCTGCCTCATCTTTGGAGTGTAGGATCCCGTACCCTCCGTGCTTCCGCGCCACGTGCTCGACAAGTGACATCTGTCCCTCCACGTCAACATCGGAGATGCCCACGACTTCGTAAAGCAGTGTGGTGGCCTCCGTGTCACGCAGGCCATTCATCTCATTCATGATCCGCACCATATGGTCGTCCATCAGCTCACAACGCCCGACCTCGACCCCAGCCTGCAGGGTGGCGCTGGCAGCCGCCGCCGCCTCGCGAACGGAGGGGAAACAGACGCGAATGGCCGCAGACCGCTTGGGCTTACGACGCAAGCGCAGGGTGACTTCGGTGACGATGCCAAGGGT
>Ga0102934_1001190_pt1 | contig 18001 bp, 14 predicted proteins | sample SalPonR2_A_D1_MG_FD_78175 | JGI IMG/M metagenome (GOLD analysis project Ga0102934, IMG submission 78175) | Salt pond soil microbial communities from South San Francisco under conditions of wetland restoration - Salt Pond MetaG R2_A_D1_MG | ecosystem: Environmental > Aquatic > Marine > Intertidal... | reverse complement strand
GCCATCTTATCATAATTTTCTTTAGCCAGGGAGATCAACTCATCAAAATTCTTGGCTGCTGAACCTTCCCGAATTAGAATTTTCATTCCCAATTTTAGTTTTTCCTGAGCCTCTTTTTTTGTAAAACTTTCATGATCAGTTGTTATTCCAGCAGCAATATATTTTCTAAGATCATTCCCTTTTAAACCGGGTGCGTGACCATCTATTGGTTTATTATATTTTTTTGCCAGCTTAATTTTTTGCATAACCTCTGGATCATCATTCAAAACACCGGGAAAGTTCATCATTTCGCCTAGAAATTTAACCTCCTCATAATTTTGAAATAGAAAATCAATCTTATCGGCATCAATTACAGAGCCACTGGGATCGAGATTGGTAGCCGGAACACAGGAAGGAGCGGAAAAATAGAATTTGAGCGGGCTCTGTCTGCTATCTTCAATCATGTATTGAATGCCTTTCAAACCCATTACATTAGCAATTTCGTGGGGATCGCAAACTGCGGCAATGGTTCCATGCTGAACTGCAATTCTAGCAAATTCACAGGGCGGCATCATAGAACTCTCAATGTGAACATGGGAGTCAATAAATCCAGGAATGAGGTAGTTACTGAATTCTGAATCAGTTTGTTCTATTTTTTCGATATGGCCATTTTGGATTTTTATTGTACCCGGGAAAATATTTTCCCCAATAACGTCAACAATATTGCCTGAGAATTTATTCATTTATCCTTTTAAAGTTCATTCAATCTCAGCTATAGAGGCTAAGATCGAAAATTATCCGCTTGATATTATAGCAAAATCACATTATCAATCAAACGGGTTTCACCAAACCAGACAGCAACGGCTGCAAAGCAACCCGGCCTGATTTTTTTAACTGATTTCAGCATATTGTCTTCAACAATTTCAACATATTCAATTTCAGAGTGTTCAACAGAATCGATTTTTTCGCAGATATATTTTTTAATCTCCTCTGCTGATCGCTGACCCTTGTCAACCAATTCTTTGGCCTCTGTAAGCGCTTGATAAATGATCGGAGCTTGCTCACGCTCTTCCTTGTTCAAATAGACATTACGGGAGCTTTTGGCCAATCCATCATCTTCTCTGATAATATCGCCGAGAACAATTTCGACTGGAAAATTGAGATCGGCAACCATACGTTTGATTATGATAGCCTGCTGGTGATCCTTTTGGCCAAAAACAGCCAGATCGGGATTGATAATATTGAATAATTTACTGACAATTGTAGTTACTCCACGAAAATGATTTTCGCGCGTCGCTCCGCACAACAAATTGGAAAGTCTGGTATTTTTAACATAGGTACAAAAATTGGGAGGATAAATTTCTTCAGCATCCGGATAAAAAATGTAATCAACACCCCGCTGTTCAGCAAGCGCTTCATCTCGCTCAATATCGCGAGGATAGCGATCAAGGTCTTCATCAGGACCAAATTGAGTAGGATTAACAAAAATACTCACTACCACAATATCTGATTTTTTACGGGCAATATCCATTAGTGAGAGGTGTCCTTCATGAAAATATCCCATAGTAGGGACGAAGCCAATTACCTGGTCTTTACACCGGTAATTTTTAAGAATTCTCCGTATTTCCGGGATTGTTTCAATTATCTCCATTTCACTACCTTCCTAATCTTCAGATATTTTTTGTCAAACTACAAAAAGCCATCCATTCATCCAATTATCCATTCAATAAGACTCATCTTCTGAAGGATAATCTCCAACTTTTACATCCTGAGCATAATTTTTTACTGCTTTCTTTACCTGACCGGCCAGATCAGCATATTTCCTTAAGAATTTAGGGTTGAATTTTTCATTAAGCCCAAGCATATCATAGGAAACAAGAATTTGCCCATCACAATCGGGTCCGGCACCAATTCCTATTGTTGGAATATCCACAGACTCTGTGATTTCTCCAGCCAGTTTAGCAGGAATTTTTTCCAGTACAATGGCAAAAACTCCCGCCTCCTGCAGAATTTTAGCATCCTGTTTTAAACGTTTAGCCTGGGTGTTTTCCGCGCCCTGAACTCTATAACCACCTAAAGCATGCACGCTCTGGGGAGTGAGCCCAAGATGACCGAGTACTGGAATTCCCACGTCAGTAATTTTTTTTATAGTTTCAGCCATAGGCTGGCCACCTTCCAGTTTGACAGCTTCTGCTCGACCTTTTTGCATTAAGCGTCCGGCATTATGGAGGGCCTGCAGTGGGCTCTCCTGAAAGGACATAAATGGCATGTCCGCTACTACAAAGGCCCGTTTTGTTCCTCTCTGTACAGCTCTGGTATGATAAATAATATCATCTAGTTCTACCGGAATTGTGGTTTGATGACCGGCGATAACATTTCCGCAGGAATCGCCTACCAATAGGAGGTCAACACCTGCCTGATCCATCAAAGTGGCAAAAGTATAATCATAGGCAGTTAAAGATATTATCTTATCACCATCATTTTTCATTTCTATAAAATTATTGACCGTAATTTTATTCATAAGAGCACCTTTAATTTTTTGTAATTATTCCACCAAAAATAACTTTGTCATCCTGATAAAGTACAGCCGATTGACCGGGAGTTAGAGCTCGTTGTTTTTTTTCAAATTCAATTCGATATTGATTCTCTCCAATTTTGGTAGCCCTGCATAGGGCACCTTTGCTTCGGTAACGGGGCTTTAGCAGGCCTTCAATCTCTTCCTGCTCATCAATACTAATCCAGTTACAATCTTTGATAACCATCTGTTTGGAAAAAAGGTCTTGATTTCCAGTTACTGTTATCTGATTATTTTTAGGATCAATGGATTTAACATACTGTTTGCCAGGCCTATCAACGTGAAATCCCTTGCGCTGACCAATAGTGAAATTATAAAACCCGGAATGAGTGCCTAGAACATCACCATCCGGATCAATGATCTGGCCTTTCTGAAAATTATCAATAAATTCAGGTTTATATTCAGCTAAAAATTGTCGGTAGTCATTACCTGGAATGAAACAAATATCCTGACTTTCACCGGTTTTTCGCTCAATTAAGCCATTGGTATCAACATATTTCGCAATTTTAGATTTCTTTCTTTGACCCAGTGGAAAAATAATTTTGCTAAGATATTTTTGGGATAATTTCCAGAGAAAATAGGACTGATCTTTGGATTGATCCAAACCTTTTAACAATTGATAACGCTTATGATTGGAATCGTACTTAACACGAGCATAATGGCCTGTAGCAATATTTTCAATATTTCTTTTTTGGGCTTCCTTGTAAAGATAGCGAAATTTAATTCGCCGATTACAAATTATGCAGGGATTGGGGGTTTCTCCTTGCAAATAGGCATCAGCAAAAGGTGCTACAACCTCTTCTTCAAAATCATCGATTTCTAGAGTAATGTGATCAATCCCCAATTTTTTGCATACTAATTTTGCCTTTTGGGCTTCAGCCTGGAAAAGAGTTGTATCGGAATAAGGGGCCACCACGAAAGTTACACCAACAGGCTGAAAACCTTCATTTTGTAAAAGGCTAGCAGCTGCGCTACTGTCAATTCCTCCACTCATTCCAACTAAAACTTTTTTGGACATTAAGTTTTTTTCTCCTTATCAATATTTTTCCGATATCTTTTAATAAAAATGCGATGAGCACCAAAAGCAATTTCCGGCATATCATTAAAATCAAAAAAATTGGCTTCTTCAGCATCATCACCAGCTTCAAGATCAAAATTTTCCAGAATTACGCTATATCCGATTAGCAAAATATCGCCAAAGTAACCATTTAAGTGAGTCTCGACACCAAGTAATTGAGGAGAATGGGCACTTAAGCCAGTTTCTTCCCTCAATTCTCGAAGAGCGGTTTCCCGGGTTGTCTCTCCCTTTTCTACAAAACCACCAGGCAGACACCATTTACCTTTTTCCGGATTTACTGCTCGTTTTACGAGCAGAATTTGTTTGTCCTTGTTCTGAGTGCACACTGCTACAGAAGGGATTGGATTATCGTATAAGATGGTTTGACAGTCAGGACAGTAGGCTCGTCGCCTACCCTCAACCTGGGATATTGCAGTTTTACTTCCACATTTATAGCAAAATTTGTACTTCATATCAGGAATAAATTAAGTAAAAATAAAGTATATTGAAAACTATTCGGGAATTTTGTAGTTTTGATCACGATTTTATTAATAAAATTGGAGAAATTAATGAAAAATTCAGTTCTGGTTGTTGGGTCTGTAGCTCTTGATGACATTGAGACAGTCTCGGGCAGTAGAAATGATGTTGTTGGGGGATCGGCTGTTTACTTTTCATTTGCTGGATCTTTTTTCAGTAATGTCCGCCTGGTAGGAGTCGCGGGTGATGATTTCCCCAAAAAAACAATTAAAAAGATGGAATCCAGAAATATTGATACTCAGGGGCTGCAAATACAAAAGGGAAAAACTTTTAAATGGGGAGGCAAATACCACGATGATATGAATGGTCGGGATACACTTTATACCCATCTAAATGTGTTTGAAAACTTTTCTCCAGAGATTCCCGCAAAATTCAAGGAAACTCCTTATATCTTTCTTGGTAATATTCAACCGGACCTTCAATTGAAAGTACTTGAACAGGTTGAAAATCCAAAGTTCATTGCTCTGGATACTATGAATTTGTGGATCAATGAAAAAAAAGAAGACCTATTGAAGGTAATTAGCAAAGTTGACCTGATTGCTATCAATCAAACAGAATTAACCGATCTCACAGATGAAGATAATCTGATCAAAGGTATAAAATATTTGCATGAAAATCTTAAGGTCAAATACATTATTATAAAAATTGGCGAATATGGCTCTTATTTGAGCTATTCATCTGATGAGAAAACCAAACATGCTCTCTTTTTCTCGCCATCTTTTCCAGTGCCATTTACTGTTGATCCAACAGGCGCAGGAGATTGTTTTGCTGGTGGTTTTATGGGATATTTGGCCCAAACCGATCAACATAGTTTTCAAGATATGAAAAAAGCTCTTGTTTATGGCAATATTATGGGCTCTTTCTGCGTTCAAGATTTTAGTATTGGTAAATTACTGGAAACCAAAAATGAGGATATTGAATGTAGATATAAAACTCTGAGAAAACTGGTAACAATCTAATAGGTTCAAAGTTTCTGGTATAATTATTCAAATTGGTGTCGCTTCAAAATTATAAAATTTTGTAAAAAAACCGGAGTTCCAAAATGATAAAACCATTATTTTATAAAGATGGCAAACTCAAAATCATAGACCAGACAAAGTTGCCTGATAAGTATGAATTAATTGAAATCAATAATCACAAGGACATGGCCGAAGCTATAAAAAAATTAGCTATTAGAGGAGCGCCTGCTATTGGTATTGCTGCTGCTTTTGGTCTGGTTAAAGGGCTTGAAAATTATCAGGACTTGACTTCAGAAGACTTTCGCAAAAAGAAGAATGAAATTGCAGAAATTTTAAAAAATACTCGGCCAACTGCAGTTAATCTGGAATGGTCATTGAACAGAATGCAAAAAGTTGCCAGGCAAAATGAATCTGCAAATAATAGTGAGCTATTAAATATTTTAACCCAGGAAGCAAGCCGAATTCATCAAGAAGATATCGAATATTGTCAAAAGATTGGAAAAAATGGTGCTGATTTGATTCCTGATAACGCTCGAATTTTGACTCATTGCAATACAGGAGGATTGGCGACCGGTGGATTGGGAACTGCCCTTGGAGTTATTATTACTGCTCATAAACAGGGAAAAAATATTGAAGTGTTTGTTGATGAAACCCGGCCTTTATTGCAGGGCGCTCGGTTGACTATGTGGGAATTGGAAGAGGAAAATGTTCCGGCTAAACTTAATACTGATAGTATGGCTGGCTATCTTATGAAAGAGGAAAATATTGATCTGGTGATTGTGGGAGCTGATCGCATCGCTCGTAATGGTGATGTGGCCAATAAAATCGGAACCTATTCTCTGGCGGTGCTGGCTGATTATCATGATATTCCTTTTTATGTGGCTGCTCCAGGTTCAACTATTGATGAAAAAATCATAAGTGGTGAGGATATACCCATTGAATTTCGCGGCGGTGATGAAATTTCCTGCTTGAAAGGTGTTCAAATTGCGCCTGAAAACTGTTCAACAATATCACCAGCTTTTGATGTGACTCCCAATCGCCTCATAAGTAAGATTATTACTGAATCTGGGTTTTATGAGGGGAATTGTGATTAATAGTCGCCAATATTGTGCTTTGCAATTTTCTATATAATTTCAGTTTATCGATTTATTAAAGTGCACTCATAAATAATATATTTTTATTTTTCATACAGGCAAGATCTTAATTAAAATCAAAATTTTCATAAATGATCAAGAACCACGAATGTGGTTCAATGTAAATAACTTCGGGTGGAACCCGGGGTAAAGAGGTCATATCTCCATATTTTTTTGCTCGTGCTTTGCACAAGCCTTGAAAGAGAGAATGGTATCGATTTCATTTTCTACCGATTTCATCGGCAGTTACTAACATTGAACTCCTTCGGAGTTCTTCAGAATAGCAGAAATTTTATAAAAATGCCGAAAAATTTTAATATGCCCTGAGAAGCACTCACAAAAAATTAAACTGCATTAATCAATATAAAAATCCGAACGACTTTGACCATTATCCCAAAAAGATCATTCTAAAAAATATACATCAATCCAATCGATTCAGGTATAGTTCAAGATGGTGGAATTATTTTCCCATGTCAAGTTCTGTTTTGGGGTGTTTTGCGAACCATTTTAGAGTAATAGTACCGGCCAGAATGAGAAATAAGGAAGTGTACTGATAATTGGTGAGCCCTAAAAATCCTTTCGGATTCACTCGAATGAATTCCATAAAAAATCTTTCCATTCCGGTGATAATAAAATAAAGGGCAAAAGTTGACCAGCGGTATTTCAATTTTGGGCGAATATATTTGATGAGAACGAAGGCCATAATGAAATTGAAGGCCATTTCGTATAATTGTGTGGCATGCACAGGGAGCGGATGATTGGCTGAATAATTGATCAAGCCTTCCTGAATCTGATGGTGAAAAGCGTTGCTGTCTTTGGGAAAAGTGACGCCGAGAAAACTATTGGTGCAGACGCCGTGACAACACCCTGCAAAAAAGCAGCCGATTCTACCGATACCATGTCCGATCAGCATTAAGGGGCCAATTACGTCAGCATACATTCCAAGTGGTTTGCCCTTCTTGAGCAGAAAAATGATGACGGCGATTGTTCCACCGATCAGCCCGCCGTGAAAGACCAAACCGGAACCAGAAAATATCATTCCAAGCGGGTCTTGGATAGTGCGGGAAAAGTGCTCAAATAGATAGAATAGGCGGCCACCAACAATGCCACCGATTGCTGCCCAAAATACAATATCTGCAGCAATGGTTTGCTCTTGCTGACGCCTTTTTAACTCCCATTGCAAAATAAAATAGGTGGTCAAAAAAGCCAGCGCCATCATTAATCCATAAGTACGAATAGTCAAATCCCCTATAATGGGAAGGTCTTCAAACCTAAATAGAGTTGGGTGCATTTTGTATTCCTTTTAAAAATTATTGATTGTAACGATGCTATCTAACGAGCGTTTGGGAACGTGCAGCTTGTCATTTTCATCCTGCCAGTATTTTATATCGCCTTCAAAGGGCACGACAACCGGTTCTTCAGCTGGATATCCTAGAGCAACTACTGAGTCAATTTTGTACTTTTCGGGAATTTTAAATCGTTTCCGCATTATTTCCCGATCAACCGATAATAACCAGCAGGAACCTATTCCATGGGCCCAGGCTGCAATGATAAAATTTTCAATAGCGGCACCGGTTTCATATTCCGGTTTGATCTGTTTTTTATCCTTATTGAGTAAAATTGTCAGATAACCCATGGGACGCTGGTCTGGTTTAGGATCGCCTTTTGGTTCGATATATCCAGCCCATTTCAAAAGTGGATAAAGTTTCTCTCTCTTTTCATCATCATCTATGTAAAAATATTCCAGAGGTTGAAGATTGGCAGCCGATGGTGCCAGTCTGGCTGTGTCCAGACAATTCACGATTACCTCACGGTCTAATTCTTCCTGCGAAAATTGACGAATTGATCGGCGCGATTTTAATAATTCTAAAACTTCCTGACTATTCATATAAACCTCTTTATTGGATGTTTATATTTGCAGATAAAGGTAAATGTTGTGATGTTTTTCTTGTTAATTCAGAATTGATGACCCTGGCATCCATGATCTTGATGTTTTTGCTAACAAACATATAATCATGACGAAACTCTGGTTTGGAAGAAGGATAGGTAAAAGAGAGGTTAGTTTTGTTGAAAATGGAATGATATTTATGAGCTAGATCCATGATTTCTCTTTCATTTTTCTTAATGGTAAAAGTTCCTGCAATAATCACATGCTCTTCAGTCAAGTCCCTTTCTTTTATAAATTGCTGAAGTTCACGAATCCTTATTTTGTAATTTTTAGAGTCAAGGCTGGTAGTAAGAACATGTAATTCTATATCTTCGTATCCAATTATAACATACAGGAAGGCATTTTTATCATTGTTTTTTTCCTGAAATAGAATGTTTTGAGTAAATTTAATTGGGAATCTAGTGAAAATAGCATTTCCACTCCAGCCCTCATCAGCTGGATTGGCTTTACCAAAACTATAGGGCATATCAACTGCTTCCCGGATTTTGCGAGGCTGGTTAATATATCCTGAAGTTTTTGTTCCTTGATCAACGGAATTAATGCAAACAATATCCGGCTTTTCCTCAAGTATTAATTTTTCTACATTGTGCAGATTTAACTCCTGACCCGCATTCAAGCCGTGATCAATATTGTACTGGAGAACTTTTACGTGACCGGGATAAATGAAAACTTTTTCCTGGCCGGATGTTTCATCACTCATACCCCAATAAATTCCCACTCCTGCACTAATTGCAATCAAGGCAAGAATGATTGAGATTAAAATTGATTTCTTCAAAACTTACTCCATTCTATTTTTTTTAATCCATTATAATCGGATTATCAGGATAATAGTATTCCTTTTTAATTTCATTTTGTCTTCAATATCAGTTTGTGATAAACCGGATTTTTCCATTCCTGCATCAATTTGCGAAAATCATTATATTCCGATGAAGGAAAGTAGCTTTTCTTAATGGTCAATTGTCTTTTAATCTCAACTTTGGATCCCTTTTGTTGAAAGGAAATAGTAAGTGAACCAGCCTGGTTTTTCAATTTTCTATCAATATTCGGAATAATGGCCTGATATTGATCGGGTATTGTGACCTTTGCAACAATATTTTGAGAAAAATTGGTTTCCAGCTGCAAAGGAGTTTCCCGCTCAACTTTGCCAAAGTTACCATTAATCACTGAATTATTGAATCCAGGGAGATCAATTCTCAAATAATTGTCATCACTTTCCAGCTCTTTATCTTCAATTTGGTAGCTGCATTTACTCATTTCAGCAGAGAGAGTTTTTGTTTCGGTGTCCTTTATTCCCAGGGATCCTAATTTGCCAGCCAGGATTGAAGTGAAATCATCATTTTGGTATAATTGGTAAAAAGGATTGAAATATTCGCGCAGGCAGCAAACGCCCTGACCGGAAATTTTATTGTCCTGATCAATATTCAGGTCAAGATTTATATATTGACTATTTTTACTGTCTGGAGATTTTATTTGAGAGGCATCTTCATATTTTTTACCGACAGGTAATTTATAATGATTTTCCAGATGATAAGCCTGATTATTCTTTTGATGGCCAGTTACTGTCAGGTATTCCCATTTTTGTTGGCATTTATATTGAACAGCCACATTGGAAAATTGCATTAGTCCGGGCACTGATTCTGCAAAGACATTATCGGATGTCAATAAAACAGGTTCGGCTTTAATACCAATTTCTTGCAGAAAAGCAGCCAATAAATAAGCTTTATCAAGAGGGTTGCCAGTGTTGTGATTCCAGGTTTCAGAAACTGGTTTGAATCTGTAGCCAGTATAGGCAGGATCAAATCCTGCATTTCCCAATTCGGAATTTACTATTTCCTGAATCTTGAATACTTTGCTCTTTCTGTCCTGAATGTTTTTTATTTGAGCCTGCATATATTCTTGCATCGAATCGGTAAGCTTTAATTTATTATCCAGATCTTGTGTCATCCAGTTATGAACTTCTGACCAGGATTTTAGAGTAGAGAAAACAAGATAGGGTGCATATTGCTTATAAGCCGCAGCACCTGTTTCTTGTGGTTGAGCTTTAAGATTTTGAAAAGTCCAGGTGTAAACCTTATTACCATTTTTCTGATCAATATTGGGCTCCGCTTCAGAATTAAATAGTTTGTATTGCAGATCTTGGTCTTCCGGAACTACAACCTGGATGGTTTTCTGATCGATAGGAAAGCGGGAAGCCATTGTGGCTGAGCCCATTAAACCTGGTAAAAAATCGGGTTGACTGGTCAATTGGTAGGCAAAGTTTACCTGGCAGCCCCGTTCTACACCGGTATGAGAAACAACCATTCTGCGAAGATGAGCATACTGAGGAGCACCAACAGCGCCGTCGATCATTACCTCGTTGAATCCCCGTTGGGGAGTAGGATTTTTGGTTCCATCTTTCATAATAGTGGTGGCTTCCGTGATTTCCAATTCCTGATATTCAGGATTGTACATTACAGATTGGTCAGGAAAATTTCCCGTTGTAGTTAAAAAAGTATTTAATTGAGCTTGATGTTGATAGGTTTGGACTATTTTTCCGTCTTCAGTTATCTGATATTTTTCAGTAATATTTTTATAAACTGCATCCGGTTCGGCAGCAAAGATTATAATAGAAAGTAAAAGTGTAAATATTATTGCTGATTTAAATTTATTATGCATATTCTATCTCCTTATTTTTCTAGAACTATGGGAGTTTTAGCAACTTTCTGAAATGGTTCTACAGCGGATTTAAAAGCTGTCCATTCGTCAGCCTTATAACGTCTTTTCTTTAAGACCAGTTTCTCAGAAAATTTGATTTTACCCCAGCCTTTTTCATAATTGGCTTCAAAACCGGCACTGGAATTGTCAACTTTTTCCCATTCCGGTAGATCGACTGGTTTATATCCACCTGGTAGATCAATTTCTCCAGTAAATTCTAGCAAGCGGGATGAACCAATTCGAAAATCATATTTTCTGCTTTCACTGCTTACATTCATAAAATAAATACTATTAAGATAATTATGCTGAAAAATACAACTAGCAATTGCTGGCGTAAAATGGATCTCACCCTTGCTAACCAGAGCATATTCAGGTACTTTGTATTCCATTTTAATGTGCATTGGTTGGGAAAGATCATAGGGATCAAGGTATTCAAGATCTTCGATTTTTATCTTTGGGGAAATAGTGTAGGCTAATTCTTCAAAAACGCCGCGCCATTCTTTTTTGGTATGACCGCGTAGAATTCTACGGAACCGAGCGCCAGATTGTTTATCAGCTTCTATTGTAAGCGTTCCTTCCAATGTGCCATTTTCATGAAGTTTAGATTTGCTATCAACCCGGTAATAATGGTTTTCTGGTGGTGAAATAGGAGTGGTTTTAAGACCGGCACCTTCAGGAATTCCCATCAAATATTGCTGTTGTTGCTCAGCACTCGACCAGAGTTCCCGCACACCAGGCACCCAGGTTGGATCCAATAGTTTCCATTTTCCATCGTATTTGACTAGAGTAACGGAATGGTTGAATTGGTCGGCAGGTATTCTGTCAATACGGGAGCGAGCCATAGTCATGGCAGCGTAGGATTCAAAACCTATTGCCCGTAGCATTGTAACCAGCATTCCGGCTTTGTCTTTGCAGACTCCGGCCCGATCATCAAAGGTCATCTGGCCTTTGTGAAGTGTGTAGCCTTCGCCTTCTCCCATAGATAAGCCACAATAGCGTATATTTTCAGCAACCCAGTGAGTCAATTTTTTAATCTTTTCCATTTTGGTATCGGCATCGGCAACGATTTCCTCGGTTTTTTCTTTTATCTCAGGAGTTACTTCAAAACTGCCGTAATCGTGATTAACGGAATAAAACCAGCGAGCTTTTGCTTCCCAGTCTGCCGCTGTAGAAAGCAGAAGTTTGGTTTCTACGTCTTTTGGTGAAACCATGTAGGGCTCACGCTGCATAGGTTCTATATCTTTTTTTGTCCAGCTGTAAAATAATTTGTCTTTCTGAAAGAGGACTGTGCCCTGGAGTTCACCATTGTAAACTTCATATTGAATTGGTTTATCTTTCGGTAAAGTTACCTGATAATATTTTTCTAAAACAGGATGCTGAGAATAAAAGGTGACAATATCGTAAAAATGACCTTCCATAGGTGGAACAAATTTTTCTTCATCTTCGTTGGCCAGGAGGGCGTATGTGAAGCCTTTGCGGAATTTTTTAATCTCGACAGCATCACCGGGCTCCAATCGGCCAAAGGCGGCCATCTTTTTTCTTGCACCCCAGTAGATCATATGAGCAGGGGCGGGATAATCGTAAATATCATCCGAATTTAATTCTATGACCTGACCATCTTTTTTATAAATGCGGGCTTCTTTGAGTTCAATAAAAGCCGACAAAGTATCATAACGAAAAGCCATTGTGCGTAATTGTTTGGCTCCCCGGGTAGTTAGTATTTTGATTAATTTGTGTTCATTAACGTAACTCAGGCCAGAGTCCATTACCTTTACTTTTGTGCTATCAAAAATAGTGACTGTGTTTTGACCGGGATAATCTTCTGCACATCCAGCCTGTTCAATTTTGTCAGGAATGTTGCTTTGCCCATAAACAAAGGCCAGTTGTAAAATCAATATTGTCAATAAGAGTCGTGTAAGATTGTCTGATTTTCCTCTCATTTGATTCTCCTCTCGTAAAATTGATAGAATACTTTTTATGTTTAGAGGTTAATTATTAAAAATTCAAATCTAATAGAGTGAAGTTTGGGACAATAAGTTAAATTTTCCATGCGGATTTATTGAATATTTACCCAAACATTGCGGGAGCGGGGTCCGTCGAATTCGCAGAAAAATATTCCCTGCCAGGTACCCAGCTGTAAAGCACCATTTTCAATAATAACCTGAACTGTATTTCCCACCAGCGATGATTTGATATGAGCGTCAGAATTTCCCTCAGCATGCCTATAATTTTCATTTTTTGGGATCATGCTGCGCAATTTTTTAGTAATATCCGATGCTACGCTAGGATCAGCACTTTCATTGATTGTAATTGCTCCAGTTGTATGCGGGCAATAAACCGTGCAAATCCCGCTTTCTACTCCGCTTTCATTAACCCGAGAAGTTACTTTTTGGGTTATGTCGATAAGTTCATTTCTTGCTGATGTCCGAACATTAAATTTGTGCATATTACCTCCCGACTTGATTTCTAGTTCAGTGCAAAATTTAAATTTTTATAGCTAATAATAAAAGAAACCACTTAAAAAAGGTGGTTTCTCCGTTGCTGAATTCCCAAAAATGAATCTGGCTGTAATAAAAATAATTGCAGTCCTATCGTTTTCGGCTTAATAGTTTCGGTTAATTTCATAATTGAATCAGGTTTTTCTCTCCTTTTTTTTGGCCGATGGAAATAAAACATTATTTAGGATCAATCTATAACCAGGTGAGTGTTTGTGCAATTCCAGGCGTGTTTTTGGATCGCCAACATAATGTTTGTAATCCTCAGGATCATGTCCTCCCAAAAAAGTGAAAGTTCCTTGGCCATGATTACCATGTAGATATTTGACCTGCTTTCCATCCTGAACATCACCTAAAACAACAATTGATTCTTTGATCTTGCTACGAAGAAAACCAGTTGTCTGCCCCATGAAACCTTTCACAATATTCTGATGATTTTGAGTAAGCATAGTGGGAACGGGATCATATTTAGCAGAAAATTGAAATAGGTTGAAATAGTCAGCCATAGCCCCACGGGCAACAGGATTATTACTGGGGGGATAATCGATGTCAGAGAATTCATAAACCATTGGATTGGTATATAATTTAAAGTCTTTAAAAGCAAGTGTATTGCTATAATCCAGTTTTGATTCAAGATTGGACTCGGGAGGATCACCGTCAAAAGGTGTGGCTACAATATCAACTCCCTGGGAAGCAAGAGCAATATCAAGAGCATCGGTTGCTGTACACATTGCGAATAAAAAACCACCTTGATCGATGTATTCTTTTATGCGAGCGGCGACTGACTTTTTTTGTTCAGAAACACTTGCGAAACCCAATTCCTGAGCCATGGCCTCATATCTTTGCTTTTGATCACGATACCATTTATGATTTCTGTAATTGCCATAAAATTTTCCATATTGTCCTGTAAAATCTTCATGATGGAGATGGAGCCAGTCATATTTACTTAATTCTCCATCCAGAACTTCTCGATCCCAAACTTTGTCATAATCAATCTCAGCATAGGTCAAAGCCATAGTCACAGCATCGTCCCAGGGCTGTTTATTGGGGGGACTATAAATAGCAATTTTGGCTGCTTTTTCCAGGATAGCAATATCCATATTATTCTGCTCGATAGTAGAATAGATCTGCATGACTGAGGAATTGCCCGGCCTTTCAAAACTCACACCTCGTAATCTCATCTCATCGATGATTCCGCTGCGTGAATCTGTCATAAATGAACCACCTCGATAGTTGAGCAGCCACTCCACATTTTGGCCCTGTTTCAAAATCCAGTAAACAACACCGTATGCCTTGAGATGGTCAGATTGGGTGCGATCCATAGGAATCAAAATTTTGGAGGCCAGAACAGATTGAGCCAGGATTAGAACAATTAGTAAAATGACAAATTTTTTTATTTTTTGCATAGACTTACTTCTCTATTTTTGGGATAATTGTCTAAGGCGTTTGCGCGCTTTTTCCACATTAATATCCTGAGGATAATTAATAACCAGTTCCTGATACCACTTGCTAGCCATTTGCGGATCATTTTTTCGCTCGCCTGCGATTTCAGCCAACATAAAAATTGCATCACTTCTATAAATGCTTGTGCTATCCATTTTATCTACCAATTCCTCAGCTTTTTGATAATTATCAAAATAGAGCTGCATCTGAACAGAACGAAAAATAGCCGGTTCGCGAATGGGACTTTGATAGTTATCAAGAATATAGTTGTAGATGCTTTGAGCACGGCCAAGCTGATCCTGCTTCAATTTGATTTCAGCTCTTATGAAATCATCAAATCCTTTTGCTTTCTGATATTTTTCTAAAAATGAATACAACTCAAATACATCATTGTAATAATCATGCTGAAAACCGAGTTCTCCGAGAGCCTTATTGGCAAGTGAATCAATTTTTGAATTACCTTTATAAAGTTCAACAAGCAGCTGATTAGGTAACAATTTTTGCTTATGACGAGTGCTCAAACGAGAGTAAAGCTTATCGATTTCCTGGCTGGCTTTGTCCAATTCTCCTAGAGCGAGATAGGTCTGGACTAATCTCTGTGCACATTTTATGCGGAAAGAATATTTTCCGGATTGATTATAGGCTGATCTGAAAAATTTTAAAGCAGAGTCGAAATCTCTGGTTGCCAGCAGGGACAGCTGCCCCAGACGAAAATTAACTTTGGCGGAAAAACGGTGATTATGAGACTGAGTTAACAAAGAATCATAGATGGAAAAGGCCTCTTCAAGAAAAACTAGGTCTTCCTCTATTCCATAGTAATAAAAACTGTTGAAAAAATAATTATCAGGATAGAAATAATTAAATAGGTTAGTTTTCTTATTCTCGATTTTTTTCTCAGCAATATCAGCAAGACCAAGCAGAGCCTGGTGATGGATCGATTGAAATATGTCATTCTTCATTATGCGGTAATAGTTTTTTTCTGCAAGGTCATACTTTTTTTCTGAGATAAGATTGCTGGTGAAATTTTTGATATGTTTGCCGGAATATCCACTGGCTTTTTCGATTTGAAAGGCAATTTCGCCGGCCTTATCATAATTTTTATATTTGAAGTAAATTTTTTCTTTAATTTCTAGCAGTTTAACATTTTTGGAACCAGCAGGAATCTTTTTATCTAAGAAGGGCTCAATATCTTTTAATACGTGAGGCTCATCGGGGAAACGCAAAATTCTTCGCATTACATAATCATAATTTTTGCGGGATTGGGCGTACTTTAGATATTCTTCGAGCGCCTTTTTATATTGGCCCTGGCCGGTGTACAATTCTCCCATCTCCAGCGCCATCAGATTTTTGTCATTCTCACGCTTACGTAAATTTACCACCAGCTTCTGACCTTTTTCATACTCCTGAAGTCGTAGATATTGGATGAATAATTTACGATATACTTTTTGAGAATGGTCAAATTGTTCCAGCACTTTATTCCAGTGCTGAAAGGCCTTATCTTTATCGCCCTGTTGATAATAGGCAACCCCTAGATTTAGCCAGGAGTCCAGATCTTTGGGATTATTATGGAGATGTTTTTGCAGAATCTGACTCATAGAATCGAATTTTCCCATCTGAAATAACAATCTGAGGTAGCGCTGTAAATATTTTTGTTTGTCCGGTTTTTGTTGATAAATATAGTTGTAAACTTTGAGCGCTTCTTCTTTGCGGCCCGTATTTTCAAGATGAATAGCCATGCGATAGCGTTTTTCCAGCTCCTTTTCGTCGGGATCAACTTTTTTCCAGTTTTGAGCCTCTACTGCTGATAACATCAACAATATACTCAAAATTATAAACCAGATCTGCCTGCTTTTTTGAAACATTATTCCTGATTTTCCTTCTGAATATCATTGCGGGACAATTCTTCAAAATAGAGACGAATTAATTCTTCGTATTCCCGGGAGTAATTATTGTTGAGAGCCTCTTCCAGTCTTTGCCTGAGATAATTCTCCTTTTCACCGAGATCTGATGGTAATTGAGCGGGGCCGGTATATTCCATATCCTGTCCAGCAGTGCTTTTCCTTTCTTTTTTGTAGCCTTGAGTACGCAGAGATTTTTGGGCATCAAGAAGGCGGGTCAAAATACGATTTTGCCGATCAAGGGTCTTTTTTAGGACTTTATTATTTTGCAAGTCTTCTATGACCTTTTCCATATCTTTGCCAGCGCCTTCGAGCTGCTTACCGCCACCCTCTGATTGGCCCTGCATTTGTTCTTGAAGATTCTGAAGTGAATTCTGAATCTGCTGCTGGCGAGCGGCTAGCTGCTGAAGCATTGATTGGCGATTACCTGGCATAGACATTTGAGGCATGCCTCCTTGCTGCATTTGTTGAGTCTGTTGATTCAGGTTTTTTTGCTGCTTGGCCATTTTTTGTAGCTGTTTCATATAATTCTCAAAACCACTGGAAGATCCGGAGCTTTGTAAACTTTTTAAAGATGACATCATTACTTTACTACCCATATTAAGGGAGTGGACGGCTTTTTCACCTTTACCTGCAGCCTGACGGGGATTTCTGTCTTCCATATTTTTGATTGAACTCGTCATATTATTGTAGGACTGACCCATAATTTGACTGACTTTTGCAGATAGTCCCATAGTTTGTTTGGAGAGTTCGCCCATCTGGGCAAGAAGTTTATTTAAATTATCCCGCAATCTTTGCTGATCAATGGCTTCATCCATGAGCCGGCTGCTATGAGCTGGCGTGTTTTTAATGCGCTGATTAAGTTTTTCCTGCTCTTTAGAGAGATTCATAGAATTTTTGATTATCTTATGAAATTTTTTGGCAATTTCTTGCATGCTTTTTTGGCGAAAATCTTCCCGCATCTTTTCCATCATTTTCTGAAACTGCTGCAATTGTTGCTGAGTTAATTCTGAATTTTTCTGGGCTTTCTGATTTTGATTTTGTTTTATCTGCTTTTGAATTGACTCCATCTGATCGGTCAAATTCTGCTTTTCCATTTGATCAAGAATATTTTCCATTTCTTTATCCGGCATTAAAGGCATATCTTTCAGGTCCTGGGCTGTTCTTTTGAGAATATCTTTTACAATCTCGGTGTCCCTTTGGATTTCAGATTCCTGCTGGGCTAGTTTGTCATTTTCCTGCCGGGAACGGTTTGCATTTGTATCCAGTTTTTCGCTCATTTC
>Ga0102934_1001189_pt1 | contig 18010 bp, 16 predicted proteins | sample SalPonR2_A_D1_MG_FD_78175 | JGI IMG/M metagenome (GOLD analysis project Ga0102934, IMG submission 78175) | Salt pond soil microbial communities from South San Francisco under conditions of wetland restoration - Salt Pond MetaG R2_A_D1_MG | ecosystem: Environmental > Aquatic > Marine > Intertidal... | reverse complement strand
CGCGGCACCTCGACAACCCACGAGGCTGCTAGCGCCCGCAACACCACGGCGTCACGCAACCCGCCGTAGCTGTCCTTGATGTCCGGCTCGAGCAACTGCGCCAGGTCACCCGATCTGGCACGGCGAGCGGCCACCATCGCGTGCAGATCACCCAACCTCGAAGCCGCACTCGCCCGCCAGTCACCCAGCACGCCAGCACGCAGCGACTCCGCGAGCGCGACGTTTCCAGCCACCGGTCGGGCATCGAGTAACCCGAGGACGACCTTGTAGTCCTCTTGGGCGAGGACCCGGGCCTGCGCGACAGTGCGCACACTGTGATCCAAGGCGATCCCGGAGTCCCAGATGGGATACCAAATCGCCGAGCAAACCTTCTCGACATCGGCAGCGCGCGGATCATGCAACATCAACACATCGATGTCGCTGCTCGCGGACATCTCCCGGCGGCCATAGCCCCCAATAGCCACCAGGCAGAACTGATCCGGATCATGACCGTGGGTCGCGCCAGCGAAGAGTTGACGTAACCAGGCATCGACCGTGTCCGTGAGCAGCGCACGGCGCTCGGACCCTGTCAGGTCCGAGCGCCGTGCGATCTGTGCTCGTTCGGCGGCAGCGTCGATAGTCGCCACCGGTCCGTTCTCAGTGTTCATCCGTGGGTTACAGGGCTTCCGCTCCGCGTTCCCCGGTGCGCACTCGAACAACCTCGTCGACCGGCGAGGACCAAACCTTGCCGTCTCCGATCTTGCCCGTTTGCGCGGCATCGACAATGGCACCGATCACGTCCCCGGCGCGATCGTCTTCCACCACGATCTCGATGCGTACTTTCGGCACCAACTCCACGGTGTATTCCGCTCCGCGGTACACCTCCGTGTGTCCACGCTGCCGACCGAAGCCCGAGGCTTCCGAGACCGTCATGCCCTGGATGTCCAGGCCCTCAAGAGCGGTCTTCACGTCGTCCAACTTGAACGGTTTGATGATCGCTGTCACCAGCTTCATCACTCCACCTCCTTCGCGCGGGCAGCGTGCCCAACGCCTGCGAATGCACCGCCGCCACCGGAGTCACCCAGTTCGTAGGCGGTCTCAGCGTGCTCGGCGAGGTCGATGCCACCAACCTCGTCTTCTTCGTCCTCACGGATGCCCATGGTGGACTTCAACACGAGAGCAATGATGCCCGCCAGGATGAAGGAGTACACCAGAACGCCCGCTGCGGCGATGATCTGCACGATCAGCAGGTTGATGCTGCCGCCGTACAGCAGCCCGTTTTGACCACCCTCGGCCGCGAGGTCCGAGGCGAGGAAGCCCAGGGCCAGCGTGCCGACGATGCCGCCCACGAGGTGGATGCCCACCACGTCGAAGGAGTCGTCGTATCCGAGCTTGTACTTGATGGTGACCGCCCAAGCACACACCGCACCGGCGATGATGCCGATGAGGATCGCTCCGAGCGGCGTCACGTTGGCACATGCCGGGGTGATGGCCACCAAGCCGGCGACGATGCCGGATGCAGCGCCCAGCGAGGTCGCCTTGCCGTCGCGGAGCTTCTCCACAACCAGCCAAGCGATACCCGCACCACAGGTGGCTACGAGTGTGTTCGTCGCTGCGATAGCGGCGGTGTTGTCCGCGGCGTACGCCGAGCCGGCGTTGAAGCCGAACCAGCCGAACCACAGCAAGCCCGCGCCGAGCATCACCATCGTCAGGTTGTGTGGGCGCATCGGCGTCTTCGGCCATCCCAAGCGCTTGCCCAGGATGATGCAGACCGCAAGTGCCGCAGCACCGGCGTTGATGTGCACCGCGGTGCCACCGGCGAAGTCGATTACTTCCGCTCCTCCGATGTTGAGCTGACCGATCCAACCACCGCCCCAGACCCAGTGGGCGACAGGGAAGTAGACCAGCGAAGCCCAGATGGCAGCGAAGATGATCCACGCACCGAACTTCATGCGATCGGCCAGTGCACCGGCGATGAGGCCCACGGTCAAGCACGCGAACATCGCCTGGAACACCACGTCGACCATGACGGGGAATGCATCGCCTTCAGCCGGCGGTGCGAGTGCGGCCTCGAGGCCGAAGTAGTCGGTGAAGCTACCGACGAAGTAGCCGGCGCTGGAACCGTAGGCCATCGAGTAGCCGTACAGCGCCCAGAGAATGCCGACGATGAACAACGCACCCATGACCATCATGAGCATGTTGAGTACAGATTTCGACCTGTTCATTCCTCCGTAGAAGAACGCCAAGCCGGGAATCATCAAGAAAACCAGCGCGGAAGAGGTAAGCAACCACGCGGTAACACCCGAATCCATAAAGGTACCTCCTGTTGTGTGGCCCTAGCCGGGGCAAACATTGGAGGTGCGGCGTTTCGATCGATCGCGTTACAAGTTTCGCGTCGGTGACGAAAACACCTTTCTTGTTTCGTGTGCGTTACAAAGTGCGAGCCGACGACTACGCCAGCAGCGCGTCGACGAACTCGTTGACCTCGAAGGGCGCGAGATCGTCCGGTCCCTCGCCCAGACCGATCAATTTCACCGGAACGCCGAGTTCACGCTGCACGGAGACGACGATCCCGCCCTTGGCGGTCCCGTCCAGTTTCGTCAGGACGATTCCGGTCACGTCGACCACTTCAGCGAATACCCGTGCCTGGACGAGGCCGTTTTGCCCGGTCGTGGCGTCGATGACCAGCAGCACTTCGTCGACTTCGCTGTTCTTCTCCACTACCCGCTTGACCTTGCCCAGTTCGTCCATCAAACCGGTCTTGGTGTGCAGCCGGCCCGCAGTGTCGACGAGCACGGCGTCCACGCCCGCCCGCTGGGCGACGTCGACCGCCTCGAAGGCCACCGATGCCGGGTCACCACCTTCGTCACCGCGCACGACCACCGCTCCCACGCGCTCACCCCACGTTTGCAGTTGCTCGGCGGCAGCGGCGCGGAAGGTGTCGGCGGCACCGAGCAGCACGGTGCGGTCATCGGCTATCAGCACGCGGGCCAACTTGCCGGTGGTCGTGGTCTTGCCGGTTCCGTTCACGCCGACGACCAAGAGCACCGCGGGCCGACCGGCCGCCTTGGTGGTCAGTGAGCGGTCCATGTTCGGATCCACCAGCGCGATCAGCTCGCTGCGGAGCGCCTCGCGGACACCGTCCTCACCACGCACTGCCTCGACCTGGATCCGGGTGCGCAGCCGCTCCATGAGTTCGCCTGTGGCGGCCACCCCGAGGTCGGCGGCCAAGAGCACCTCTTCCACCTCGTCCCAAGTCTGGGCGTCGATGTCGTCGCGGGAGAGTAACGACAACAAGCCCTTGCCCAGGGTGCTGTTGGATCGTGCGAGGCGTTCGCGGAGGCGATGCAGGCGGCCCTTGGTCGGTTCGGGTACCTCGACTTCCCAGATGCCCGGCTCTTCGAGCACCGCCTCCTCGGTGGGCGAATGGGCGGGCTCGTCGAGCACCGTGGTGCCGACGTCGGAGATGTCCCGGCGCGGAGTGTCCCGCGGGACGGTGTCGTCGTCGCCCACCCCGGGGGCGTAGTCGATACCCGGGCGCGGCTTCGTGCTGCTCGCGCCGCGCGAGGACGACCCCCCTCGACCGCGAGCCAGGGCCAGGCCGGCGCCGATGGCGACGCCGAGGAGTACGACGGCCAGAACCAGGTACCAGGTCAAGGAGTCCATAGCGGCCTATCCTCTCAGGCGCTGACCCCTCCCCCGACCCCGTTGCGGCGTCAGGCGTCGGGGTGCTTCGTCGGCGTGTCGCCCCGAGGAGTGACGCCGCAACGGGGAGGAGCGAGCGCTCTAGTCAGGCGCTGACCGCCTCACGGATGCGCTGGCCGATCACCTGGGTCACGCCATCGCCGCGCATCGAGACCCCGTAGAGGGCATCGGCGATCTCCATCGTGCGCTTTTGGTGCGTGATGACGATCAACTGCGAGGAATCGCGCAACTCCTCGATCATGTCGATGAGTCGGCCGAGGTTGACGTCATCCAATGCGGCCTCGACCTCATCGAGGACGTAGAACGGGCTCGGTCGTGCCTTGAACAGTGCCACGAGGAAGGCCACCGCGGTGAGGCTGCGCTCGCCACCGGACAGCAAGGACAACCGCTTCACGCGCTTGCCGGGCGGTCGGGCTTCGACATCGACTCCGGTCGTGAGCATGTTCTCCGGATCGGTGAGCACCAATCGACCCTCCCCACCGGGGAACAAGCGGGAGAACACTCCTTCGAATTCTCGCTCCACATCGCGGTAGGCCTCGGTGAACACCTGTTCCACGCGTTCGTCGACTTCCTTGACGATGTCCAACAGGTCATCGCGCGTGCGCTTGAGATCGTCGAGTTGTTCCGACAGGAAGCGGTGACGCTCCTCCATCGCCGAGTACTCCTCCAGCGCCAGCGGGTTGACCTTGCCGAGCAGGGCCAGTCCACGCTCGGCTTCCTTGAGCCGCTTCTCCTGCTCGGCGCGCACATACGGATAGGGCTCGGGTTCGGGTTCGTCTTCGGGGATCTCATCGCCTGGAGCCCGCGGCGACGGCGGCACCGGTTGATCGGGCCCGTATTCGCCGATGAGCACCTCGGCTTCGATGCCGTATTCCTCCATCGCCTTGGTTTCCATCTGCTCGATGCGCATACGTTGCTCGGCGCGCGCGAGTTCATCGCGATGCACGCTGTCGCGCAGCCCGTCGAGTTCGGTGCCTAGGGTGCGCAATTGTTCGCGCACCGCGGTGAGTTGCTCGGCTCGCTGCGTAGCCGCACGATCGAGTTCACTACGACGACGCTGCGCGTGGGCAACGGAGTGGTCGATGCGGGCGCGCACTGTGCCGATCGCTCGAACCACCGCTTCGGCGACGATGAGGTCTCGCGCGCGGCGTTCGCGTCGTTCCTGCGCGGCCTGACGCGCGGCGCGCTCGGCCTGGGCATCGCGCTCCAACCCAGCGGCCCGCTCGGCTACCGCTGCCACGCGCTCCTCCGAGGTACGCATCGCCAACCGGGCGTCGACTTCGCTCGCGCGGGCGCTTTGCGCGGCTTCGAGCAACTCGGTGCGTCGGTCCGGCCCCGGGTCGGCGATCGGTTCTTCGCTGGTGGCCCGCAGCCGCTCGCGCAATTCGGCGAGGTCGGCTTCGTCACCGGTGAGCGCCTGCCGGGCAGCTTCCAGGGACTGCTGAAGACGTTCGGCTTCGGCTAACGCGGCGCGCGCCGACTGTCCGAGCTGGCCGAGCTTCTCGGCTACCGCAGCCATCTGGGCGTCCGATTCGTGCAAGCCGGTCAGCGCCTGCTCAACGTTCGAGGCCGCCTGGGCCTGCCGCTCCTTGGCTGCAGCGAGGTCGAAGCGCAGCCGTTCGCCTTCGGCGATGAGTCGATCGAGTTCGCCACGGGCTTGCTCGTAGGCAGTTTGCAGTTCCACGAGGGAATCGCTGACGGCCGAACCACCGCGGACGATCCCGCGGGAGAAGACATCGCCGGCCTCGCTTACCCAGGTCAGTTCCGGCCGGGCCCGCATCCCCTCGGCGGCTTGCTGGACATCGGCCACGATGACCGCGCCGCCCAGCAGGGAATCCACGGACGGGCGGATGTCCGCTGAACACCGCACGAGGTCGCGCAGCCAGCGACCGGACGGCGGTGGGAGTCGATCCTCGGCGGATGCGACGGACTCGTCGACGACCACCATCGCCGCGCGACCGCCCGCTGATTCCTTCAGCACCGCCACCGCATCGACGGCGGTTGACGTGCCGCGCACCACGACGGCATCGGCCATGTCGCCGAGTACCGCGGCGACCGCGTGCTCGGCTCCACCGTCGATGTGCAGTTGCTCGGCCAACGCTCCAACCACGCCCGGGAGTCCGGAGTCCAGCAGCGCTGCGCCGGCATCGGCGCGCTTCATGCCCAGTTCGAGAGCCTGGCAAGTCGCCTCCGCGGCAGCGCGTTCGCGTTCGATGCGCGCTTCACTCGCGCGCAGGTCCTCGACCACGGCATCGGCTTCGGCCAGTTGCGCCTGTGCGCGTTCATGGGCTTCGTCGAGACCGACTTCGCCTTGGTCCAAGCCGACGATGTCGACCTCGACGCTGGCGAACTCGCTTTGCGCTGACTCGGCTCGCGAGCGCGCTTCGGCTATCTGGCCCTCGAGCCGTGCGATCTCGGCGCTGCGGGCATCGCGGCGGGATTCGGCGGAGCCGACCTGGCCTTCCAAGGTGGCCAGCCCTTCACGACGGTCGGCGGCCGCTGCTTCGAGCGCTTGGATCCTGCGCTGCTCGGCCTCGGAGGCTTCCTCGGCTCGGTGCCGCTGGGCTTCGGCCGTTGCGAGTGCATCGCGAAGTGCTTCGACCTCGCGGCCGAGCTCGAACTCCGAGGCGCGCAGCGAGCGCGCTTCGGCGTCGAGTTGCTCCGGGTCGCGTCCGGGAACCTGGGTGTCCTCGTCTTCGGGTTGCAAATGCCGCACAGTGGCCCGAGCGAGCTGCTCCAATCCATGGAAGCGCTCTCGGCTGGCCGACAACGCGAACCAGGTTTCCTGGGCGTTGGTCAACTGCGGGGCCTGCTCTTGCTGTGCGGCCTCTAGTTCGGCTTCGCGCGAGGTGGATTCCTCGATGGCGGCTTCGACCTGCTGTTGGCGGGTGCGCAGCGCGGTTTCGTCGGCCACCTCGGCCTCGAGTTCGGTGCGTGCTTGCAAAAGATCGTCCGCCAACAGGCGCAGACGGGAATCGCGCACATCGGTTTGGATGACCACGGCGCGCCGGGCCACCTCGGCCTGCTTGCCCAGCGGCTTTAGCTGGCGTCGTAATTCGGAGGTGAGGTCCTGCAACCGGGTGAGATTGGCTTCCATCGAATCGAGCTTGCGCAAGGCTTTTTCCTTGCGCTTGCGATGCTTGAGTACCCCCGCGGCCTCCTCGATGAAGCCCCGTCGGTCCTCGGGAGTGGCGTGCAAGATCGAGTCGAGTTGGCCCTGACCGACGATGACGTGCATCTCACGGCCGATGCCGGAGTCCGAGAGAAGTTCTTGGATGTCCAGCAACCGGCACTGTTCGCCATTGATGGCGTATTCCGAACCGCCGTTGCGGAACAGCGTTCGCGAGATCGTCACTTCGGAGAACTCGATGGGCAAGGCGCCATCGGTGTTGTCGATGGTCAACGCGACCTCGGCTCGACCGAGGGGGGCCCGCCCGGAGGTTCCCGAGAAGATGACGTCCTCCATCTTCCCGCCGCGCAGGCTCTTGGCACCCTGCTCGCCCATCACCCAAGACAGGGCATCGACGACGTTGGACTTGCCCGAGCCATTCGGGCCGACCACGCAGGTCACGCCGGGTTCGAATTCCAGCGAGGTGGCCGAGGCGAAGGACTTGAAGCCCTTCAAGGTGAGCGTCTTCAGGTGCACGGGCCGGACATCTCCATTCGGTGATATCCCCACATGCGTGGGGATCTGATGCGTGCGGATCTGGTGCGGGGAAGGCGCAGCCCGATGCTACCCACGCAGCGTCGAGTTCCTGGCTCACCACGCCCTCAACAAGCCCTCAGCAAGCCCTCCCCACTTCACGCGTTTCCCCCGGAATCCGGGGGGTTCGCTTCGTTTCCCCCGGCTGGCCGGGGGAAACGGCTCACTTCCCCCGGATTCCGGGGGAAACGCGTGTGGGCGCGGGTAACACCCGCGCGGCGGACGTAGGTCGGCGGACTACTCGCGCAGGGTGATCGCTTCGGTGACCCGCAGCGCGGTCCGCTTCACGAGGCGAACCCCCGTGTCGACTTGATCTGCAAAGCGGAACTCCGGTGCGCTGATCGACACCGCGGCGATCGGGCGCCCGACCGGTCCGCGAACCGCGGCCGAGATGTTGACCACCCCTTCCTCGTATTCCCCGTAGGTGACCGCGGCACCGGTGTCACGCACCGACTGCAACCTGGCCACCCACTCGCTAGGCGTGCGCACGGCGCACCGCTCGCCGGCCTCGGCGAGTCGGTCCTCGGTGAACCACTCCTCCCAAAAACCCTCCGGCTCGCCGGCCATAATCGCCTGCGCTGTGGAAGAACTCGCGGCCGGATAACTGCTGCCGATGCGCGCGTAGGCCCCGAGTCCGTGCGGGCTGATCTGCGCGGCGATCACGATGGTCTGACTCGATCGCACGACGGCGAGCATGGCCGTCTCATTCAGGGTCGAGGCCAGGTTGCGCAGGTGAGGACGGGCCAGTTCGGCGAGCCGGGCCTCCATGCTGCGGGCACCGATCGCGGCGATCCGCCAACCGAGCCGATAGCCACGGGTAACCGGATCCCGGTGGACGATCCCCGCCTCGGCCAAGGTGCTCAGGGCACGCGAGGTCTGGGTTAGGTCCCGGCTCAGCGTTCGGGCGATGGCCGAGACACCAAGCGGCTCGGTGGAATCCGCGAGCAACTCCACGATCGCGATATCGCGTGCCAGCCCGCTGGTGTTCGTTCGTGCCACAGCAGCGAATCGTCCCCGACAAATTGCCATATACGCAAGAGATATTGCATGTCGTGTTGGTGTCGCAGGAATGTTCGGGCCGCGAGGCGAATCCTCCGGTGCCCGAAGGCGCCGCAGGCAATACCGAAACACCACCCCAACCGGCACGGTTCCAACTCCGAGGAGTCCTGCATGCAGATCGGCGAGGCATTCATCAGTAGCGGTCCGAACGCCGCCCACATCAACACGGTGCTCGGCGAGCGTGCCGGCCCGGCGGGGACCGCATGGGCGACGGCCCTGGCCACCCCCACGCCCGGTCACCAGCGCTTCGCGGTGATCGTGCGTCCGGGGGTGCCCGTGCAGCCACCGACCCTGTTCGTCAACAAGGCCACCTTCGCCAGCGACGAGCACGGCCTGCTGCATTGGGGGCCGGCGCAAGCGGGAGTGGCAACCGGCGTGACCCGTGCCGTCCGAGAAGGCGTCATCGCTGATCCCGCGGATCTGGTGTTGGTGTGCGCGGTGTGGGTCAACCCCGCAGCCGACGACGCCGACGCTGTCTACCGCAACAACGCCGAGGCCGCGTTCGTCGCACTGCGTCGTGGGGCCCTCGGCGAGCCCACTGCGACCGAGATCGACCAAGCACTACCTGCCAGCAACCCCTTCTTCACCGCACCGGAGTAGCCATGAACGACATAACAACCGACTTCGTAACCGACAACGTCACCGACCTGCATTCACACGACGCCGCACCGGCTACGACGAAGTCCGTCGCGGTCCTCGGACTAGGCAACATGGGCGGCGCGATGGCCGCGCATCTGATCGACAGCGGTTTCACCACGACCGTATTCGACCTCGCCTCCGAACGCGTCGATGCCCTGGTGGTCCTCGGTGGCCATGCGGCCGCCAGCGCCGAGGAAGCCGCAGCCGGTGCCGACTACGTCATCACCATGCTGCCGACCCCGTGGATCACCAACGAGGTCATGCTCGACGGCGGCGTGGCGGCTGCCATGAAGCCCGGATCGATGTGGATCGACACCTCGACATCCATCCGTTCGGCCCTACTGCAGGTCGAAGCCGTGCTCGATTCCCGCGGTGTGCGCTACGCCGAAGCCCCGGTGACCGGTATGTCCCACGGTGCCCGGAACGGAACACTGGAATTCTTCGTCGGTGCCAGCGCCGAGGACTTCGAGGAAGTGCTCCCCTTGCTACAGGTGATGGGTAATCCCGAGCGCATCTTCCACGTCGGCCCGCGCGGAAGCGGCTACGTGGTGAAGTTGATCATCAACCAGTTGTGGTTCAACCACACCGTCGCCCTAGGCGAGATGATGGCGCTCGGTGTCAAGAGCGGCGTCGACGCAGGCGTCTTGCACTCGGCGATCGCGGGCAGCCCGGCTACGTCGTTCTTCCATGAGCACGGACTTACCCGCATCCTGTTCGATGCCGACTACGACGACACCTTCGCTATGGCGCTGGCATGCAAGGATTCGCGGTTGACGGTGGCCCTCGCAGATGAGTTGCAGTGCCATTCCGCGCTCACCCGCGTGGTCGATGCCTACTTCGAGGAGTCCCGTGTCGCCCATGGTGATCATGCAGGCGAGATGAGCCCGTTCAAGTTGTTCGAGGAAGCGATCGGCACCCCGATCCGCAGTACGCGTTCCGGCGCCACCGTCGTCGCCTAGCCCAACGCCCCCGCCTCCACGCGTTTCCCCCGGAATCCGGGGGGTTCGCTTCGTTTCCCCCGGCTGGCCGGGGGAAACGGCTCACTTCCCCCGGATTCCGGGGGAAACGCGTGGAGGGCGTGTGGGGCGTGTGGGGCGTGTGGGTGCGGGTGCGGGTGCCGGTTGGCAACGGGGGCAGCGGAAGCTCGAGCGGTTCATGAAGGCCTCCCGGCGCATCGGTGCACCACAGCGGTGACAAGGCTCGCCTTCGCGACCGTAGGCATCCAGGGATCGATCGAAGTAGCCGGATTCGCCGTTCACGTTGACGTAGAGCGAATCGAAGCTCGTTCCGCCTTCACCGAGCGCGGCGTCCATGACATCGCGGGCATGCTCGAGCAGCTCCAGTACCCGTACCTGGCGCAGCCGGCCGGTGGGCCTGCGCCCGTGCAACTTCGCCCGCCACAGCGCTTCGTCGGCGTAGATGTTCCCGATGCCCGAGACCACCGACTGGTCGAGCAACACCCGCTTGATCTCGGTGTCCTTGCGGCGGATCGCCCGGGCGGTTGCACCGGCATCGAAGAGCGGATCGAGCGGGTCGCGGGCGATGTGCGTGATGGATACCGGCAGGCCGTCGCGCAAGTCATCGAGGTAGAGACCACCGAAAGTGCGTTGATCCACGAACCGCATCTCCCGGTCGTCGTCAGCGAAGGCGATCCGTACCCGCAGGTGCTTTTCATCTGCAGCATCCGGCGGCTGCATCAGCACCTGACCGCTCATTCCCAGGTGCACCACGAGGGCGAGGTCGTCCTTGTCCGCCAACGGCAACCACAGGTACTTGCCGCGCCGGCTAGCGCAGCGGAACGAATCACCGGCGAGGGCATCGCGAATCGCAGGTGCACCACCGGGGCTGCGTCTAATCGAGCGGGGGTAGTGGACCTGGACTTCGGCGATCGGACGGGCGGTCGCCCACCGGTCGATTCCCCGTCGGACGACCTCGACTTCGGGGAGTTCAGGCATCGCCGCCGAGTGGACCCTGCAAGGCCGCGTAGGCATGCGCGGCCGCCTCTTGCTCAGCGACCTTCTTGCTGCGCCCGCGTCCGGTTCCGAGGACCTCGCCACCGATCAGCACCTCGGCGGTGAACTCCTTGGCGTGGTCGGGCCCGGTGTCGCTCACGCGATATTCCGGCACTCCGCTGTCGGTCTCCGCGGCCCGCTCCTGCAAGGAGGTCTTCCAATCCAGCCCGGCGCCGAGGTTGGCCGATGTCGCGATCAACGGCCCGAAGATCCGTTCGATGAACGAGCGGGTGGTCTCCAGATCGGTGGACATGTACATCGCACCGATCACCGCTTCCATGGCGTCGGCGAGGATCGAGGACTTGTCCTGGCCGCCGGTGCTCTCCTCGCCCTTGCCGAGCAGCAGGTAGTTGCCCAACCCGAGCGCGCGAGCGACGCCGGCCAGCGCCTGGGCGTTGACCACAGCGGCCCGCAACTTGGCCAGTTGCCCCTCCGGCTCATCGGGGAAGTCCCGGTACAGGCGTTCGGTGACGACGATGCCCAGCACCGAATCACCGAGGAACTCCAGGCGTTCATTGGTCGGCAGTCCACCGTTTTCGTATGCATACGAGCGATGCGTCAGGGCTTGCCGAAGCAGGTCGGGATCCATCGATTGACCGAGTGCGGCCATGAACTCCCCCAACGATTCGTCGACGCGCGACGAGGTCATCTCGCTCACCCTTTCGCCTCGTTGGTGTCGTTCGGGGCGTGGCTCGTGGACACCGATCGTTGGTGGATGGACCCGACGATAGCGATTAGTTCACCGATCGTGGCCGGTTGCGCATCTGCGGATGGATCGACGTCGATGGGTAGGCCAAGGTGATCGCTTACGACGACCCACTCCGCGGCGGTGCCCGACCAGCCGAGGGATCGCAGCGGGGTGTCGGCTCGCACCGTCTGCGGATCGACATCCAGCGCCCGGGCAACGGCTGCGGTGTTCACGGTTTGATCGCTGTCACCCACCGGCTACTCGCTCTCCGGTTCCCCGCGCGCGTCCAACGACGCGAAGCCCGCCAGCGATCGGCGCAGCCGGTCGACCACGGCACCGTCCAACAACTGCACGGCGCGGTGGATGCAAGCGACGATCTCATCGCGTGCGGAGGCACCGTGACCCACGACCACGGCACCGGGCACACCGAGCAGGACACCACCGGACAGGAAGTGCGACGTGCGCAGCACCCCTTGGGCCGGTTCGGGATCGTCGTACACCTTCGACATCGCCGCGACAGACCAACGCAGCGCACCTTCCATCGACTTCACCGCGACATTCCCGGTGAAGCCATCGACGACGACGACGTCAGCGGGTGATTGCCCGACGAGATCATGTCCTTCGACGGCGCCGACGTACTGGTCGGCGAACCGCTCCTCGAGGGCGACATCGGTGGCCTTGCGCAACCGATCGCCTTTGCCGCGCTCGGAGCCGATGCTCAACAGGCCCACCGTCGGATCGGCGACACCCCGCGCCTGGGCGTAGGCCAGCCCGCATGCTGCGAACCGCATGAGGTCGTGTTCGGTGGCGAAGGGCGCGGCGCCGCAATCCACCAGCACCACGGGGCCACGTGCGCTCGGCAATTCCACGGCCAGCCCGGGCCTGCCCATGCCCGGCAATCGACCGAGCCCAAGGACGCTGGCCGCGACGGTCGCTCCGGTATGCCCGATGGAGATGAATGCATCGGCTATGCCGTCGCGAACCGCACCGATGCCCACCGCGCTCGAGACATCCTCGCGCTCTCGCAGCAGCGCGAGGGTGTCGTGCGAGGTGGCCGTCATCGGCACGCAAACTTGCGCATGGAGCACGCGGTGGCCGGTGGCATCGAGATCAATGCCGCGCGCGCCGAGCAATTCCCGGGCGCGTTCGGCGGGCCCGACCACGCACAACTCGGCGCGGTCATCCCCCGGAGCGTCCAGATAGGACGCGATCGCGTCCGCAACGACCTCCGGTCCGGCATCTCCTCCAAGGAGGTCGATGGCGACCCGGGGCATGGACTACACGTCCAGGACGCGTCGCTTGGCGTAGGTGCCGCAGTTCGGGCAGGCAGTGTGCGCGGGCCGCTTCTCCTTGCACCGTGCGCAGGTCACGAGGGTCGGCGCGCTGGCTTTCCACTGCGAACGCCGACTACGGGTGTTCGAACGGGACATCTTGCGCTTGGGGACAGGCACGGTGGTTCCTTCTTTCGGGTTCGCGACCACCACATGGGTGCCGCTCAACTCAGGCGGCGCCCATCATCCCCTACCGCTCTGGCCCGTCTTCGCTGACCCCCTGATCGGTGTCTTCCAACAAAGCCTCGAGGCCGGCCCACCGCGGATCGGTGCTGGGGTGATCGTGGGGGGCGTCGATCGATTCCAGTCGCTCACCGCACTGCGCACAGATGCCACCGCAGTCCGGCGAGCAAAGGGGCGCCATCGGTAGCGACAACACCACGGCATCACGCAGCGGCCCCTCGATATCGATGGTGTCCTCGCGCACCTCGGGCTCTGCTTCGTCGCCCTCGCCGTCGCCGTCGCCACCGTCAGGTTCGTCGCCGAAGGAGGCGCCGACGACGGCCCCGGAAGCATCGGTGGCTGGGTAGACGAACAGTTGCTCGACTTCCACGGTCTCGGACCATTCGATCGGATCTAGGCAACGCGAACATTCGGCGCTGACCTCGACATCGGCGGTGCCGTTCATCCAGATTCCCTCGACCACCGACTCCAACGTCAAGTCCACGTCGATCATCGAGCCGGGAACCACCCGTGCCATGGCAACCGACAGATCCGCGGGCGCGGGAATTGGCTTGGAGACTTCGAGCATGCTGCCCGGGGAGCGCGGCAACCGTGAGACGTCGATCGCCGTCGCGGCGACGTCGGACATGCTCAGTACTCCTCACGCGCCTCGGCGTCGAAGAACTCCCCGCCGCCTTCGACCGGCGCGAGGTCCTCGTACATCTGACTGCGAATGCGCTCACGACCACGATCGACCGTTTGCAGGGTCTTTTGCAAGGTGATCTCGAAGCTGGCGAGTTTGGCGTCGATGTAATCGTCGGTCTCTTGACGCATCCGGGCGGTATCGGTGACGGTCTCACCGCGCAGCGCCTCGGCTTCGGCGACCGCCGCGAGGTACACCTCGTGCTCGGAGACCATCTTGTCGGCTTCGGTGCGGGCTCGTTCCAAGATGCGGTCGGCTTCGCGCCGGCCGTCTTGCACCACGGCCTCGCGGTCGGCTAGCAACTCATCGGCCCGCTGCACCGAATCCGGCAGCAGCTGGCGTATCTCCTCGATGAGGTCGAGCACCTGGGAGCGGTTGATGACGCACGATGCCGATAACGGCATCGACTTGGCGTCCTCGACGAGCACGGTCAACTCATCGAGCCGTTCTTGGATGTCCACTCCTGGGCCTCCTGTTGGTCCGCACCCGCCGCCTGCGGGCCCTTTTCACATTGTGTCGGAGAACTTCCCGGGGAAGCGATCCAACACGGCCTGCGGCACCAACCCGGTCACATCGCCGCCGTGCCGGGCCACCTCCTTGATCAAACTGGAGGACAGGTAGCTGTATTGGGGGTTCGTGGAGACGAACAAGGTCTCGACCTCCCCGAGGCGGTGGTTCATCTGGGCCATTTGCAACTCATAGTCGAAGTCGCTCACCGCACGCAGGCCCTTGACGATCGCCTCGATGCCGTGCTCGCGGCAGTAGTCCACGAGCAGGCCGTGGAAGGAATCGACGCGCACATTGGGCAGGTCCGAGGTCACTTCACGTAGTAGTTCCATGCGTTCCTCGACGCTGAACATGCCGGCCTTGGTGCGGTTGACCAAAACTGCGACGGTGACCTCGTCGGCGATCCGCGCCGCGCGGATGAACACATCGAGATGACCGTTGGTGACGGGGTCGAAGGACCCCGGGCAGATCGCCCTCATCGCGGCTATTCCTCCCGCCCGTCGGTTGCGTGACCGTACCAAAGCACGGTGTCGCCGTAGGTGCGTTCGTCGCTGATCTCGATCGTGCTGGGCAACGGGCACCCGCCGCGTCGATCCCGTTCCACGACCACGAGGGCGGCCGGCCCCAACCAGCCGGTCGCCACGGCCTGCGCGAGGGCCTGCTGCACACCCGCGGCGTCGTCGTCGTAAGGCGGATCGGCGATCAGCACATCGAAGGGCCCCTGCGCGGGAGGGCCGGCAAGTGCCCGCATGACGTCGGTGCGCATCACTTCGACGCCCTCGGCACCGAGTTGCTCGATGTTGCCTTCGATCGCGCGGATGGCGCCTGCGGAGCGATCGACGGCTAGCACGCGGGTTGCACCCCGGCTCCAGGCCTCCAACGCGATCGCCCCCGATCCGGACCACAGGTCGCACACCGCCACGTCCACCCACGAGCGCCCCTGGGCGGCAAGGCGGGCTTCGATGCTGGCGAACATCGACTCGCGCACGCGATCGGACGTGGGCCGGGTGCCGGCAGCGGGGATGGTCAACCGGCGTCCACGCGCACTGCCGGCGATGATGCGGGTCACGTCTTGTCCAAGAACTCGGCTTGCTCGGTGTCCAGTGCCGCTACGGCGGCCTTCAGGGCAGGGTGGCGCGACAGCGACGGATCCTGCGCCAGCAGCGACTCGGCGAGCGTGCGTGCTTGCACGATCGTCTCGGCGTCCTCGACCACTCGCAGCAGGCGCAGCGAGGAACGCATGCCGGACTGCGATCCGCCGAGCACATCGCCTTCGCGCCTGATCTGTAGATCGCGATTGGCCAATTCGAAGCCGTCGCGGGTGGCGGTGAGCGCATCGAGGCGCTCGCGCGCCGGCGAACCGCTCGGGGCGGAACTGACCAGCAGGCAGACCCCCGGCAAGGTGCCGCGGCCGATGCGTCCACGCAGTTGGTGCAGTTGCGAGATACCGAACCGGTCAGCATCGAACACGACCATCATCGTGGCAGCGGGCACATCGACGCCCACCTCGATCACGGTCGTGGACACCGCGAGATCGACCTCCCCGCTGGCTAAGCCGGTCATCACCGCGTCCTTGTCCTCGGCGGTCATCCGTCCGTGCAACGGGGCGATGCTGGCATCCGGCAGGCGGCGCCGGGCTTCATCGAGGACGCCTTCGACGGTTGCGGTAGCAAGCGGCGGATCAGGTGCGCTCTCCGGGCTCTCTGCTTCTTCTTCTTCCAGTTGCGTTTGCTGCTCGGGATCGTGCCGATCGATGCGCGGACATACGAAGAACACCCGGTGACCGGCCCCGATCTCCTCGGCTGCCCGCTGCCACAACCGATCCACGTGCGCAGGCTGCTGGAGCGGATCCACGACGTGCGTGGCCACATCCGCACGCCCGGCTGGCACTTCCGCCAGCGTCGAGACATCGAGATCGCCGAAGACAGTCATGGCAACCGTGCGCGGAATCGGTGTGGCCGTCATGACCAGCACATGCGGGTAACTGTCATCGGGTGCGCGGCGGGCCAAGGCGGCCCGTTGTTCGACACCGAAACGGTGCTGCTCGTCGATGACCACGAGCCCGAGATCGGCGAACTCCACCGTTTCCTCCAGCAACGCGTGCGTGCCGACCACGAGCCCGGCCTGACCGCTGGCGATCGCCTCGAGGGCAGCACGACGTTCCCGGGAGCGAGCCGAGCCGGTCAACAGCACCACCTGGGTACCGCGTATCCCTTCGGGTGCGTCGGCCTCCAGCAAGGTTCCCGCCTGCCCGAGCGGACCGAGCAGGGAGCGGATACCCGCTGCGTGCTGGGCGGCGAGCACCTCGGTGGGTGCCAACAACACCGCTTGCCCGCCGTCGGCCACTACATCGAGCATCGCTCGCAGCGCCACGACGGTCTTGCCGCTTCCGACATCTCCTTGCAGCAGCCGTTGCATAGGCACATCCCGCGCGATGTCCGCGCTTATCTCGGCCCCGACCTCGCGCTGTCCGTCGGTCAACGCGAACGGCAGCGCCGCCTCGAAGGCCCCGCGCAGCTTCGAACCCTCATCCGGGCGCGGACGCGCACGGTGTCCCTGAGCGAGCATGCGACGCTCCACTAACGCCGTTTGCAGCACGATGGCCTCTTCGAAGATCAGCCGCTGGCGGGCCTGGTCGATCTGCGGATAGTTGCTCGGGCGATGAATGCCCTCCATCGCCGTGCGCAGATCGCACACCCCGGCTTGTTGCCGGATCGTCGGTTCGCCGGTTTCCAGGGGGTCGAGTTCGAGCAGCTCGGCGCCGAACGCATCGAGCACGACCCCTACCGCGCGTTGGATCTGCCAAGTGGTCACGGTCTTGCACGACGGATACACCGGGATGATCGCGCCGGCGAAGTTCAAGGCGCTGTCGGCGGATGCATCGTCGAGCACCACGTACTGGGGATGGGCGAGTTGGCGCCGGCCCCGGTAGGTGCTGACGGTTCCGGCGAACAGGCCACGGTGACCTACCCGCAGCTCGCGTTCGCGCCACGGTTGGTTGAAGAACGTGATGTCCAGGGAGTCGGTTCCATCGGTCACGAGGACTTCCAGGATCGAGCCCTTCTTGCTGCGCATGCGACGAGTCGTCACCTTGGCGATCTCGGCGACGACGGTGACGTGATCCTTATCCACCAAACCGGCGATCGCGGTGAGTTCGCCGCGCTCGGCGTAGCGCCGGGGATAGTGGCGCAGCAGATCCCCCACGGTCACCAGACCCAAGCCGCGCTCGAAGGCTCCGGCGGTCCGACCGCCGACCAGTCCCCGGAGCTTGGTGCCCCAGCCGTCGAGCGACGTCACGGCGTGGACGCTACCGGGCGGGCGGGGCCGTCGACGGGGTCGCGCACGCCCAGCCAGGCGGTGTCGGCTACCCTTTCGGGGCTGCTACCGCTTCGGGGCAGCCGTATCGAACGTCTCGAACCGGATAGCTGGGGCTCTCCGGGCTGGAATTCAAGGAGTGCACCGTGGCTGCCACCTGCGATGTCTGCGGCAAGGGTCCCGGTTTCGGGCACAACATCTCCCACT
>Ga0102934_1001188_pt1 | contig 18022 bp, 12 predicted proteins | sample SalPonR2_A_D1_MG_FD_78175 | JGI IMG/M metagenome (GOLD analysis project Ga0102934, IMG submission 78175) | Salt pond soil microbial communities from South San Francisco under conditions of wetland restoration - Salt Pond MetaG R2_A_D1_MG | ecosystem: Environmental > Aquatic > Marine > Intertidal... | reverse complement strand
GGCCGATGGCTTCAGCCTGTTCGTCGCCACGGGACTCCCCGGAAACCTGGATGCGCTGCATCTGATAAGCGCAGATCGCTTCCTGTTCAGCGTCGATCGTGATGCCACCCTGGGCGGGCTGCTACTGCGCGACGACGACATCGTCGAAGCCATCGCGACCGACTCAGGGGCAGACTACGCCATCGCCCTGGCGCCGCGCGCGCTGGACGCCAGCTTCCAGTCTGCCAACGTCGACGCCCTCTGGGCACTGCCCGCGCCCCCGGTGGGCGATTTCCGCTGGACGGCGACCGAGCAGTCGGTCCTCGAGAACGGCGAGCTCGTCGTCGTGCAGATCGAGCGCCTCGGCGGCTCGGCCGGCCCGGTCAGCCTGACCGTCGAAACCGTTGACGACACGGCGATGGCGGGCGTTGACTACACCGCCTTTACCGACTCGGTCGAGTTCGGCGATGGCGAGGTCAACCGCACCGTCGGCATCCTGATCCTCGACAACGACACGCTCGACGGTCAGCGCCGGTTCTTTGTCGATCTGGTCAGCGCCAGCGCCGGCGGCCTGATCGCGCCGACCCGGATCACGGTCCGAATCCGCGATGACGAGAACGATGCCCTTTTCAACGATCGATTCGAGAATTGATGGCCGCTGGCCGAAGACAACCCACCGAACAATGCTATCTGAGGAATGACTGCCATGAACCGACTGATACACAGCTCCATCCTTGCCGCCGCTGCCCTGGTGTTGACGCCTGCCATCGCCGATGAGGGCGCTTTTGAAATCAGCCCCCTGTGTGTCGCCACCGGCTGTTTCGATGGCGATAGCCCGGGTTTCCCCGTGACGATCGTCCAGCCGGGTCGCTACGTCCTGACCGGCAATCTCGACGTCAACAACGCGCCGAATCCCGCCGACACCTCGGCCATCTGGGTGGGATCAGCGAGCGGTACAGCGGATGCCGTCATCGACCTGAACGGCTTCGAGATTCGCGGTCCCGTGACCTGCGATGGCACGCCGGTGACCAGCTGCGCCGGAGATCCGGGCAGTGGCTCGGGAATCCTCTTGCTCAGCAACTCGCGTGCAACGATTCTCAACGGCAGAATCCAGGGGATGGGTGCCTTCGGAATTCGATGCAACACGGGCGGCACCTTCTGCCGGATCGAGAATGTCATCGTGGAGCAGAATCGCGACGGCGGAATCTTCAGCAACTCGGTCAACGGCGGGTCCATCGACAATGTCACGGCCCTGCGCAATGGCGATTTCGGCATTTTACAGTCGAGAGGCTCGATCCGGAACAGTGTTTCCAGGGGCAACCAGGGCGTCGGAATCACCGCGAATCGGTCGAATGTGGACAGCACGATGAGCGAATCGAATGGTTCCCACGGCATCACCGCGGGTGGCGTGATAAGGAACTCGACGTTCTCTTCCAACGGGGGTGACGGCATTCTCTGCAACAGCTGCTCCGCCTTCGAGAACCAGATCCGGTCGAACGACGGATTCGGTCTGAGCTTGAACAGCATAGGCATCCACGGGCGCAACTACCTGATGGCGAACACCAGCGGTGATTTCAACAGCCCGGTCAATGCCGACGTGGAGACCGAACCCAATCTCTGTCTCGACGGCAGCTGCTGAGGCCAACTTGTCTTGGGATCAAGGGGTGCCGCTCGGCGCCCCCTTTCCTGTCTCTGGCCTGCGGGGTTTTCGAAGGGGTTCCCGCCACTCGATCCCGACGATCGGCAGAAGGCGTCGCGGATTCGTTCGCTCAGGTCGGCAATGCGTACTTCAGGCCGGTGGCGCAATTGAACAGCAGGACTCTAGCTTCGCGATCCAGGTGACCGTCGCGCACCATTCGTAGCCAGGCCGCGTGCGTCGCCGCGCCTTCCGGGCACATCAACACCCCGTCCTGGCGTGCAAGATCACGCCAGGAGGCCTCGATCTCGGCTTCGGAGACGGCGACCGCTCGGCCGCCGGATTCGCGCACCGTGCGCAGGATCAGGAAATCACCGACCGCTTGAGGCACACGAATGCCGGCGGCTCGCGTGTGGGCGTCCTCCCAGCGCTCGGCAAACTCATCACCAGCTTCCCATGCCCGCACCATCGGCGCGCAGCCGTCGGCCTGGACGGCGAACATCTTCGGCAGCGACCCGTCGATCCAGCCCATCGCCTTCATCTCGGCAAAGGCCTTCCACATGCCGATCAGGCCCGTGCCACCGCCGGTGGGGTAGAAGATCGCTTCGGGCAGCGACCAGTGGTACTGCGCGGCCAGCTCGAGACCCATAGTCTTCTTGCCCTCCAGACGGTACGGCTCCTTGAGGGTGGAGACGTCGAACCAGCCTTCTTCGGCCGCGCGCGCAGCCAGCAGCTTGCCGCAGTCGTCGATGTAGCCGTCGATCTCGACCACCTCAGCGCCACACAGTCGGGTCTCGTCGATGTTCATGCGCGGCGTGTCAGCCGGGCAGTAGACCAGAGATTTCAGGCCGGCGCGCGTTGCGTAGGCGGCCAGCGCGGCGCCTGCATTTCCGTTGGAGGGCATGCAGAGCTTGTCGATGCCCAGCTCGACGGCCATGCTGACTGCCAGGGCCAGGCCGCGCGCCTTGAACGAACCGGTCGGCAAACGCCCTTCGTCCTTGACGACCACCGAAGGCGCACTGCCCAGACGGATCAGAGGGGTATCGGTCTCGCCCAGTCGAGGCACCTGGTCGGCATTGGCGAAGGGCAGCAATTCGGTCCACTTGTAGAAGCCGCCATCGCGCGCCGCGATCTCGTCGCGGTCCGCGCTGGCCGCAATTCGATCCAGGTCATAGCGCAGCAACAGCGGGCGTCCGGCATCAGACAGGCGATAGGCGGGGCCTTTGGGGTAGCTCGTCCCTGTCAGGCTGCATTCAAGATGGGTAGCGAAAGGATTCATGATCAAGGGCTTGATTGAAAGCGAGTGAATGAAGTCATCGACAGTATCGCGCTATGTCTGTCAATTCGGCCTGCAAGTCCATGCACAGGGCGTTTGACAGATCTACAGTGGCCCACAATACTAACCGGGTTGCTATCGATCAACGATCTCAACATGACCCCATAAATGGACAAACAACCATGAGATCAGTATTTCGCCCCATCGCTCTGCTCGGACTGTTCCTGATTGCAGCCACAGCACATGCACAGAACAACTACTACGTCGACATCACCAACAACACCGGCTATGTCATCCATTACATCTATGTCAGTCCCGCCAGTGCCAACACCTGGGAAGAGGACGTGCTCGGCAACGATGTCCTGATGGACGGTGAATCCTTCCGCGTCAACCTGAACGGCTACAACAGCCCGATCTTTGATATCCGGCTGGTCGATGAGGATGGTGACACCTATACCTATCCGGGCGTGAATGTCACTACCCAGTTCGTCAACGTCACCCTGGCAGATCTTGACGTCGACTGATGCACATCGCCGGGCGACGGCACAGCCGCGCCCGGCGTTTGCCTGACGAAATCAACGATGCTGGTCGATGAGAATCGGATTACCGTCGGGATCGATCAGCGTGATGTGGCCCGGGCCGGTGGAATCGGCATCCACGGTCTCGGTCAACTCGACACCCTGCTCGACCAGCCTCCTCTGGATCTCACGCACATCGGTAAACGGATCGACGGTCTCGCACTGGTGATTCCAGCCCGGATTGAAGGTCAGAATATTGTTATCGAACATGCCCTGAAACAGCCCGATCACATGCGTCCCGTTACGCAGAATCAGGTAGTTGTGTTCAGGATTCCCCCCCGAGACCTCGAAACCCAGCTTTTCATAAAAGGCGCGTGATGCGGCCAGGTCCCTGACGGTCAGACTGATCGAAAAAGTACCCAGTTCCATGATGTCTCTTTCCTGCTGACTCCAAAGCCCATGATGAGCGGTTTCAGCGCCGCGAGCAACTCTGCTCAGTCCAGTGCGCTGGCCAGCCAGGCCCGCGCGGTGCGCAGATCGCGTTTGACGGTCGCCATCGAGACGTTCAGCGCCTCGGCCACTTCCGGGTCGGTGAGTCCACCGAAATAGCTCAATTCGATCGCTCGGGCCTTGCGCGCGTCCAGGGTCTCGAGCTCGCTGAGCGCGCGCTCCAGATCCAGCACATCGAGCCTCGAATGTGAATCATCGGAAAGGTCGCAGGTCAGCAGGGTGACCGGCGCAATACCACTGCCGCGCTTGTCGCGCTGACGCAGACGCGCCTGATCGACAAGAACCTGGCGCATGGCCCGCGCGGCCAGGCCGAGGAAATGGCCACGGTCCCGCGGGGTCACCCGAAGCCTGTCAAGTTTGAGGTAGGCCTCATGAACCAGCTCCGTGGCCTGGCAGGACTGGGTGCGCTCCTGCGCCAGGCGGGCCCGCGCCAGCCCCCTGAGCTGATCATGGAGTTCATGCCAGAGGCGCTCGCGCGCGTCCTCATCACCGGCCACCGAGCGCTGAAGCAGCAGGGTCAGATCCCCTGAATCGGGCTTATCCATCACCACCAGGCCCGAGTGTCGGGCTCGAGAGCGATCCGCATGATTCGATTTGGGCAGAAACGACGCATAAGTTACCAGGTGAGTCTACTTCTGAAGGAACTTTAACCCATGATCGGTCAATTCGAATCACGTCGCTTCCTGATGCAGGCGGCCTTTGGTCTCTGGCTGTTTGCCGCGCCCCTTGCCTGGGCAACCGAAGACAATGGAGACCTGGAGCTCAGGATCGCGGCCCTGATCGGTTTCCACAACGTGGCCCTGCCGATTTCCTTCGTACCCGACCCGCTGTTCGGGCTTCCCGCCAGTGCAGTGACCTTCGGCACCAACCTGGGGCTCAAGGATACCCCCGCGATCTTCGTAACGCCTGGCGACTGGTCCGACTGGCCGAACTCAGCGGATGACTGTCATTTCGAGTTCGACCTGCCCCAATCGACGGCCGGCTACAAGAACCTGCTCGGCTTCGCCACCCTCAAGAACGTACCTGGCCAGTGGGGCGAGCTGACCCGCACCGGTCAGGTTCAGGTGGCCCATGCCAACACCGATGTCAATGTCCATGCGGTCAATCCCTACATCCTGCCTGACCTGTTTTCGGAACAATCGGTCGAACTGCCGTCGGGCAATCATCGGATCCGATGGCGGGCCGAGACCCAGATCTCCGATGCCTTCGACATCATCATCCCTGCCAGTCTGCTGGCGTTCAACTCGATCAAGTACGGAACGGCCGTCGCCAACCAGGGCTGGTCGGCAGCGCGCCAGGCCGCCTCGCAGAACGCGGCACAGCAGGTGATCGGAAATATTGCCCAGGAAATCGGGCTGATAACCGCATCGCAGCTGTTCGACGGGCGTACTTCGGTGGTGCACGAGCGGGAGCAGCAGATCCAGATCTGGAAGCAGGTGCCCCCGGAGATAACGACCAGCCAGCCGGTCATTACCCTTGAGGCGACCGACTTCGGAGGCGTGCTGTATGAGCGGGTGCGGGATCAGCTTCGTGCCACCATCAACGCCAGCGACCCCTGCGGCCTACCCTTCTCGCTGGGCAACGACGCCGGTCCGCTGCTAGCCATCGGAAGCAACCCGGTGACCTGGACGATCCGCGACAGCGGTCCCCTGCCGGGCGGCGGCTTCAACAGTGATTTCCTCATCCAGACCGTCTTGATCGAGGACACCCAGGCACCGATTCTGGTCGCACCGCCGAGTCGGGTCATCGAAGTTCCCGTTGTTGATCCCGGCCTGAACGCCAGTGAAGTCAATCTGGGCGCGCCGCGCGTGGTCGATCTGGCCGATCCTGATCCGGTCATCAGCAACGACGGCCCGGTCTTCTACCCGATCAACTCGCGCTCGCCGATCACCTGGACCGCGACCGATGACTCCGGCAACAGCGCCCAGGCCGATCAGCTCATCACGATCAAGGCAGAAGGCAGCAATACCCCGCCCGTCGTCGCCAATGTGCAGACCAGCACGCTGACCTCGGAACCGGTCGACGTGGTGCTTGCCGGCAGCGATTCCGATTTTCTCGACGGCCGCTTCGACCCGCTGTCGTTCCGGATCAGTGACCGACCCGACAACGGCGAATTCATTGCCCCGCTCTACCCGTTCTTTATCGAGGACTATCGCACCTCGCCAGGCGGACCCTATGGCGAGGCGTTCTATCTGAGCAACAATCGCGCGGCCTGGCTCTATGCCAACGTCTGCCAGACCGGTTCCGGGCCCAACGCCGACCGCATCGATGTCGACTGGGTCTACGAACCCGAGTTCGTGCACGTCGACGACGACGGCAAGGTCTACATGCAGGACCGCTACTGGCAGTGTTCGGCCAGCGACGCCAGCTCCTTTCCGCGGATCTCGACCTGGGACCGGGACGGCAATTTCATCGGCCAGATCGACTACATCGGTGACAACGATGCCTTCGTGCTCGACCGCGACGGCTTCATCTACGAATTCAAGATCGAGGGCTCCGGCTCGAGCTCCGAAGTCTTCGTCAATCGCTGCGCCAATGACTTTGTCGGCAAGGCGAACCGGCCCGACTTCTGCGACTCACTCGGCAGCGTCGACAATGATTCAGCGCCGAACCTGCAAGCCAACAGTCTTTCCTACGCCCGGGTCGATTCCAGCCAGGGCATTCTGTATGTCACCGATAAACGCCGGGTCTTTGTCTTTGATATCCGCAACGACCCGCCTGCTCCGATCTATCTGGCAACACTCAATCCGGATACTCCTTTCCCGACGCCGAGCCCGTCCTGCGCCGGCTCCAGCCTGCTCGGTTATGCCATGGATGTGGATTCCGACGGCAATCTGTATATGGTCAACTGCGCCAACGAGCGGATCGAGAAATTCACCGCGTCGTTCTTCGACGAGGGCGGGCAGTTCGTCGCCGGCAGTTATGTCGGCTGGATGGGACGCTGTGAAACGAGCAGCAACAATGCCTGCGACGAAGACAACAAGATCAGCAAGGGCTATGCCTGCACCGATGCGACCTGCACGCGCACCGACGATGCCGGAGAAGAGCCTGGCCAGTTCGCGACACCGCTGTATATCTCGATCGATCCCAATGATGTGCTCTATGTGGCCGAATGGGACAATTTCCGCGTCCAGCGCTTCGCCCCGGACGGCACCTTTGCCGGCCAGGCCCTGTCGACGGGCACCGGCGTCAATCAGGGTGAGCAGCCCGGCTTTGTGCTCGGCAATATGGGCCGACCGCGGGCGGTGTCGGTCAACTCGAGCCAGTTCTATGTCGTCGATCGAGAAGAGGGTTTCGTCCATGTCTTCGAAACCTCGCCGCTGAAGGACATCACCGATGATTCGGCGACGGTGACCTATGTCTCGAACTTCGATTTCCACAGCGCCACCGACACTTTCCAGTTCATCGCCAGCGATGGCCTGCATGACAGCAATGTCGGTACCGTGAGCATCGATGTCGCCCGTAATTTCCGGGCACCGATCGCGCAGGATCAGACCGTCGGGACGAACGAAGACACGCCGCTCCAGATCACCCTCAGCGCCGAGGACCCCGACGGCATCATCGGCTTCGATTTCAACGGTCTCGATATTCTGGACTTCGAGATCATCGAGGGCCCCGAGGCAGGAACCGTATCGGTCCTCGGATCCGACAACCGATCCCTGACCCTGCTCTATATTCCGGAGGAAGATGTCTTCGGCCAGGACACGCTGGTGTTCGTCGCCAATGACGGCGTCGATGACTCGATTCCGGCCACGGTCACGATCGATATCGCGCCGATTGATGATCCACCTCGAGTTCTGAGCAACGAACTACCGCAGCGCGTTGGTGCGGGCTTCCCGTTCGTGCTCCGTGGTGTCTTCGAAGACGACGGTGCCAGTGACTTCATGACCTCCGTCGAATGGAACAGCGAAGACTTCGAAAGCGAGGGGGGCATCAATGACGACAATCCGGACAACCCGTTCATCGACGGTGTCTATCTGGTCCAACCGGCCCTGGGCAAGGGCCAGGGCTATGGCATTGCCGAACATGTCTTCACCTCGACCGGCGTCAAGGACGTTCGCTTCTGCATCGCTGATCAGAGCGAGCGGGAGGACTGCCTGACGACCCAGCTGACGGTCGAAGCCCTGGTGAATCTGGGCCTGGAGCTGCCGGCAGAACAGAGCCAGACGCCACCGCCCGACGTACCGATCGGCGACACCTTTACCGTCGAGGTAGAAGTCGGAAATCTGGTCCCGGAAGGCATCGCCGGGCTGATCGCCCAGGCCATCGGCATGCAGGGCACGATCGACACACCGGGCGTCACCTTTATCGGGAGTTCGGAAGGGGACTGCACGATCAGCGCCGATGGACAGAGCATCGACTGCGACTTCGGTGACTTCGCCGTCGGCGAACAGCGCCTGATCACGCTGAGCTTCGCCACCGATCCCGGACTGAGCCACAACACCGCGGCCCAGATCAGATTGAGCTTCACCACTGCCTCGCAGTCGGTCAACGAGCTTACCGAAGCCTTCATCACGCGCACCATCGTCGATCCGAACATCATCTTCGGGGACCGCTTCGCGGCGCCCTGAGGGGGATCGAGTCGTTGCTGATCTATGCGTAGAAGCAGATGAACCACGAAGGCATCGAGGAAACGAGGAGCGACTGTTTTCCTGGTGCCCTTCGTGGTTCAGACGCCTTCTGGATTCCGACCCGGCAACGAGCTGCCGGCCGGGTGAGAAAGGGTCAGACCAGGCCGCGTGGACGAAACAGCTGGTCGTGCAGGTTCAGGGCATAGCGATCAGTCATGCCGGCGACGTAGTCCAGCACCTGGGTCAGCGTGTCGGCCTCGTCGATGCGATAGCTGTCGGCAATCTGATCCGGATGGGCGAGCAGATGATCGACGATCTGGTGAATGACCGCCTTGGCGCGTGCATTCTGCGCGACTGACTCCGGGCGCAGATAGACGCGCTCGAACATGAATTCCCTGAACGCCTTCATGGCCAGCAGAATCTGTGCATCCATGGCCACGCGACCGCGCCGGCAGGATTCACTGATCACGCCCTCGACCATGGTGTTGATCCAGCTGCGGCCCTCGATCGGACCGAGCGGCTCCACGACCTCCGCCGGCAGGTCTTCGTGACTGATCACGCCGGCGCGCAGAGCGTCCTGGAGATCGTGGTTCAGATAGGCGATGCGATCGGCGAAGCGGCAGATCCAGCCTTCGGCGGTCTCGGGAGGCGGCTTGACTCGCCAGGTATGAGCGCGGATGCCGTCCAGCACTTCCCAGCTCAGATTGCAGGGCTCGAGCACCTCGAAGATTCTCACTCCCTGAGCTGAATGCAGCCACTCACCGCCCTCGACGTAATCCGACAGGGCCGCCTCGCCGGTGTGGCCGAAGGGCGTATGGCCGCAGTCATGGGCCAGGCAGATGGCCTCGGTCAACACCTCATTGAGCCCCAGTGCCACTGCCAGAGCGCGCGCGACCTGAGTCACCTGCAGGGTGTGGCTCATCCGGGTGACGAAGTGATCGCCCTCCGGGTTGATGAAGACCTGGGTCTTGTGCTTGAGGCGTCGAAAGGCCTTGGAATGAAGGACGCGATCGCGATCGCGCTCGAACTCGGTCCGATAGGGGTCAGGGTCTTCAGGGCGTGATCTTCCTCGCGAGTCTGTCGAGCGCGTCGCCAGGGGTGCCAGCCCGGCCTCGCGCGCTTCGCGCTGCTCACGGCTGACAGGGGACAGAGCCGAGCGCTCCAGCACCGTGCTCATGTCCGGGCTCCCAGCACCCTTTCCTGAACCGGGGCACCGAAACCGACCAGAATATCGCCATCGAGATCGATCACCGGTCGTTTGATCAGCGTCGGGTGTTGAGCCAGAAAAGCCGCCGAACCGATTGCCGACATGGCCTCGACACGCTCGAGTTCGTCGAGCCCGCGCCAGGTGGTCGATCGTCGATTGACCAGGGCCTCTGCCCCGACGGCGCTGAGCCAGGACTGAACGGTGGCCACGTCCAGCCCATCATCGCGCAGGTCATGCCACTGATAGTCGATGTCGTGTTCCGACAGAAAACGACGCGCTCTGCGACAGCTGTCACAGGACTTGATGCCAAAAAGTTTCATACACTAATAGTATCGGTTACCCGGTGAGGATTCAGCAAGACATTCCCCGGCATGAATGTTGCATGAGTTATTTGAGTGATTCTGAACAAGGCGTCAGAGCCCTTGAAATACCTGTTCTCGATAATTGCCGAAACTGCGGCCGAAACTGCGGCCAGGGCCCTGCTCGTCCTCGGCCTGCTTGTGACCGGCCTGGCCGGTGCAGCAGCCGCCGAACAGCAATTGAGCAATCTCGCGGCGCCTAATTTCGAGAATTTCGAGGTCAAGAACGGGCTTTCGGAAGAAATCTATTCATCGATCGGCATGGACAGCCGCGGATTCATCTGGGCCGGCTCGGCCTCCGGGCTGTATCGATTCGACGGATACCGCTGGCAGGCCCATGAGCTCAGCGGAGCCAGCAGCCTGGTCAGAGACATGCTGACTGACTCGAACGGTCACCTTTGGGCGATCTTCGAACGCGAGGGAATGGCCGTCAATCGGAACGGAAGCTGGGAACTCACCGGCGATCAGTCATTTCATCACCGGTTCAATTCGGTTTCTGACCCGGCGGGCAGCCGGTCTCACTGGCTGAGCCAGCCGAACAGGATCCTCCGACTCGAGAATGGCCAGTGGTCTGCCGACCCAGCCTGGGTGCCACCTGGCGATGAACGGATTACCTCGGTCGCGGTGACCCGGGATTTTCCCGGCGGCCCCAGGCTCTGGGTTGCCCGATCAATGGGGCAGCTCTGGAGCCGCCCGTTGTATGACCCAGCATCGCCCTGGACAACCTCCCACAGCGAGGAGCTCCAGGGCGCGGCCTTCACCGATCTCGTGGTCAGCCGCTCCGACGGCCTGGAAGAGCTGTGGGTCCTGACCTATGGCAGCGGCATTGTTCGCTTGCGATCCGACGGGACTCGGCAGCTCTGGCGAAAGTCCGATGGCTCGTTGCCCAGCGAAGCGATCTACTCCGGGGTTGCAAGCTACAGCGAGGCAGGCACGCGCACGCTCTGGATCTCATCTCGCGGTGGCTTGCTGCGCTTCACCGGCGAGGAGCTCAGCGTCTTCGACCGCAGCGATGGCCTGCCCTCGAATGCGGTGCGCGGGATCAAGAAACTCTCCACACCAAATGGCCAGGACGTCCTCTGGCTGGCAACCGAACGCGGCGTGACCCGCATGCTCCTGGCGCCGAGCGCCTGGCGCACCGTATCAAGGCTCGGCGCTTCGGAGAACGGCATCTTCGGCGTATTTGCCGACCAGGACGCCAGCGGCAATGACCGCGTTGTGGTCGGCAGCGGCATGGCAGGGCTGGCCGTTTTCAGCGGTGGTGAATGGACCCAATTCAATCGCGCGAATGGGCGCTTGCCGAGCGACTATATCCGCGGCGTCTGGCCGCTCGATCGCCCGGGCGAACTCGGACTGGTGTCGATGGACAACGGGCGCCTTTTTCTCCTGACCGAGGCGCTGGAACTGCTTGAAATCGAAGTCGAATGGCTGCTCGATCGGTCACGCGGCGCGATCGATGTCGTCGAAGCCTTCGGCGAGATCTGGATCGGCGCGACGGATACGACCATCTGGCGCCTGAACGGCAGATCCCTGGTGCGCATTCATGACCCGATCCCCGGTGCCGGCATGCTGCAGAGTCTGGATGTCCAGGCCGGCCTGGATGGCAGAACCTGGGTGTGGGGCGCCACGACTCGGGGGCTTGTGCGCATGGCCAGGCAGCGCTACGAACGGGTCGAGCTGGCGGACGGACCGTCACAGGTCAGTTACCGTGACGTCGAGGTGGTGCAGGAGGGATCCGAGCAAGTCTTGTGGGCAAGTACCGAACGCCATGGTGTCGTGCGCTACACCATCTCGAATCCGGAACGACCCGTGCGAGTCGTCGAGAGTCATCGCCCGCCGGTTCCGGATCCGACGGTCTACAGCGTGCGCGCCGACTCCAGGGGACGCATCTATATCTGCACCAATAACGGTGTCCAACAGCTGATTCGAATGCCAGATGGCAGTTTTTCGGAGCGAATCTTCCGGCGCCGTGATGGCCTCGCGCACGACGAGTGCAACTCTCGCAGTCAGTTCATCGATTCGCAGGACCGGTTCTGGGTGGGCACATTGGCCGGGCTGAGCGTCTACGACCCGACCGCCCTGGAAGAGCCCGTCGAGGAGAACCGCCTGCCCAGCCCGCTTCGACTGACCCATGTAGAGATGGATGGAAGACTGGTCAGCGCAGATACACTCGAACAGATCGACATTCCGGCCGGCACGGAAACCTTTGCGGCACACGCGACGATGCTGACCCAGCAACGTGAAACGCACAACCAGTACCGCTTTACGCTTCTCGGTGATGACGGCGAGCCGGTCTCCATGTCGGCGAGCTGGAGCCATCAGCCGTTTCGAATCTGGTCGACGGCAGAACCCGGCAATTATCTGCTGCGCATCGAGGCCCGTGATTTCGCCGGTGTTCACGCCCAGGCGCTCGAACTTGCCGTGCAGATTGAAGCCACCTGGCTGCAGCGCCTGTGGGTGCAGGTCACGCTGGTGATGATCACCGCAGTGTTGCTGTTCGGGCTGGCGGCGCTGTACACGCGACAGCTTCGTCAACGAAAGGACCGGCTTCAGAAGCTGGTGGACAAGCGAACGGCAGATCTGGCAAAGGCCAACCGCCAGCTCGTGCAACTGTCATTCCGCGATCCGCTGACCGGTGCTGCCAATCGCCGGCGGCTCGACCTGGCCGGTCGTGATGAATTGAAGCGCGCCGCTGAAAAGGACCAGCGACTCAGCCTGATTCTCCTTGATCTGGATCACTTCAAGCGATTCAATGACCGCCACGGCCATCTGGCCGGCGATGAGGCGCTCAAGTGTGTGGCTCAGAGCGTTGCAGGCATCATGCGCTCTGGCGACCTGATTGCGCGCTTCGGAGGCGAAGAGTTCGCCTGCCTGCTACCCAACACAACCGCCGAACAGGCCGCTGAAATCGCGGAACGCGTGCGATCTGCGGTGATGGCTCATTCGATGGAGACACTGGCCGATCGATTCGACTCGTTGACCATCAGCGTTGGGATCGCCACCTCGCGCCCGGACGAGACCTCACTCAAGGACCTGGTCGATCGAGCGGATCAGGCGCTGTATCAGGCCAAACGTGCAGGACGCAATCGGGTCGTCTCGACCAACGGCGCAGAGCCCGAGTCCGCACCCACCTGAAATCTCGTGCCTATCGGGCCGCCCGCAGCAGCTCGTTGACTGACGTGCGTGAGCGCGTTCGATCATCCACCTGTTTGACGATCACGGCCGCGTACAGGCTGTGGCTGCCGTCCTTCGCCGGCAGACTTCCCGCAACAACCACCGAGCCGGCCGGCACGCGACCGGTCAGGATCTCGCCAGTGGCGCGATCATAGATGCGGGTGGACTGGCCGAGGAATACACCCATCCCGATAACCGCGCCTCGCTCCACGATCACGCCCTCGACCACCTCGGAGCGTGCCCCGATGAAGCAGCCATCCTCGATGATGGTCGGCGTGGCCTGAAGCGGTTCGAGCACACCACCGATGCCGGCGCCACCGGAAATGTGGACATTGCTGCCGATCTGGGCACAGGAACCGACCGTCGCCCAGGTGTCGATCATCGTACCTGCACCCACATGGGCGCCGATATTGATGTAGCTGGGCATCAGGACCACGTCCTGTCCCAGATATGCCCCGCGCCGCACGGTGGCCGTGGGCACCACGCGGGCACCGCTCTGGCTGGCCGGGTCGGAGTCGTCCGAGAACCTCAGGTCGACCTTGTCGAAGTAGTGACTCGCACCCCCTGGCATCTCGCGGTTGGGCGTGATCCTGAAATGGAGGAGAATCGCCTGCTTCAGCCACTCATGCACCACCCAGCCCGAATCGGACGGCTCGGCAACCCGGAATGCACCCGTTTCAAGGCCGTGCAGGCATTCATCGATCCCGGCTCGCAGCTCCGGATCTGCCGATTTCGGTGACAGCGTCGCGCGATCATCCCAGGCCTGTCTGATCAATCCCTGCAGACTGCTCACGGTTGCCTCCAACTTCTGCTCATTGGTTTTCTCTCAAATGACTCGGTTGAACTCAAACATCCAGGCGGCGACGCAGTTCTTCCTCGAGCGCCCGGCAGGCATCGGAATCAAGCGCATGTCCCTCGCCATCGGAAATCAGGAAAACGTCTTCGACCCGCTGGCCGAAGGTGGCAATGCGAGCATCGAACAGGCGAAGGCCCTGAGCGACCATGGCTTCGGCAATCGCCGACAGCAGGCCGGGGCGGTCTGTCGCAGCCACGTCGAGCCGGGTGCGGCCATCGGCCTGTCCCAGCTGGATTTCTGATCGACCCATGAAGGGCTTGAGTCTGCGGGGTACTGGGCGCGGCGGCAAGGGGCGCACCGATTTTGCCAGCAGTTGCTCCTTCAGAAACCCTTCCAGACGCAATGCATCGGAGGCATTGAGCGGTCGCGATTGACCATCCATGACCTGAAACAGGTCCCAGCTTCGGCCGTCGTCGGTCGTGACCACCCGAGCTGCCAGGACGTTCAGCTGCATCCGATCCAGTTCACGCGCAACAACGGCAAACAGGCCGGCAAAGTCCTCGGCATGGACAAAGACTTCGGTCACGCCGCGGGCTTCAAGCTGACGGGTTGCCACAAGGGGCAGAGCCGTCGACGAGAGCGCCTGTTCAGTGGTCCAGACCAGCTGTTCGGAGTCCAGGCGCAGGAAGGCTGACTGAGGAAGAGCCGCCCAGGCCGAGCTGATATCCGATGAGCAAAAGCCAGCCGTCTCCAGGCCGGCCAGCGCCTCCTGCCGGGTTTCCTCGACGCTGTGCTTGCGATCCACCGAATCTTCCGGCCCCCGCTGCAGGTCTTCTGAAGCAGCACTGTAGAGCTCCCAGAGCAGGCTGTCCTTCCATGAGTTCCACAGTTTCGGGCTGGTGGCGGCAATATCGGCCACGGTCAGTACGAACAGATGGTCCAGACGCCGCTGCGTGGCGATACGATCGGCAAATCGACTGACCACGTCGGGGTCGGTGATGTCCTCGCGCTGGCTGGTTCTCGACATGATCAGATGGTCCTCGACCAGCCAGACCACCAGATCACGGTCCTCCTGAGCGAGCTCGAGCTGATCGACGAATTCACGCGCATCCTGTGCTCCGAGCTCGGAATGGTCTCCGCCTCGGCCCTTCGCGATATCGTGAAACAGCGCGGCAAGATAGAGCACTTCCGGGCGTTCGATGCGCCGTGAGACTTCGATCGCATGCCTGAAAGACTCGGGATCCCGCCCATAGGCAAAGCGTCGCAGATTGCGAATCACGAACAAGGTGTGCTGATCAACGGTGTAGACATGGAACAGATCGAACTGCATCCGCCCGGTGATTTCGGCAAACGCCGGCAGCAGCGCACCGAGAACGCCATAGCGGTTCATTCGGGCGAGTTGACTGTAGACCAGACGAGAACTGCGCAGCAGGGTCAGGAACAGGCCCAGGATCTGCGGATCCTTGCGATAATTTTCATCGATCAGATAGAGGTGCTCGCGCAGCAGCCGGATCGTCGATGCCCGAACACCGCGAATCTGGGTGTGTTCGCAGAGCACCAGGAACAGTCGCATGATCAGATCAGGGCGAACGACCAGCACATGCGGGTCCTTGAGCTCCAGGTAGCCATCGCGGACGCGGAAGTACTCATCGATTTCCGAGGACGGCAGGTGCTCCCGGCCGGCCAGCAGCTCCTCATCGAAGCTCTGGAGGAGACGTTCATTGAGGCGGGCCAGCTGCATCACATTCCGGTAGTAACGCTGCATGAAGCGCTCGACCGGCTCGTTGCTTTCCTGCGTATCGCCGAAGCCGAACCACTCGGCCAGCCGGCGTTGATATTCGAACAACAGGCGCTCCTCGGTTCGACCGGCCTGCTCATGCAGCGCCCAGCGCACGTTCCAGAGAAAGTCACGCGCCGCCACAAGGTCATCGTGTTCACCCTCGCTGAGGAACCCGTGCTCGACCAGCCCGTGCAGCGTCGAGGTCCCGAAATGACGGTGAATCACCCAGCCGATGGTCTGGAGGTCGCGCAGGCCGCCGGGGCCGTCCTTCAGGTTGGGTTCCAGGTTGTAGATCGTATCCTCATGCTGGGCGTGGCGCTCGTTCTGCTCCTCGAGCTTGGCGGCAAAAAATCGATCAGCCGGCCACACCCGCGGCGGCGCCATCGCCTCGACCATCTTCGAGAACAGCCCACCCCGGCCGGCCATGAGTCGCGCTTCCATCAGATTGGTCGCGACGGTGACATCGTGTTCGCCCTCGTTCAGACAATCGGTGAGCGTGCGCATGCTGTGGCCGGGCTGCAGGTCGGCGTCCCAGAGCACCTGGATGAAATACTCCAGTGCCCGCTGGTGCTGTTCCGCGGATTGGTCGCTGTCGAGGAGAATCAGGAGATCGACGTCCGAATGGGGATGCAGTTCGCCGCGCCCGAAACCACCCACGGCGACCAGCTCGAGGGCCGAATCGGCAGGAATGATGCGCTCCCAGGCGGTCAGTACGAGCTGTTCGATCACCCAGGCGCGCGCCTGAACCAGCTCGCGAATGTCGGTCCCGGCCCGGAATGCAGCATGCAGGGCGGCGTCGGCCCCCTTGCGCGCCGATCTCAGGGCAGCCGCAAGCGCATTGGGGTCGTCGGTCAGTCGATTGAGTTCGACCAGGTCAAGACAATGTCGAGTGGCCGGAACCGCACCGAGTCGCTTGATCACAGGGGATCGTCGGGCAGGCGGGTCAGGACATCCACGCCGTCTTCTGTCACCGCCATGGTGTGCTCCCACTGCGCTGACAGACTGCGATCCCTGGTGATCACCGTCCATTCGTCGGGCAGCAGCCGGGTGCCCGGTTTTCCCAGGTTGATCATCGGCTCGATGGTGAAAGTCATCCCCGGCTCCAGGGTCACGCCGCTGCCGGGACGGCCGTAGTGCAGGACCTGCGGGGGCTCATGAAAGACTCGGCCGATGCCGTGACCGCAATACTCGCGAACCACGGAACAGCGCTCACCCTCGGCATAGGTCTGAATGGCATGACCGATATCGCCCAGGGTGATGCCCGGGCGGACCATCTCGATGCCGACCAACAACGCTTTGTGCGCGACATCGCAGATGCGCCGGGCCTTGACCGAGGGTTCGCCGACAAGAAACATCTTCGAGGTATCGCCATGCCAGCCATTCTGGATGACGGTCACGTCGATATTGAGAATGTCTCCGTCCTTGAGCCGCTTGTCACCCGGGATGCCGTGGCAGACCACATGGTTGAGCGAAGTGCAGATCGATTTCGGAAAGCCGCGGTAGTTCAAGGGCGCCGGAATCGCTTTGAGCTCGTTCACGATGTAGTCGTGGCAGAGTCTGTCGAGCTCTCCCGTAGTGACGCCGGGCTGGACGTGCGGCCGGATCATCCTGAGTACGCTGGCAGCCTGCTGGCCGGCCACGCGCATGGCCTCGATGTCTTCGGCGGACTTGAGCTGGATTCCTTGATTCATTGGTTGGTCGAGTCTGTGACCGGCGTGCTGCCGACGTGTGGAAAGCCCGCTATTTTACCTGATCGCCGACAACGGTCCGAATGTCCGGGAATCACAGGCGGCTGCGAAAAAACATGGCTTTTGGCACAGGTGTCGATCGCTCGCTGATGCGAGTATGGAATAGTATCCAAATCCAGATGATTCTCGGGAATACGCTTTGAAACAACGCAACTCCGGAAAGACGCTGGTGGTCATTGCGATCTGCCTGGCGATCATTTTCAGTGCGATCGGTGTCTTCGCGCTCATGGTAGCAAGTCGTTCGGCCCCGGAAACCCGTGAGGTCAATCAGGCGGCGATGCTGGTCGATGCTGTCGAGGCGGAAGCGGCAGCGGGACCGTTCATGATCGAAGCCCAGGGAACGGTTCGCCCGGTCACCCAGACGCGGCTGGCCGCCGAGGTCAGCGGGACGATCGTGGAGATCAGCAGCGACTTCGTTGCCGGGGGCTTTTTCGAAGCAGGCGATACCCTGGCGCGCATCGATCCCAG
>Ga0102934_1001187_pt1 | contig 18027 bp, 11 predicted proteins | sample SalPonR2_A_D1_MG_FD_78175 | JGI IMG/M metagenome (GOLD analysis project Ga0102934, IMG submission 78175) | Salt pond soil microbial communities from South San Francisco under conditions of wetland restoration - Salt Pond MetaG R2_A_D1_MG | ecosystem: Environmental > Aquatic > Marine > Intertidal... | reverse complement strand
CCGCTTGACGGTCTCTGCTACAGCCTCCGCCCCCGCCCCCCCCCCTTCCTCCCCATTGCTCGTCTTCTTTGCCCGCCGCTCCTCATCCTTTTTCTGCAGCGCCGCCAACATCTTACCGAAGCGAGCGTTGTAGGCACTCAGCATTTGGGTCTTCAGTCCCTCCTTGGGCACGCCCAGCTCCAGAAGCAGACGCACATACAGCGCGAGCTCCGCTGGCGAGGTGGGGAAACCGTCATCGGTCGGCTGCCTCACGCGGCGCTGGAGCTCGTCGCGCACACCCGCCATGATTTGGTCGCTTTCCCGCTGGATGGACTTGAAGGAGGGCACGTGAGAGTGCTCTTCAAGGATATTGATGGTCTTCACGTAGCATGTCACGGCCATCGCAAAATCCTGTCGCTGCACGCATCGGTTCAGGTTTATAGGCAGGTCAAAAAGAAAGTCCAGGCGCTTGAGGAGGCGACGGACAGACACCAACTTGTCTACTTTGGCACGTTTGCCGCCCAAAAAGCTGTTGACAACTTGCATGCGGGACGCAATGCCCTCCATGTTCTTAGCCAGCGAATCCATCTCTGCTTTCATGTCATTCACATTGTTCTTCATAACCCGAATAGTGTCAGTTGCGCTCACAAATTTGGAATAATTCTCATACACGAGCATCTGCATGTCGCTGTCCAACCGCTTGACTTCCTGTACGAGTTCGTCGTCCCTCCGTAGCAGTGCCTCCAAGTCATCGTGCTTGAGCAGTTGCCGGACATGGGCCTGCATTTGGAAATCCGCTTGATCAATTTCGTCCCTGGTCGCTTCCTCTTCACCCACCAGGCCGTAATACGAAGCCAGCATGTTCATGGTATTTCCATCGTCTCCACTTTCTTTTTGCTGGAGCTGCGGGCGGGTACTTCGTCTAGTCGACTTGACAACGAGATCGCCGTCCTCCCACGTCTCTTGATGAAAGCATTCGTTTTCGTCAAAATGCTCCTCCTCTAGGTCCAGCCCAGAATTCGACACCATACGATCGTACAATCTGGCAGCCGCCATCGCGCTTGCGGTCACGAGGAGGATAAAGGGAAAATACTGCTGTAAGAAAGAGTGTCGTCACGGCACTGGGGGTTAAGACACGCGACGGGCGATAATAGGGATCTGACCACGAGCCAGATGATTTATCCACATGACTCCTGAATAGGATAGGCGCTCGTCAATCAGCCAAACCTTAATGAGGAGATGTCTGTCTTATGTTCAAGGTCCGAGGCGTGGAAAGAGCGCGCAGTACAGGACTAAAGGGGGGGGGTTCCCCCGGGGCTGACCGTTTCAGGGCGGGGCCGACATCGGGCAATGCCCGCGTGACTCCGATTGGAAGGACTCATTTGCTAACACGCCAACACCACTATCCGCCTCAGGAGCAACGGGTAGCACGGATTTTGGAAGGGTACGTAGACTCCTCTCCGTGCAGAGGGATTGCTGGGAAGTATCATGACCCACCACCCCCACGCCGCGGCAACCTCCCGCACCATTATGCGAGCCCTAGAAGAAATGGAGGGCCAGCCTAGAGAGGAACTGGCAGCATTTTATCGTCTGAAAAGAGTTTTTTCAAAGTATTCTACGCACACGAGTGGCAGTATCGCATGCAGCGACCTACTTACATCGCTGGCTAAAGCTATTCTTGCAGAGGGAGAGGAGGAAGAGGCTGAAAAGACTTCTCAAAAACTAGAAATGCACAATTTTTTTTCGGCTGCATCAATCGATTCTGCCGTGTTCACATGCCCCACTCGTCGTTTTGGTCGCACGGAGCTCCAAATGCCAATAATTTCGCTGGGGGGCATGCGCTTGCAGCAGGTTTGTGCAACATAGGTCCTCATGTATGTTCACATCGGCCGACAACCTTGCTTCTTGTCATCGTCTATTTACGATTCAGACTATCAGCTCTTCTAAAAATTTTCGTTCACACAGACATGGAAGCCCCCCGACGGCTTCTCTCAAGCCGACGTTTATCCCGAATGCCAGGCAAATTTCGAAGCAATACTGGAACGAGCTTTAGAACTAGGCATAAACCATATTGAGACCGCTAAAGGCTACGGATCGAGGTTTGTATAAATAGGTGTGACGAAATGCCGATGCTCAAAAGTGCGACGAAATCCGGTTTGTGCTTGAGAAGGAAGTGAAGGAGGAGTGACAAAGCCTCCTAGGCTTCTTTCGATTCCTCTCTCGCCACATTGCCTGTCAGCTTGCGTACTTCTGACCCTATCAATCCTTTCCACAGCGAGCTCCAATACGGAGAGGCCCTCCGAAAGCTTACCACGCCCCGGGAGTCATACATACTTCAAACCAAGGTCCGGCCCATGCCCGACACGGACGAGTTCAGGCGCACGCTGGACCGCTCCCTCTCTCTGCTGGGGACTCACCTTGACCTTTTCGGGTTCCACGGCATAAATCGCCCGGAGCACTTGGACTGGGTCCTTCAACCTGGCGGCTGCTTGGAGGTGGTGCAGGAGTACCAACAGGAGGGCAGGATCAGGTTTGTAGGGTTCTCCACACATGCGCCCACCCCTCTTATCGTCAAGGCCATCGATACGGGGATCTTCGACTACGTCAACCTGCATTACCACGCCATCGGCTCTTACACGAGTTCGGGCACGTCGGAAAGTCCATCGGCCGGACCTGGAAATTGGGAGGCAATCGAGGCGGCGCACCGACACGACATGGGCGTCTTTATCATCTCGGCTGCCGACAAAGGTGGAGGGGGAGCGGGGGGGAAGCGGACTCAATATGTGGGATGTCATAGGAGATTCATAGAGTGCGATAATGTCGTACCGATATCAGAGTGATTCTATCCCTACCCGATCGTGAGGCTCACCTATTCCCTCTCCCTCGTACTATCTCAGGAGGAATGCTTTACCGCCCGCCTAAAGTCCTCGTCGGGCTCTGCTCTCCCCTTCCCCCGCTCATCTATAACATGCTTTGGCTATGGCGGCTTCCCATTGGTCCCTCAGGCGCTCCCGCCGTTCACACGCTGGTCATCGGCGCCGCCCGGCCCTCGGACTTCGACGAGGCTGTGAGGGCCACCAAGCTCCTGGATGAGATTGAGCGGGGGGGCTCGGAGGCTGCGCTGATGGAAGCCGCGGAGAAGAGGATGAGTCAGGCATCTCGGGAGGTCTGGGGGGAGGACTGGGCGGATGACTGGTGGTTGGGCTTGCCGGACTGCTACCAAAATCTTTGCGGAGTGCACGTGGCGCAGATTGTATGGATGTGGGCGATCACCAAGGTAGGTTTGGCTTCTCTTTCACGTCAGGGCCCGGTCTGCCTGGTCTTGGGACTCCTGACGTTCCGGTTAGGGTTGAGCATGCAGACGTGCTGTTGATCCGTTCATTCTTACATATTCTCAACGGACTCTCTTTCCCTCCATGCCGTGCCCGATCACCACAGGCGTACGGACTGCATCGCTACAGCTGCACGCAGTATTCGAAGCTTGAGGACCAGGTACCCGCGTGGAAAGAGAAAGGCCATCTGTCTGTTCAGGAGCGCATGGCCACTGTCTTTGACTGGACCCCCGGGCTGCCTTACGACCCCTCGGAGCAGGAGGAGCTCGCTCCCTTTCTTCCCGCCCCCCGCCGTGAGCGGCTGTTGTGCATCCTGAGGGAGGCAAGTTCCTGGTTTGGGAAGGAAACAAGCCGCAATAGGGGCGTGGGTTTGCAAGAGCAGGAAGGGTGGACAGATGCGTATAATTTGCAGCCTGACATACCTTTTCCTGAACGAGTCACCTAGCTGGTAGCCCAGAAGTCGACAAGCAGAAATGAGGAAGGCACAGAAATTGAAATGATTAGGAAAGGACCCTCCTATAATATTTTGCGCAGGAGGAACGTAAGACGAGTGATGATAAAATTTTTTGGCGCCGATCGTGGCAGTGTTCAGATGCCTCGCCTACGACGCAGGCGAAGTAAAGCAGACAACGGCCTCATCTGGGCCATGGCTCCATTTCAGTCACTTATTTTCTGACGCCAAGCCCATGTCAACGCACTTTCAACCTATCTTTAGCCCCCCCACTTCCATGTCCATCATCTGTGCGCTCCTCGCATTACCCACGCTCTTCCTTTTATTGACAGCAATCCTCTTCTCAATCAGAAATGACACCCGCGGCCCTCAGCGCCTCCTCCAAAGGTGCGTGGAATTCCTCTTCCAGCACCGTCAGCGGCGGACGAATGGCCTGGCCCATGCGACCCATTCGATAGAGCGCCCATTTGACCGGAATGGGATTCGCCTGAAGGAAGAGGCGCTGGTGGAGGAGCTTGAGGGGCGTGTTGATAGCCTTCGCACGCGTCTTGTCCTTGTCCAAGGCCGCCATCATCAGCATGTGCATCTGCTCTGGGACAATATTGGATGTAACCGAAATGACTCCATCCCCGCCCTGGAGCACAAACTCGGCGCCCGTCTCGTCGTCCCCGCTGTACAGGAGAAAGTCCTGCCCTGCCAGAGAGCGGATGGCCGCCACTCGCGCCAGGTCCCCCGTCGCCTCCTTCATCCCGATCACGCCAGCGTGCTTACTTGCCACTTCCGCCGCAGTCTCTGGCTTAATATCCGAGCCTGTCCGCCCTGGGACATTGTAGAGAAGGCAAGGCAGGTCGACAGCCTCGGCCACAAAACCGAAGTGCGATATCAGCCCCTTCTGAGTGGGCTTCACGTAGTACGGCGTCACTACCAGACTGGCATCCGCCCCGTGATCGCGTGCTTGTTGCGTGAGTTTCACCACCATGCGGGGATCAATGGTGCCTGTCCCGACTACAATGGGAATCTTCCCCTTCACTTCCTCAGCCGTGATGTCCAAGACGCGCGCTCGCTCGTCAAACGAGAGTGTGGAAGCTTCTCCTGTCGTGCCCAGCACAACTATCCCGTCCGTTTGGCATGCGACGTGCCATTGTAATAAGGAACGAAGCTGTGCCTCGTCAACCGCACCGTCGGGTTTCATAGGCGTCACAAGCGCCACCATGCTACCTTTTTCAATTGGCATCCGGGAGCTGATGTCTACGGCATTCATCGTCATTCTTACGCGTCTAGATGACCTGACAGCTGGTGCATGAAGAGAGGGTCCAACAAACGCGAAACTAGATGTCGCGGCCAAGGCCATCGTCAACGCTAGTACTGTTTGGATTATAATTATCGGACAAGAAGGAAAAACGGATGAGAGCGAGGGTACAGAAAAAGGGCACGGTGTTAAAGAATTCAATTCCTGCCGAAAGAAGCTCCAACCGCTTTTCTGCTACCTTTTATCAAATAAAGCCTATTTTTTGACGAAGACGCATAAAGAATACAAATTTTGGCATCTCATCCATGGAGTTAATTTGACATAGCGATGTTATTATGGTGCGATTTTGATAACAGCACGTACCCAAACTTATGCGGCTCATACTTAACCGCAGGACAGGTGCAGCGAAATTTTCTACCGTGATGAGCTGGATAGATAGAGCATTCGTAAGAATGAGTCATGGATATTATGTAAAGTGCAGTGAACTGCACGTGCGGCGGAGCTTTGTCCGCGTTGGGCGAGGTTATCCAGCGAGGACAAAGGGAGGGTGGGTATTGGCGAGCTTGATCCTCAATTTTGCGAGTGAAAAGCTTCCACCAAGCATTCACACGATTGACAAAAAGTTTCTTGGACTTAATGTCGCCCTTTGAAAATTTTGAAGGAGTGCAGAACTGTCACCTCCTTGGTATACATTTTTTTTTCATACGCTCATGGAAGCCAAATGTACGTACGTTCCCGAACAACCTCCCCTTAGAAATATCAACAATGCCATCCGTAATGATCCTCTTTGCGCTATGGTGGAGTATTTTACGACTTCAAGTCTCAGAGTCTTGGTTGAGCAGCCCAAACATTCCTATGTCGCTAGCTGGAACATGTCAAAAGCGGCACCGCGGCAACAGCTTGCCAATCGGAAGCCAATTTACAACACTGGGACCATCCTGCAAAGTCATACCATCGTTTTCTCACAAAAAGGGGACATCCAATGTTGGTAGCGGACTTGAAGGTTTGACTCCCAATATTATGACGGAAAATACCACAGCGGTGGCTTTCGGTCTGCTGGTCGACACAATCGAGAAATGGGCAGTGGTCATCGAAAACCGTCAAGATTTCTCCAAGGGTAAGTTTATAAACTGAGCAAATCCTGCAGACAGCATGTACAGCGACGTGGCATTTAAATCAAATTTTCATTCGTCGTCAGAGATGTGCCTATAGAATTATTAACTTGCGAGTCTACGCTTGTGACTTCAAATTCATCGCAAAGCAGAAAAGCTTCAAGGGACGAGTGGAATGATGTTTCTTCAACATGATTGAATTTTTAAGCCTCATATTTGGTGCCATCATGGAACATTTTAGGCTGTCTGCTTTGTAACATTCTACCATGATACAACACATCTGCAGAAGAAATCGTGGACCGCCTCGACGAATGGATGAACAAGATGGACGGCGACCAGCGTGTACTTCGCTGGCGGTTGGAGAGGATCCAGAAAGATTTCACCCGTCTTACAATATTTATCGTTGTTTGTTCAGGTATCGCCTTCATGACAACCGTGCAAGCGTGGCTTCAAGTTAAATGAAGATAGCAGACCAAAAAGGACAGATCGAATCAAGACGAAGGCTAAAGCGAGACATCGGACAATTTCTATTCAATGAAAAGTGGTGCAATGGCTGTATGATAATGTTATATGCATCCTTTTTGTGTTGTGTGGCGGCCGTCTATGCAAAAGTGCCTGCCGACACGCCAATAGTAGCTGCCGGACCGTTATATGAAGCCATGTATGATTCAATATAGCATTATTTCCAATGAATCAATTTTATCCTACTACAAATCCTCTTCCTCATTGAAACTTTCTGAATTACCGACCACTACACCACAATCGGTGCATGCGGGAGGCCAACTCACTGCTTTCTCCGCCTATGCTTCTCCGTCTCCATATGACTCTTCCTTGTGCGATATTCCGGTTCCCGAACGTACCCCTCTCGTCTCAAATGCGGGAAAAAGCGCTTCACGTGGGTCTCCTTCCAACAAGTCCGCGTAAAGCGCAAGGAGTCCCCCCAATCCCTCGAAGAGGGACATAGGATGGTCAGGGGTGTCTTGATGCGCAGCGACGATGTCGTCCTGAGCAGCTAAAGCAAAAACACGCGCCCGATGCAAGTAAATATCGTTATCGGTACAACGGAATACCGCCAAGAAACAGTAGGCATTTCCCGCCACCCCATGACATAAGCCATTGCCCTTGCGAAGAAGACCGCGCATCCACACAACGTCAGCAGCTAGCTCCGCCCACGCCAAATATTTCGGCTGACCAAAAACTTCGTACGCTTTAACGAAAAGTAAAAGAATTCCCGGCGCACCATGACACCATTGGACAAGCCGATCGTCACACTCTTTGCTCGGACGGGTGGGATAATTTCCGGATGGCAGGCGCAGCGAGTACAAGTAGTTGACAGTGCATTGGATGCGCTCCAACACAACATCTGGCAAGCGCAGCCCTTGCAAATGCGCATCCAGCAAAGCCAACAAGATACCACTCACACCATGAGCAGCTCCCAAGTATTCTTTGCCGTGCCACGCCCAGAGAAGGGCCCCACCGGGGCCTTCTTCCGCACCGCTAATTATGTGATCTGTCACTTCGCTCAAAAGCTGATCGGGAATGCGGCCTGGAAAGTTGCTATTCAGGTATAACAAAGACGTCAAGTACCCACTTTCACCGTATAAAATTTCAAATTCGTAGTGAGGGTGCTGACGACGGGGATGATGGTGCGTCTGATTCAGGAAAAGTGGCGCCAGATCGAGGACGCGCTGAATGCACGCTTCAACTGCGTCATTAGATTTACCTTGTAGCCTGCGGAGAACAGCCAAAGGCGCGTACACGCCTGGTGTGCCTAGAATGAAGCTAATGTCCTCATGGCGCCCTTGCCGCAAGCGCCCCTCCAATGTGGCCTGTGCCCCTCGTAGGTAGTTCCCGGCGATGTCGACAAAGTGACGACGCCTCGGATCGGCGCTTTCTACAAGAAGCGCGCTATGCAGTGCCAGATATCCAATACCTGCTGAACCAGTGTAAATAGTATAGTCCTTCTCCTTCTGGGGGTCTGTTTGCCGCAAGATTTGCTCCCAAGCGTGTGACATGCGATCTTTCAACGTCTGCGTCTCCCGGGGGTTAAGCAAGGCGAGCGGAGATAACGCAGGAGGATCCTTCGGGAATGGATTAGCTATGAAGCGATTCCGATCAAATTGATGTACATCTTCATTCGCACCTCTATTTTTCACGGCCTCCATCTCGAAGGAGACGGCAGCGCTTAGGAATCGAAGGCACTTGTGACCAAGGTGTGCGAAGCGAACTAGATGCAAATAAGAAGGGAATTAGGGAACCTGTCAAGGCCGCATGATAGCATGTGTCAAACCTGTAATCACGCAAGTGTGTGATTCATTAGGAAGACGAGTGGCTCACTCAAACAAAGGTGTGTCCTATACGATACCAGAGGTTGAAGCGTCGGCCTCTTTTTTCGCAGCGATCAGAACACGTACGCGTTCGCCCCAAGCGTCTGGATGCTGAAGCAAGATGTCACCCCTTTTCATCAGGTCGCTTATACAGCTCAGTGCAAAGACGTTACATTCGCCTCACACAGTTTCGTGCGAAGATCTCCCCCCCCCATTATCTTCGCTTTGCGCACCGCATGTAAGCCTCTGTCATCGGACATTCCACAGCTCTGCCACGGGGCGGCAGCGAAGCAAGGGAATCAGCAGAGGTCGGGTCGTCTTGGAAGCTTCTTCTACGTTCCTCTCTCGCTTTGGCAACTGGCGTTCCCCTATTATAAATGGGAGGTCTACATCACGCTGTGGTTGCCATCACAGGCATATGCGCGGGAATGGCAGTTTTGCTTTCGGCAGCTCTGATACAGCAACACCTCACTCATTTCTCCAAGCCCCTGGTGCAGAGTAAAATCGTGGGCATTCTGTGGATGGTTCCCATCTACAGTGTGCAGAGCTGGCTGTCGCTATCGTTTAAGCGGTACGCTCTTTATTTGGACATGTTTCGGGATTGCTACGAAGCCTACGTCCTGTACCTGTTTCTGGCGTTACTTGTTGCCTACTTGGGGGACGGGGAGGAAGAACGGGTAGTTGCACTCCTCCAACACCAGCCCCGCGTGAAGCACATCATGCCCTTCAAGTTATGCCTCGGTGGGGGCGAAGTGCCACATGGCGCGGACTTCTTAAGGTTTTGCAAGTTCGGGACCATGCAGTATATTGTGCTGAAGCCGGCGTGCACGCTGGCAGCTGTCATCCTGGCCGCCTGCGGATTGTACGGAGAGGGCTCCTTTGCTCTGAACCGATTCTGGATATATCAAACTCTTATCATGAACGTGTCGGTCGGGTACGCCTTTTACTGCTTGGGTCTCTTTTATGTGCTTCTGCACGGGCCCCTGGAGGCTCACAACCCGGTGCCCAAGTTCCTTTGCATCAAAGCCGTCCTCTTCCTCTCCTTCTGGCAGGGCGTCGTCATAGCCGCCCTCGTCCGCCTGGGCCTGCTTCCTCATTTCGGAGAATGGACGACCCAGAACGTGGCTATGGCCGTCCAGGAGGTGCTGATCTGCGTTGAGATGATGCTTGTGGCCTTCGCCCACCAATACGCCTTCCCCGTGGCCGAGTACGTCGGTGCTCCCGCCATGCGCACGGGCCTCCTCTCGGATCACTTCTCCCACACCACAGCGCTAAGGGACTTCAACGAGGTCATGCCTGTCCTTCTGCCGTCCAACTTCACCCCCGGCCTCGCCCAGAGCATCGATCGCCGCGGTGAGATAGGGCTAGCAGGCGGCTGGGAGACGGGCGACGGAAATAGATCTTGTCCTTCGCAACCTGCCTTGCACAAAGAAGTCACGGAGTTCTCCTCACGACCTGGACAGCGAAGGTCTCGACAAAGCAGCAGTCAAGACCTGGGGGCGGACTTCGCGAATGGAAGTAAAGGAGGGGCAACAGGGGAGGAACTCGAGTCAGCCCCAGCGCGAAAGCTTGGCGTATTTTATGGATTTGAAGCCCTTGGGCCGCATCGAGACTTAAATAGCGGGTCCTACTCCATACCCGGATCTTCTTCAGCCACCACGCTGTCCTCACCTAAGAACAATCCACGTGCACCAGCAGATGCTGGCGTTGGAGGGGGCAAGCACGAAAGTTTTGGCGGTGAAGGCCCGTGCCTGCCAGAAGAGGATAGGCCCATGCTAAGCAAAGGCGAGGCATTGGCTTTAAATACCTTTCCCTGGCGCTTAAATGGATGAACAATCTTCATGTGACCTGCGTTCGTTCATCAGAGAGGGGCGCGCATATCGATCGAGAAGGGGCTTCCAACCGGCTAAAGAGTCTGAGCGTCTTTTGCACATATTGAAAATGAATGAACGTATACAAACAAAAGTAACAAACAGCGTCGTGACCAAGGGTGTACTTGATAGCGTCCTTCATGCTCTTGTCAGCGATATTCTTTGGTGCAAGACTCTTACAACATCAGATGCCGCCCAAGATAATCAAGAAGGAACCGCGCCAATTAGTCTATTCGCTTCTTTAAAATCTGTCATGCCCGAAACCTCTTTGACTATCCTATTTGCTCGCCTATGAACCCCATACACATGCTCATCCCTGAGCGTAGGCCTCGAGGTTTGCCGTCCCCACGATGTGCCCACTGTCCCCCCACGCGTTGTTCGCACCGCCACAGGGCCAGTACTGCAGCTGTACACGACAGGCCTTCAACAGCCAGCGGTATGCTTCTTATAACTAATCACAGGTTTACACTCCCGTCGTCTCCCGACGTGGATATGGGGCCACTCCTTCCTGTTAGTCGCCAACCCTCCGGATGCCCTGGCAGGACCCACTGCTCATGATAGGTGAAAGGAATGCTGCCCATGCCTCAGGCTCAGCAACAAACGCTCTCGCATCACCGCCCGACTCGAGTAGTCCGGTAATTTCAAGTAATTTGTGCACGTGGACGCGCTCGGCAGCATGGCATCCACGCCCGCCTGCCCCAAGGCTCTCGCGTGTCCCTCCGCCACCTTCTTCACCACAGTCAAGCGCGGGCAGCACCCCATCAAGCCACCAACAGGCAGCCCGGGGCTACCCGTCACGAACATGAGGAAATGACGCTCCTCCTCAAGGGTCATCTCGGCCAATATCTCCACCAGCCACCGCACCGCCTGGCTCCCTCGGGTGTATCCGTGGTCGCAGGCCAAGGCCTCCAGGATCTCCTCCGGGTCCTTTCCCATCTCCGACCCCACCCCCCCCACCATCGCCATTATTTCCTCCTCCGTGAAGACCCAGAGCGCCCCTGTCGGCACGATGTCCTGGAGGCCCGTCAACATGGCAGTTACCTGGGGACGGACCGCCTCCCTGAGGCCGACTTGAAGCACGCGCTGGACGTAGAGGCCAAGATTCTGACGCGTCACATCCTCTCCCAGGCCGCCGTCTGACCTAAGACCTTCTACACCCGGCTTGACTGGCACCCCTGAGGGTCCGAGCAACCCGATCTCCGGCTCACCTGGGAGGCAGAACGTCAGGCACAAAGCCGACACCCTCTCGTCCGCATCCGCGCTCTCCCTCACAATCTTCCCGGGCCCGACCTCCTGCTCCTGCCGCTCGCTTCGCTGCCCGCTTTCCGGTGCTTCAAACCACTGCGCAAGTCCAGTCGAGGCCGCCAGCGCCTGCAACTGTCGCGCCAGGGCCGAATCCACCCGCTCCATCTCCTCCAAGGCCGCCGGCAAGGATTGCGAAGCCTGCCGCCCGGCCAAGGTAGCAACCAGGGGGGCTGCGAAGCGAATATCAAGGAGCCGTTCATCCAAAAGGGCTTGGCCGATAAGTCTGCCCAAACACGCAAATTGACGCAATTTCTGCCCCCGGCCCCCCTCTGGCCTTCCCCCCCCTCCTTTTTGGTCTTTCATCCTTTCCTCCGAGCCCCCCGTTGGGTCCGACCAAGGCTGTGGGTACAGTCCATCATGATGGCTTTCCCCGCGCCACAAGCCCAAGTTTGGGCTCCGCATCTCCTTGGAGACCAGGGAAAAGAACTCGGCCGTCGGGCCGGAGCCCGTGCCAGGCTCGTTGAAGAACTCGGTTTCCAGCAAGACCCGCCGGGACCCGTGTTCCTCCAAGACTTTCTCCGCCGAGGCCAGGAGCTTCCGGCGCGACACCTGTACCTTGAGCTGCTGCACGGCAGAGGTGGGGGCGCGACGATACTGATGATGATGGTGGTGGTGGTGGCTTCCCTGGTGTGAATGACCGTGGGAAGCATGCCGCCCTGTCCCCCCCCCTTCCCCTCCCCCGCCTCCCCCTCCCCCTTGCCCATCCATCCCTTGTCGTTGCTGTTGCAGAAGACGGTGTACAGCACGACCCAGCCCGAAACTGGATAGGTGAAAGTACTCTTTCCGGACGCGAAATTGCAGCAAAAATGGGCCATACCGCAAGAGCTGGTCGCACCACCCTGGCAATTGCTGGGTTGCGAGTGCAACGGGGTCCTGCAGCTCTTGTGCCATGCGCTCGCTGAGCGGCTTGATCACCCAGCACTCCTCCCGGACACCTCCGCTAGAGACTAGCTCCCGAGCCGCAGCGTGGGCAAGGACGTGGGACGCAGGGTCCGCGTCGCCCAGGGTATCCTTGATCTCCTCTTGGGAACGCGCCAAGGGGGAGGCCATGGGCGGCATTAAAAGGGAAACCATGTGCCGGTTCAATCCGTACAACAAGCGGAGAAGCAGCAAGATACCGTGCTCAACTTCCGTCGTTGCCAACCCTCCCCGCGCCTCCGGACTCCCTTTCTTCCCAAGCGCGCCCTTACCGGGCCCCTGCCGGCTCTCAAGGGTCGGGGTGCTGACCACCGACTCCCCTGACGCGGTCTGACCCTGCGGTCCCCCCGTCGTCTCCTCTCCCGCCATCAAAGCTTCGCGGTTCCTCTCTTCGCCCTTCCCCGCGTCCTCCCAGGCCTCCACATCCTCCCCCGGAGAAGCCAAAAACTCGTCGACCGGATGCGCCACCCACCACCGCGGGGAGAGCATGTGTGTGCCCAGCCCGTCTCTGCCTCCCTCCTCTCCCAGCTTTTCAACGCTGCCGTTCCTTCTCAATGCATCCCCCCCCTCCCCATCGGTGCCTCCTATCGCCTCCGTGGCCGGCACCGTCGACGCCTCGCGCGCCCGCCCCCGCCGTCTCAGAGTCCAGGTCACCACAAGCGTGGCCCCGCCGCCCTCCCTCGCTGTCCCGTACAGGCCAAGCTCACAGGCCGCGTCCTCCTCCCCGTCCTCTGACCTCGCAGCTTGCCCCCCTCCCTGGAGCAAAGAGGCGCAAGCCGCTTCCAGGATCGGGCTGTCCTCCAGATGAAGAGGCAACCCGTTTACCACGATCTCCGCGCACCGCATCTCGTACTCAGGGCGCGGGTCCCACTCCTCCGCCTTCTTCCTCCTCGACGCCCCCGGCTCGGCCTCCCCCGGGACTTCCATCCCCTCCTCCAGGTCGCCTTCCGCTCCTTGCGAGTCCTCGGAGGCCCGAAACCCGAGTGACCGGGGGCTGGGGCTGGAAAGGACTCCCTCCCTCTCCCGCCCTCCCCTGACGGCGCTGAGAAAACACATCCGGCCACGGGCACGCGTGGGCGCGTGGGAGAGCTGGTCGGAGGCTCGGGAAGCACAAGACGAGAAGGGAAGGGGCTTCCGGCTGACCGGCCCCTCGCGCCCCCTCCCCTCCCCTCGAGCCCCGATCTCGTCCTCCTCCTCCACGTCGGCAGTCGACACGCGCATCCCGTCGTCCTCGTCCTCGCACCCTCCCGCGCCTTTCTCCACCTCTTCTTCGCTCTCCTCCATTAACACCATCCGGCTCCTACTTGCCTCTCCTGTACCATAGCCTCCCATCTCATCCTCCTCCTCCTCTTCCTCTTCTTCCTCCTCCCCCTCCTCCTCCTCTTCCTCTTCTTCCTCCTCCTCCTCTCTGTGCCCCTCGTTGCTCCCCACTATGCTCCTTTTCTCTTCGCCTCCATTCCTCCTCCTCCCATCCCCACGCCCTCCACGCAACAGCACCGCTGCCCCCCTCCCTCTACTCCTCACCCCTTTCACAGGCACGCCCCGCCCCTGATCTGACCTCATCTCTCCCTCCTCCTCCTCGTCCATCGCCAGCACCTCCTCCACGTTCTGCAAGCGCCGGTTCAAAAACTCGCGGATGGTCCGCACCGAGGCCAGGGGGTCAATCAGGAGAGATACCTTGCCCAGCCCCTGCGCCTGAAGGAGAGCTCCGAGCCGCGAATCTGTCTCCGCCGTCAGGCACCGCAACCGGAGCTGCATGGGGTGCGCCAGCAGGGTCGACACCGTGCGAGGGGAGGGACTAGGCCGGGCTCGGTCCTCGAGGCCGGAGGCACGGTAGGCTCGTAGCGCGGCGGAGGAGAGGAAGCGATCCGAGGCCTCCAAGCAGGATTGGAGCTGGCCCACCAAGATCTGAAAGCACGAGTCCCCCGGGCCCACGTCCCCGCTCCCGCTCCTGCTGTCGAAGGAGGTGGAGGGGCTGGAGGAGGACGGGAAGGAGGCGGAGAAGGAAGAGGAGCGAGAACGGCCGCCGTCCCCGCCCCTCACCTCCAGCAGCAGTTTGCCAACCCGAGTCGCGCGCTCCCGTCGCAGTAGCCGCTTTAAGAGGGCCCAGAGCTCCTGCATGACACGTGCCTCCCCCTCCCAGCCTCCGTCCTTCTTCTCCGCCGCCGCACAAGCCTTGCGCTTGCGAGGACTTCCCCCGGCCAGAGGGTAGGAGAGCAAGACGGACAGAAGCTCGCCCCTCTCCACCTCGGTGGCCCGCAAAAAGGCGAGCAGTCGCGGCACGAATCCGCTAGTAAGGAGCTCGAAGTTGCTCAGGCCTCCGCCCCGGTGTCGCGAGGCCAGGAGCAGACAGAGGCTGCGCACAACCGCCTCGCAGCTCTCCCGGTGCCCCGCGTTCTGCCGCCTCACCTCCTTCCAGACGCGGACCAGAAGCGCGAGGACCCCAGCCCCGTCTTTCAAACCCTCTTGCTTGATGCGCCGGTCCCGTCGGGTCAGGCTCGCCAGCGTCTCTGCCGCCAAGCGTGTTTCCGCCCGCCCTTGCTCCTCCAGGGTGGCCAGGGCCGTCCCCAATACGCCCATCACGTTGCCGCTGCCGCTTCTCGAGCGCTGCGCCCTGCTGTTCCCGCCGCTCCCGTCACCCAGTAGCCCCATCAGGCCTACGGCGTCGCCGCCGTCGTCGCCGCCGTCGTCGCCGCCCTCTTTCTCCGCCGCCTCCAGCTCGAGCAGGCTCTGCGCCTCCCTGAAGGCGTGCATGAATGCGGCCGCCCGGACAGCCACCTCCTCGCGCAAGCGCATGTCCAGCACAGCCTCGCTCCCGACGCTGGCATTCGTCGAGGCCTTCCCCCACAGCCGGAGCCCCTCGCTCTCCCCTATCTCCTGCGCCCCCGCTCGGACCGCTCGGGTGGAGGCTGGCAGCGACGAGGGGGAGGACAAGGCGAAATCCGGCGGGGCCGCGGCCCATGGGCCCGGGAGGCTCAGAGGAGACACGCAAGGCCCTGGCTTCGGGCAACTTCCAGCCCCCTTGGCGCTTCCCCCTTCTCGCAGCTGCTCCGTGATTTGGGCCACGATGCCTTCGCGCGAGAACGCCTCTACGAAGACGGAGGGCACCTTCTGCAGCAGGAGCAAGGCAAGGGCCATGCCGGACAGGGTGATAATGAGCGCGCTGCTGCTGCTGCTGCCACCGGCGCAAGCTGTCGTGCACGCCACGCCCCTCGTGGGCGTCCCCACCCCGGTGCCCGGGCAGACCATGGGCAGCATGCGGGCAACCAAACCCGCGAGCTGGGGGACCAGGTGGGGTTGGTCAAGAAATAGGGGCTCGAGGAGCGCGGGCCCCGACAGGTCGTGCAAGAGCGTGCAGAGGACGCGGGCGCAGAGGCTGCGGAAGGCGTGACTGGAGGCCGCCCGGGCCAGATCGAGCAGGTGCGGCAACATGCCGAGCAAGGGGCCGCTGAGGGCCTGGCGCCTGATCACCAGGTCCAGCTTGGCGCGGGCCAGGGAGTCGCTCCCGGGCCCGTCCACGACCTCGCAGAGGGCGTCGGTGGAGAAAGACGACGGTGGGAAACCGGGCAGCACGCTGGATACGACCGCTGTAGCCGCGGCCCTGGCGGCTGAGAGGGCGCTGTCCGTGGCCACCCTGGCCGAGATCCACCCGCAGGGGGTGCGGTATCGGCGCGCGCCGGTCATACAGGCAGCCCAGCCGGAAAAAGGCAGCACGGTACCGAGGTCGACCGAGACCACCGCGCCGGCACTGCCACCGCCCTGTCGACTGCTGGGAGCACTGCTGCTGCCCGAGCGGGGGTCCAGGACAGGTGTCAGGACTGCGCCGTGAGGATGCAAGACTCGCAGAAGCCCTGGCGTCCCGTGCAAACAGGAGGCACCCCCGCCGCCCCCGGACCCGGCGCCCGGATGGGCCGAGGCAAGGGACACACGCTCGTTATCCAGTCCCGAGGTAGCGTCCAGGTGCACGGGCAGGAACGGGGAGGGGATGGGCAGCAGGTCGAGGAGACAGGCCAAGAGCGTGCGCGCGGTCGTCTGAGAGGACGCCGAGCCGCCGGTCAGGCCGGGAGAGGAGGCTCCGAAGGACAAGGAGCGCCCCCGACGCCAGGGCCCCACAGCTCCTCCCAGGCCTGGGCCTGCCGAGGGGGGGGAGGCCACCGCGAAAGCCGCGCCTGCAGGGATGCTCGGGGCCCCAAGCGCCGACAGCCGATCCACTGGAGCGCCCCCGACCTCGCCCGCCAGGAGGCCCTGCAAGACCAGCGGCAAGCCCAAGTCGATCATTTCCGAGCAGAGTTTGGCGCTGTACCGACCCAGCGAGCCCAAAAGCCGGAGAAGGAGCTGCGCCATAGCCGGCGTCAGTTCCGTCACGGGCCCCTGCCCCCTGCCGGGGGCCGGGCCGGGAACCAGGAGGCCGACATGGTCGGGGACCGCCTGCGCCAGAAGCTGGATCGAGTGCCGAACCAGGCCCTGGCCCGCCAGCCCCTCGGCGTACTGGCCGGCGCGCATCGTGTCCCCGTCCGCAGCCTGCAAGAAGGACTGGGAGGCGCGGAGGAGGGCCAACGCCGCGAGCTCTACCACCGCCCCCTCGGCGTGGTGCAAGAGCTGCGTCAAGGCCGGCGCCGCCCCTAGGAAAGCGGTCTCAAAAGTGTTTACATCCATACAAGGACTTTCCAGCGGCATCGCGCTTGCTTGAGGGAGGCTGCGGCGCAAGAGACTGTCACGCTCACCTTTCCTCTCCCCCTCGCCCTCCCCCCCGGGGCCCTCCAGCCCCCCCGCCCGCTTGCAGACGAGGCCCGAGACACGTAGAGGGCCGCTGCATATGTGTGCAACCGTTCTGAGGGCTTGACGCTGCACGTCCAGGGGGTAGAAGTCGAGAAAGGCCAGCAGGGCCCCCAGGGTCCCGCAGGAGAGCAAGGCGGCGGGCGAGTAGCGGGCCACGTGCTCGAGCGCCGCGATGGCTTGCTCCGCCACGTCCATCCACTCCACGCTCAGAAGTTTATCAGTGAGCGTGACGGCCACGCCCGCGTCCAGGGCCAGGGCGACACAGGGCGGCACCTGCTCGAAGACCTGAGTGAGCACCTTGGTCGCCATCAGCTGCAGCGAGGGGTCGGGGGCCTGAAGGGTGACCAGGAGGTCCTTCAGATGCTGGTGCACGCGCTCTCCCCCATTACTCCCGACATTCACGCCAGCGCCGTGCATCATCACGCCGCCGAAGCCCGCCAGGAGCAAGGCGTCGTCTCCAGAGTAGGTAATTAGGTCGCACAGCTGGGATAAGGTATCGTACAGAGCTGCGCCGCCATCCGCCGCCTCTCGCGCCGCACTCAGGGCCTTTAACAAACGCTTCAGGGTCCTGGCATCGGCTCCCATTCCACCGCCGACCAATTCGGCGGGCGAGGCGGTCGAGAAGCCCCCATACTGGGAGGCCGGCGACGCCTTTCCCCCTCCACTCGGACCGGCATCCCCTTCAAGACCCGCCGCCGGCGTGG
>Ga0102934_1001186_pt1 | contig 18028 bp, 20 predicted proteins | sample SalPonR2_A_D1_MG_FD_78175 | JGI IMG/M metagenome (GOLD analysis project Ga0102934, IMG submission 78175) | Salt pond soil microbial communities from South San Francisco under conditions of wetland restoration - Salt Pond MetaG R2_A_D1_MG | ecosystem: Environmental > Aquatic > Marine > Intertidal... | reverse complement strand
CGTGGGCGGGGGTTCGCATATCCCGTGCTACGTGGCCGCCGTGGAGGCAGAAATGCTGACCATGGCCCCTTCGGCCCCCCCCGTCCTCCGGCGGACCCTGAACGCCGCTGAAGCCGTTGCCCGCGGGTGCGCCTTGACGGCAGCCCTGCACTCGGAGGCCTTCCGACTAGCGAGACCCTTTCGGGTGTGGGACGCCCTCCCTCGCTCCTTGGAAGTGAGGAGTGGGAAAGGACGACTGCTCTTGCCGCGGCTAGAGCGGGGAATGCCTCTACGCCACCACCCCCAGGGTGGGTATGAGGCAGAGGTGGAGATGGACGGGGAGGACGAGGAGGAGGGAGAGGTGGAGGGGGGCGGGGGCTTGGAGGTCCGCGTGGAGGAGGAAGGGAGCGGCTTGGTGGCTGCGCGGGGATTTTCGCGCCTTTTTTCAAACAGCGTGGAGGCGGCCGGGCGGGGGGCAGGGGGAGGGGAGAGGTTGAGGACGTGGTTGAAGCTGGACGCGTGGGGTCGCCCCTCCCTGGGCCCGTTACGCATCGCACGCTGGGCTGAGAGAGAGACGGAGGGAGGGGAGGGACAGGAGGGAGGAGGGAAAGCGGTGGCGGAGGAGGAGGTGCTTGGGGCGGAGTGGGAGGCGGGAGCGTTGCCGAGCAAGGAGGAGCTGGAGTCAGGGACGGCGGTGGAGGATGCCATGGCGGCGGTGGACCGGGAGGTGGAGGAATGCTTGGAGGCAAAGAACGCGCTCGAGAGCCTCGTGTACCGGTGTAAGGGAGGAGAGGAAGCGGGGGCGGGTCCCGAGGCCCGGGCGTTGGCGGAGGCGGTCGAGACATGGCTGGAGGAGCGAGAGGGGGAGGCGGAGCACGAGGGGGCGGTGGGGGAGTACGAGGAGAAGCGGGAGGGTTTGTTGGCTGCACTTGCGCGCGATGTGCGGGCTGCCCGAGCTGAGGTGGCGGCGGGGGTGGGGGAGAAGGCGGGATGGGAAAGGGCGGGACAGTCACAGACACCCACGACCGACAGAAAAGGGGAAGAGGAGGAAGACGGTGTCGAGGTAGTCTTCGATTTGGAAGGAGAGGGTGAAAGCAGCGAGGAGGCGGATACCCGGAGTGGGAAATGAGGGGATGGGAAGGATGGGGGGTATTTAGGAGCGACCACCCCAGGTGCGAGAACTGGGTAAGTGCGACAAAATTAACATCAATCTTGCAGAGTGTTAACACACGGGCGTTGGGCGACAACCCCAGGTGCGAGAACTGGGTAAGCGCGACAAAATTAACATCAATCTTGCAGAGTGTTAACACACGGGCGTTGGGCAGTTCGTTCCTCTTTATTTCGTTTTATCCTTCTCCCCTGCTCTCCCCCAGACCCGTCCTGCACGTCTCTCGACGCAAGCGCGGGCAGGGCGGTGACCGCCCCACGGACCCGCCAAAGGCTGCTGGATGTAAGACATGTGCCAAATTAAATAAAATATGCATGAGCAGCGCAGTCCGATCAGACAGGAATGGCTAATATCGAAGGCCATTTAACAGGAAGACACCCGGATGGGATCCACGTAATTCCCCATGCAACACCGCAAACAAGAGTGTGTCCGCTGCGAGCCTTGCCGTCGCTCATGGGTGCTATCTACAAGCCGCCTCGGCCTCTCAAATGTACATCCGTGTGCGTTTTCCCCCATAAGACTCACAGGATTAACACGTAGTCATTGTCCCTTCGCCGCTCACATCGCCCCCCATTCTCTTTTCACCTTTGCCGGTAGCCAAGTGCTGGTCGGGGGGACCTGAGAGTCCGCGTCGAATACTTTATGGTGCTTTTTTCCTCCCCACGGCGCCCCCCTTGCCAGATAAGGACAACATATCGTCATAATACACATTCAGTAAATTTTCCAGTTGCTCCTTTTCGTGGAAAGCGGTCAATCTCATCTTTTTTAACCTCTTCTCTTTTCACTTGAATATCCGTAGACCATGCCAACGCTTCTTCTTATGTCGGTTGCCCCGTTGCTGTGGGCCAGGTAGGAGAACGTGCTGCACGGGCTCTGCCAGATGATACTGCTGGTTCATGGTCTCAATAGCCGCCTGTGGCGCGTACATGGTGTCAAAGCCAGCCAACACCGCGGTCGCAACCTGTTGTCCCAAGCCAAAGGAGGGGGCGGTCGTGTGGGCCCACTGGAGGCCCCCATAGACGCGTGAAGCGGCGCTCTCCTCGGCGATGCTTGACAAGGTCGCATAGTTCCGTTGCTCGCCATTTGCGCCCTTGAGCGCCAGCATGAAGGGCGCTTCATCCAAGCCGTTGTTTGCCACCGTCTTGATCACCTCCACCATCGCCCCCGCCAGCGTTCCGTACCCGCTTGGGTACTCCGGAGTGGCGGGCGTGACCAAAAGCGGCTCCCACTCTGGCTGTGGGGGATCAGCGTTCAGCCGGATCGCCGTGACAGGCCTCCAGGTGTCGAAGAAATATTTGTTGTCCAAGGTGACGATGCGGTTGTCCATCGCCGCCACACTGGCCATTGCGTAAGCCCGGGCCGCCGCCGCCACGTTGAAAGCAAGGTTGCTGGCCATTCCGGTGGCTGTTTGCATGCCCTCTTTCCCGACCACTGCCCCATTATTGCCAGCGTTCATCCATCCATTCGCAGTGGTTGCGCCGTTCCCGGCGTTGACTCCGTTGTTGAAATTGTTGGTCGTATCGGGGGCTGTGTTTGCCCCGTCGTTCCAATTGGCGCCCTGGACCCCCTGGTTATTCCACTGGTTGTTCCCTCCGTTGTTCCAATCGTTGGCCGCAGGGGCACCTCCGTTGGCAGCATTCCATTGATTGCCCTGGTTATTCCACTGGTTGCCTTGGTTGTTCCACTGGTTGTTGCCCTGGTTCCAGTTTCCAGCGTCAGCACCACCATTCGCTGCGTTCCAATCAGTAGCCCCATTGTTCCAGTTATTATTCTGGTTGCCTTGGTTGTTCCACTGGTTGTTGCCCTGGTTGTTCCATTGATTTCCCTGGTTGTTCCATTGATTACCCTGATTGTTCCAGTTGTTTCCCTGATTATTCCACTGATTGTTGCCTTGATTGTTCCACTGATTGTTGCCTTGATTGTTCCACTGATTGTTACCCTGGTTATTCCATTGATTGCCTTGGTTATTCCACTGATTATTACCCTGGTTATTCCATTGATTTCCCTGATTGTTCCACTGGTTATTGCCCTGGTTGTTCCAGTCGTTTTTCCACTCATTGCCCCATTCTTTGTCGGCCTCCTTGTCGCCTGGGCCCTGCGGCGCCAAGACGGAGGCCGCCGAATCCTTGCTGCTTTCAATTGCGGGCGTCGTTCTCATCTGGTCAAGGGCGTCTTCTCCTCCGGTGCTGTTCAACCCGTTGCTCTGGCTGTACCATTGATTGTTCCAACCATTGTTCCAATTGTTCCCCTGGTTCCACTGGTTGTTCCAATTGTTGCCCCACTGGTTGTTCCATTGGTTGTTGCCCCACTGGTTGTTCCATTGGTTGTTGCCCCACTGGTTGTTCCATTGATTATTCCACGGATTGTTCCATTGGTTGTTCCACTGGTTATTATCCCACTGGTTGTTGCCCCATTGATTATTCCACTGGTTGTTCCAGTTGCCCTGATTGTTCCATTGGTTGTTCCATTGGTTATTCCACGGGTTGTTCCATTGGTTGTTGCCCCACTGGTTGTTCCACTGATTATTGCCCCACTGGTTGTTCCACTGGTTATTCCACTGGTTATTCCACGGGTTGTTCCAATCATTCCCTTTCCAATCGTTGCCTTTCCAATCATTGCCTTTCCAATCATTGCCTTTCCAATCGTTGCCTTTCCAATCGTTGCCTTTCCAATCATTCCCTTTCCAATCATTTCCTTTCCAATCGTTGCCTTTCCAATCGTTGCCTTTCCAATCGTTGCCTTTCCAATCATTGCCTTTCCAATCATTCCCTTTCCAATCATTGCCTTTCCAATCATTGCCTTTGCCATCCCAGTCGTTGCCTTTCCAATCATTGCCTTTGCCATCCCAATCATTGCCTTTCCAGTCCTCTTCGTGCTTGTCCCTCTGGTTATTCCAATCATCCTTGGCTGGGACCGGTACCCCAGGTAGCTTCTCTGTCACAGCACCTGGGACGATTTCAACGCCTTCTACCGCGGCTTGTGGGCTAACCGCTGCTTCAGCGAGTGCCTCCTTGCTGGCCATGGTATTCCAATTCGTGCCCTGGTTGTTCCCATTGTTGGCATTGTTCCAATTGGCTTGTCCGTTGTTCCAGTTGTTGCCTTGGTTATTCCACTGGTTGTTGTTCCATTGGTTGCCTTGGTTGTTCCACTGGTTGTTCCACTGGTTGTTCCATTGGTTGCCCTGGTTGTTCCAGTTATTATTGTTCCAATTGTTGTTCCAATTGTTGTTCCAATTGGTTCCTTGGTTGTTCCAGTTATTGTTATTCCAATTGTTGTTCCAATTGTTGTTCCATTGGTTGCCCTGGTTATTCCAATTATTCCAATTGTTCCAATTGTTGTTCCATTGGTTGCCCTGGTTATTCCAATTGTTGTTCCAATTGGTTCCCTGGTTGTTCCAATTATTGTTGTTCCAATTGTTGTTCCATTGGTTGTTCCAGTTGCCTTGGTTGTTCCAATTATTCCAATTGTTGCCTTGGTTATTCCAATTGTTGTTCCATTGGTTGCCCTGGTTGTTCCATTGGTTGTTCCAATTGTTGGCACCGTTGTTCCAGTTGTTGCCTTGGTTGTTCCAACCGCCAGTGGGTCCTCGGTTGTTCCACTGCCATTGCGTGTTCCAGTCGTTGCCCCACTCCTTGGCTGGGTCCGTCACATCGGGCACCTTCTCCACGACAGAGCCGGATGCTCCCTCCCCGCTTCCGACCGCAGCCCCCCAGCTCGCGGCCGCCCCGTCTACGACCTCCTTGCTGGCTGCATTGTTCCAGTTGTTATTCCATTGGTTGTTCCATTGGTTGCCTTGGTTATTCCACTGGTTGTTCCAATTGTTGCCTTGGTTATTCCACTGGTTGTTCCCTTGGTTGTTCCAATCATTTCCCTGGTTATTCCACTGATTATTCCAGTCCTGATTGTTCCAATTATTGGCCTGGTTGTTCCACTGGTTATTCCACTGGTTGTTCCAGTCAGTCCCCTGGTTGTTCCACTGATTGTTGTTCCATTGGTTGTTGTTCCATTGGTTGTTCCAGTCATTGCCTTGGTTCCACTGATTGTTGTTCCATTGGTTGTTGCCCTGGTTATTCCACTGGTTATTCCACTGATTATTGTTCCATTGATTGTTCCAGTCATTGCCCTGGTTATTCCACTGGTTGTTATTCCACTGATTATTCCATTCATTGCCCTTGTTCCATTGGTCGTTGTTCCACTGGTTGTTCCATTCATTGCCCCATTCCTTGGCCGCCTCCTTGACTCCTGCGCCCTGCCGCAAGAAGGCAGTACGAGGCTCCGCCGGTCGCGACTCGGGAAAAGGATCAGATCTGATGGTCAGTTGATCCAGCACCTGCATCCACAGCTCCTGCGGGCCCGTTGCCCAGAACTCGGCCGCCTGAGTCTGGTTCGCCAGGCGGACCTCCGAGACTTTTGAGCCCAAGGCGATCGTCTCGTCAAAGCTAGTCTTGTAGATCTCGCTGGATGTGGCCGCAGGAACAGGCATGCGAAAGTCGATAGGGAGAGCGTTAGGATCTAAGATCCAGGGCGTGACCCGGGGCCACTGGTAGTCAGCGCCCGGCGAGAACTCGGGAGGAGTGGGGCGCCAAAAACCCTCCTCTTGGCTTCCCACGTTCGGTTCCGGCATGGCCCGGTCACTCGCATCGTTCAATCGGATGTTCAGCATGTTTTCTGCCACCTTGGAGCCCTGGGCCTTGGAGTCTCGAATGCGTCGAGAGGAGACGTTGGGGATCTCCGTCTGGGATGATACTAGCAGGTCCGTGGCAGCCCCCGCAGCCGGCGCCATCCGGTCCATTACAAATTTTCCCGCCCCTGCCACAGCTGCGATGAGATCTGGCTGTAAATCGGGGTCGCGAATGCTCTCTTCGTCTTCGGGGAGGATATTCTTCCTCTGAAGGACGTCTTGGACTGCCAAATGCTGGGCCACATGCAGCATGGAGAGGAGTCGAGAGGCATCACTGTTGCTTAATTGGGCTTGCTGGATATGGGTACGCATTGCCAGCGACCAGGGGGTGATAACACTGTCTGCTCTGCATCCCAAAAGAAGAAGAGGGACAAAGAAGAGGAGCCTCATGTTTGCACAAGGACCTGTGTAGTCGAGGGGAGGTGTCCGAGTGAGAAAGACCAAGGACTTCCCCATACTGAGAGGACTTGGGAAAAAGCACGAGGCCATCAATTATTCTTATCATTTGTATAACTATCCCAATATGCAATCAACATTAGTCCTGATTTGACGATACACGCGGACAATGGTGTCAAACGTATGTTCTTTAATTCCTGTGGGCCAAGCGGGGGGAAGGCGCAAGTTCAAGCACACGTCTACATGCGAAGCCCATTCCAAAAAAATGATGCCATCAAAGGTAAGACAAAGCTTGTCGCGTTGCTAACATGGCCTTAGCATAACCCAAAATATGCGCACATTTTATGAGAAAAGACGCCAAAAAGAAGAGCGTCACCGAGCAACGAAGACTTCCTGCAACAGCAACTCGGAATAGGGCAGGAGGGGAAATGCAAATTACGAGAGCCGAATGTCTCAATTTTCTTTCGCCCAGTCTCATCGACTTTCATAAGTAGACTATATAGATACAATTAATCTTGCACTTACAATCAGTGTATGTCACGAAAATAACGGGAAGGCTCGGCATGGGGCGTCAAGGCGAAAGGACGCTGCGGGCACAGCTCCTCGCTCGTTCGGACGGTCTGCAGGGACCACGCACCCTCTAGTGGAACCTCCTTCCAAAAATCAGGGTGACTGCCCGCAGGGTGCCCGCATGCACGCTTTAGCGGGCGTCCCACCATGTCCGCGGGTCGTCTTATCCTTTGTAGAAATGTGGTGTATTGTCTGGTCGCAATATGAAGCATGGGCCTTGCTTCTTGTACCAAATTATCAATTGTTTAAAGCATTCTCTCCGATGGCTGTTCTTAAGTTGCAGAGGGGCTACGAAAAATTAATAACGGATCGTATGTGTTGAAATTTTATGTCATGAATCGATATTTTTCTGTGCGTGCTACGAATTCATGTCTTTACGGGTTAAGGGAAAAATAGTCGCGCAGGCGTCCATCAGTGGTTAGAGCCCGACGTACATGATGGGTGAATTTCCTCTCCTTCGGGGCAAGGATAGGTCATCTTTCGCTTTCTGTGACCATGCTGGAGGCTACACGACTCGTCACAATTAGTCAAGAGAGTGTATAAATGCTTTTCTATTCGAAAAGAAGTGCTACGCAGTGCTACGCAAAATGGAAAAAAGAACCGTCCTTTTACGAGGCTCATCTCAACATTATGGCTTTGCTTCTATGACACGGACCGAAACTCTCTGTACCTTCTTCAAACCATCGTCGGCTATTGTTTTTGCCGCTGTGAATCATGATGGGCGTGCACGATGGGTTCCGCAAGACTTTCCATCAGGTCCTTTTGTGATTCCCTCCTCACTCCTACCTTCCGTACTACTCAGCCTTACAATACTCCCTCTCCACGTAAGAAAAGACCTTTTCTCTGCGATCACAAGAAAACAGGAAAAAGATACCTCAAATTCCGTCTGCACTCATATCCCCTCTCTAGTTCTGCATGTGCGCCTTGTTTCGTTGCAGCGCCCGCACGATCTCCCGCACTTTCGTTGCCATCGCAGCCTCCGAGTCCAGCTTTGTGATGGCGCTCCCGACTCCCACCCCGCGCGCGCCCGAAACCAGCGCCATGGGCGCGGTCACCTCGTTCATCCCCGAGGCAGCCATGACATGCGTCCTGCCGGCCAGGGCCCGGGAGAGCACATACGTCGAGGCTAGGGCGGGGGCAGCCTTCTCTATCGAGGCCTGAATGCCTGTGCTCATGGTGCTAATGGAGGGGGCACCCTCCGTCTGGATCACGTCCACTCCCAGAGTGGCGAGGGAGAGCGCCAACTGCGCCTGCTCCTCCATGGCAAGCGCGTGGGGGATGGTGACGGAGAGGGGCGTGCGCGGGCAGAGCTCGCGGGTCCGCCTGGTCAGGTCCAGAATGTCCAGGGAGGAGAAGCGCTGGCCCGAGGCGTAGAAAGCGTCGAAATTACCCAGCTCCAGCATGTCCACGCCCGCCTCCACACACGGCACGAACTTCTCAGGGTCGATGGCGGAGACCACCGTGCGCACACGGGAAGCATCCTTCTTGACAAGAGCGACCAAATCGGGGTCCGCGGCCAGATCCACGTGGGTGGCACCCCCAAGGGCAGCCGCGCGCGCAATGCGGCCCACGGATTCCGGGTCGAAATTGGTGAGTCCGGCGATCACCTTGAAGGCCCGACCCTCTCGGAAAGGGCGCAACGTCTTTGGGGAAGGGCAGAGAGGCGAGAAGCGCACGGGAATGAGAATGGTACCAGGGGGGAAATGATAGGTCTGGGATTTGCAGGAGGTAGTGAATGAGCGGAGATAATTATCCACGACGGAAGGCAAACATCAGGAAACGTAGCGTAATCAGGCTCTTCTTCGTCTGTCCGCCATATCAATCCCTAGCCTTCCTCATTTTCATTCCCTTGACGAGAGAAAAAGTTCCCACGCAAAAAGAGAGAAAGCAAATCTCTTGAATTGAAAACAAAATGGGCAATGTGTATCGGCTGAAAGGGGAGAAACAAAGAACAAAGCAAGTAAAGGACATCAGAGACAGTAGCCTTGAGCAAGGAATCTAAAAGGTGCAAGCAACTGCACTCACCTCTTTGTGAAAGCGTGGACCCGCGGCCGGAGTAGCCATAAAGAGGTTGAAAGCCGATGTGGAGGCGATGCAAAAGGTAGTAAAGGTAATAAGGCGCATCATGTTGATCAGGGCCCTGGGAAAGGGAATGGGGGCACTGTGCGGCGACCAGGAGTAAGGAATAAGTCATGAAGCAAAAATGACAAAAGATTCAGTACAATTTGTACGGCACAGCTCGAAGCCAAGTATATTTGCGTGTGGGCTGTGCAGGCGCGCGGTAGCACCTGTTGATAGGACCGCGTGGCCTGAAATGCCGTGCTCAAGTTGCGGTTGAGGTAGCGCGAGGGCATCGGGGTAAGAGGGGGCGGGATATGTGGCGAGGGGGGGCCTGAAGCTTTCCAAGCCAAAACGTGCTGACTTTCCCGTGTATAATAGCAGAAGCAAAATCTCGTCATAAGTCATGCTTACGGTGCGGGGATACAGAGTTGCGAAGGTGTTCCAATTGTGCCAAGGGACTGGGCATGAGAAATTGCCAAGTGCGTACGTCGAGTGCAAGCGAAGGACTCCCTTCAGGATGAGGCACAGGGGTACGTGGCAAGTACTCTCTCTCTGAGGAGGCAAGACGGCCCGTCATACCGCCATGGCCTCGTGGATTTACTTTGGAGTGCAGTGTGCAGCGAGAATGAAAGAAAACTATAGAAACCCTTGCACTGAGGGCGAGGCAAGTACTGCATTAGTGGTAGCCGAAGAACTCAAGACCGTCAGGACGGAAGAGGAATATGAAGCAAAAAATACTTTAACGAGCTTTTCTCTATATTGGCTACATATTAGTTTCTCTATAGACAAACAGATTTTATCCCGGGATCAGTCTTTTTTCTCTTAGAATTGATTCTGATCTGACTGCCGCTTGGCCTGAAGGTGTTGCTAGAATGCATTTTAAATCTGGAAAAACTGTACATTATTATCTTTCCAAAAGCAGCTTCTTCCGGTAGACAGGGTCAAATAAACAAATATCGGTCTGTATCCCCCTCACTGCTTACTCATCCATGATAGAATGAAAAAGCACTACTCGCTGCCCCCCCCCTTTTTCACACGCCTTCACCTCCCCGCAGTACGTGTCCCCTTTGGCCCCTCTCCCTTCGGTCGCGTTTGTCCTGCTCTGACATTTATTAGGGATCGACGGGAAAGCGCTCAACTATATCTTTTCACTCTCTCTTCCTCCTCCCGACCACCAAGGCCCCCGTCCTCTGGTATGGGGTGGCACCCCCTGAGCTTCACGTCCTGAAGCTCTCCCCGACCGACTTCCTCCCCACCGCACTGCTGCAGCTCAGTGGGTCGCCATTGTTGGACCTCTGCAGGAACTGACAAGGACCGAGCTCGCGTTCCGCCCCCGCTGTAGCTTTCTCCATCCCTCCCCTCTGGCTTTCCCCCCCTTTCGCCGCCTCTGCCCCCTCCACCGCTGTCAGCATCTGCACTCACCGCCCGCTGATGCAAAAGCGGCTCCCTCAACCCCGTCGCCTGCCCGCTGACCATGCTCTCACCGTGATACGAGGCGTGGCCCTGGGGGTCATCGGGCGAAACGGAGTCGTCCTGGCTCTGGGTGTACGACAAAAGGGGCACGCCCAGGGAGGCGGAGGAGGGGGAGAAGGGGGGCGACGTGTAGATGGACGTCATCCCTCCCCGGCGGGGCGGAGCGATCGAGGGAGTCGGGGGGAGCCTCGGTGGCCCTGGCCCGTCTCCTCCCTCTGCCCCCCACGGCGGCTTGCCACCCCTGCTCCTCCCCCCCGGCCCGCCGGCGGCCATGGAGTGCAGGGTCAAGTCGACCAGCACCTGCTGCTGGATGCAGGAGGCGGAGGAGAGAGGGAAGGCCCCTTTTCCTCCCGAGGCGCCTGCGAAGGCCCCCGAGGAGGAGGAGGTCGGGGGGGCGTCGGCTCGGTGGGCATCAAGGAGGACGGGCAGGTCCCTGCCCTCCTTGCGCAGGAGCGAGGCCGACAGGATCTAGTTGGGAAAGTGAGGAAAGGCGAGAAACATCACTCGCGATGAGAAGGACGAGTCCTCACCAGCCTTCGCTCCTCGTCTCGATCCTCCTCGCTCGCGTTCCTTCCCCCGTTGAGACCCTCCCCTCCTCCCTCCCTCCCCTCCTTCGCCCCACCTGCTTGGCCCCCCTCTGTCTCCGCCGTTCCAGCTCCTCTCGGCTCCGATCGTGCTCGTCCAAGATCTCCTCCTGCAAAATCTCCTCGATCACGTCCTCGAGCGTGATGATGCCTAGGGCATGGGCGGGGGCAGAGTGAGGTTCAGCACCACGGGCAGTAGGAGTGAGGCATACCCCCGACTTCTGCTCCCCTCTCTGGGCAATGGCCTGGAGTCAAGCCACAACTCCCGCTCTCCTCCTCTGCCTCGTCTCCTCCATCTTCCGCCCTCCCTCCCTGCCCCTATCCCTCCCTCCCACCTAGGGGCGCGGCGTCTCCCTTGAGGGAACGGCCCTGCTTGATGTTCTCAAGAGCCGCCTCCGGATCCCAGGCGACCACGGCTAAATGGCTGCGTCCCTCTGGTCAGAAAGAGGAAGGGGAGAGAGGGGGGGAGGGGAAGAGGGAGAGTGCGGGTGGGAAGAGGGTTTCGGGATGGAAGCCCGCTGGCAAGGAGAGGGTGCGACTCAGGGAGAACAAAGAGCAGTGGCAGAGAAAGAGAAAGAAAAGATGGACAGACGACGGGACGGGGGGGGATGACCTTGGAAGGTGTTGAGGAGGTCGATGAGGGGGCAGAGGGGGGAGACGACGAGGGGCAGTCGGAGGGCCAGCGAGCCGACCCTCCGACGGGTAGCCGGCTCCAGGACGATCAGGCGTTTGACCAGGAGGAAGCCGCGGAGGAAGGAGCGGTCTGAGCCTGGGGGAGGGGACGGGCGAGAGAGGATGAACAGAGGGAGGGGAGGCGGAGGGGAAAGCGACGCTCCTTACCTTCGTATACAGGGATGCGAGAGAACCCGCTGGACATGATCATCGCCTGCAGTGGGGGCGTGGGAGAGGAACGCGAGCTTTGAATTACGAGAGACTGGTTAGCTTTGCTCGCGTCTCAGGTCCCTTCGATCCCTCCCTCCCTATGCCCTCCCTCCCTCCTTATGCCTCCCTCCCTCATTCCTCCCCGGCACCCCACCAGCATAGAGGCGTCAAGAGCGTCCTGCGTCGAAAGGCAAAAGACCTTCTCCATGGGCACCAGGCAGTCCTGCACAGTCTTGGAGGCGATCTTCGGGGGCGAAGGGGGGAAGGGAGGGCGTGGGGTGACCATCCCTCCACCTCTAGGGGAGCCACGGGAGACCTCGCTTCCTCCTCTTCTAAGTCGCCTCTCTTACCTTCAAGACCCCCACCACGATGTCCACCTCGTCTTGCGAGAGGAGCGCGTCCTTCCCTGCATGGGCCTGCCGGTGCTGATTCCCTCCTGGGAAAAAGGGAGGGAAAGAGGGGAAACAGGGACGGGTAGAGGGAAGTCGTCTGAGACGGCAGCAACCCACACATCGGCCAGTAGTGCCCGTGGACGCGTGGAGCGCGGGCCCCGAAGACGATACGAGAAGGGCGTGAAGTCAAAAGAGGAACACAGACTCCAGCGCGCAAGCGATCAAGGAGGGTGGGAAGGGGCGAGGAGGGCAGGTAGGGAGGGCACAAGGGACGGGCCGACCCACCATTTTTCCCGCCAGCGCCCTGAGAGCCGGCGCCAAGGTCCTGGGTGGGATGGGAGAGGGAGAGGAGGCCGGCTCGGGCGCTGGTAGCGGAGGACGCAGTCATGTAGGCGTGGGCGGAGGCGTGCGTGCCGTTGCTGTTCGAGCGCCCCGGTCCACTCGAGACGATAGAGATGTTGCGGCGCTTGACCTCCTGTGGGGGAGACGTGAGAGGAGGGCGGTATGAGGCCCGCGACGAGTCCCCCTGGTGCGAGGAGATCGAGGGAGGGGAGGGCAACGAGGCTCACTTGATGTATCTCAATGAGCGCCGAGAGCTCCGCACGATTATAACGCTTGCGAGGATTGTGACTCCCAAAGAAGCGGTCCAGGAGCCAGGACAAAGGGTAGGAGATGGGGGAGAGGACGAGCATGAGGAACCTAGGGGAAGGGTTGAGGAGAGGGCAGGGTGAGGGGGGCCTACAGGGAACGGGGAGGAGGCCCACGTACCACACAAAGGACGCCATACGAGCGGCAATCTGGAGCCAGAAGGAGGCCAGAGCGTGTGTCGTGGTGTGAGAGCAGGAGCGAGGGAAAACGAAGGAGGAGGATGGATAGAGATGTCGACCTGTCGGCGACCTCCGCCGTGCACCTACCTTGAGTTGATTGGGCCCGCTGAAGAGCGCAGACGGCAAAATCTCCCCAAAGATCAGGACCATGGTCACGGAGAGGAGGACGGCCACGTAGGACGGGACTGGAAGCGAGTGGAGGGAGGGGAAGGGGGCAGGGAGGGAGACGGGAAGTGAGAGCGGCCTGGGAAGATCCTCGCTGCCTGCCCCGGGCCTCGCACCCCTCAGCCCCTACCCAGTCGGTCGAGGAAGAGAGGCAACGTCTCATTAGCCGCCGAGTTGTAGAGGAGGAGGGTGACCAGCAGGTAGTGGTGGCGCTGGATGAGGGGGAGGACCACGGAGGCCTGTCGGCATTCCTCCGCCGTGCCCACGCGCTGCTTGATCTCTAGCTCCAGAGGGTCGATAGACTGTGACCAGGGGCAAGAAATGGAGGACTTTATGTAAGGAAAGACGAGGGGCGCCTGCATCCCCGAGAAAAAGATGGGCCGCCTCCACAGGACAGAGGGCTCTCCCGCTCCTCTCCCTCACGCACCATTAAGCCGATGGTTAGACCGGCCGCTATCGCCGCGCAGAGAACACAGATGAAGGAAAAAGTGAGGTTGAGGACGTCGTCAGGGTCATGGAACGACGCGAACCCGCCGCTGGTCATTTCCGCGTGAGGCATTGGAGGGGCGGGAGACGGTGCGGGCCCTGGACTCTTCAAAGGCGGCCCGGGCACTGCGACGGGGAGGGAGAGTCGCGGGGGACGAAACCGATGTCTTGGCACTTCTTCCAAGCTGAGAGGTGCGGAGGAGTCAACGGTGCCTAATGAGGTGGAAAAGATATTCGCGAGGCCAAAACAGACATTATCGTAGGTTTGGATGGGACGGGTGAGAAAAAGGGAGGTGAAGCTCTTGGGAAATGTTGCTTCGAGCAGCGTCACGCACTGCTGTTGCTGCTGCAGCGCTTCATGTTGCTGCTGTTGCTCGTCTCGTTGCTGCTGATGGTGGCCTTGATCATGGACGAGGTGGTTGCGAGGCGGGAGATGCTGCGTCCCCGCTCTTTCCAGAACTGGTGATGCAGGACTGGCGCGGGCTGAGGCACATTTCTCCCCTAGCGCAAGCACCAAGAGGAACCAGTAAATGAGTCTTTTTACCTCACTCTTCCTTTGCTGATCATGGTTGGCTTCATTCATGGCCGCGGGAAAAGCATATTGCAAGCCCTCCTCTTGGCTTACCGGGGCGTACTTTTTGTATGCGTTTCGACTAGCCTGCATATTGGTCGGTTGGCATGGGAACGTATTCTCAATTAAATATAATGACGAATTGTCGAATGAGAAGTGCCCACGCTGAGAGCAAACAAAAAGAAGTGTGCGGGAGGCAGGGAACAGACAAATAAAACACGTGGGAGGGCACTTGGAGAGAGGGAGCTCGGCCGAGGCGAGAGACGGCGAAGAACGCGTTTGGTCTAAAGGCTTCCACCTTGGCGTGAGAATTTTCGATATCAAGAAATTTGTTTCCTCATTGCACGTGCATATTAAGTTTCAACGTTAAATTCATGCCCACAACTTCTGAAGTACCGTGCGAGCCTTTCTTTTGGTAGAGTTTTCCCCACCGTGCTCGCCCGTCCATCCAACAGGCTTTTGAGACAGCTGTGAAGAGCTATGGCGGCAGACAACCACGTTCACGAGGATGAGAGTAATGATGCAGTTACGCCCCTTGGTGCTCCTTCTTCATCTGTCCCTTCTAGTCTCCTGGACTTGCCGCTCCATCACATGCTACGCACGCTTCAGCTCCAGCATGGCCTGCGTCATGGAGACTATCAACGCTACCGACATTACCTAAATCGCCGCCTTGCTCGTCTTCGGAAGGGGGTCAACGCAACTCACAGGGGTGGCAAGGCTTTTGAATCCAAGAATGTTCACAGCTTGGCCTATTTGGAAGGCGATCCATCCGCTTTGAAAAAGGAGCATCTGCTGCTTGTTCTCCTCAACGCTGAGCGTGCCTGGGCCTTTGCCATGCACCTGCAACAAGACGCAGCAGGCAATCAACACATGCCCAGCTACGTCCGATCACATCTCTTACGTCGTCTTCGCCGGGCGGGTGTGTGGGCGGCGCGATTATTAGGGTTAGTAGAGGACGCCAGCGATCAGGTCACGGAGCGCACATCTCTGGAAGTGCAGGCATACGCAGGGTGGATGGGGGCCGCGGTCGATGTGGAGCAGGAAGAGTGGGGCCACGCTTTAGTGAAGCTACGCACCGCACACTCTATTCTCAGCCAGTTGGGCGAGCTGGGTTCGTTGGAGGAGCAAGACTTGTTTTTAAGCAAGGCAGACGAGGTTCTCCAGTCGGCACGCTACTGTCAGTACAATTTGGGGGAGGGCTCTTTCGAAGACTTAAATCTAGATGTGGATACGAATGGAGCGACAAAAAATATTCCCGAGGCACTGGTGGAGAAGCTGAATGCAGTCAAGGAGGCTTCGCGGGCTGCGGCAGCCACGGGCTTGGAGACGGTTGAGTGGGGGGGACGGCAGCTGCACGTCTCAAGCAAGGAGGTTAGGCTCGCCTTGATCAAGCTGGAAGAGGCCCGCCCCGGTTTGGGCCCGGGGGTGGGGTCGATGGGGGGGTCCAAGGTAAAGCAGGGGGTTGGGGGGGGGGTGAGGGAAGAGCCCTACGCCGCTGTCTTAGCGGCATATGGCGATGCTCTACAGCGGGTGGGCGAAGAGGTGAGCAAACTCCAAAACATGAACTCGGGATCACGTGTCGAGGCACAGAAGGACAATCTCCGGCTTTTGATGAGTTATCTCAAGCACGGGAAGCTCGAGACGATGCGAGTACGCAGCGAGGAGTTGATTCAGGCCATTCTGTGTGGGGGGGACAGGTCAGGCAAGCGGGGCAGGCCCGAGGACCTGGTGCATATCCTGGAGGGACTCATGCAGACAACGGCCGAAATGGAAGGTCTTCCAGGAATAGAGGATCTAGAATCTGTCTTGACGCGCGCGCAGACGCTGCAGGCGCTCTATCGAGCGCAGAGGCTCTTTTATCTGGGCGAGTTTCACGCAACCAACTCGCGCGGGAAGGGGCACTTGGCCGCCATGGCCTTATTTGAGCAAGCAGAAGAGCTTGGGAGGGAGGTAGAAGTTCTGGCGCAGGAGATGGTGGCGGAAGAGGGATCGTCTGAGAAAGAGGAGTTGCTTGAGCGGGCCGGAATAGTTGTAAATATGGCGCGAGGTGGGTGGTACCGTGCTCGTACCTCGAAATTTATGGCATCCTTGCCTCTATCGACAGATGGCGCAGCTGTTGAGGACAAAGAGACGGCTTTTGTGGCCTCGGTTTTGATGCTTTCCGTGTCAGCGCAGGCAAATCAGACAACAGGGTTGCCAAGTACACTCGAGAGGAATAAGGGCAGGAAAGAGGCACAGGAATGTCGTCGAGAAAAGGGAAAGAACGGAGAAAACCGGAAACAGATAAATGAAGATGTAAGAGTTTCACAGGCGCAGCAGGCATTCCGGATGCTGTTGGACCGCCTCGGAGATTTGGACGCAGGGATGGAGTCGAGTGACTTTAATATCTCTCATGTGCCCCCAGTGATAGCACCTGTGCGGGCCAAACCGCAGGTTTTCGACATAGCCTTCAATTTTTTGGAGGAGCGTTTGCCGAGTATGGCAGCAAGTGCAGGGGTTTCCCAGACGTCAACTCGGGGAGCGGGGAGTGGTAGCAAGCGAGATTTTTTTGGATGGTTAAGAGGCTAATATTCGTCAAAAGAAATCAAATGTGATCATGTGTCAATGGCTTGATGTTTCGGGGAGAGATATCAATAGTACTGCATATTCAAGGTTTATGACGTATCAACCTACCCCTAGAAGAGCTAGGAATGAGTGATCAGTAGTTTTAACATTCATTTACTATGCTTTTGCGTTTCAAGACGGGAGCTAACAAGTCCATGATCGAGAAATGTGAAAAAACCTAGTGATTTTCAAATAGAAAGCGGTGTGTGTTGTCGATGAAAGTTTTGCGCGTCCGCGAAAAAATAAACATTCGGTAAATTAAGGATTTTACAAAAGGAATGACTATGAATATCAAGAATTTGTAAGATTATGCGACCATATTTTCATGAGAGTCAAACAAAGCATCTCTTTTGTCCTGGCTGGGGTCTGTCACACGAGTAGGGTTAGGGTTGGGGTTAGTTTAGGATTTACGGTCAGGATTTGAGTTTGAGTTTGAGTTTGGGTTCGAGAAAACCCTGTGTGGGGGCGTCAAGCTTTGTCAGCTTATCTGGAGAGACTTGAAATTTTTGATTCTTGAAGACCATATTATGAAGTTCAACTAATTACCTTGCAGCGTCTTAGAATGATATGACCGTCCAATTCTTTCTATTGATTTCTTTTGCCATTACGCACACTACACGTCGGTCCCCCAACAGCATTCCATATTTCGCATATGGAAACAGCGCTTCTCGCGAAAAGCCACGGTAAGTACGAAGGAATCGAGCAAGGACCTAGACTCTCCCATGACCCTGTGCTTGTCTGTTACTCGTCAACACGTCAGCAGTGTCTCAGCAGCATCTTACACAAATCCTACGATACTTGTAAATCCTACGATACTTGCAAGCAGGCCACCAGGTTCAAATCTGCCGACTGTCTTGGCTTCTCTCCGTCGTCTATGACGCTCCTCCTCTCCCCCGGTCATCATTGGCTATGCACTTTGGGTCGCCCCACACATCAGATCGAGGATGTCAACACCCTGGTCACCAACTAAGGCTTTGCACTTTTGGTCGCCCCACACATCAGACGGAGGATGTCACCATTAGGCGACCCGGATGTATGGGTCGACCAAAAGTGAAAAGCCAAAGTTGGGTTAGGGTTAGGGTTAGGGTTAGGGTTAGGGTTAGGGTTAGGGTTAGGGTTAGGGTTAGGGTTAGGGTTAGGGTTAGGGTTAGGGTTAGGGTTAGGGTTAGGGTTAGGGTTAGGGTTAGGG
>Ga0102934_1001184_pt1 | contig 18034 bp, 14 predicted proteins | sample SalPonR2_A_D1_MG_FD_78175 | JGI IMG/M metagenome (GOLD analysis project Ga0102934, IMG submission 78175) | Salt pond soil microbial communities from South San Francisco under conditions of wetland restoration - Salt Pond MetaG R2_A_D1_MG | ecosystem: Environmental > Aquatic > Marine > Intertidal... | reverse complement strand
TTTGGCAATGATTCCAGCTCCAAGCATCACGCTTGGGTTTGATGTGTTTGTACAGCTGGTAATCGCTGCAATCACCACATCACCGTGCTTCATCTCAATGGTTTGGCCATTTTTGAATGTCCCTTTATTGGCCAGCTTCTCCTGCGTGAGGTTGAAACCCATCGTCGGGTTATCACTCGTGAGAGAGGCTTCGAATGTTTTCTTCATATTCGGCAGTGTGATACGGTCCTGCGGCCGTTTAGGTCCGGCAAGCGATGTTTCCACGTCACCGAGATCGAGCTCAAGCGTTTCTGAAAATTCAGGATCAGGCGTATCATCGGTTCTGAACAGCCCCTGCTCTTTTGTGTAGGCTTCTACAAGATTCACAAGTTCTTCGTCCCGTCCGGTCCGGCGCATGTAGCGCAGCGCTTCACTATCAATTGGGAAGAAGCCCATTGTGGCTCCATATTCAGGCGACATGTTCGCGATCGTCGCACGATCAGGCAGACTCATATTGCTCAGTCCCGGCCCATAAAATTCTACAAATTTGCTTACCACACCATGACGACGCAGCATTTCGGTGACGGTCAGCGTCAGGTCGGTGGCCGTAATTCCTTCACGAAGTTTTCCGGTCAGCTTCACTCCCACTACCTCAGGAACGAGCATATAAATAGGCTGACCCAGCATGGCAGCTTCTGCTTCGATACCGCCAACGCCCCATCCGAGGATTCCGAGGCCGTTAATCATGGTAGTATGTGAGTCTGTTCCCACCAGCGTATCGGGATAGGCGACGGTTGTGCCGTCGTCTTCTTTTCGGGTAAAAACGCCTTTTGCCAGGTATTCAAGGTTTACCTGGTGAACAATCCCGCGGCCCGGAGGTACCACGCGGAAGTTATCAAATGCTTTCTGTCCCCATTTCAAAAATTCGTAGCGCTCGTTGTTACGCTCCATCTCGCGCTCCACATTAAACATAAGTGCGGCATCTTGGCCAAACATGTCCACCTGAACGGAGTGGTCAATCACCAGATCAACCGGTACCTGCGGGTTGATGGATGTGGGGTTTCCGCCCATACGTTCCATCGCGGACCGGAGTGCAGCAAGGTCAACCACAGCGGGGACACCGGTAAAATCCTGAAGTACAACCCGTGACGGCTTAAAAGGAATCTCACCCTGGGGATCTTTCGCATTATAGTCAGCAAGTATTTTTACGTCATCTTCTGTGACGGTATACCCGTCGAATTCGCGTAACACAGCTTCCAGAAGCACTTTAATGGTGAACGGAAGTTTGCTGACAGATCCATATCCCATCTCTTCCAGCTTTTTAAGACTGTACGCATGGATATTTCCATCGACTCCGGGAATAGGGACTTTTGTATTTGAAAGTGAGTTCTTATCGGCCATTATTGAAACCTCAATTGCTATTTTAAATTTATTAAAATCGTAATCCTGCCTGCTTTCAGAGACCTCCAGGCTAATGATTACCTGAATGATATTAGATAAAACTCCTTACTAATTGGAGTGCAAGTGCCAATTGCTTGTCATATAAGTTTGAAGTAGCAGGCAAATAAAATGTAACAAACAAAAATACAGCTTTTTAAGCATAATATCTTTGAGAATTCGAAGCGGTTCTATGACGAAGACCTGTCGGGTTTTGGAAACCTCACAGGTCTTGTTTCGATTTTGATCATGAGATCCGCAATGTCTCAAAAATACATTGCGGAACTTGGAGAGGCCAACTCAGACATGACATTTCTCGCAACAGTCTCTTGGTTTCTTTGCTATGAATTCCTGGATACGGTAACATGACACCTCAATAGCAATTAGAAATGCCATGTCTCTGCATATTATAGAGACCTCACATCAACATGCGGGTCTTCCCGATTCTTGTTACGCCCGAATTTCTATTATCTTCAATTGAGACAAATTTTACGTCATTGTCAGTAATAATCATTCATCTTGCATGAATTACATCAAATATTTTATAATCCCTGTTATACTGATGGCAACCGCTATATCCTGCACCACAAATATCGAAGACCCACCGGGGGACGATCCTGATGAAAAAGAGACCTACTTCCAGCCCGGTGAATACGGTGGTGAGCCGCTTCCTGGTACCGAGCATCTGCTCTGGATAAGTCCAAGTCCTGATGGGGAGAAAATTGCTGTTATTCGTAGGCAAACACCCGGTAAGCTGGATCAATTTAATCAATTATGGATATTGGACAGAGATGGTAATAATGCTGAGCTAATTACATATAACATTCAATCTGTTGATTGGCACCCAACTAAGAATGAATTAGCACTATCATATAATCCTAATGCTACAGCTTATAGTTATTTATTTACGCTTAATCTTGAAACAAATAATTTGAAACTATGGAATAGTAAAAAAGATCAGTTCTTTGATACATACACATCTGCATGTAATGGGTGGTTTAACGATGGTGAAAATATTTTAATGACCGTTACTGGACAAGCTTATCAACAAGATTACGAAAGGGGAATTTATTCAATCAATGTAACTGATTCTACCCATAGAGGACCATATAAAATTCTTTTTGCGGCCAGTGCTTTAGGGAATAATGATCAGTGGGTAGTTGGTCTTCAATATTCGACAAGTAATTTAGGTTCAAACAGAGCTCTTTATAATCTGGACACAGATGAGTTTCAGTGGTTGACTTCATACCATGCGGATAGTGATTCATTAAGAAGATATACAGGATATCCAGTCATTAATCCGTCGGGTCCAGAGATTATTATTTCGAAATTTGTAGATAACGCCTGGCAACTTTATCAAATCAACCAATTTGGAAAAGTTGTTGAACAGCTAACAGAATTAGGCGGTGAGCGGCCGCGCTGGTCAAGAGGAGTCGATTATTTTACATTTATACGAGACATTAATAAAGCATCCGGAGCACGCTATATTCCCTATAAATACGATTTTTCAACGGGAGAGGAGGAGCCGATCTGGCCAAATCTGCCCGATTCAGTTCCTGACTTTCCTGATTTCTCAACACAGAACCCGATCCATCTGATCGATCATGTGCCTTAACGCTTCTTCAAATCAAATGGGCCAGACCTGTCAGGTTTTCAAAACCTGACAGGTCTTGTTTCGATATCGATTCAAAGTTCCGCCAGACATAGCATTTCTCGCGGCTGTCTCTTGGTTTCTCTGTTCTGAATTCTAGGATATGGCAACTTATCACCTCAATAGCAATAGAAATGCCATGTCTCACCTCCATCACATAATCATGCAGGTACTTCAGTTTCTTATTCCAACCAGATTTCTATTATCTTGAATTGAGTTAATAAACATTCTTTGCCGCCAACAACTATCATTCATCAGTTATGAGGAACATCAGGCTTTTGGCTATCATTGTTACCATGTTAGCAACCGCTGCATCCTGCACAACCGGAATAGAAGATCCACCGGTAGACGACCCTGAAGAAAAAGAAACCTACTTCCAGCCCGGTGAATATGGCGGCGAACAATTGGCGGGCACTGAACGACTATTCCAGATTAGCCCAAGTCCTGATGGTAAAAAAGTAGCTCTAATCAGAGAACGCACTCCTGGTAAGTCAGATCCTCTTTATCAATTATGGGTGATGGATAGGAATGGGGCTAATACTAGGCTTATTACGTACAATACACGCGGTGTTGACTGGCATCCTTCAGAGAATAAAATTTCATTCACATATAACCCTCACACAACGCCGTACTTATATGCTTTTACTTTGAACCTTGACTCATCTGATTTAGAGCTTCACAACAGCAAAGAATACCAATTTTTCAATAAATATACTTCGTCTGTGCGTGGCTGGTTTCAAGACGGTGACAGGTTACTCTTTGGAGTACATGGAAAAGCATACCAGCAAGAATATGAAAGGGGAACCTATATATTAAGTACTTCTGACACTACACATATTGGGCCAGTTAAAGAGTTTTTTCAAGGCTCACTATTGGGTAACAATGAAAGATGGATAGTTGGAATTCAATATACCACTAACAACCTTAGTGCAAATAAAGCACTTTACAATCTTGAGACAGAAGAGTTCAACTGGCTCACAACCTATCACACAGATAGTGATTCTCTCCGCAGATATTCGAATTATCCAATCCCCAATCCATCAGGACCAGAAATTATTCTCCCAAAGTTTGTGGATAACGCCTGGCAGTTGTTTCAAATTAACCAACATGGTGAGACGGTACGACAGCTTACTGAATTAGGTGGCCACCAGGTTCGCTGGGTACGTGAACACGACTATTTTATTTTTAACCGCGACACCCATAAAGGAGAGGGTGCGCGATACATACCCTTCAAGTACAATTTTTCAACCGGAGAACAGGAACCCTTTTGGCCAAATCTACCCGATTCAGTTCCAAATTTTCCAGATGTTTCCACACAGGATCCGATCCATCTGATCAATCATGTGCCTTAACGCTTGATTAAACCATATTGGCAAGACCAGTCAGGTTTGTTTCGATGTCGATCATGAGATTCGCAATGTCTCAAAAATACATTGCGGATCTTGGACAGGCCAACTCAGACATAGCATTTCTCGTGACAGCATCTGCGTTCGTCTTCGCCCCATAATTACCGGCACCCTCGGCATCATTCAAAAGCAATGGAAATGCAGTGTCTCTCCCTAATCTAATCTAACCTAACCTCCATCAGACATAGCATTTCTCGAATAGGTACTGTCGTGCCTCAGCCTCTCATCGCACCCGGCTTGCATCTATATTCCTAAGTGACAATAGAAATGCCATGTCTCTCAATAAAGGTTTTCTACTCCTACTGTTGCAATCAAAATTTATTACCCTTATTTTTATCGACTTGTCAATTTTGCAAAACAAAAAGAGAATCTCGTGAATACGATTAGTAATAAAACATTTACGGCCACACCGGATACCATTGAGAAAAAGTGGGTTCTGATTGATGCTGAAGACCAGCCTCTTGGGCGATTGAGCAGCAAAATAGCTGCTATTCTTCGCGGTAAGAATAAACCGGAATTTACACCTCACATGGATGTGGGTGATAACGTCGTGGTCATCAACTCAGAAAAAGTTGCGCTTAGCGGAAATAAGATGACTAATAAAGAGTATTTCCGTCATACCGGCTACCCGGGCGGCGAAATTTTCACAAGTGCTGCAGAGATGATGGAGAAAGATCCAACATCATTGATTGAGATGGCAGTGAAAGGAATGCTCCCTAAAAATAAGCTGGGCCGAAAATTAATGAAGAATATCAGAATTTTTGCCGGTCCGGTACATAACCTGACTGCACAAAAACCTGAAAAAATAGAGATCGACTAAATTAGTTCATATGCCGAAAGATAATTACATAGGACGACGAAAGACATCTACCGCCCGCTTATATGTTAAGCCGGGAACGGGTAAGTTTATTGTAAATGGCCAGCCCATTGATGAATATTTGAGCACACAAGCTCGAATCAACGTTGCTAAATTGCCCCTCGTTGCTACAGAGCTTGAAGGTCAGTACGACTTTAAAGTAACTGTTCGAGGCGGCGGTGTAACAGGTCAGGCCGGTGCAATTTCCCTTGCCCTGGCAAGAGCATTGGACGATCACCATGATGACGTCCACGATAGGCTCAAAGCATTAAGCCTTCTGACGCGTGACGACCGCATGGTTGAACGTAAAAAGTATGGCCAGCCAAAAGCCCGGAAGAAATTCCAGTTTAGTAAACGATAATCAAGGTACAGGGCAAATTTCAGGGTACAAGGTTACCTTGCACCTTGCTACATTAACCCTGAGCCTTACATAAAACACATACGCAGCGACCCTTCGCCGAGTGTCCCGGCTCTGAATTACTTCAATCCGGGATTAGCGCATCGGGGATGACCTGCGTAGAGGACTAACTCAAAAATAAATACACATATATAATGCCTAAAGCAGCATCCGTACAAGAACTATTGAAATCAGGCGCCCATTTTGGTCACCTGACACGCCGTTGGAATCCAAAGATGAAAGAATTCATCTTCATGCCAAGAAACGGCATCCACATCATCGATCTTAAGAAATCCCACCACTACCTGCAGGAAGCCCTCGACGAGGTGACAAAATTGGCAAGAGCCGGCAAAACGATTCTCTTTGTCGGAACTAAAAAGCAGGCACAGGAAATCGTAAAAACAGAAGCGATTCGTTGTGGCATGCCTTTCATCACTCACAGATGGCTGGGTGGAATGCTCACCAACTTCAGTACCGTCCGCAAGAGCATTTCGCGAATGGAAGAAATTGAGCAGATGAAAACTGATGGTACATTTGAAGAGCTGACGAAAAAGGAAGGCTTAATGCTCGAACGAGAGCAGGACAAGCTGGAACAAACCCTCGGCGGTATTGCTAATATGAACAGGCTGCCCGGCGCTATTTTTGTGGTTGATACTACAAAAGAGAATATCGCGATGAACGAAGCTGTAAAGCTGAACATCCCGATTGTGGCAATGATTGACACTAACAGTGATCCTGATACTCCTGATCATATTATCCCGGCAAATGATGACTCTGCGAGAACAATCCAGCTGGTTACAGGTCAAGTAGCCGACGCTATTATCGAAGGTAACGCAGAACGCGAAGCTCTGAAAGAAGAAGAATTGATGGAAGAAGCAGCTCAGGAAGCACGCTCCGAATCTAAAGGCGATGCCGAAGATGAGGATGTTTCTGTAAAAGACGCCGCAACACCTACCAAGCGTCGTAAGAGACGTCGCCGCAAGGACGACAGCGGAGAAGCCTCTGCCTCGGAATCAGATACTGATACTAGTTCTGAGACTGAAACTGAAGAGAATAAAGAAGAGCCTAAGAAGGCAGAAAAAAGCGAAAGCACCAAGTCGGAATCAGATACTGAAACTGAAACTGAGACTCAGACTGAAACTGCAACAGAAGAGAAAAAAGAAGAGCCTAAGAAGGTAGAAAAAAGCGAAAGCACCAAAGAAGAGACGAAAAGTGCAGATGCTGAAGAACCCAAGGCTGATGAAGATTCAGACGACGAAAAAGAATCTAAATAACTCCAATAGAATTAACGATTACTACCATGAGTATTAGTGCAAAAGATGTAAAATTGCTGCGTGACAAAACAGGCGCAGGAATGATGGACTGTAAAAAAGCTCTGAAAGAGAGTGGCGGAGATATGGACAAAGCCATAGAATTTCTCCGCAAGAAAGGGCAAAAAGTTTCTGAGAAACGCGCCGATCGTGAAGCAGATCAGGGACTCGTACTGTCACGCATCAGCGATGATGCTACAAAAGCAGTAATGATTGAAATTAACTGTGAAACAGACTTTGTTGCCAGAAACGAAGATTTCCAGAACCAGGCTGAAAAGTTTCTTGACGTAGCTTTTGAAAGTGAAATCAAGACCGTTGCAGAGCTTCTTGACCAGGAAGTTGATGGTATTACCATTGAAAAGCACCTGGAATCTATGGTTGGAAAAATCGGTGAAAAAATTGAAATCAATAAAGTTGTTTTTGTAGAAACAGACGGCGGACTTGTCGACTATATCCATCCGGGTAACCAGCTGGGTGTATTAGTAGAATTTGAAGGCCAGATTGAAGACGATCAGATCGGAAAGAATGTAGCAATGCAAATTGCTGCAATGAATCCGCTTGCCGTTGTTCGTGACAATGTAGACTCTACTGTTGTTGAAAAAGAGCTCGAAATTGCCAAAGAACAACTCATTAACGAAGGCAAACCGGAAGAGATCGCTGAAAAAGCGGCTAAAGGTAAACTTCGACGTTTTTACGAAGAGCGGGTATTACTGGAGCAGAAATACGTTAAAGATAACGGCATCTCTGTTAAAGAGTACCTGGAGCAGAATGATGCTCCGCTGGTGAGGTCGTTCCATCGACTTCAGCTTGGTGAATCTTAATTCACTTCACTATTTTAAGGCTGCCAATTTTGGCGGCCTTTTTTTTGATCTTAACTTTTTAAATTGTTCAACACGTGGCAAATCAATACAAACGCATACTTCTTAAGCTAAGCGGCGAAGCTCTTCTCGGTGAACAGGGACACGGCATAGACGGAGATATACTCACTCTTTATGCTAACGAAATTAAATCTGTTCACGAAGAGGGTATCGAAATCTCCATTGTGATTGGTGGAGGAAACATCTTTCGCGGTGTTAAGGGCGCCACTGAAGGAATGGATCGCGTTCAAGGCGATTACATGGGTATGCTTGCAACCATGATCAACAGTATGGCCCTGCAGGATGCGCTTGAAAGAAAAGGCGTACATACACGCCTGATGAGTGCCATTCGGATGGAGGAAATCGCAGAACCCTATATCCGGCGACGTGCAATCCGGCATCTTGAAAAAGGACGTGTCATCATTTTCGGAGCCGGCACGGGCAATCCCTACTTTACAACTGACACTGCAGCTGCGTTACGCGCTATTGAAATTGAGTCGGATGTGATTTTGAAGGGAACACGTGTGGATGGAATTTATGATTCAGATCCAGAGAAGAATAAAGATGCTGAAAAGTTCGACACTATCTCCGGTGATAAAGTGCTGGATATGAGGCTTGATGTGATGGATCTGACGGCTTTCACGCTCTGCCGTGAGAATAAAACGCCCATCATTGTATTCGACATGAACGTACCGCAAAACTTCAAAAAAGTTGTTTGTACAGAAGAACCTGTAGGCACGACCGTTGTTTGGGATGACCCCGAGAATTCGTAAATTTATTGATTGTAAACTTTAGTTGTATCAACGATGGTTTATCGAGAAATTTATCTCTGTCACGATACTACTGTAATGTCAGATATGAAATGACGCAAGCAACCTGTCAGCACCCACTGGATCTGACAGCGTTGGTTTTTGACTCTGACAGAAACCCGGGAATGCTGTCAGTTCTTGATTCAACAAATGGGAATTGACACAACACCACTCTTATTTAATCATTTAATAACGGCGATATGATACCTGAAGATCTTCAACTTATTATTGATTCTGCAAAAGATAGCATGAATGAAGCTGTTGCTTTTGCCAAAAAAGAATTCTCTCATATCCGGGCAGGCAAGGCCAGTCCCGCACTTCTCGATAATGTAAAAGTAAGCTATTACGGTTCACAAACACCTTTAAATCAGCTTGCCAATGTAAGTGCTCCCGAAGCTCGGCTTCTTACAGTTCAGCCGTACGATAAGTCGGTTCTTGAAGATATTGAAAAAGCAATCATGGCTGCCGGGCTTGGCCTGAATCCAAGCAACGATGGCAACATTATTCGGATTCCTTTGCCAATCTTGTCTGAAGAACGCCGGGTAGAACTTGTAAAACATGCCAAGGAAGTTGCTGAAAAAGCACGAATCAGTATCCGTAACACCCGCCGGGATGCCAACGATGAGATTAAGAAAACCGTCGAAAGTGAATCCCTGCCGGAAGACAGCCGTTTCGAAGCAGAAGAAGAAGTTCAGTCGTATACCGACACTTACATTGAAAAGGTAGACAAACTGCTCGAGAAGAAGGAAGAAGAAATTATGACGGTGTAATTTAGTTATTTGTTGATTGGTTTATTGGTTACTAGGGGTAAACTACTAATCATCATCAAATTTTCATTGCCTGAACTATTTTTTCTTATTGATAAACTGGTTAAAAGTATCCCCCTTGGAAGGGGGCAATAGGGGATAATTTTTAAAATTTTCTTATAGCTTTTATCCGCAACAAAAAGAATCTTTTTCAATCTTTCAGTAACCAAATATTAGTACAAGTCTCCAAAATGCCGGTATTACTTATTCCCGGCATTTTCTGTTTTTATTGATTAACCGACTCTATGTATATATCTGAACTTGAATTACACGGTTTCAAAAGCTTTGCTCATAAAACACATGTGAAGTTTGATAAGGGAATCACGGCGATTGTGGGGCCCAACGGATGCGGAAAATCAAATATCGTGGATGCACTGCGATGGGTCCTGGGAGAGCAGCGCCCTACCCTTCTGAGGTCAAGCTCTATGAGCAACGTTATCTTCAACGGTACAGCTAAAAAGAAAGCTCTTGGCCTGGCCGACGTTTCACTTACGTTTGTAAATAATAAAGGAATTCTTCCCACAGAATACAGTGAACTTACCATCACAAGACGGCTCTATCGTTCAGGAGATAGTGAGTACCTGATCAATAATACACCCTGTCGGTTAAAAGACATCATGGAGCTCTTCATGGATACCGGAATGAGCTCTGATGCCTATTCGGTTATTGAGCTTAAAATGGTTGAGGAAATTCTCAACGACAGAAATAATGACCGGCGACGTCTGTTTGAGGAAGCAGCCGGCGTAACCCGTTATAAAGATCAGCGGAAGCGAACACTTCGAAAGCTGGAACAAACGATGAAGGATCTTCAGCGGCTGGAAGATATTCTTATTGAAGTGCGAAAGAAAACCCGTTCGCTTGAAATTCAGGCTGAAAAGGCAGCAAAAGCCAAAAAATACAGGGATGAGCTTGTAACACTGGATAAAGCGTATAATCGACAGCAGCATGAATCGATCCAGGAAGAATTAACTCCTTTGAACGACCGCATCAAAAATGCTGAAAAAGAGAAGCGGGAGATCTCATCAAAACTGGAGGAGCTGGAAGAGGCGGAAGAAAAAGCAGCCAATCATCTGATTGAAAAAGAGAGAATTCAAGGCGAAGCCCAACGACGGGTAAGTCAGCTTGGGAATTCGATCAACGAGATGGAAACGAACCTTCGTATTGTTCGTGAGAAAATCAAAAATGAGAAAGGAGTTATTGAAAGACATGATAAAGACATTGAACAAAGCCGTTCAGACTTCAAAGAACTCCGTGAGCTGAAAGAGACGAATGAGAAACTGCTGAATAATTTTTCAGACACCCTTGAACAGTCAGAAAAAAGCCTGCACGAGTCTAAAGAGACATTCAATGCTCTTCAGCAGCAATACACAAAAGTTCGCCACGAGCTCTATGAGCACGAGATTTCGGTTGGCAATGTTAACAAGAAGCTTCGTGAGCTTCAGTCAGATCGTATCAAACTGGAGTCAAAGCTTGAAAACAGTGAAGATGACCAGCTTCGTATCAATCGAGATATCAAAGACCTGGAAGATGAGATAGAGAACGCCAAAGGTGAAATGGGAATCGCCAACAAAAAGCTTGAAAAGGTTAATGCAGAGATCAATGAGCTGGAAGCAGAGCTCAAACAGGTCACAGAAAAGCGGGAGGCGCTTCAGTCAGACCGCGAGGATCTTCGTGAAAACATCCGGTCGGCGAAAAGTAAAATGGAATCCACCCGCTCTGAAATTTCTTTGATGGAGAGCCTGGCTGAATCAAATGAAGGTCTTCCGGGATCGGTTGCCTGGCTTGTGGAAAATCACTCAGAAGCATTTGGAACACTGCGCTCTGTCGGGGACATCCTTGAAACTGATGAAGAGAAAGCCGCAGCTCTGGAAACAGCACTGAGTGACGCCATCCATTACCTTGTGGTTGATACGATGGACGATGCCGTGCGTGCATCGCGCCTGTTAAAGGAGAATAAAAAAGGACGCGCTACCTTTATACCGCTGGCGGAACTGAGTGATTCTTACCCTGTGGCCGATGAATCTATTTACACATCAGTTTACACCAATAATCGTTTTAATGCACTTACACAGCTTCTTACAGGTTCTGTGATGCTTTCTGAATCACTCGAGAGGAACACTATTCTTCCCGACGGCATTACAATGGCTGTTTCAAAAGAAGGTGACCTGATTACCAGGGAAAAATTCTATAAAAGCGGAAGCAAGAATAAACAGGCTGGCATCAGACTTGGTATCAAAGACAAGATTGAAAAACTCGAGGGTAAGCTTGCAAAACACACTGGTGATTTTGATAAAGCAGAGTCCGAACTCGTCACTGTTGAGGAAAAACTCTCTCAGCTTAATCCTGAGAAAGTGCGGCAGCTCATCAAGGAAAAACAACAGGAAAGCAGGAAACTTGAACAGCAGATCAGCCGGTATCAATCCGGCATCCAGGTCTATCAAAAAAATATTGGCGACCTGACAAACCGGAAAGAGAATATTTCGGAAAACCGTGAGCAGGCGGAAGAGAAGCTCGAAACGCTTCAGCCGAAGCAAAAAGAGCTGCAGGAAAAAATTATTGAGCTAACGGATCTCCAAAACGAGAAAAAGGAGAAGCTTGAGTCACTGGAAGACGAACGGGCTATTGCTCAAAATCGCTACAACGATGCCCAGCTGAAGCATCAGGACGTGAAGAATAAAGCCGAAAATCTGGAAAAAGAGATCGAACGGGCTGAACGGGGAATTGAATCGGTTCAGCATCGTCTCAATTCCCGAAAGAAAATGATGGCGGAGAGCGCAGAGAAAATTGAATCGTATACGGAATCGATTGAAAAGACTGAAATTCAGCTCAAAAACACACGGGAACTGAAAGTGACCGACGATGAAAAGCTTTCGGCAGCCCAAGAGGCCACTGCAACCGAACGGGGTAAAATTAAAGAGATAGATGATTCTCTGAAGGAATTGCGGCGAAAAAAAGAGGTGAATACAGAGCTGGTTCACCATCTTAGCATGGCAAAAGAGAAATTTGAGATGCAGGCACAGTCTCTCTCCGATTACGTATGGGAAACCTATGGCATTCTCATGGATCAGCTGACTCAAAAGCTCCCTGAGGAAATGAACGCTGACGAGGCAAAACAGCGTGTGAGCTGGTTAAAACAGAAGCTAAATAAAATTGGTGACGTTAATCCGCTTGCCATCGAAGAGTTTGAAGAGGAAAAAGAACGACTCGATTTCTATGTAGAGCAAATAGAAGATCTTCGGGGTGCAGAAAAAGAGATGCGGGAGACGATTGATGAGATCAATCAGACCGCAACTGAACGATTTAATACAACGTTTGAACAGATCAGAACAAACTTCCACTCGGTATTTCATACGCTCTTCGAAGAGGACGACTATTGCGATTTACTGATTGAGGAAGATGTGGAAGATCCGCTCGAAGCTAAGATTGAAATCAGGGCAAACCCGCGCGGAAAGCGTCCGTCGAGCATTAGTCAGCTTTCTGGTGGTGAAAAAACACTGACGGCCATTGCCCTGCTGTTTGCTATCTACCTGGTAAAACCATCCCCTTTCTGTGTGCTTGATGAAGTAGACGCACCGCTGGATGATGCCAACATTGAACGGTTTGCATCTATGATTCGCTCTTTCAGCGAAAAGACTCAATTCATCATCATTACGCACAACAAAAAGACCATGTCTAAAGCAGAAATGATGTACGGCGTGACCATGCCGGATACCGGGGTCAGCCGCCTGGTTGGTGTGCGAATGGATGAGGTTGCTGAGGCGTAGTTTTGAGTTTTGAGTTTTGAGTTTTGAGTTTTGAGTTTTGAGTGAAAAGTGAAAAGTGAAAAGCTGAGATTAGCTAATTGACCAATCTTAAATAAGGAAATTAGAACCAGATTTTTGGACTTCTCAGGACTCAGTAAAAAGGACTAACTTTTCACTTTTGCCTTTTGCCTTTTGCCTTTTCACTCTAAACAATAAAGAGTTAACCCCTAAATGATTCATCATGACTCACTCCAGCTTTCCTGAAAACCTCACCATCCGCCGATATCCCGATACATCGAATAAATCATTACGGGCCTGGAATGCAGGTGACGAATACATTTTGGAGCACCTAGATGAAATGGATCTTGCCACGGGCAAATCTTTTGCTATCTACAATGATCGATTCGGTTATCTAAGCTGTCACTTAGCAGCTTTTGAACCACAATGCGTTGTTCATCGAAAGAGCCAGGAGAAGTCTGTATTGATGAATTCACAACTAAACAATCTCACCTTTGAACAAGGTCAATTCACCACTCCTTTCAACTCCTTGCCCCAAACCGCAGATATCGGGCTGATGCAGATTCCTAAGTCCCTCGATCTTTTCAGATATTTTCTTCACAAGCTGTCTGAGTCTATTACCGATGACGGAATTGCGCTATGTGCATTTATGACCAAGTATTTCACCCCTGCACTGCTAGAGATTGCGGATGACTATTTTGAGGATGTTGAACAAAGCCTGGCGAAAAAGAAGTCTCGGATATTGATCCTTGGCAAGAAGAAACCCCTGCCCGATGCCTCTTTTATTGAAAGCTTTTCATATTCGTTTGATAGCGATTATACTGAAAACATAAAACAGTACCCGGGAGTATTTTCATCCGGACAGGTAGATTATGCCACGCAGTTTCTGCTTGAAACATTTTCTCCGGATTCAAATGAATTACAAATTGCAGACGTGGGTTCAGGAAATGGCGTGATTTCCCGTGCCATGCAAATTCAAAATCCTGATGCATGCCTGCATCTGATCGATGATTCTGTCCTGGCTATTGAATCATCAAAATTAAATATATCTGATAAAAATGCAGATTTTCACTGGACGGATACGCTGGAAGATCTTGAAGATCAATCGATTGATTTAGCTCTATCCAATCCACCGTTTCATTTTGGACATGAAACCAACATCGAAATATCAGTCAGTTTATTCAGAGAGACGGCAGGTCTGTTAAAGCCCGGAGGCAGATTTGTTTGTGTAGCCAACAAGCACCTGGGGTATCTGTCTCATTTGAAGAAATTTTTCAGATCAGCCGGCGTACTAGCACAGAATAAGAAGTTTGTGATTTACGAGTGCCGGAAGTAAGTCAGTGGTCAGTGGTCAGTGAAGATTGTTTCTATAGTAATCACTATTCAAACAAAAGTCGGTTCTATGGGAAATCTTGTGGGTAAATGAAATAATTTTAAAAAGGAAAAGTTTAAATACGTGCTTTAAAGCCCGGATAGTCGCACATCAAAAAAGCCAATTACTTATATATTTTAAAAAAGAAACACATTGCTTTTACAGATTCTTCATCAAACGGCCCTGAAAAAAGCGGGATCCGAAAAACACTGGCACCGTTTGATTCCCCCAAGGGACAGGCAGAATGACAACGCCCATCAGGGGATCAAGGGCGGCGTGTTGAATTGGCACCAAAGAATTTAGATTTCAAAATCACGCCGCCCGCTCTCTTACCAAGAAGCCTCTCATCCTGAACGACGTCCTTGCTTTTGAGGGCACAGTGAAGGATCTGTAAAAGAAACGACTATTATCTATGGCCGAAGCAATCAATAAATAGGCTCTCTACCCAAAAATCCAAACAACTGTCATCAATTTTTTAAATCGATTACTGATACACTGATCACTGAAATCTGATTTAACTATCAGCACTATTGCCCTGAACTCTCGCCAAGTCCGCCTCAGCCGCGATGTACCCGAAGGCGGGCCAGTTGCCATCATCGTATATTTGCTGCCAGATTTCGATCGCCCGCTCTTCCCTGTCGTTCATAAAGTGCCAGTTCCCAATACCATAACCAATTGTTGCATTCTGCAGAGGATCTTCTGAAGAGTCCATCAACTGATCTGCCCTGAACACACCATTAAAAACGAGCAGTAAATCCAGATAGGCATCATTCTCAATAACCTCGATTTCTTCCGAGATATCTGATATTGACGTGCCTGCCTTTTCGACCTGTCCGTCACGGCGGAGCGCCATGTAGTACCAGTAGAGCGTAGCGATTCGCATATCTTCAGTCAGTTCCAGATTCAAAGCGTTTTCGTAAGCTGAGATCGCTTCAGGATATTCACCCTTCACATAATGTGCCAATCCTTTATGATACCATACATTTGATTTCAGCGTACTGGTTGGCTGATTCAGTTCATTGGGAAGGCCATCAGGTTCAACCTGATCCGGCATATTACGCATCAGCTGAGCTGCGGATTCAAAATCCTGAATTGCCTTATCAAACATTCGCACCGTAATATACCGGTGCCCGCGATGACGGTACATTCTTGGATCTTCCGGGTGCTTGTAAACACCTTCGGTAAAAAGTGAAATAGCCTCTCTGTACTCCCCAAGATAAGCCGTGCGGCGCCCGAGCCAGATAATATTATCTGCATTTTCAGGGTCTTTACGGTATTCAAGAAGCAACGCCCGGACGTTTTCATTAAACTCTGCTTCAGTTTCAGGATCAAGTTCAGGCGTATATAATGTATCTCCCAAGAGAGACACAGCCTGAGCCCCATCCGGCAATTCCGGAAGTGCCTGTTCACTGCTACAAGCATTTATCAGAATTATTAAAAGGATAGCAAAAGCCGGCAGTAGATATTTTTTAAGAGGTGTCATAAGTGTGTTTGATAAACTGTTTATGTTTATTTACTAAAACTGAATATTGAGTACAACTTCTTCACCATTTCGTTCAACTGTTACCATAACCTGATCACCCACATCAAACTTTGATAAATTCTCCATGTAATCATAGACATCGGTAATATCTGACTCTCCCATCCCAATGATCACATCCCCATCCTGCATCCCGCCGAGATCTGCCGCTTCGCCACTCCTCACGCCCTGAACCCTGAATCCTTCTCCTGAATAAGAGTAGTCAGGCAGCACACCAAGTGTCGGCCCATCCATATCGAAAGTAGTGGAATGTGGATTGGTTGATTCCATAAACGCAATATCAGATGCCTCATATGTATCCAAAGATGAGACAACCTCAATTATGTGATCTGTCACTTTTTGAATGCCTGACACATTTATTTTTTCAGCCGTATCAGACGGACGATGATAGTTTTCATGCGTGCCGGTAAAATAATGAAGCACCGGAATTTCCGCCTCATAGAATGACGTGTGATCGCTTGCACCCGTGCCTGACGGGGTTCGGGTAATTGACAGGGAATCAGTTTCAATGTCGCTCAGTATCTCATCCCAGCGGTTTGATGTGCCGGTCCCGAATATCGTCAGTGCGTTCTCATTCAACCTGCCAATCATATCAAGGTTTATCATCGCTAAAACACTGTCTGCTGCTACATCCATTTGATCAACAAAATAGCGTGATCCAAGCAGTCCGAGCTCTTCACCTGAGAAGGCAATAAACATCATATTTTTTTGAGGTGGATAATCAGAAAAATGATTTGCGAGTTGTAAAAGACCCGCTACACCAGAGGCGTTATCATCAGCACCCGGATGGATCATGGGGTCTTCGTTCTGTTCCATGGAAATCATCCCGCCCATTCCTTGTGAGTCGTAATGTGCCCCGATGATAATGTATTGTTCGGACCTGTCGCTTCCTTCAATAAATCCGACTACATTTCGCGAAATGTAGTTTTCAATCTGCATCGCCTGCGGCATCGGGCCCTGCAATTCAAATTGCTGGAGATAAGTACCTCCATCACCTGCAGGCAATAGACCCGCTATTAAAAACTGATCTGCAATATAATTCGCTGCGGCTGCCTCACCGGCTGTTCCTGCCAATCGTCCGTCAAGCTCTTCGTCCGCAAGAAACTCAACATGCTCGCTGATGGCGGACAAATCGCCACCTTCCTGATCGGCGGTCTGCGAACAGCCGGCGACAGATACACTCAGCGCTACAATAATCAGAGCTGTCACTAACCCGTTTCGGTTACCCGTCATTTTCTGTTTGAACATAAAACAACCATTGTTTAATTAGTCCTGAAAATACAGTTTAAACCATCCATTCACAGTAAAAATTTTTGGGGCTTTTGTCTGTATTTACTTATAAAAGGACGGCATTCAAACCTGACGGAAATGCTGTTTCCCAAGTGCCGGCCAGATAAAGAGCGATAAAAGATACGTCTAATGAAAATCATTCTTGATTCTAATTCCAAAATGACTAGATTTATAACTTATATGAGTAAAACAATCACCATAGAAAACCTGTCCACCGCCGAGAAAATGGAGCTCATGGAAAAACTGTGGGACGATCTTTCATCCTCGCCGGATTATGCTCCCCCGAAATGGCACGGTGAAGAACTGGCCCGGCGAAAGGCCGCCGTTAAAGAAGGAAAGGTAACCTACTCGAAATGGGCTAAAGCCAAAGAGGAGATTCGAAAAAATATCATATGACTATTAGGATTCTTGAACCTGCAAAGAGAGACTTAATAAGAGGTTTCACTTCTATGAAAAACAGTCGGAAGGAATAGGTAATTATTTTTTGGATTCACTTTACGCAGATATTGATTCGCTTTTGATCTACTTGTAGGCTCCCCCGAAAGTTGGCCATTTGAAAGTAG
>Ga0102934_1001180_pt1 | contig 18074 bp, 14 predicted proteins | sample SalPonR2_A_D1_MG_FD_78175 | JGI IMG/M metagenome (GOLD analysis project Ga0102934, IMG submission 78175) | Salt pond soil microbial communities from South San Francisco under conditions of wetland restoration - Salt Pond MetaG R2_A_D1_MG | ecosystem: Environmental > Aquatic > Marine > Intertidal... | reverse complement strand
ATCCAGTGCTCCTTTTTAAAACAGTTTACCTATTGCATTTAAAATTATACGGAACCAATTTAGTTTGTCAACGATTTTTCTTTTTTTTTCATTTCGTTGAATCCGTGTGGTCAATTTTAGGCTGTTCTCCATTCACTGTAAAGACTATTTGCTCAATTTGTGGATAATTAAAGGTAATAGTCTTGCGTACACAATCCAGACTCTCATCAAAAGAGAGTCGTGACTCACCTTCCTGAAATATCACATGGATCGAAAAGTCAATAAAGAGTCGATTATCCCGCAGCATAAGGGTCTGTAAAGCACTCTCCTGAGGTAACACCCCCACACTATTTACATCGAAAGGACCTAATATGATCTCCTTCACCAATAGTTCAATTTCCTGTTCTATAGTCGGTTTAGTCGGCAGCACACGCTGCTCTCCAACACATTCTGAAGAGCGGTATTCCGGAAAAAAGAGAACCTGCCGGTGCTTATCAGTTCCGTTGAACAAGAAGAGAATCAGAGAGACCGTAAGGCTCACCACTAGTACTCCAGCTAAAATAATTGTAATTCTATCAAGGTTTTTCACCAATTACTCCCGTACGGAGGGGTTTTCGAAGTGTTCGATAAATCCGTGAACGCCATTATAGATGCCTTCGGCAATTTTCTTCAAGTGAGTCGTACTGCGCATCTTAAAAGCTTCCGTCCGATTTGTTACAAAACCGATTTCCACTAACACCGAGGGCATCTTTGCATCTCTGACTACAAACCAAGTTTCTTCCTTTAAACCCCGATTCACATGTGAACTGCCAACCGAATCATCCAAATTGTTCAGAATTTTTTGAGCCAGAAGGATACTTTCAACTGTGTACTCCTCTTCGAGCATGGTATTTAGAATTGGAGCCACCTCCCGGGCAGATTCATCCAAAGTAGCCGGATCAATCAGCTTCCGGCGATAATCTGTGGGCAGATACCACACCTCAAAGCCTTCTGCCTTGCTATTCAGGGAAGCGTTAGCATGAATTGATATGAAAATCATCGACTCACGTTGGTCAAGTTCAATCCCATTCGCAATCTGGGTACGTTCCTCCAGGGTCAGATACACATCATCCTCACGGGTAAGAACAATATTTTTGTCGGGGTACCGGCTGCGAAGACGATCTGAAAGCTGACGAGATACCTCCAGCACAAGATCTTTCTCCATTATCACCAGTTTCTCACCATTTTCCTCAAAGCGACCGAGTGCCCCGGAGTCCTTCCCACCATGGCCGGCATCAATAATAACAGTAGAAATGTAATGCCGATTGTCGTTTTGTGTGGGAGCCCCTAAAGTTTCAATTATATATGAGGCATCTTCTGAAGAAAACCAGATATCCCCGGATTCACCCCGCTGGGGTGGTTCTATTGATTCAAAGGAGTTGTAATTAACCAGCAGAAATGCAGAATCGAGACTATACACCAAGCTGGTCGCACCTTTTTCGATACTTCCCATCTGCCGCATCGGATCCCAGACCAACTGAGCTCCGGTTCTGCCGCGAATCTCTTTCAGTGCTACTCCAGACTCACTCCACAGAGGCAGTAAAATGCCCAGTAGGAGTCCGAGAAAAAGTATGTTTCTAGCAGAGCGTATAGAAAATATGTTAGAAAACCTCTTTAGATGCATCAATATTCGGCTCCGTAAATACAATCTCTATTGGCTGTGAGAGGAGAACCGCCTGGCGAATGCTTTCAAGCAGCCACACAGCCCCTTGGATACCCCCGCGCAGAAAAGCGATCCAGAGTATCGCTCCTACCACTATATCGGCATGTTTCTCCTGCTCCGCAAGCTCTACTCGGCTCTGCTTAAGTACTTTATGCCAGGCCTCATCGAAACTCTGGCCATGCCAGTCTTTACTGCTTTCCGCTGCAGGATTGGGAAGGGCACACAGTGCGATAGAAGGCTCCTTCGGTGAAGAGAGCTGCTCATAACTATGGCGCCGGTCAATGTAGTCCGGCATAGCTGCAAGCACCCGCTTATTTTCTCGGTTTTCAACGGTAAAAGCATCCGGAATCCAGGATTCTTTCTGCTGAAACAGGAAACGTCGGGTAACTACATGGTTAGTTTGCAGGCGGACAAATACAGTTCGGCAGGCAGCTTCAGCCGCGTCCACTGCAGAATCGCGATCAGGGGCCGCACTGATAAAATTACCGCTTTTCTCGACGTTATTAGTAGGAAAATCAACCTTGTCCCCCGGAGAAACCCGAATAAACATCTCCTCTATCCATTTGATAGAACGAGATTGCTCACTGTTCTCAATACTGTCCACTATCCCGGGTATAGATATAAAAGCACGTTCAGCGGACACCCAATCGCGGGTGGGTTCCAGAGTCTGCGGCTGAAGCCCAACCGCCAGCTGAAGTGCATTTCCGGTAAGCTCCACCCCGCTGGAATAGGGGTACGTCCAGCCGGACATATAGCCCCCGGACAAGCGAGCGGCAACCTCACCTATCACCGCCCTCCGGCCGTCCCACTTTACATCGCCCTTCGCCGCACCGTTGCGAATTCCTAATGCGTGTACAGCGTGTATAAAAACATCTTTCACGGCCGCCAGTGCATTTTCATCGCAGTTCGTCGGCATAGTATGCCCCATTTCAATAAAATAGGGAGGAAAGTAAATGTGCCTGTCTGCAATTCCGGTACACACTACTTCATCCCCCAATACCAACGCGTCTATACTAAACTCCTGCCCCTTGATGTACTCCTCTACAATGACAAGCCCTGAGCGGGAAAAGCGGCGAGCCTGGCCAACTGCATTTTGATACTCCTTGAGGCTATCCACCCGGCGGATTCCGCGGGCCCCCATATTATCAACCGGTTTCACTACAACCGGAAGTTCCAGCTTTTCCAACGCAGCATCCACTTCAGCGCCGGGGGGAAGCTTTGCAAAAAGGGGAGATGGAACTCCTTCGGCCGCAAAGACCTTCCGCATTCTATCTTTATTGCTCGCATTAAGAGCTACTTCCGGCTCTATTCCCGGCAGCTGCAAGGCCGTGGCCACCCTGGCCACAGTATAAGAAAAATCGGTTCCTGCGGTAAAAACCCCATTTAACTTTTCATCTTCATGAATTTTGCCCGCTGCCGCGACCATGCCTTCAATATCGGTCAGATCAACCGGTACAAAATGATCGGCAAGCTCGGCACCGGGGGCTGACGGATTACCATCGGCAACATAGACTTCCCATCCCTGCCGCCGTGCCCAGTGCAGGGCTGGAAGCTGCATAACTCCAGCCCCCAAGATGAGAACTCGTTTTACATCTCTAGTCTGACCGTTCATCCGATTCTCCAATGCTGTAAGAAATTTCGTTCACCTTCTCTGCATACAGCTCAAAGGTATCCCCAAGCCTCAGCCCGCGGCTCATCCATCCGAGCAGTGCAAACAGCAGTTTACGGGCTGTACTCTGGACAGTCTTCCACGCATTTTTGTGCTGAACACCGGCCGTCCCAATCAGTGGAAACCGTTCCGGATGATGACCGGTCACCCTCACCTTTCTGATTTTAAAACCAAACCGCGGTAAAACTCTATGGGCAATGGCCGGGCTCCACACCGTATGATGATCCCTGGGGCTATGCTCTAGAAAGCCCTTAAGAGAGCGTTTTCCGCTAATTCCCGAACTGTTGGGAGTAGAAAATGCTAACAATCCACCTATTTTAAGACAGCTGTTGGCTTTGCACAAGATACGGTCAACCCGGGGAAAATGTTCAAGGACAAACCACATACTTATAATATCGTATCGATTTTGACGGCCCTTCAGATCTAATTCAAATTCTTCAAACGTCCCGTTCCAGGCCGCCAGCTCTAGTTCGCTCCGTACATAGTCTACTGCTGAGCCTGCCGGATCAATCCCCTCGGGCAAATACCCTGCCTCATAGGCTGCAGATAGAAAGGGGCCGTAGGCACAGCCTACATCCAGGAGGCGGGGAGATTCATCCCCAGTGACAGCAGCCGCCCCGGCGGGTCGCTTTTGGTTAAGCCGGTGAATCACAGCCATACGCCGCTTACCCATTTCCTTGATAGCATTGAAGTCTTCTATATAACTGCGTCCGTACTGACTGCGGTACTCATCAAAAAAGTAATTTTCATTATAACGAGGCTGTTCCGGGCGCAAGAAATCAAGCTGATACAGCAAGCCGCAATGGGAACAGCGAAAAAAACTGCGGTCGGTATTGCGCAGCACCGGCTTCGCGTTCAGACGCCCACACACAGGGCAGTCACGAACTTCCGGAGGCCGCAGTTTGCCCAGGAATTTTCCGGGAGATTGTTTTGTCTGCGGTGAGGCCTTTTTGGCCGATTGCAGCACCTGCGCCGGCGAGGCCAGGAGTCGCAAAAAACGACGGGAGTGGATTCGGCCCACGCCCACTGACGGAAATCCGGCCAGACGGCTTAAACTACGGTGATATGTGCTCGGGTTGAGCAGTATCACTCCGCAGCCGGCGTAGGCGGCCTCATAGGCGGTCAGACCAAAACTTGTGCACAGCAGGTCATATTTCCACAGCTGTTCTGCAAGCTTCCCAGGAGCTTTTAGAACTTTTACCTCCGGCGGCAGGCTGCGGGGGCCGAACAGCGGACCCAAGACTACTGTAATATCAGCTGCAGCAAAACCACCCCGCTTAATAAGCCAGCGGGTACATAATTCGGTTAGATGCGCAGGGTCTTCACCACCAAAACTTACCAGCACAGTTCGAAAGTGTGTCATTGAAGCTGTGGCTGCACTTTTTTTCTTCGCGGGCAGAGAAAGAAGGCCCGGTTCTGTCAAGTTAGCCGGTCCGAACCGTGGTGGTAGTGGAAAAGTATCAAGTAAGTAGGAAAAGTACCGGCGATACTGCCCTCCTTCATCCACCCCAATCATGGGTATGCCGGTGCGACTCCACCAGCGAAACTCCGCCTTACCCGTCGCACGCCGATCTAACAGCACAAAGTCCCACTGTGAGGAGGTAATTGACTGGTCATCGTGGAGAAAACAACTTGAGTCCAATCCACTGGCATCGGCCATATCATAAAATACCTTTTGCCATTCCGAGGGTTTGATGAAAATTCCAACGGAAGAATGGGGAAAAGTATGCAGAATCTGGGCACACCACTCTAGTGTCCTGCGTAGATGACCGGTCCCATTGCCGGGAGTAACCGAGGGTGCCCACAGAAAACGGTACGAGCCCATATTCTAACCTGCAATCATATGGTGCTGGGAAATTCCCCGAATAAGCTCTTTGGTGGTGATCGGTGTACCCGAATACAGTGTATTAAAAATGGTTTGCAAACGACGGTAATCCCGGTCGGTATCCAACGTAACCCTCATCCCGGGAAAGAAGCACTCCTTCGGAGCCGGGGGCCGATAGACTCTGAATATATCAGGATGATTGTAAAGATACGGACAGACATGCTCTCGATCGTAGCAGCTTTCAGCCTCCCGGTCGGCCCTTAAAAGTGCTTCTGCGCGCACACACTCCACGCCTGTTCCAACCGGCAGTCCCTCAAATCCGCTGTAATCGACCTGTCGCTCCCATTGATGTTCATTATAGAGTTCTAGCAGCTGAGCCCCACATTCGCCACTCACTAAAGGGTTATCGCCGGTAGCTCGAATAACCGTATCAACCTGGAAATGATTGATTGCATCGGCATAACGCCGTAGAACATCTTCCTTAGGCCCGATAAATGTTTCAAATCCGGCGGCCTTTGCATGCCCGGATAATGCCTTATAGCTGTGGCGATCGGTTACCAGGGCATAGACATCCGCCGGCACTTTCTTGAGAGCCTCCATTGCCAGTTCTACAACAGGCTTTCCACTCAGAGGCAGCAGCGCCTTCTGGGGCAAACGGGTAGAATCAAGCCGAACCTGCAAGAACACAGCTACTCTACTCATGCTCAGGAACCTCCCAAAGCTCAGTCACATCCCGTGCATCCATAACAAAGCGGTACTGATTCAAAGTCACCCACTGGCGAACTTTTTTAAACTTTTTCAATGCTGAGAAGAGTGAACTTCCCGATCGAATATAAAAAGGCAGGAAGCGGCTCCACGGCAAGGTGCCCGCATCTCCACTGAAACGCACCGACAAGTTTTTCAGGAAAAAAAGTTTGTAGCCCCCATCGGGAGTAGTATCTTCAGCCGGCTCGGAGGCCAGATAACGTATGCGAAAAGCAGACTCACACTCAATGACTTCCCCCCACATATGGGCCCGAAAACCAAAGTCCATCTTCTGCCAATAGGAACTCTCAATCAGATAGTCATACCCACCGGTCAGCAAAAACTTTTCCCGCTGATAAATGCCACTGTAATCGAAGGGAAACAGTGTTTTCATATCGTTTTTCTGGGGCAGCATGGGCAATATCCGCAGATTGCGTTTGTGAAAGGCCGGTACCATGATTGACGGGACCGTCTCCAGTTTGGTGTTCTGAATAATCGGTACCGAACAGAGACGGTCGGCCTCCACAATTCGCTGCAATAGGTAAGTGTTCAGCTGTGAGCTGACTTTCATATCGCTCCACATCACAAACACAAACTCTCCAGCCGCCTCTTTCATCCCCATATTAATTTGTTCACCCCGGCTCATTTCTTCATGCGGCAGCAGGAATTTGATCCGAGGGTATTTTTGCGACAGAGAATCAATATCATAACTTGCGGAGGCACTTTCTACAGATAGAATCTCAATCTCCCCCAGCTGCTCCAGCTCCTTAAAATACTCCTGCCGGTAGGGACGACTTCCGCGGTGCAAAAGCAAAATACTGAGGGGTGGACTGACTTGCAGGGAACGGTCCTCCCTGTTTCCGCCGACTATTGTGTAGGGAACCCTTAAGGACTTAGAAGTTGTAGGTATAGTACTCATCACAACTCCTGCATAATTCGGGATAGTCCGCCTCGAGGTGCCGTCGGTAATACCCATTTCCACGAGCCCATATAGTTTCGATATCTTCTTCAAAAATATTGCCCAGGGGATGCTTATGCTGCAGATCCTCACGGCACATGGGAACACTTCCGTCAATTAGAATCGAAAGGTCCCGCTTCAAATGCCAGCATGGAAAACGCTTGATTGGCGATAGATCGGTCACCTTCCGCTCCGGAAGGGCACCGCAAAAGGAGTCATATTTTTGAACAATCGGAGTGACATGTTCTTGCTGCTTCCAGTACCGGTAGAACTGATCCAGCTGCTCTTCGTTTTCGCGCATGCGCACCGCCTGCACATATACTAAGTCGGGAAACAGCCGGCTTAGCAACTCGATAGAGGCCTGGACATCCTCCCACTGCGGTCCACGCAACTGGTTATACATTTGTCGTTCATGAGCGTCCAAAGATACAATCCAGGTAAGTCGATTTCCAACCGGTACACCTTCGACCGATGCCCCCTTTCCAAACTGACGACCAAGTTCCTGCAGAGTCGCCAGGGACCATCCGACGCCGGATGTTTCAATTACCAGCGACAAAGAGGGTCTCTCCAACACTACAGTGACAATATCAACAAAACGCGTGTGGAGTGAAGGCTCCCCCCATAATGAAACTCCGATTGTGGCATCACCGCATAGGTTTTCTACCTTGTCGACCACTTCAGTCCAGTGTTCAAGTGACATTTCCCCGCGTCTGTTCAACACGTCACCGCCCATCTGTGGAAAAGCGCAATAACTGCAAGCCTGCGGGCAGCCGTCGGTAATCTGCACATTCACATATGCCGGAAGTGTGCGCAGCAGCTCCGGTTGTTCGTCGATAACCCGCTGCACCGATTCGGCTGTGCTTCCTCCGGCGGCGATAATAGCCTTCAGCTGATAAAAATTGCGCCGTGTATCTGCGGTTAAACTTACACGTAACAACCTTTGGTCTGTCGGGGCAACTTCCGTCTCTAAATCGAAGGCATTAATATCTTTTTGGACTACCTCAAAAATGAAATCTCGGCCGGCAGGGACAGAGTGGCGTTCAGCCAGTTCGATTAGCTGGGGCAGTGCGCTTGCTTTGAGAATTTCCGGAGCCAGCCCCCGTGGATATCCATCGGCAAAGGTGTAATCGGCAAAATAGCGCCGATGATTGCTATGCATCTTTTCCAGCAGCCCCGTATCCAGCAGGGGAGCATCACCCCATACCAGAAACAAGTCGGCCGGACTGCCCACCGGACTATTATCCGGACCATCTTTCTCGACTACGGATTGCATTGTACGCAGCAGTTCAGCAGCACTCCAGCTCGATTGACTGTGAATAGAAAAAAGCTCCCGGTCCATATACGGCTCCACAAGGGGGAGCAATTCCTCCCTCGGAAGATCAGTCAGGACTACTACCTGCTCGAAACTAGTTGGAAAGGGCGGTTTCTGCAGAAGATATTGAAAAGCCGTCACCGGCTTTCCCTTACTGCCTGTTAAAGGGAGCGGTTCCTTCAAGGCGTAAGGGGTGAGTCCTAGGGCATGTATAAAAAGTACATTTCTCATATTCAGTATATCGACACGAAACGGCGCGTATTTACACTGGTTTTCACGCTTCTACCATAAAGACAATATCCTCAGGACGGGCAATTTCGTTCCGGCGACCGGTTCCGTACAATGCAGCTACTTCACGGGTGTGTTTTCCCATTAAAGTTTCGATTTCGCGGCTATTGTAGGTAGGGACAGCCTTCGCTACCTCGTTAATCTGAACTACATCTCCCTGTTGAAAGACCCCTTCCACCGATTTTATTCCTGAGGGCAACAGACTCTTATGATCCCGTAATGCACTCAGTGCTCCTTTGTCAACTGTAATTTTACCTTTCGGAACACTGTTGAGGATCCACCGGGTACGGGCAGAGAGTTTCTCCTGAGCCAGAAAAAGGGTTCCGAGATCCTCTCCTTCCAAAATCCGCTGCAGGATGCGGGGCTCTTTACCGTGAGAAAGCACCGTTCGGCAACCGGCACTGGCGGCGATGGAGGCAGCCTTCAGCTTGGTCAACATTCCTCCTGTGGAAAAGCGACTTCCAGGGGTTCCTGCATAGTCCAATATTTGTTCATCCACCTGTGCGACTACGGGTATACGCTTCACATCTTGAGTACCCTTGGGATCTCCATTATAGAGGGCATTGATATCACTAAGAATTATAAGTAAATCCGCATCGACCTTGCTGGCCACCATTGCACTAAGCCGATCATTGTCACCAAAGGCGGTACCAATTTCATCTGTAGAAATACTATCGTTTTCATTAAAAATCGGCACCACCTTTAGCCCTAGGAGCTCTTCTACGGAATTACGCAAATTAAGGTAGGACTTTCGGTTATTCAGCACTTCCCGTGTAATCAGAACCTGGGCTATACGCACATCATGGGGAACGAAAGACTCCCGGTACTGGTGCATCAATAGAGGCTGCCCTATGGCCGCACAGGCCTGCCGCATTCTAATATCGGTTACCCGGGTAGAGATTCCCAGCTCAGTGGCTCCCATGCCGATTGCACCTGAGCTTACCAGCAGTACCTGATGATCCTGTTTCACCAGCTCAGCAATTTGTCCGCTGATGGTGTCCATATAAGCGATGTCCAGTGAATTCTCGGTGGTTATGAGGTTCGTTCCGATTTTAATAACTATTCGCTTGGTGGTGCTAAAGTCCCTCACCCAGGTTCCTCCGTGTGTAGGGAGCGATGAAGGAAGGGGCGGGCGTTTGGACCACTATAATCGGCAGCTTTCTGGCCACTGCCGTACAGTCTCCATTTATAGATAACCAATCCTTCCAGTCCAACCGGTCCACGAGCGTGGATTTTGTTGGTGCTTATCCCTACTTCGGCCCCCAGGCCAAAGCGGAATCCATCTGAAAAACGGGTACTGGCGTTCCAAAACACATCCGCAGAGTCGACCCGGTTCATGAACTGCTCGGCAGCGTTTTGTTCAGCAGTTACAATCGCATCGGTATGCCCCGATCCGTAGGTATTGATGTGCTCGATAGCCGCATCCAAGCTATCAACTATCTTTACTGCCAGAATTTTATCAAGATATTCAGCTTGCCAATCCTCAGTCCGTGCAGGTTCTACCTCTATATAAGTACGGGTTCGCTCACAGCCCCGCAGCTCGGTACCCCGCGCATCCATTCGCTCCTTCAATTGGGGCAGAAAATCAGCGGCCACGGCCGCATCCACAAGAAGGGTCTCTAGGGCATTACACACTGCTACATACTGATTCTTTGAATCGTCGGCCAGCTCTACCGCCATTGGGATATCCGCCTTTGAGTGTATATACAGGTGGGTAACTCCGTCTGCGTGACCAAGCACCGGAATATTAGTGTTGTCCATTATGTACCGAACAAACTGATTCGAACCCCGGGGTATTAATAAATCTATGTGCCGGTCCAGCGCCAACAGAGATTTTACATCTTCACGGGTCTCTATCAGCTGAATCCAGCCCGCCGGTATTCCGGCAGCTTTAGTGGCCTCAGCAATAACCTCCGCCAGTACCCGATTGCTCTCTAGGGCCTCGTGCCCGCCCTTCAGCAGAACCGCATTTCCGCTTTTTAGACTGAGGGCTGCCATTTGTACAAGCGCATCGGGGCGCGACTCAAAAATCATTCCAATTACACCGATAGGACAGGTTACCTGAAAGAGACGTAAGCCCTCGTCAAGCTCACGCCCGCTCAGCACTACTCCCACAGGATCAGACTGCCCGGCTACGCCTCGTACTCCCTGACAGGCTTGGTCGATTTTATCACCCTGGAATTTGAGCCGTTTTAAGAGCGGTGCCTCAAGTTGCTGCTGTTCAGCACGTTTTATATCGGCCTGATTAGCAGTCTCTATTTTATGACGATGCTCCAGCAAAGCCGCCGCAATAGCCTCGAGGGCGGAATTCTTTGCCGCCGTAGAGAGGCTTGCACAGCGTATCTGTGCCTGTTTGGCCTGGGTGGCCCTCTCTTGAATACTCACGAAATGCGCCTCCTTGTGCCCTTTCATTGTATCCACTACCCCGCGCACATGTCCAGCCGTCTGTCACGTTTCGTTCGGCATCGCCAGGTGGGGCCGGCGCTTGCTCGCTGCGGTTGACACTCCATTGTTCATTGGTGTATATAATGAGATATATGGAACATCAATTTTTCTCCAAGGGAGCTATTATGAGCCGAGAATCGAGCAAATATATTTCTTTAAGGACCCTGCGTAGAGGCCTGTGCACGGGTCTGCTGATAAGTATTGGCCTGCTAATCCCGCTGAATGCCACAGCTGAACCGGCCGGCCACTACCCCATCACCATCGAAGATTCTCTAGGTAATGAAATTACCATGGAGAAGGCGCCCCAGCGGGTTGTACTGGCCGGAAAAGCGACTCTGATCACCGCCAATGCATACTACCTGTTTGAAGAGACCCGCGATAAGGTTGTTGCCATTGGAAAAACTAATCAGGGATTGGGAAATTTTCTCCCCCACCTGGATGGGGATTTTGAAGAGGTAACAAAACTTTCACATCAGGTAGGCCCCGAACAGGTTATCGCTCAAAGACCGGACCTGGTAATTGTGAAAGACTTTATGTACAAGCGCCTGGGAGCACCGCTGGCAAAACTTGGAATTCCCGTGTTGGCCCTAAATCTAGAGAGTGCTTCAAACTACGAACAAGATATCCGCATACTTGGAAAAGTACTTAACCAAATAGGCCGTGCAGAGGAGATTTTAAATATTTATGACGAGCGACTCTCCGAACTTGAACAGATAACCGATTCGATTCCTGCAGCTGAAAAACCGCGTGTTTTGATGCTGTATTACAGTGTTCGCGGCGGTGATACGGCTTTTAATATACCCCCTAAAAACTGGATGCAGACCTTTCAGGTGGAGGTCGCCGGGGGAACCCCCGTGTGGACTGATTCAAACCTTGGAAGCGGCTGGAAAACGGTTAACTTTGAGCAGATCGCCGCCTGGGACCCGGATACTATCGTGATAACCAGCTACCACAGTGCTCCGGACAACTTTTTTGAAGAAATTATCGACAGCCCTAGGTGGCAGCAGCTGCGAGCGGGAAAAGAGGGACGCGTATACGCCTTCCCCGCCGATTTTTACAGCTGGGCACAACCTGATGTACGCTGGATTTTGGGCGCTCAATGGCTGGCCCGTAGCCTGCATCCGGATCACTTTTCACATATGAACATCAAGTCCGAGGTACGCAGTTTCTACCGGGATATGTACACCATATCCGATAACGCCATTGACTCGCTGGTTCTGCCACGACTCGAAACTGTCCTTGACCACAACGCACCCAAATAGTTGTAGAAAAAATGGTCTCTACCCTTCGTCGCCAGCGCAGAGGGCTGGTAATTTTATTGCTACTGTTAGCGGTCACTGTGCTTCTTGCTGTCTTGACGGGGCGCTATCCCAGTCCCGGGCTTATTTCTCCAGCCCAGTTACTTGAGGACCCTCTGGCCCAAAGCCTGGTGCTCAACCTGCGGCTGCCGCGAATAATCGCTGCACTTCTGTTGGGCTCGGGCCTGGCTGCGGCGGGCTTAGTCTTCCAGATGATCTTTGCCAATCCACTGGTAGAGCCGGGCTTTCTGGGAGTTAGCCAGGGAGCGGCCTTCGGTGCATCAGTCAGTATAGTCGCCTTTGCCCCGGCCCTTTGGATTATTCAGCTCTCTTCAGCCCTGTGTGCACTAATCGGCTTAGCAGTCTCCTACATTATGGCCCGTCACTTCCACTTTGGTGGATGGGTGCTGCGCCTCATTCTGGCCGGCATTGCCGTCAGTGCCCTGTTTTCCTCGGGAATAGGAATTGTAAAGTTTGTGGCCGACCCAATGAGCCAACTACCGGAAATTACCTTTTGGATGCTCGGCGGTCTGTGGAGCGTCGATTGGCAGCAGGCCCGCTCCATTCTGCCGGTGTGTATCATTGGAATCACTCTTTTATTGGGGTACCGCTGGCGGCTGAACTTGCTGTCGATGGACGACCGGACCGCCTTTTCACTCGGCCTGGCGCCCTTCCGAGAACGGCTGCTGCTGCTGGTTACCGCTACGGCGGTAACCGCCGCAACTATCTCCATCAGCGGCATCGTCAGCTGGGTCGGCCTGATAGTACCGCACATCGCCCGCCGGCTGTTCAGTTCCGACGGCCGATTCGCCTTGCCCGCCTCTATGATCATTGGTGCTATTTACGTAGTGATCTGTGATACCCTGGCCAGAACGGTGCTGGACGGAGAGATTCCGCTGGGGGTTTTAACCAGCTTTATCGGAGCGGGACTGTTTTTAGTACTGCTTAGCAAGAAAAGAATTAAAAAAGGAAAGTACCGTGGCGAATCCACTCCTTGAAATACAAGATATTAGTTACCGCTATCGAATGAACACAACCCCGGTGCTGCAGAATCTTTCAATGAGTATCGAAAAGGGCACGGTCAACACAATTCTCGGCCCCAACGGAGCCGGAAAATCTACACTGCTGGACATCTGTTTAGGCTGGAAAGAACCGGAAACCGGACGAATTCTACTGAACCAACACGATATTACCAGCTTTAGTCGCCGCCAGATGGGGCGCTGGATGAGCCTGGTCCCGCAGGATGAACAGGTGCGCTTTGAATACACTGTGTTAGAGTATCTCCTGCTCGGGCGGGCTCCTTACCTTTCGCAGCTCGAAATGCCCGGCCCCGAGGATGTGGATATCGCCCGACGGGCTCTGGAAAAGGTGGGTTTACAGCATCTGCAGGAACGCCCCGCCTCTAAGCTTTCCGGGGGAGAACACCAGCTACTTATGATAGCCCGGGCTCTGGTTCAGGAACCCCACATTCTGGTACTGGATGAGCCAACCAGCCGACTTGACCCGGGAAACCGTCAACGGGTGGTCAATCTGCTCAAGACCTTGCTCAGCCACGGAGTCACTATCTTGTTCACAACTCACGACCCGACTCTGGCTGCGGACATATCCACCCATGCGCTCCTGCTGAAACAGGGTAAGGTACTCCATTCCGGACCGGAGGAGAAAGTACTAACCAGCAGCAACCTTTCGCAACTGTATGGAATCAACATGGAAGTCCTACGCCGTGAAGACAAAACAATTGTTTTTTCCACCCACTAACACCAAATATTGAAGCTATTCTTTTACAGACACCTCGGTAAAGGAAAAACTACGTGTATCGAACAGCCCCATATCGGTCAGCTTTAGCTCCGGTATTACCGGCAAGGCCAGAAAACTTAAAGTCATAAAGGGATCGAGTTCTTTGTTTACACCCAGTTTTTCAATTGCTATCGGGTACATTTCGCTCAGTTTTCGGCTGACATATTCCGGTGATTCATCGGACATCAGACCGGCGATCGGAAGCTCCAGGGTAGCCAGGACCTCACCGTCCAAGGCCATAGTAATTCCCCCGCCAACTCTTATGAGCTCTTGCACCGCAGCGTACATATCCCTGTCGTTTTCCCCAATGACAATGATATTATGTGAATCATGGGCGATGGTGGAGGCAACCGCCCCCCGGTTAAGCTTGTAGTTTTCAACCAGGGCAATCCCTATGTGTCCGGTAGCCTTATGCCGCTCAATAACGGCCATCTTCAGCACATCCAACTTATCATGGTATTCAAAACAGCCCTCCGCATCCCGCTGAATTTTACGGGTTGCCTCTTCAGTAATTAAACTGTGAGACTGCAGCCGGATAACTCTGGCAATATCTGTTTCCAGCTTCAATTTGAATTGTTCAACAGGAAAATCCTTTACATTGACGGTTTCACTTACCTTGGAGATATCGGCATGGGGAACTTCAAATTCAGCTTTAGATGAAGCGGCAACCCTTTTCCCGCCTACATACACCTGCTGAACGTTAAACCGGGACAAATCATCCACCATTACAATATCCGCCCGATACCCAGGCGCCAGAGCTCCCCGCCCTTCCAGACGGTAGGCTTCAGCCGAATTGATGCTAGCCATTTGAACCGCAGTAATCGGATCTATCCCACGCTCAACAGCTAAGCGCAGGTGATTGTCAATGTGCCCCTCTGCTAAAATATCCTCCGGCTGACGGTCATCGGTACAGAACATGCAACGTCTGGAATTATGTGCATTCACCCCGGTAATCAAATCCGGCAGATTCTGCGCCGCGGAACCCTGACGAATAAGGCAGTACATACCGACCCTAAGACGTTCGCGCATTTCATCCAAAGTGGAGCTCTCATGATCGCTGCCAACACCGGCCGCCGCATAGGCATTTAGCTCCTTACCCAGCAACATAGGACTATGACCGTCGATCATCTTGCCCTGCGAAAACGCCAGCATAATTTTATCCAGGATCCCGTCACTGCCGGATAAAAGAGCCGGATAATCCATCACCTCTCCCAGACCGAGCACCCGATCTCTTTCAAACAAACCGGCCAATTTGTCAGCATTCAGCACTGCCCCCGCATGCTCAAATTCCGTAGCGGGCACACAACTCGGCAGCATAAAGTAAACCTCCAGCGGCAGCTCCCGACTAGCCTCGAGCATATAGTCGATCCCCTCAATACCACACACATTTGCAATTTCGTGGGGGTCGGCAACAATGGCGGTAGTACCGTGGGGTACAATCGCTTTCGCAAATTGTCCCGGAGAAGTAAGAGAGGACTCAATATGCACGTGAGCATCAATCAGCCCGGGTATCAGATAGCGTCCGTGAGCGTCGACCTCTTCCACCCCTTCATATGCGCCAACTCCGATTATCACTCCATTGTCTACGGCCAAATTTCCCTCGATCACTTCATGGGAAAAGACGTTCACCACCCGGGCCCCTTTAAAAACCAGCTCCGCCCGTTTCCGGCCGGTGGAAACATCTATTCTTCGCTTCACATCTGCTTTGCTTATGTTGTTTTTAGCTTCTGCCTGCATATACTCTCCAGTCCTATTCAAATTAATTGTGGGTCTAGTATAATCTATCTTATAGGATATTTCTACAACAAACCGCAACAGAAGGCAGACAAGATTTTAAAGGACGGGTAATTCAATGGATTACAGCATCGAAAACGGGACAATAATCGACGGCTTGGGAAAGACCCCTTTTCGGGGGAATCTATTGATCCGCAAGGGGCGACTTACAACGATCAACACTTCCCCCATATCAGCCCATAGGTTAGAAGCGGCAAATCCCGGAGTCCAGCGAATCGATGCCACCGGCTGTTATGTAAGCCCCGGTTTTATTGACGCCCACAGCCACGCCGACTTAGCACCCTTTACCCCGGAGAAGTTAGAGCTAAAGCTGCACCAGGGGGTAAGTACCGAGGTGGTTGGACAATGCGGTTTTTCACCGGCACCGATGCCTACTGAACGGCAGGGGGGCTGGCTACAGTACTACGTACCCGGCTCTCCTCTTACGACCTGGCATTGGGAAACCAGCAAAGAGTTTTACTCAGCCCTCCGACAGCAGGGGCTACCACTCAACTTCATGCCCTTTGTCGGTCATGGAACCTTACGCTATGCGGTGAAGGGTGAGAGCTCAGCCCCGATGAGCTCCGATGAATTAGACAGGATGGATTCACTGCTTGCTGAGGCCTTTGCAGAAGGTGCGGCGGGTCTTTCCTTCGGACTGATTTATGTGCCGGCGCTCTTTGCACAGCCAGATGAACTCCTGAGAGCCGCCCGCTGTGCAGCCCGGCACCAACGCATACTGAGCGTGCATATGCGCAGTGAGAGCGATGAGCTGATAAAGGCATTAAATGAGATGATTACCCTCAAACAAAAAACCGGCGTCCGTATGCACATTAGCCATCTTAAAGCAATCGGACCCCAGAATCAGGAAAAAATCGACAAGGCCCTGGAGGTAATAGAAGCACATCAGCTGAGTTTTGACAGCTACCCTTATACCTACGGAAGTACCTCACTGCTTTCCATGCTTCCCCCACAGTTGTTTCAAGGTCAATCGATTCACGCAGGACTCTTGCAGCTCACTGACCCCAAAGTACGTAAAGAGGTAGAATCGCTCCTGCAGGGAGAAATTCAAGCACCAACAGGACTTCCTTGGGATAATTTAGCCCAGCTGCTGGGATGGGAAAGGATTGAGCTAAGCTGGATTCCCAATGGCCCATACAATGATTTGCAGGGCCGTACCCTGGCAAATGCCGCTGAACTGAGAGGTATCTCACCGGTCGAATTAACACTGCAGTTAAGCGAGAAATACGGAGGACAGGTTCGTATAATCGACGAGTATTCCTATGAAGAAACACTCCAAAAAATAATAAAACATCCGGTAGGTATTACCTCGTCGGATACTTTGTTGGGCGGCCGGCAGCATCCCCGGACAGCCGGAAGTTTTGCCCGCATGATTGCCCATTACAGCCGGCCCCGTGGCCCCTTGAACCTGGAAACAGCAGTGCATCGTATGACCGGCAGAAGTTCCGCCCTGCTGGGGCTGAAAAACAGGGGTTTCCTTCGCCCAGGAGCGGTTGCGGATATCGCGGTGTGGAAACCCGATTTCATGGATACCGCCACACGTATGGAACCGGAAAAACCTGCGGAGGGTCTTAAATGGCTTCTGATAAATGGACATGCCGTGATTGCCCAGCTGAATCTCAAATCAAGAGCCGCATCACCACAAGCCGGTAAGCTTCTCCTGGCACCGGAGGAAGTGCTGCCACAATAGATGCGACGCTCTACAAATAAACCCCTGTAAAAGACCATCCTTAGAATAATCGATAAATTTTTACATATTATACGCAACATTTTGCAACATCATACTTGTAAGAATTGGAATTCAGGGTTACAATCGATTGAACAAAAAACTCAATTGATAGGAGTTCGTGTGATGGAAAAATTTTTTAAACTGAAGGAGCATAATACTTCAGTCAAAACAGAAGTGGTAGCTGGAATTACCACATTTCTTACCATGGCCTACATCCTGATAGTGAATCCGCAGATTCTTTCAAACACAGGAATGGACATGGGCGGTGTGTTTACTGCAACTGCACTCTCAGCAGCAATTGCGACTCTCGTGATGGCTTTTGCAGCAAACCTTCCGTTTGCCTTGGCACCGGGTATGGGCCTGAATGCCTTCTTCGCTTTTACAGTTGTACTGACCATGGGATACTCATGGCAGTTTGCACTGACCGCAGTCTTTCTTGAAGGTATCATTTTTATCGTTCTTACCCTTCTTAATGTACGCGAGGCGATCATCAACAGCATTCCAAAGAATGTGAAGAGGGCTATCTCCGTCGGT
>Ga0102934_1001174_pt1 | contig 18141 bp, 16 predicted proteins | sample SalPonR2_A_D1_MG_FD_78175 | JGI IMG/M metagenome (GOLD analysis project Ga0102934, IMG submission 78175) | Salt pond soil microbial communities from South San Francisco under conditions of wetland restoration - Salt Pond MetaG R2_A_D1_MG | ecosystem: Environmental > Aquatic > Marine > Intertidal... | reverse complement strand
GCGGCCGGAACCAGCGGCGCCACCTCGGTTTCGAGACCCGCGCGCGACAGTGCGTGTTCGAGCAGCCCGCGTTTCCACCTGGCATAAAGATCCGGTGCCATATGTTGCGCGACACATCCCCCGCAGCGCCCGTGAACCGGGCAGAACGGCGCTATGCGCTCCGGCGAGGCCACGCGAATCGCGTCGTCACCGTCGCACAGGGCGCGGCTGCCTTCATCGCGAAACACCCGCACCGTCTCGCCGGGCAGCGCGCCAGGCACGTGCAGAATGGCATCGCCATGCCGGGCAATACCGTCGCCACGGGCACCCAAGCGCTCGATCATGACCTCGAAAGGCGCGAATGCGGGAACAGCTTCAGCCAAGACGGGCTCCGATCAGGAATTCACGATTACCGTCACCGCCGCGAATCGGCGATTCGATCAACCCGAGCATATGCCCGCCTGCATCATCGAGCAGCCGCGCAATGGCGTCGCAGACATCGCGCTGCACGGCTTCATCGCGCAGGATTCCGCCCTTGCCGAGCGCCGCGCGCCCGGCCTCGAATTGCGGTTTGATCAGGAGGATGATTTCCGCCCGTGGCGCCAGAAGCGGCAGGACCGGCGGGATGACGAGCTTCAGGGATATGAAGCTGACATCGGCCACGAGCAGGTCCGGCACTTCCGGAAAGGCTTGCGCGTCGAGGCTGCGGGCATCGCAGCCCTCCATCGCCACGACGCGCGCATCGCCGGCGATGCGCGGATGCAGCTGGTCTCGCCCGACATCGACCGCATGCACCCGCCGCGCACCCCGCTGCAGCAGCACATCGGTAAAGCCGCCGGTCGAGGCGCCGAGATCACAGGCGACTCGTCCATGCGGATCGATGGCGAAGGCATCGAGCGCAGCGGCGAGTTTGAGCCCGCCACGCGAGACATAAGGATGCGGCTGCCGCGCCTCGATCTCGGCATTCTCGGCGATGCTTTCGGAGGCCTTGCGCACGCGGGTGCCATCGGCACTGACAAGACCGGCCCGAATTGCCTCCTGGGCGCGGGCGCGGCTTTCGAAGATACCCCTCGCCACGAGCACGGTATCGGCGCGGCTGCGTGCCATGGCGCTGGCCTTTCCGCCTTCGAATCAGCTGAACTGGGCACGAATCGTGCGCAGCGCGTCCATCAGGTCTTCGAGGGTCAGACCGAACAGGGCGAGCCCGCCGATCAGGGCGAAATACAGCGCGATCAGTATGATCGGCACCAGAATCCAGCCGGCAATCTCCTCGGCCACGTGCCGACGGCGCCGTCGCTGCCAGCGCCGCTCCTTCGCGGTGAGCTTCTGGCCCGGCTGACGCGTCGGGCGCATTCCAGAATTTGCGGGACTTCCCGGGCCCTGGGCATCGATACCGGAATCGACGGCATCAGCGGCTCGGGCGGCTTCCAACCGCGCGCGTTCGCGTGCCTTTTCCGACCGACGCGCGCGCAATCCGGTGATTCCCGCACGCCCGGTCGCGGCGGCGGATGCTGCGCCCGCACTGACCAGCGCAGCCGTCCGGCGCAGCCAGGGGGGCAGCCGGGAAACGTCGTCGTGCTCGGCCTGCGGATGCACGTTGCGGGGCATGCGCGGTGGCGCCTGCGGCATCGGGGTGGCGGGTGGAGCGCCGGGCGGCGCCCAGCCATGGGCCGGCTGCGGGCCATGCGGATCCTGATAGCCCCGACTGACCGGATCCACAGGCAGATACCCGGGCCCGGGGCTCGGGCGATGCGGCACATCGACCGCCTGATCGAGCGCGGAATAGCCAGGATCATAGGCAGGATGGTAGGTCCCGCCATGCGGATCATGCCAGCGCGCCTGCGGATCGGGCGCGGCCTGCGGTGCCGATTGCGGAGCAGCCTGCTGCGCATGCCTGCCCGGATCAGGCTGGTCATGCTGCGGTGGCGCCCCCGCCGGCGGCGGATCAGGCCGGAACGGATCCTGATACTGCAAGCCTTGCCGGAGGCGTGCCTGATAGCGCGGATCCCGCAGACGCGGATCTTCCATCGGAAGGTCCTCGGGCCGGGGCTCATCCATCCGCGGTTCCCGCCGCTGCTGATCGACGGGCGGCGTTGCGGGATGCGGCGGCCTTTGGGGCGCGCCACTCATGCGCGCACCAAAGGCACCTTGGGAACGGTGCGCACCCCGCCGGGGCCATCACCGCCCTTGTTGCCGCCATCGGGCCCTGGCTTGCCGCCGGAACCACCGGATTTCGACCTGGATGATTTCGCCGGGGAGGCCCGCTTGCGGCGCGGCTTCTTCGGCTTGGGCTCGATTTCCTTGCGCGGCTTGACCGGACCTTCGGGGAATTCGAAATCCAGCTTCGATTCGCCGTTTTCGTCCTCGGCGACGACGACGCGCACGGCCCCGCCGCCCTTGAGCTTGCCAAACAACAGGATATCCGCCAGCGGCGTCTTGATCGATTGCTGGATGACGCGCCCCATCGGGCGTGCACCCATTGTCGGATCGTAGCCGCGCTCCACAAGCCAGTCGCGCGCCGGGTCTGAAAGCTCGATCGTGACATTGCGATCGGCGAGCTGCGCCTCGAGCTGCATCACGAACTTGTCGACCACACGATAGATCGTCTCGCGGGGCAGCGCGCCGAAGGAGATCACCGCATCCAGACGATTGCGGAATTCCGGCGTGAACAGCTTGTTGATCGCTTCCGTATCATCGCCCTCCCGCCGGGTCCGGGTGAAACCGTAGGCCTGCTTGGCCAGATCGGCGGCGCCCGCATTAGAGGTCATGATCAGAATGACGTTACGGAAGTCGATCTGCTTGCCGTTATGGTCCGTGAGCTTGCCGTGATCCATCACCTGCAGAAGGATGTTGAACAGATCCGGATGCGCCTTCTCGATCTCGTCGAGCAGCAGCACGCAATGGGGATGCTGGTCGACGCCGTCCGTCAGAAGCCCGCCCTGGTCAAAACCGACATAGCCGGGCGGTGCGCCGATCAGGCGGCTCACCGTGTGGCGCTCCATGTATTCCGACATGTCGAAGCGCAGGAGCTCGACGCCGAGCGAGGAAGCCAGCTGGCGCGCCACCTCGGTCTTGCCGACCCCGGTGGGTCCTGCGAACAGGTATGAGCCGATCGGCTTGTCCGGTTCACGCAGCCCCGCGCGCGCCAGCTTGATCGCCGAGGAGAGTGCCCCGATCGCTGCCTCCTGGCCGTACACGACCGTCTTGAGCTCGGTTTCGAGATTCTCGAGCACCGTGGCATCGTCCTTGGAAACGGATTTGGGCGGGATCCGGGCCATCGATGCGATGGTCGTCTCGATCTCCTTGACGCTGATCGTCTTGCGCCGCTTGTTCTCCGGGAGCAGCATCTGCGAGGCGCCGGTCTCGTCCAGCACGTCAATGGCCTTGTCCGGCAGCTTGCGGTCATTGATATAGCGCGCCGAGAGCTCGACGGCCGCCTTGACTGCATCGTTGGAGAAGCGCAGGCCGTGGAATTCCTCGTAATAGGGCTTGAGGCCCTTCATGATGGCGATGGAATCCTCGATCGAGGGCTCGTTCACGTCGATCTTCTGGAAGCGCCGAACGAGAGCGCGGTCCTTCTCGAAATGCTGGCGATACTCCTTGTAGGTGGTCGAGCCGATGCAGCGCAGGGTTCCCTGCGCCAGAGCCGGCTTGAGCAAATTCGAGGCATCCATTGCCCCGCCTGACGTGGCACCCGCACCAATCACGGTGTGGATCTCATCGATGAACATGACCGCGTTGGGATGCGCCTCGATCTCCTTGACCACCTGCTTCAGGCGCTCTTCGAAATCGCCGCGATAACGCGTTCCTGCGAGCAGGGCGCCCATGTCGAGAGAATACACCGTCGTCCCGGCGAGCACCTCGGGAACCTCACCCTCGTTGATCTTGCGCGCCAGACCTTCGGCGATGGCGGTCTTGCCGACGCCCGGATCGCCGACGAGGAGCGGGTTGTTCTTCTGGCGCCGGCAGAGCACCTGAATGGTGCGGCGCACTTCGTTCTCGCGCCCGATCAGGGGGTCGATGCGGCCCTGGCGCGCCTTGGCATTGAGATCGATGCAATAGGCGTCGAGCGCATCCGCCTTCTTCTTCTGGCGTTCACCCTCCTCACCCGAGCGACGCTCGGGCGCCTCTTCCTCGCTGGCACCGCGCGGCGTGCGCGGCTCCGAGCCGCCGGGACGTTTGGCGATCCCGTGGGAGATGTAATTGACCGCGTCATAGCGCGTCATGTCCTGCTCCTGCAGGAAATACGCGGCATGGCTCTCACGCTCGGCGAAGAGCGAAACCAGCACATTCGCGCCCGTCACCTCCTCGCGGCCCGAGGATTGCACATGAATCACGGCGCGCTGGATCACGCGCTGGAATCCGGCGGTCGGCTTGGCATCCTGGCCGGCACCGGTGGCGAGATTGGCCAGCTCGTTGTCGACATATTCGACGAGATTGGTCTTCAGTGTCGTCATGTCGACATTGCAGGCGCGCATCACTGCCGCCGCATCCTGATCGTCGATCAGTGCGAGAAGGAGATGCTCCAGCGTGGCATACTCGTGCCGCCGTTCGCCGGCGAGGGCGAGGGCCCGGTGGAGCGCTTGTTCTAGGGAGCGGGAAAAGCTCGGCAAGGCTGGCCTCTGATCGGTTTGCGTGACTTACGGTCGGACGCGGTTGAGATGTGAAGGACGGCACTGGCAGTTCAGGGTTCTCATGGCATTGCCGATCCTTCCATCACGGGCACATCATCAGGTCTTTTCCATGACGCATTGCAGCGGGTGCTGATGCTTGCGGGCATAATCCATCACCTGCGTCACCTTTGTTTCCGCCACTTCGAAGGTGAAGATACCGCACTCTCCCACCCCGTTATGGTGCACATGCAACATGATCCGCGTGGCGTCCTCGCGCGATTTGTGAAAAAATCGCTCGAGAACCGCGATGACGAACTCCATCGGTGTGTAATCGTCATTGAGCAACAAAACCCGATACAGGCTCGGACGCTTCGTCCGGGGCTGCGTCTTGGTAATGATTCCGGTCGCATCGCGCCCGTCGTCGCCGTCATCCGGCGCACGCGGGTCGCTGGCATGCACTTCCACTATGCCGGATACGACCCGGTTGAACACAAACGACCCCATCATTGTCGACGGCTTGAACTCCGTTGTGGAATGATCACGAACCCCGATGATGAAACGATCGGGCCGCAGGATCAATCCCGTTGATACGCTAATGTAGAGAGGCGGACCCCGCTTCGCCAGCCCCGTCCCGACAGACAGGGCATGCGGCGAAGCGTCATCTGCGCCGCAAACCATTCACCGCCAAGGCAATCGCCCCCCCGGAGCCTGCCACGGAATCGTGCAGGATGCGGTGATGTCACCGGACGCGAACGGCATCGAGCGAAACAATGATATCGACTCCGAAGCCGACAGCGCTCTCATCCGTATGCGATTCTCCGATCCCGAAATCCCGGCGATCGACCCGCACCGCCCCCTCGGCCGAGGCACGGTCACCGTCTTGCCGGAGCCTGAAGGGCAGACTGACCGGCACCTGCGCACCGGCGAGAGACAGCATGCCGTCTGCCACATGGCCGTCATCGGTTTCACGAATCGTCGCCTCGAAACGCGAGCGGGGGTGATTCTCAACGTCGAGGAAATCGGCACCCTTGGCCTGGCTGGTCACCGAGCCAAGACTCAGACTGTCGATGGCGATCGTCACCGCGACGCTGCCGCGCCGCTCGGCGGGGGCTTGCGGATCATAGATGATCTCGGCACTCCAATCGGCGAAGCTGCCGGAAACGGTACTGCCCATCTGGGTCACGTCGAAACCGAGCCGCCCCTCCTCGACACGCCATGACGGCCCCTCCGTCACGGACTGCCCGGAGACGGATGCGTCATCTGCCGCCAGCGCGGCTTGTACCGGCGCATCGCGCGTCAGCAGGGCCGGCGCGAGAGCGATGGCGAGGAAGGCGATGACGAAAGCGGCGAGCGCCCCGGCATGCGCAAAACCGGCACGCCCGGTCCCGACGCCCGGCAGTGCGGGACCGGATACCGAAACCCGGCTGCCGGGCAGCATCCGCCGCAGGGTGTCATCACGGTCGAGGAGATGGTGCTTGAGTGCACCACCGACATGCAGAAGCACGCTCGCGGCAAGAATCTTGGTAAAAAGCCAGTGCACGGCGCCGGCCGCCTCGGCGAAAGCCGGCGTTTGCGGCACGAGCGGCAGGCCCTGCCCGAGCGGCCACAGGATCGGTGCGAAGCCCGTTGTCGCCGCGTGATGCATCCAGCCGCTCAGCGGCACGATCACCATGGCGAGATAGAGCGACCAATGCACCGTCTCCGCCATGAACCGTTCGGCCTTGCGTTCGGGACGCAGCGGTCCGGGACGCTGCTGCGTCAATGCCCAGAGAATGCGGGCAACGGCAGTGAAGAAGGCCGCGATGCCCAGCGTCTTGTGAACCGAGAACAGATTGGCCTTCAGGGCGAATTGCGCCGTGGTCTCGTAAGGCCAGGCATTGGCGATCAGCCCGAGCGGGAAAGCGATCAGGATGAGCAGCGCCGTCAGCCAGTGCAGGGCCATGGCCACACGCCCGTAACGCGCAGCACTGTTTCGCCAGATTGCCGACTTCGATGCCTGCGCTGCCGCATTCGCATCAGTTCTGTCCGGGCTTGCCTGATCGGATGATCGAGCCATGACGGCGCCTCTTTCACGATTGATTGCGTGCCGGCGAACGGCACGCAGGGGGGAGGCCTCACTCGGCCTGCATGGCTTCGATCGAGATCACGACGTCGACTTCGTCGCTGACGAAGGGGGCGAACATGCCGAGTTCGAAATCGCTGCGCATGAGCGTTGTGGTGGCATTGAACCCGGCCCATTCGCGCTCTTCCATCGGATGCATGCCCGCAGCGTTCAGCCGGGCATCGAGCACCACCTCGCGGGTAATCTCGTTCAGGGTGAGATCGCCGGTGATGAGGGCCGTATCTTCGCCGGTGACTTGGATACCGGTCGAGACAAAGCTGACCATCTCGTCATCGGCAGCGTCTAAGAAATCCTCCGACATGAAATGCGAAAACCGGGCTTCCCAGCCGGTCAGCATCGAACGCACGGGAAAACTCACCGTGACCGAAGAGGCGGCGGGGTCGTCCTGATCGAAGACGATCTCGCCGTCGAAGCCGGAGAACAGGCCGTAGGTGGTGGAATAACCCAGGTGATCGTAACTGAAGAGGATCTGGCTGTGGCTGGCATCGAGAACGTAACGCTCGGCCGCTGCGGCGCCGGAAGCGAAAGGCGCGACGAGCAGCGGGGCGATGGCGAGCATCAGGGGAAGGGTAGTACGGCGGAATGTGGACTGCATGGAGTATCTCCGGAATCAAGGGGTCGCAGCACGCAGATCTTGCGCTGGTGCACACGATAAACGGATCAGCAGCCAGTTCTACCAGTGCAACGCCGATGATAATTTGCGTATTTGCAAGAAACTGACACTTGTCGCGGGCCAAAGGCGGTGCGGATAGCTTCGTTAACCATTCTCGCTTACCATCCGTTACCGATATGCCATATGCGCGGGATTCTGCCGGATCGATATGCGCCGACGGATGAAACGATGTGGCAAGACAATCACCGGGAACGCCCGACAGATCTGCGTGTCGGACGCTCCGGACATGTCGGGGCGAGGGGGACAAGTGATGCGAATGACAGCGGGGTATGGACGCCGGGGCCTGATCATGGCTGGCCTGACGGCGCTGATCATGGCGCTTGGCGCTTGTACACAGCATGCTGCGGATGAACATGTGCGTGGTGGCGTTCAGGCCAGCGTGCATGACCTCGACCGGCATATCACGAGCTATGTCTCGGCTCCGAAACCGCGTCGCGTTGTGGATTTCGAGACGCGGGAGCCGCCCGGCTCGATCGTCGTCAGCAATTCCGAGCGCGCGCTCTATCTCGTTCTCGAAGACGGCAAGGCCTATCGCTACGGCGTTGGTGTCGGGCGGGACGGTTTCTCCTGGACCGGGCGCAACCGCGTCAGCATGAAGCGGGAATGGCCCGACTGGCGCCCGCCGGCCGCCATGCGCCGCCGCCAGCCCGATCTGCCGGTGCATATGCCGGGCGGACCGGCCAATCCGCTGGGCGCGCGCGCCCTTTATATCGGCAGCACGCTGTACCGGATCCACGGCTCAAACGAGCCGCACACGATCGGCCAGGCGGTGTCTTCCGGCTGCATCCGCATGACCAATGCCGATGTCAGGCATCTGTATGACCGGGTGCGCGTCGGGGCGCGGGTGGTAGTGCGCAATTAGCGCGCGTTCCGGCCCGACGGAGTCAGGCCGGGCGCTCTGAATTGTCGTCCGTGCATTACATGCCGTGACTGCGGTCGTAGCCGTTCAAAGGCGGAGACTTCCAGCCAGCGGGAGACGTTTGCGGCTCCAGTATCGTGACTTCGAGCGGATAACAGCGCGCCGCATCGCTGGAATGCGTGCTGGAGCAATCGCCACCGGGACAGGCCGAGAGCACGCCCAGAATCTCGATCTCGGCGAAGAATTCCAGGAAATCCCCCGGGCGCACCGGGCTCGCCTTCATGAAATACTGGCCCGTATCGCGGGTGAAGCCGGTGCACATGAACACGTTGAGGACATCGTGGATCTCGGCCTCGACATCGGCAACCGGTTGCCCAGTATGGCGCACGAGGGCACGGGTGAGATTCGAGTGGCAGCAATGATGGTAACTGTCGCCGCCGCTCAGGAGGTGATGTGTATACGGATCGCAGCGCGTACCGATGACGTCGTGCACGGCGCCGCCATCGGCATCGATGCCGTACCAGCCCAGCGTATCATGCGTGATCGTCGCCATCGGGCGCAGATGCGGAAAGCCCGACCACAACCGGTCGCCTGTGCCGATATGCGTGCCGTGGAGCGCACGGGTCTTGCCGGAATAAAAACGCTCTGAGCGGTCGCGCGCATTGAACAGGTTGAGATCGCCGACCTGCGGCCCTTCGATCGACCGGATGCGAAAGAACCATCCGGGAGGCACCTCGAAACAGCCGGCCTCACGGGGCGGCACGACGATCGTTTCCCGCGCGGTGAGCGTTTCACGCACCGCACAATACGCGGCCATGTCAGGTGTCGGCAAGGTGTGCGTGGGATAGCAGATCACGGCGGGTGCCGCACGGCGCACGGCAGCGTCGGCGGGGAGCGTCGAAGTGCCCATGAAAGCAAAAGGATCGCGGATCATCGGGGTTGACCTGTGATTTGTGATAGGCGCAGGGTCGGGAACCGTTCAGCCGGCAATCGCGTCAATCTCCTCATCGCTCAGCCCGCCGGGAACGATGACCACGGGAACCGGATAGGTCGATGCCGCCTTGCCGGCGAGGCTCGTGACCAGCGGGCCGGGACCTTCGGAGGCGGTGCCGGCGGCCAGCACGAGGAAGGAGATGTCTTCATCCTCCTCGATCAGCTTGAGGATTTCATCGGTCTTGGCGCCCATGCGGATGGCGTGTTCCGATTGAACGCCCGCCGCCTCACGCGCGATTTCGGCGGCCTGTTCGAGCCGCTCCTGCGCCTCTTCCTCGGCCTCGGCACGCATCACGTCCCCCACACCGAGCCATTCGAAGCCGTCAGGCGGTTCGGAAACCGAAAGCAGCACAAGCTTTGCGCCCAGCCGCGCCACGCGGCGCGCTGCAAAACGAACCGCGCGGGCGCATTCGTGGGTCTCGTCTATGATGACGAGGAATTTGGGTCGGTGCCCGGGTTCATAGGAGCGTCGTCGGGAATAGGCCATGAACGGTCTCCGGCGGATAGGCTGCTCTCAAGGCGCCCGATGCTGCACGGCTGAAGCGGGATCGGCAAGCGGAAAGGATGGGCAAGAACCGGGGATGGGCACGAGATGGGGATAGACAGGCGCGCAAACCTGCGGAGCGATCTACAGGCCTCGCCAAAGCGGCGCTGCATCTCGCACATCAACCGACATGCGAAGGGCGGGTGGTGGCGCCCCTGTGCATCATCTGCGTCTTCGCTGTGCCGACGGGAATCCGTGCGCCACGGGATTGCCGCGCCGCGAGCCGGCGGCCTCAGCCGCGCAGGGTCGCCCTGGCTTCTTCGAGCTTGTGGATCGTCGCCTTGAGGGCTTCCTTTTCCGGACCCTCATCCTTCGAATCAGCCGTTGTGCGCACGCGCAGGATCTCTTCCTCCAGCGAGGCGGTCGTGAGTTCCTCGACCGGCGTGGCGCGCTCGGCGAGGATGGTGGCGCCCTTTGGACCGATATCGGCGAAACCGCCCTGGATCAGGATCCGCTTGCCCTTGCCAGCCCCCTCGCCGACGACGAGAAAGCCGGTCTGCAACGTGGTCATGGCCGGGGCATGGCCCGCGAGGACAGTCATGTCGCCTTCGGTGGCGGGCAGTTCCACGGCCTCGACTTCGCCGGAATAGAGGATGCGCTCCGGGGCGACGAGTTCAAAGTGGAAGGTGGCCATTGGTTCGTTCCTGATGCGCTCGCAATGAGGCCCGCCGACGGCGGGTCACGGCCCGGTCGCAAGACCGGGCCACATGGGATCGTCGATCGGCTTACGCGGCTTCGGCTGCCAGCTTCTGCGCCTTCTCGACGGCTTCTTCGATGCTGCCGACCATGTAGAAGGCGGCCTCGGGAAGGTGATCGTATTCACCTTCGACCAGCCCTTTGAAGCCCTTGATGGTATCCTCGAGGGAGACGAGCTTGCCGGGCGCGCCGGTGAACACTTCCGCCACGAAGAAGGGCTGCGACAGGAAGCGCTCGATCTTGCGGGCGCGCGCCACGGCGAGCTTGTCCTCTTCCGAGAGCTCGTCCATGCCCAGAATGGCGATGATGTCCTGCAGCGCCTTGTAGCGCTGAAGCGTCTGCTGGACCGCGCGGGCCACTTCGTAATGCTCCTGGCCGATGATCAGCGGGTCGAGCATGCGCGAGGTGGAATCCAGCGGATCCACGGCGGGGTAGATGCCCTTCTCGGCGATGGAGCGGTTGAGCACCGTCGTGGCGTCGAGGTGGGCAAAGGAGGTGGCGGGCGCCGGGTCGGTCAGGTCGTCGGCGGGGACGTAGATCGCCTGCACCGATGTGATCGAGCCCTTGGTCGTGGTCGTGATGCGCTCCTGCAGGCCGCCCATATCGGTGGCGAGCGTCGGCTGATAGCCCACCGCGGAGGGAATGCGTCCGAGCAGCGCCGACACTTCCGAACCCGCCTGGGTGAAGCGGAAGATGTTGTCGACGAAGAACAGCACGTCCTGGCCCTGATCGCGGAAATGCTCGGCGATGGTCAGACCGGACAGGGCGACACGGGCACGCGCGCCGGGAGGCTCGTTCATCTGGCCGTAGACGAGGGCACATTTGGAGCCTTCGCCGCCGCCCTTCTTGTTCACGCCCGAATCGATGAATTCGTGGTAGAGATCGTTGCCCTCGCGGGTGCGCTCACCCACGCCGGCAAAGACCGAATAACCACCATGCGCCTTGGCGATGTTGTTGATCAGCTCCTGGATCAGCACGGTCTTGCCGACGCCGGCGCCGCCGAACAGCCCGACCTTGCCGCCCTTGGAATAGGGCGCGAGCAGGTCGACGACCTTGATGCCGGTGACCAGGATCTGCGCTTCCGTCGACTGCTCGGAATAGCTCGGCGCTTCCTGGTGGATGGCGCGCAAGCCCTCCATCTCGATGTCGCCGGCCTCGTCGATCGGCTCGCCGATGACGTTCATGATGCGCCCCAGCGTACCGGCACCCACGGGAACCTTGATCGGCTCACCGGAATCGCGCACCTCCTGGCCACGCACGAGACCTTCAGTGGTATCCATCGCAATGCAGCGCACGGTGTTCTCGCCGAGCTGCTGAGCGACTTCGAGCACGAGCCGATCGCCCTGGTTCTCGGTCTCGAGCGCGTTGAGGATCTCGGGCAGGTTCCCGTCGAACTGCACGTCGACGACGGCGCCGATGACCTGGGTGATATGTCCGGTCGGATTGGCCATGGTATCTCGTCCTCTTGGATACTCAGAGCGCCTCGGCGCCCGAGATGATTTCGATGAGTTCCTTCGTGATCTGCGCCTGACGCGTGCGGTTGTAGATCAGCGTCTGCTTCTTGATCATGTCGCCGGCATTGCGGGTCGCGTTGTCCATGGCGGACATGCGCGCGCCCTGTTCGGAAGCGGCGTTCTCGAGAAGCGCGGTGAATATCTGCACGGACAGGTTCTTCGGCAGCAATGTGCCGAGAATGGCTTGTTGCGAAGGCTCGTATTCGTAAAGCGTCTCGCCGCCGTCCAGGGAGGTGTCTGCGGAGGTGTCCCCGGTGGCGGCCTCGTCGTCCGGCGCGACCTGCGCCGGGATGATCTTCTGGGCCGTCGGGATCTGGGCGATCACGGATTTGAAGCGCGAATAGAACAGCGTGGCGACATCGAATTCGCCGGCATCGAACAGTTCGATCACCTTGCGCCCGATCATGTCGGCTTCTTCATAGCCCACATGGCGCACGTCGCGCAGATCGATGAACTCGATGATCTGCTTCGAGAACTGACGGCGCAGGATGTCGTGGCCCTTCTTGCCGACGCAGATGATCTTGACCGTCTTGCCTTCGGCAAGAAGCCGGTTGGTGTGCTCACGCGCAAGACGCGCGATCGACGAATTGAAGGCCCCGCACAAGCCGCGTTCGGCGGTACAGACGATGAGCAGATGCGTCTTGTCGTCACCCGTGCCGGTGAGCATGCGCGGCAGCTCGGCATCGCCCTGGGAGACGCCGGCGGCGAGGTTGGAGAGCACGACCGCCATGCGCTCCGCATAGGGACGCGCCGCTTCCGCCGCAGACTGGGCGCGGCGCAGCTTTGCCGCAGCCACCATCTGCATGGCCTTGGTGATTTTCTGCGTCGCCTTCACCGAGGCGATGCGGTTTCGCAGATCCTTGAGTGACGCCATGGGACGTACGGACCTTTCAAGACTGTCGACGGATCAGCCGGGCGCACTGTGGCGCCCGGCGCGGGATGGCTGGCTTCAGGCCGAGAAGCTCTTGGCGAAATCCTCGACCACGCCCTTCAGTTTTTCGGCCGTATCATCCTTGAGATCGCGGGTGTCGCGGATCGCCTCGAGGATGTCCTCATGCCTGGAGCGCAACACACCAAGCAGACCTTCCTCGAAGGCGCGGACCTTGCCCACCGCGAGATTGTCAAGATAGCCGTTTGTGCCGGCCCAGATCACGCAGACCTGCTCTTCCATCTTCAGCGGCGAGAATTGCGGCTGCTTCAGGAGCTCGGTCAGACGCGCCCCACGGTTGAGCAGGCGCTGGGTGGTGGCATCGAGGTCGGAACCGAACTGGGCGAAGGCCGCCATCTCGCGATACTGGGCCAGCTCGCCCTTGATCTTGCCTGCGACCTTCTTCGTCGCCTTGGTCTGGGCCGAAGAACCCACACGCGACACCGAGAGACCCACATTCACCGCCGGGCGCACGCCCTGATAGAACAGATCCGTCTCGAGGAAGATCTGACCGTCGGTGATCGAGATCACGTTGGTGGGGATGTAGGCGCCGACGTCGTTGGCCTGGGTTTCGATCACCGGAAGAGCGGTGAGCGAACCGGCACCTTCATCGTCGTTCATCTTCGCCGCGCGCTCGAGCAGGCGCGAATGCAGATAGAACACGTCACCCGGATAGGCTTCGCGACCGGGCGGACGACGCAGCAGCAGCGACATCTGGCGGTAGGCGACGGCCTGCTTGGACAGATCGTCATAGGTGATAACGGCATGCATGCCGTTATCGCGGAAATACTCGCCCATGGCGCAGCCGGTAAAGGGCGCCAGGAACTGCATCGGCGCCGGATCGGAGGCCGTGGCAGCGACGACAATGGAATATTCCAGCGCGCCCTGCTCTTCGAGCACCTTCACGAACTGGGCCACCGTGGAACGCTTCTGGCCGATGGCGACATAGACGCAATAGAGCTTCTGGCTCTCGGGAGCACCTTCGACGTTCAGCGGCTTCTGGTTGAGCATGGTGTCGAGGGCGATGGCGGTTTTGCCGGTCTGGCGGTCGCCGATGATCAGCTCACGCTGGCCACGGCCGATCGGGATCAGCGCGTCGATCGCCTTCAGGCCCGTCGCCATCGGCTCGTGCACCGACTTGCGCGGAATGATGCCCGGCGCCTTGACATCGACCCTGCGACGTTCGGTCGCCTCGATCGGCCCCTTGCCGTCGATGGGATTGCCGAGCGCATCGACGACGCGACCGAGCAACCCCTTGCCGACGGGAGCATCCACGATCGCGCCGGTACGCTTGACCGTCTGGCCTTCCTTGATCTCGCGGTCGGAGCCGAAGATCACGATACCGACATTGTCGATTTCGAGATTGAGGGCCATGCCGCGCACGCCCGATTCGAATTCGACCATCTCGCCGGCCTGGACCTTGTCGAGGCCGTAGCAACGGGCAATGCCGTCGCCAACGGACAGGACCTGGCCGACTTCGGTGACCTCGGCCTCCTGGCCGAAGTTCTTGATCTGCTCTTTGAGGATCGTTGAGATCTCAGCGGCTCGAATGTCCATCAGCGGACCTCTTTCATCGCAAGACGGAGGGAATTGAGTTTGGTGCGAAGGCTGGAATCGACCATGCGGCTGCCGACCTTCACGACGATGCCGCCGATCAATGCGGGATCGATTTTCACGTTCACATCAACCTCGGCATCAGCGACTTCACGCAAAGTCGCCTTGATATCATCGAGAACCGCTGCGGAAGGTTGTTCCGCCAGCCGCACCTCGGCATTGACGATACCCTTGGCCTGCGCGACCAGCGCACGATAGTCCCGGATCATCGCAGGAAGCACGAACAAACGCCGCTTGGAAGCGACGAATTTCACGAAATTGCCTGCGAGCCCGGTGACACCGGCCTTCTCGGCAATGGCGGAGATTCCCGCGACCTGTTCTTCGGCGGTGAATACGGGGCTGACCAGAAGCCGACGCAGATCCGCACTCTCGGCGGCCAGCGCCTCGATGATAGCGAGCTTCTCTGCCACATCGTCGATCGCGGCATTCTCCTGCGCCAGCTCGAACAGCGCCGAGGCATAGCGCCCGGCGACGCCCGATACGATCGAACCGCTTGCGTGTTTGGACTCGGCCACCGGCTGTTCTCTTCTCGGTTACCGGGCCACCGTGACGCTTCGGAAAGCGGCGTGGCACGCCCGGACTGGAATGGATGACGGATCGCCGGCGCGGACCTTCACCTGAATACGGTCGTATCCCTGCGAGAGCTCCGCACCCGGAAAGCGGGGGTGCGATAGCATGGGTTTTCGGGGTGCGCAAGCCGCCCGCGCACGCCACCATCGTCGAAGATCAAATCCCATGCCGCAAACGGAGGCCGGCAGGGCCTTTCGGCAAGGTCAGCCACCGATATTGTAGGCTGCCAGCGCCGCCATGTTGACGATGTCGGAATCGGTCGCACCCAGCGGTACGATCTGCACCGGCTTGTCGAGCCCCACGATCATCGGCCCCATCACGGTCGCACCGCCCAGCTCCTGCAACATCTTGGTGGCGATGGAAGCGGAGTGGAACGCGGGCATGACCAGCACGTTGGCCGGGCCTCTGAGGCGCGAGAACGGATATTGCGCCTGAAGATCGCGGTTGAGTGCCACATCGGCGGCCATCTCGCCGTCATATTCGAAATCGACACGCCGCGAATCGAGGATGCGCACCGCCTCCTGGATCTTCTCGGCCCGCTCCGCGCGCGGCTGCCCGAAGGTCGAGAAGGACAGCAGCGCCACACGCGGCTCATATCCCATCCGACGCGCCACGCCCGCAGCCTCTATGGCGATTTCGGCGAGCTCGCGCGCATCGGGCATTTCATGGATCGCGGTATCGGCCACGAGCACCGCACGACCGCGCGTCAGACACAGCGACATGCCGATGACCCGGTGGCCCGGCTTGGCGTCGATCACACGGGTGACGTCTTCGAGCACGGTGGAGGAATTGCGGGTCACGCCGGTGACCATCGCATCGGCATCGCCCAGCGCCACCATGGATGCGCCGAAATGATTGCGATCCTGGTTGATAAGGCGCACGCAATCACGCTGGAGATAACCCTTGCGCTGGAGGCGGTCATAGAGAAACTGGGTGTAAGCCGCATTGCGCTTGGAGAGGCGGGCATTGTTGATCTGGATGTTCTCGCGCCCCTCCAGATCGATCCCCGCAAAGGTCGCGGTTTCGTAGATCCGGTCCTCGCGCCCCACCAGGATGGCGGTACCAAGCCCCTGATTGGCGAAGCTCACGGCCGCGCGGATCACCTGCTCCTCCTCGCCTTCGGCGAAGACGACGCGCTTGGGGAACTTGCGCACACGCTCGAAGATGCGGTTGAGCGTCCCGGCCACCGGGTCGCGCCGTGCCGAGAGCTGGGCGCGATAGGCACGCTCGTCGACGATCGGGCGGCGGGCGACGCCGGTCTCCATCGCCGCTTTCGCCACGGCGGGGGGGATGGTCGCGATCAGGCGCGGATCGAATGGCACGGGAATGATGTATTCGCGCCCGAAGCGCGGGCGCGAGCCCTGATAGGCGGCAGCCACCTCGTCGGGCACATCCTCGCGAGCCAGCTCGGCCAGGGCCTGTGCGGCGGCGATCTTCATCTCCATGTTGATGGCGGTGGCGCGAACGTCCAGCGCGCCGCGGAAGATGTAGGGGAAGCCCAGGACATTGTTGACCTGGTTGGGATAATCAGAGCGCCCCGTGGCGATGATGACGTCATCGCGGATGGCGGCGACCTCTTCCGGGGTGATCTCCGGATCGGGATTGGCCATGGCGAAGATGATCGGCTGATCGGCCATGGAACGAATCATCTCGGCGCTGAAGGCGCCTTTCACCGAAAGGCCGAATACCGCATCCGCGCCGTTGAGCGCATCGGCGAGGCTGCGCGCCTCGGTGCGCGCCGCATGGGCCGATTTCCACTGGTTCATGCCCGCTTCGCGGCCCTGATAGATCACGCCCTTGGTATCGCACAAAAGCACGTTGTCGGGCTTGAAGCCCATCGCCTTGAGCAGTTCGACACAGGCGATGCCCGCCGCACCCGCGCCGTTCACCACAAGACGCGTCTCGTGGATGTTGCGGCCGGTGAGGTGCAGCGCGTTGATCAGCCCCGCCGCCGCGATGATGGCCGTGCCATGCTGGTCGTCGTGGAAGACGGGAATGTCCATCAGTTCGCGAAGGCGCTCCTCGATGATGAAACATTCCGGCGCCTTGATGTCCTCCAGATTGATGCCACCGAAGGACGGGCCGAGGTGGCGCACCGAATCGATGAAGGCATCGGCATCCTCGGTATCGACCTCGAGATCGATCGAATCGACATCCGCGAAGCGCTTGAACAGCACCGCCTTGCCCTCCATGACCGGCTTGGAGGCGAGCGCACCCAGATTGCCCATGCCGAGAATTGCCGTCCCGTTCGAGATCACCGCGACCATGTTGCCGCGCGTGGTCAGATCGAAGGCGCGCGACGAGTCGTCGGCGATGGCCTGGACCGGCACCGCAACGCCGGGCGAATAGGCCAGCGAGAGGTCGCGCTGCGTCGCCATCGGCTTGGTCGGCGTCACCTCGAGCTTGCCGGGGCGCCCGCCGGAATGGAACAGCAGGGCTTCCTGCTCGGTGAAGGAGGGGCGCTTGCTGCGGGCCGGGGCGTCTTTCGGGCCGGGCTGGCTGTCTTTTGCCATCGTCGATCGGTCTCTTTCTGCGGCGGGTGATGGAGCAACACGGAGATGTTGCAGGGGAGCGGACCTTAGGCGAGGCGCGCCCCGTGAACAAGACGCGCCGCACAAGCGGGAAACAAGCGACGCCGAAACCCGCGATGGTGCGGCCGCACCGAGATTCCCGTGCGACGGCGCATGGTCCCGATTGACCGGGCACGCCAGATCCTGTATCTGCACCGCCAACATCGCGGGTGAGGTTCCTTGCTTGGCGATTTTCTTGTCTTACAAACGGCGCTGAGATCGCGCGCCCTGCGCGAGCGACGGAATGCGTCATGCCGGTCCACAGCGACCGCGCGAACGGAGATTGGACCGATGAAGATTCGCAACTCGCTCAAGAGCCTGCGCGACCGCCATCGCGACTGCCGTCTGGTGCGTCGCCGGGGCCGCGTCTACGTGATCAACAAGACCCAGAAGCGCTTCAAGGCGCGTCAGGGCTGAGGCCAATTACCGGCCCGGAATTCCGGGCCGGTTCAAAACTGTGGGTTAT
>Ga0102934_1001172_pt1 | contig 18146 bp, 17 predicted proteins | sample SalPonR2_A_D1_MG_FD_78175 | JGI IMG/M metagenome (GOLD analysis project Ga0102934, IMG submission 78175) | Salt pond soil microbial communities from South San Francisco under conditions of wetland restoration - Salt Pond MetaG R2_A_D1_MG | ecosystem: Environmental > Aquatic > Marine > Intertidal... | reverse complement strand
TGCCCATCGGCGTCAAAAAGCGCTTCAGCCGGCCCGGGGCAGCTTCCCCCTGCCCCCCCCCCCCCCCTTCCCCCCCCCCCATCAGAAAAGAGGGAAAGCCCGGCAGCATGCCCATGACCTTGGAAAGGGGCCCCAGCTTCATCACGTTCTCAAACTGCTCGTACATGTCACGGAGGGTGAACTGGCCCTTGACGAGCCGCTGGGCCATGGCCTCCTGCCTCTCTTTCCCTCCTTCCCTCGCCCCCAGGCTGCTCACTTCCTCCAAGAAACCCCGCATGTCCCCCAAGCCCAGCAACCGACTGATGAAACTCCCGGGGTTGAAGACGTCCAGGTCGTCAAAATGCTCCCCCGAGCCCAAAAATATGATAGGCGCCCCCGTCGCCGCCACGGCCGACAAGGCGCCTCCCCCCTTGGCGTGCCCGTCCAGCTTGGTGACAATGACGGAGCCCACCGCGGCGGCCTGGTGGAAACCCTGTGCCTGGTCGAAGACGGCTTGGCCCTGGGTGGCGTCCATGACGTACACCACGTTGTCGGGACGGACCGCCGCTTGGATCTCTTTCATCTCCTCAAACAGGGCTTCTTCCTGAAAGGGTCCATATGTAAGTGTGGGTATGTGTTGATGAAAAAGGTGGAAGGCATCGTCAGAGAAAGGAAGGGACGACGGCCTAAAGGACAACCGCAACACACAGTTACTGCACCCTCCTTCCCTCCCGCCCTCCCTCCCGCCCTTCCTCCCGCCCCACCTGCTTGTGCCGGCCCGAGGTATCGACAATGATAACCTCGTATCCCTCTGAACGGAACTGCTGGACGCCCTCCTCGGCGATCCGTACCGGGTCCGCCTCCGTGTAGGAGCCGTAAAAAGGCACACGGAGTTTTGTCGCATTCTGAGAGCCAAGGCCCGGGCACGTCGGGGGTGAGGAAGAGATAATGAGTATCATCGTATTGCGGGGTCGCACATTATAGCCTTCGCTTCCCAAAGTTGAAACAAGCTGGCTCTTTCACTTCCTATGGCTCATTCCCTTTCTTCCTCTTCCGCCTCTCTCACGCCCTCCCTACCTGCTTCAGCTGATCGAAGGCTCCGGCACGAAAGGTATCGGCACACACCATGCACGTCTTCCATCCCTATTGAGAGGACGTGTAAAGCAAATCGAGGAGAAAAACATGGCACATGAGGTGCGTACGGTCCTGAGATCGAGAAAGAGTGCGAGGTCCCCCGAGCAGGGAATCCAAAAACTGAAAGAATTACCTTCCGCTGGTAGTAGTTGGCGTATTTGGCAATGGTGGTAGTTTTCCCCGAGCCTTGCAAGCCCACAAACATGATCACGTTCGACTTTCCCTTCTTCATTTGGTACGGCTTTGTTCCCGAGTCGACCAGGCGGACCAATTCCTCCATCACCGCCCGCTGCACCATTTTCCGTCTGTTCAGGCCAGCGGGGGCATCTGCAAGGTTGACTTTCTCCTTGATGCCCTTTCTAAGGGTCGCCACTACCTTGATATTCACATCGGATTCGACTAACGCACGGCATACGTCCTGGAGCAGGTCGTTGAGGACGTCGTCGTTGACGACCTGTGAAAGAGCGCAGCAGATGCATTTAAACAAGCAAATGAGCGTGAAATTGCCGGAAACATTTGGCTCCAGGAGAAATGGAAAACTCGTGACAACATACCGTGGTGGTCTGCAGCCGGCGTAGAGCCCCCGTAAGCTTGTCACCGAGCTCCTGCAACACCATGATCTCACCCTATTTCGCTGTGGGGCCCTATGGAAATGCGGCCTTCTCTTTGCACGATATTTCTGCTTCTCTCTCCACAACACTCTAGAGGAGCTCTTTACCTGTGTACGGGTATGTGGACAAGTGCGGGATTGGTCCACGAAAGTGAGTATTACCTGCGTTGTATGTCTTCTCTTTATTACAGGTCTTGCGTATAAATTCGAGCAGATGTCAATGAAACTGCTACTTCTGTCACTGTCAACTCAACACCTAATTATATCATCGTGCAAGCTGTCACATGAATGGCTGGCGCATGCTGTGATAAGACGGTGACCGTATGCGACCCCACGCCCCATTTTTACAGTGCTACCCCAGCTTGCGGTCCGTGTCGCCTCGGCGTAGCTCGTGCCATTCCCCTTCGATCCGTCCAATGACCGGCCCATGCCACACGCACTCCCAACAAATACAAAAAGGAAAGTGCTCCTACTTTACACAGCCTAATGAAAATGCGCTCGCCATAAAATGGATAATTTTCCTGGCTTCTCCGTCGGGTGCAATCAGCCTGCCATCAATTCCATGCATGGTACATTTCTTTGCTACAAAAACTGCTGTGCGATAATAACTGCGGATGAGAGAGCGAAGAAGCAATTCCTTAAAAACATGTGAGACATAAATATAGATTGCCAATAATGATTGGTGAAGATTTCAATCAGATGATTGTGAAAGGCGTCCTCTCTGAATCGATCTTCCTTATCAATTTTGCATGTCTGAGAATGCTTTATGAAGAAATCAAGTAATATGTGTACTTCGCAACACACCACCAACACATCTAATACGCATTATTTCTTCTTCCGGGCCTATTTTTGACTTTGGGATAGCCTAACCGTTTCTTAGACCATTCAGACTTTACCGACATGTATACATACACACACTACAAGGCATTCCTGCTCTACTTCGGGCCCTTTATCGAAGTCTGATGGACCTTCAATGTAAGTGCCTTAGTTACCACGACAAACCGCGCATGAGCTGAAACGCTGAATTGTATAAGACCAAAAGACACATGCCTGCACTTGTGCCGCATGGTCTTCCCTCTCCATCGTCCTCGGCTAGCGGGAGGGGCTCATGACCCAGTTTCGACTCACCACTGCACTCTTACACGTGACGCAAAAGGACGCGGTGGACGCACAGGATTCACACACCAGATGAGAACAAGGCACCAGCGCGTGCGTCCTGGGCTGAAGACCGCAAGCAGAGCAGGGGGCCTCCCTGTATATACTCATACCTCGCACCTCCGCTGCTCCTTGTCCTGATATGTCCACTTCCTGGTCTGGGGATAAATTCCGATGGAGAGCCGAGGAGGGAGGTCCCTGGGCCAGATTGTGGTGGTTCAAGTGCTGTAACCGCAAAGGATTTGTGCTGCTACCGCGCCGTCCCTGCTGGTACGACGGGGAGGCGGAAGCTCCTGTGGTCGAGGCGGAGGGCGGCGATGACAAGGTAAAGGAAGAAGAACGGCTTCGACCGCCTCCCTGGCGTTCGCTCGCTCTCTTGGTATACGTGGGTGCCAAATGGAAGACAGGGGGGGCTGCTTGGGTCCCGCTGGTCGACTGCGCCACCGAGGCAAAAGTGATGCGAGGAGAGGCCATGTTGAGCTGTGGTTGCGTGTCGAGGGCAGTTACGTCAGGGGAGGGCCTAAACCGTCGAGAGAGGTGGTAAGCAAGTATCAGGAGCAAACCACCGAATAGGAAAAAGGCACTAATATTGGCAAGCTTGCTTATCCTGCCTTCATTGGTGATCGCCGAGTCCGCGCTGACCAATTTCTCGCCCGCGCTGCCATCCATGTCGCTTTCCACCTCGTCCCATCCCTCCTGGTCGTCCATCTCCTCATCGTCTGCATCCTTTATTTTTCTCTCCTGTTGGATTGTTTTCTGGCGATCCTCACCTTCCCGCTGTTTGATCGATGACGCGGCACTCTCTCCTTGCAATTTGACCACGCGGTTTTCGTCATTAATGTCCCCCCTATCTGTGACCAGAGGGCCTTTGCCGGTGTTTAAAATGTAGTCTGGAACAGGAATCACTATGGGAGGGAGATTATGAATGTCTCCGTCATCACCATTTGAACTCTTGTTCGACTGCGACGAAGGGGTGATGAGAATAGAGGATGTGATGTTGCTGGCGTTGTTCTCTGTATCTTCCGCTTGCTCCCCACGTCGCGATGTACTTGCTGCACTGGAAAATCTTCCCCCGTCCCCATTATTGTCATCATCCGCGTCACCTTCCGGAGGAGGCGGAGGAGCGTCATCTGTCAAGGGCTCTGGAACAATTAATGTGCTTCTCCTCCTTATGTCCCCCTTACGTCGCTCATCACGTCCAGGGGCGGCCGTTTTCTCCTTCAAGATACCCTTATCGTTGGACTCGTTCTCAGGGAGTGAATCAGGCTCCTCCTCCTTGTCTTGAGCCAGCTCTATAGTAGAGGACGAGACGTCTTTATTCCTCCCTGCCGATATACTCGGAGCACTTGATAACCTTCCTTCGTCCCCATCGTTGTCGTCATCTGCGTCACCTTCCGGAGGAGGCGGAGGAGCGTCATCGGTCAAAGGCTCTGGAATAATCAACATAGCCCTGTTTTCCACATTATCGAGACTCAGTAGTCCATATCCTTCTTGCTCTTTATTAAGCTCCTTACGGTATCGCTTGCCAAGTATTTTGTGTCGTGGCTCACGAGGCCCACCCGAGAGTGCCTTGTGCAAAGCCTGACGTCGGGAACTTCGATTGCGAGCTCCCGCGATCGGCTTACATGCCAACAAGACGATAAAGATAGTTCGAGCCAAACGACAAAAGGACACGGAATGTGTGGTCTTTAAATGGAATGGCATTTCCTCTCGTGGAAGGATTCAAGAACGCTTGTTGTCTTCCTTCTCCAATGGTCAAATTTTGGTGGGTAAGGCGCTGTCGTGAAGATCGTGAATGTAAAATGGAATGAGCGAGTAGTTCTATGATCAATACACCATAGTTCATCTAAATAAGATTGTTTCAACAAGGGAATCATACAGCTCTGCCGGGTGAGACAGCATATAAGGGAGGGAAAAAAGATCCCGTCGAACTGTCGCCCCATCCTAACGGTTTTTAACGGAAACCGTTACGACGGCCGAGACCACTCCAAATGTTCTTCAGTCTGCCAGGAAGGTTTTTGGCAGGGAAGAAACCTTCACTCATTAAAAAGAAAACATTATAAATAATCAAGTCTCGTAGTCTCCTCGAGCGTAGAGATGCGCTCATTTTCTGATAGCTTAATTTGTATTCAAAGTACATAGTTTTGTACAAAACTCAGTAGGACTTTATGTATTCAAAGATACAAATTCGAGGCAAAGAGACCTGATCTTGAGCGAAAATAATTTCCTTGCTTAAATTTCTGTGTTCTTCACAGAACATACATAGAATCCTTTCACTGTACAGCTTTTTACACTCACTTTTCCTCAAAATGCAGCTGGAGTGAAAATATTATCATTTGCAAGCAATTCTTGTTCAGATATGGAGTCCCATTAGCTCCAAAAGTCATTAAAGCGTCTTTAAAGCAAGCAAGGCGGCACCATAGGACGCTTCTGTCTCGCTCGCCTTTCCTGTTGGTACTCCCAACAATTGCCTCCTTATTCGTGTCCACACCTTGTTTCTGGCTCCCCCTCCTGCTGTCCTTACTTCCACAAGCTCGTCTGCCCCCAGGTCTTTCAAAATCTGATATCCGTCTCTCTCTACCCGCGCAATTCCCTCCAATATCCCCTGTAAATATTCGCTGCGCCTGGGAGGACGAGGCGTCAGTAGCGCTTTTTTGCTTGGGTCGCACGAGGGAAACCGCTCCCCCGCATCGCCCGCCAAGGGGTAGTAATTGAGGTGCCGGCAAGGTCTCCGTGGATCGATCTCCTGGCTTAGTCTCTCAAGCTCGGGATTGGAAAATCCTTCTTGTCTGAGCACGGCGCAACCTACATTGCTCGCACCCCCCACCAACCACTGATTCCCGAGTCGATGGCTGTAGACGCCCCGAGTTGCATCCTCGACTGCCTTGTTGCTGAGCATTTTGATGGCCAAAGTGGAACCGAGGCTCGTGACGGCCTGTCCGGGTTCCTGGAGACCGGCTGCGATGAAAGCGGCGACGCTGTCGGTGGTGCCGCCGACGACAGTGCAGTCACTTGGAAAGCCGTGCGATTGCACCAAAGAGGGGGACACACAGCCATTAGGTTGACCAGGCTCGATGACGTGCGTCGGAAGGACATCTCGGTATGTAGAGGGGGAGGACTCGGAGGGAGAGGGGCAGCCCAGACCGAGGCGATCGTCGAGGAGGGGGGAGAACCAGCCAGGATAAGCAAGGGCAGACATGTCGTAGCCCAATTTTAGCATATTGTTCCAGTCTGAGACGCGGGGAAAGCAAGACTGCTCTCTCTTTGCTGTTGAGGTATCGTGTATCAGACAGGCGCTAAGAAAATCGGCTTGGTGCAGCATCACTTCGTCGCGATGGAATGCCTCCTCCAAATGCCAGGACACTACTTTCATCAATGAAGATGTCCCGGATAGGGTGACATGCTTGGCTGGTGCATAATCTGCTATCAGACATTGTGCCTTTCTACCTGTTTCTGGTATCTCGCGGAGGGCATCCCAATTGTAGAGCCTTGGATTCCGAGTGATTGCTCCATTCGCTTTATTCACAACTACGCATGAGGCGCTGGTGCCGCTGATTGCTACGCGGGCCATCTGGGATCGTATTGCAGGGGGTATGTCATCTAGAAGTCTAAACATCGCCAGGCGCCATTCCTCGGCATCTTGCACAGTTTGAGAATGGGGCCATCGGAAGGAAGCCTGATGAACGCAAGTAGGAGTCTCAGAGGCCTCGAGGACGACTAATCGAACGCCGCTCGTACCGAAGTCAAAACCTGCACCGCAGCGGGGTTTGCTCCCTGAAGATGGAAATGCCCAGAGCAAAGAAGAAAACGAGCCCATGATGATCAAAAACCAGCACCACGACAGGAAAGACATCGCGCCCTGTGGGCACATGGGAAGAAAATGGATGAACGCATTGGTGAGGATGTGCAAGTTTCACCAGGCAGTGAAGTAGTGAATATTCTTGTACAATAGACACGACTGTCGAAACGTCCGAATTGAGAGGCCTTTCAGAGCGCATTGTTTTTCTTTTCCTATGTAAAGGGATGCAGGGAAGCCGGGTAAGGCGGGGTCCGCCCCTGTCGAAACCCGTCGACCTCCTGCTTGCTTGCTGTCCTTCCTTTCTGTCCTTGCACCGCATGAATGTCGGAGTGAACCCGCGAGGCACCGGTAGATGTCATATAGTTGCTGGGACGGGGTAGCCGACTCGATGTAATGCTCACTTTCACATGTCTCATACTCTTTCTCTTCGCCCTCAGCCCGACCATGAAGGCTGTCATCCCTAGACCCACCATCCGCACAAGTTTCGAAGTTCTTTCAGTGCTGACTTTATTGGCATTCGGCAACGCCTTTGCTCCTGCTGCTTTATCTAGGGGCAGGTGCGTTCGATGGGTATTTTTTTTGCGTTGCCGACTTCGTTCTTTTGGCCTCTTTCATACTATTCCTCCTAATCCTATTTTCGCACATCGCCTTCCCCAAAAGGTCACCACGACTCCTAACTCGCAGCGCAAAGGGCACTCCATTGGTTTCTCGCAGCAACATTCTCCAACAATGTGGATTGATCTCTTCGGCAGGCATCTTGGCTCTCACTGGTGGTCCATTCCTCCTAAATATTGAAACTGCATCAGCAGATGAAGCTGGTGCTGCTGGAGAGCAATCTTATTTTGACGAGAAGTACAAAGTAGCTTTCGAGCATATTCCGGCCAAATGGGGAAGGACAGACACCACGATCGGGACGAACAACTTGGACCCCCGACGCATCGTGGTATTCAAGGATCCTTCTAGTGAGGCAAATGTCTTCATCGCGTACACGGTAGGTGGGGGGACTAGGAGCAAAATGAGGATAAGTAGAGGAAAGATGGAGGAAGGAAATTAGAAAAATTATTCTCTATGTAAACGTGAGAATTTATAATTTAGGTAAGAATGCTCATACCCTGGCTGGATCCAAATCGCTGATATGCATCCATCTATTCCTGTGTACTAATTGGTCTTTCCAATTCTTCCCACGCCCTTCTGAGACAGCCTGTTCAACCTGATTTCACTACACTGGGAGCTTTCGGTAGTATCTTAGACGTGGCCAAGACGATTGTTCCCAAAGGCCGCGGTACGAGGAGTACCTGAACTGAAACTGGGGGGGAGAAGGTGTTGAGTACATCGAGAGTTTCTCCAGTCTTTTCCACCTCGTATCTTTGGCCTATTGATTCTTGCATAAAGACGTTGGGGACTGTCCCTTTAAGCTTCGTTTTGTTTTCTTTCCTCCAACTATGGGCCACAGGCGTTGAAAGCAAGCTCCTCAACTATGAAGGTCGAAAAGGTGCCTACTATTACGACTATGTCATTCAACCCGCCGGCCAACCCAAGCGACACCTGACCACGCTCTTTGCTCTTATCACCATCAGTGGCACTGGAGAGTGCCTCGCGACATATACCACCTCATGTTTAGAAGATCAATGGACAGTTTTGGAGCCTGTATTCGACAACATTACCAAGTCCTTCAGAGTGGGCTTATGATTGAGATGAATGGAATGAACGGGAGGGATTCAAAATATTTCTCAAGATACATTCAATATTTTTGGGAAAGCTGATGATTCGTTAGGTTTATGCAGTAATGGACAATTAAGTGCTAAGAAAAGTCTATCAAGACTCAGTTCCTACTAGCCGTGAAACCTTAAAAGGACCGCCGATTCTGAAAAAGACTACGTGAGCTGCATCACAACGTCTGCCAAGACCATCGTCGTAAATCGTTGGTGAAAGAGCTAAAACATTAAATGTATTGGTCTCTTAGGAGTTTGATTGAAATTTAGGAGCGCGCGCGCGAATGTGGTTCCACTGATATACGGTGCCCTGGAAAAGATACTTGGGGATGAGATTGCCATATTTTTGGTCCGGGTGCACAAAACAAAGACCATTGAAAGCTAATTCGGTACCCTAAAGCATGAATCTGGTGGTTGTCAATGAATAAACTACTTATTGGCACACATTTTAGCGGTACTTGTTTTACAACCTTAGTGGATTCAATTTGAGTATCCATTTTGTGAGCGCATCAGTCGTAAAAAACAGTTTTGAAGGTTGAATGCAGCTGATCAACGCGTGACAGTACCCGACACTGATTTCGTAGATATTCTTATCGGCATGATTAAATGCTGGTTACTTGGCACTCGACTATTTTCGTGCCAAAGTCCTACATGCATTGCGGCGAGAGGTAATATAATAAGTAAGATGTTCATAGTTTCAAGAGCCCGTTCATCCAGTATTCGTTCATCTTATGCATATCGGGCTGTCAACTAAGGTCTTTCAGACGCAATTTTTTCTGGACGAGCATGCTTGCTCCAATAGGATCGACGCCAGTAGAGGCCTTTCTTGCACAATTATACCACCGACACTTTGCCACCTTTTCTAGATACATCCTTTATCTTAGCTTTCAGCTCACTAAACTTAATATATTTTGTGAAAAGTTGACAAGGACATCACCATACTTGAGAGAATGACAAGTACGGGGACCTCCTGAGGTGGTAAATTTGAACATCCGTTGCTTGGGCATGTCAGCCGTTAAGAACGGTTGTGGACGATTCAACTCCTCCGCGCCGCGCCCCCGTCTACGCCACACCTTACAGCGGTGGCTCTTTCTTGCACACGTTCTCGCGTTTTCAAACAATGTCTCATCTTTACCACTGAAAGTGATACGATCTCACCTCTGTGGACTGTTTTGATTACCGTGTCATATGGTTTTTGCAAAACATAAATAATCCTGCGGCACTGGAATTGCATGAGCTACTTTTTCCAGGTTAGCACCAGATTAAAAAACATCCTACATGTCTACTTCAGGTGGACCTTTGTTAGCCAGATTGGATTATCCAAATCACAGCAGCCCAAATTAGTCCACATTACGAGGAATTACTGGCTCTATATATATATGCTTGCTCCCACCTTCCTTCTGGCACCACTCCCAAAATATAGTAGCAGGACACATAAAGGTCATTTTAATCAAATACAATGAATTTAGAGCATGAAAAGTGGTCAGACGCCTTTGGCGTAAAGCCGAAGGACAAATCGCGTCAAAAGCACCAAAGGGAGCTCAACGAAGTAACGCCCTTAATAGGGGTCCTGACAGGACAAGGGGCTTGGTCGCCGTGGATGACATGGAAGAATCCGAGAGATCCGATGACTCAGGACAGCTACAGGGAAGAATCTGGTTTGGCAGGCATACATTCGCTGAATGATGCAGGAGACAGACGTACGTATTGAAATGGATGTGAGAACAGAGAGGGGGGGTGGGGGGGATTGATCAACCGGTGATTATCTCCGTGTCAAATTTGCAAATCGATCCTTCAGAATATGATCAAATTTTGGCAAAACAATTTGTTCCCGAGCCCTCTTGACGTGCGAACACTTATTTATGATATGTTTTCTGATAATTGTACCCTTGCACAGGTTCACGTTCCCCCCTTAGCTCCGTAATGCTTTTTCTGGGCATCCTATTTTTTGCCTCCGCGTGCGCTGCCATCGCCTTATCATCTTCGAAAATTTTCACCGGTCCCACTTCGATCGCCCAAAAAGACAGCACACAGACCGCAGAGCTGCTCGCTGATGCAAGGGCCTCGTCAGCTGCTCCCGTTTCTACTTCGGCCTTGCTTTTCTCTGCTTCCTCTTCTTCTTCATCCTCATCCTCGATCAATTCCTCTCCCCTTGATCCCATATCCATATCGTCATCTACCAAGGTTACAACCGTGGACCCGTTTTCGTTTCCTGCTACCTCACGCTCCCTCGCGCTTGGCGTGTGCTGGGCGCCAAAGCACAACATGAGCAGCCCCGCGGACATCTTGGCCGACGCCTTGCTTATTCGACGCCATTTTCGTCAAGTCCGAACATTCTATTCTGCGTATTACCAGACCCCGGTCATGCCCTATTTTGTTCAGGCAGGTTTAAAAGCGGTGTTGGGTGTCTTTATGTACCCAGACGAACCGTCCTGGACGGAAGCCGAGAAAAGAGTGGCAGTCCAAAGCGCTATCTCATTCCCTTCGCACACTGTGGCCATTTATGTGGGAAATGAGAATGTGGCTCCCTATGGGAATTATTCCGTGGACGAACTCATCCGGCACATGCAGGACGTCAGGGAGGGCTTAAGGGAGAAGGGGGTACAAGTTCCGGTGGGTACAGTGCAGCGGCTTACCGAGTGGTTGAGGGAAAAAGATGAGATGGACCGTCTTGCTGAAGCATCCGATCTTTTGGGCGTCAATTTGTATCCTTATTTCAGCATTGATGGCGAAAGTCTGGAGGCGCAATGGGAGAAGATGGTCAAGCGCTATCCAAACCATATGCAAAAGATACGAGTTACGGAAACAGGTTGGCCTAGTGCAGGTAATGAACGAGTGGGAAGATGTGAGCCCAGAGTATCGTTTGTCTCTTTCCAACACATTGTCATGATCTATTAGGATGCTTATTACCTTCTTTTTCTCGTGCCTTTCCTCTTGCCTTCTTTCTTTTTCTCCTGTAGGGAGTCCTAATTTTGCAAATCTTACGGCTAGTCAGGGTCAAGCTGAGGCTTATTATCAAACGTATGTCAAATGGGCATGTGAGCAGAGAAGGAGAATTGACGGGGAGGAAGAAAAGGGGGGAGGGGCTGAGACCTTCTATTACGCCTACTTTGACGGGCGAGCTCCGAGCACGGCACCTGATTACGAGGCCCACTTCGGGCTGGTAACCGAAGATGGAAATGAACCAAAGTTTGAGCTTGAGCGTGGTTTTTGTCCTGGGGAGAAAGAGCTACTACAAGAGAAGGATGACAAGACATTTTAGAGACTACCAGCAAAGGCAAAGGCTCAATCATGTGTCTTCTGTCTTTTGAATCGCTCCAGGACCATGTTAGCTTGGTTTAAAACGCTGTGGCGCAAAAAAAAGAATTAAAAGATCGAGATTCAAAAATTTGCATCAATGGCGACGCGTCTCGAACGTTTTTAGCTTTTGATCGTTAAAGTGATCAACATGCAGAAATTAGCGAGCTCTGTTCAAAAATGAGAAGGGAGGGGTTGATGGCGGGTAGGACTTAATCCTTACAGATATGATCCTAAAACAAAAAAGCTGAAATATGTCAGTATGTTTGTCGCTGCGGTCACACAAAGCGAGCGCGCCATAACGAGCAATAAGCAAACTGAATTACGTTACAGGCACCGGGTCAACTAAAGATATGCGCCCCCCTTCTATGTAATGTATGAAAACAAGGCCATGAGGAAAATGGGAGGTTGATTTTCTTCTAATTTTCAGAGTGAAAGGCTTTGTGCGACGTCGAGGTCGAGGCCTGACATTATATGATACAAGTTACTCAAGCGTTCAAAGCCACTCTGGAGTCTCTCTGCTTAAATCCAACTTTGGGACTTTTTTTGAAGTACGTTGCTCTTGAATGCCGCAAAAGGAAGCTGAGGTCCGCATAGTCCACTCATCAGGCTACATTGGAATTTAAGGGATCTGCCAGGGCCTTCCAATTTATACGATCAAAGTGCCGTACCCGTGATATCGAGCAACTTCCTCCGCCCCTTTTTCAATTTCTTCGGGCTTTCGCTTAATTTTTGCTCTCAGACATTCGATCGCTGAAATCGTCAGGATCAGGGTGCATATCAATGCCAAGATGGAAAGAGGAAGGGATTGGGGTCCCACCAGTTGCATAGTCCCTCCGATTACCAAGGGCACCGCGGCTTCTCCCACGCATCCACCTACTACCAACTGCGCAGTGTCGACCGTGTCAAGCATGAATCCAGCTTCCCCCGGCCAAGACATGCCTAATGGATAAACACTGGACATGCCATATCCGAACAGGGCTGGAGGTAAAAGTGTAGGAGATGAAGAGTGACCATACTTATTTTCAGAACATCAAAAACTTAATTTTTTTCAAGAATGCATCGACTTTTTAGAATCCACCTGATTTACCCCGTCAATATTTCCAAAGGACTTCTTCCATACGTCTTTCTGCCCCCTACGAGCAGTGCACTTACCTGCGGCCACAGCCGCTCCTATAAACGATGCTGCGCCTGCTACCCAGAAGACCAAAGCTCCACAGAGCGAAATCAACAGCTGAAATCGTAGCGACCAAGAAGGACCTACCAATAACGCTTGTCCTACTGCCACGGCTCTCCCGACTGTGACCGCTGCCCAAAAAATGGAGACAAGCAAAGCGGCCTGCGAGGCGGAAGCAGTCGCCCCCTCCATCACGACAAAGGTTGAAATCCATCCACCAAATCCAGACTCTCCTCCGACGTAAAGGCCAAGAAAGATGGTGAGAAGCCACTTAATGCTATCAGGCAGCGGTGTCTTGGACGCCGGAAAGGAAGCTTTTATGCTAGTCGGAAGCTTGTTGCGAGGGTCGAGACTCTCAGGCCGGGATTCGGATCTTTTCATGTCTTTCTCTCGACACCGCTTCTCCTGCTTCCTCAGCCCTTCGTCGTAGCCCCTATACGTAGAAGTATTAATGACAGCATCCCGTGTATTGCCTAAATTTAGGTCGGTAGCGATGGCCACACGCTGTCGCCCCTCTCTATCAGAGCATCTCATCTGGCTGCTAGAGCTACGGGCAGAGGAAGTTGAGCCCGGGTAAGAGTCGATATGGGCTTCATTGACCGATAAACTACGACCCATCTTCTCTGATCTGTGGAGGTCGTAATTCCTTCCCCAGCCGCTGCTCGATTGCTGATGGTGAGAGTGGGGACTGTCGAGTGGCAAAGCCAGGAGCGTCTCTTGGAAGGGCATGAAAGTGAGAGAAAGACATCTCCCATGGTGTCCCTGTCTACTACGTTTGCAGCAGTGTTTTTCATTCGAGAACACAGACGAGTCCAACTGGAGCACCGGCCCTTGGCAATACATGGAGGACGGAGCAAGAATACCCTGGGTGGTAGAATGCTGGTCAAACACAGGAAGATTTGACTCCTCCCAACGATCATAAGACACCAAATGATCACATTTGCTCTCTCCTTCCCCCTCCTTCGCCAGTATATCATGCAAAGTCTCTCCGGCTCCCGTGGGTCCCCAATCCTCTATCCCTTCCTCGTATCCGATGTCTTTGGCACTATTACTTGGATACTGCCTGGTCATAAACCCCTCCTCATCCATTTCTTTGTTCCCTTTGCAATTGTCCAACCCTCTTTCGCACGAGAGAAATCCCTCTACAATTATAACCGCTAGGAAAGGCAGTGTTCCAAGGCAGGCAAACGCATCGAAAGCAGTAAGCAGACCAGAAGACACGCCCAGAAGGAGCGACGAAAGAATGGCCCCGATTCCGAATGAAAAATGCAATGCTTGCAACCAAGGACCAGCATTATAGCCCCAGAGCTCAATAAGAACGATGTTTCCGAGCGTAGACATGGTGGATAGACCGAAGCCCTGGATGAAACAGAGAGCGAGCAGCATTAACAAGCTATTACTGCGTGGTATGGCGAAATTCATTAAAGAGGCTATTAGACCAGCGCAGCCAATACTCATTATCTTAGACAGCTTTTCGTTGTCCTTGTGAAGCCTGCTGATGAGAAAAGAACCCGCTATGTATCCTCCAGCGCGGACAGTAAATACCCATCCCAAGGTTGTGCCGCGCAGGGATAAATGCTTGGCAAGTACGGGAATGGCAGCTCCCAAGAGCCCTTGTAAACCTCCCATGCTCACCCAGCTAAAGCAGGTTATCAGACTTATTACTGTTTTTCTTTTTGTTGGCGGCACGTGAGAATGCAATGGCTGGATATCTGTCGTGGCCTTGGTCATTACGACGGACGACGAGAGTATCGGCGCCGTCTCATCTTCTCGACAAGAAGTCATCATGATTGCAAAATTTTTAACTGATTAGCGATGTTTTAATTATGCGGAAAATGGCCAAAACAATGAGAGCTTTGCAGTGTACAAAGTAGACGTCTTGAGAAGGCTTAAAATTGTCTGTCGCGGCAGGCCGTCCTTGCAGCTCTTTTCCTATGTTAACGAGTACACGTCGTCAAGATGTGAAAATAATGCAGCATGGGGACGAAAACGACATAAAATTTGTTGCATTATACTAAATTTTGCACTCTCAGAATGTGGGGTGGACAATTATAAGGATTGCGACATACCAACGAAGAACACCCACAGCAAACGGTCTACCTTGGCCGTTGAATAACGAATCGCTAAAATTTTGAAATTCAATCAAGAGCAAGACGAAGATTTGTAGGAAAGAGCCTTGGGCAGAAAATATAAACGAAGACACGTTGCTTCTTATAATAACAACCTTGAGTCAGATCTCATCTGTATAATTCTGAATTTCAAGTATCGCTTTCTTGCCTTTTCCTCCAGCTTGCCTCTTGGAGAGGCCATCTACCCGCGAACCTAACAGCATCATTAAAAATTCAAGAAGTCCACCGTTCAATCAACTAACTCGACTCAAGCTTGAATGAATGATAGCCCTTGTCCTGAAAACCTGTCTGATCAACGATGAGATTCAAAGTGTGATCTTAATCGTAAGGTCGCGATGATTACCAATCACGTAGCCTTCGAATCCAAGCCTTCGGTACTAAATGTTCGACAGAGCAAATGTACGTGTGGAGCATGCTTTTTCAAAAACTACACCACAAAAGTGTGTGCGGCACAGAAATTTTCCGTTTAAAGGCTGATATGTTGTCAAATATACCTTGGAAACCGCATGTGATCAGCAACGGCGATACTTCCCTGCAGTGAGGCCACGAATAACACATATTGAGTTTACAGCACTCGATTAGGAGGAGAGAGAGTAGAGGGAGGAACAAAAGGGGGGGAAAAGGACCGTTCTCGCGTGCTTTAATACTTAACATGCAACATGAATGGCTTTGCAGCGTTATTTAGTATTTTCTTTCCGAAAATTCTAGGTCCAGACAAGGCGAAGGCTCGATCGCATTGGACGTCAACGCAGCCCAAAAGTTCCTTGTGCATCCCTTTCCTCTTTTTTTTCTTCCATTTCTGCATCTGCCACTTGTCCCCTCGACCGCTTGAGGACTCTACCATCATGTCCCTGTACAAGTAATATTTGGCTCAGATCAATGCCCCCGTCGCCGTCTGCCTCACCAATAGCCATATTTCTGCCCTTGCCTCTCTATTATTCGTGGTACTTCGATCACCTCCAAGACCTTGGCTAGCGTCTCTGCTTTCAGCTCATGCTGAGCGCACACCTTCCCAATGTCAAATTTTTCTGGAGCCTCGCGCCTAGCCCGTAATATGAGGGCCAAGGTGTCCTCGTGAAGTGTATGGGGTTTATCTTGATGTGCGTGCATCATTTTGTTCATGTCTCGACGCGGCGTCTGGAGTCGGGCAGTCTTTATAGCCGGACCTAACTCATTCATCATTCTTATGAGAGTGTCGTCAGCTTCCAGCTGATTACCTGCTCGCTCAGATGGGATGGACGACGGTGGGGCAGAAGGGGGGGGAAGGGGGAGGGACTGGTTGTTTGGGCTTCTGCCTTCGATCGTTACTCCCGAAGGAGCTTCTTGTGTCCGGGACGCTTGGGCGACTGCCTGCCGCCTAGCTTGAACGGCCGCGGCAGACATGACCTCTCCTGCAGGCTTACTCCCTCGCGCTCCCATCGTCGACGCTATACGCTGCTGTGGATGGCGAGGGAGATAATGTCCGTGACGGTGACGTGTTGGGGAGGTTGCCTGAGATTCAGGAAGCGACTCCTGTAATTTACGTGAGGTGAAAGAATAGGGATGCGTCTATCAAGAAAGCTACAAAGAAGAAAAAGGAATGTTTTAAAAGGGCTTGCAATCTAGCTTGTGGGTGCTTCACAAAGCGGGGGGTTTCCTCCATGATGCCCACGTAGCATCGCCAAGGCAAACCTCAAGTCGCTCCTTTACTGCGATTGCTTCCTGACAAAGTTTGATTTGCATCCAATACATCTTCACAGCATATGCTCAGAAATCGATGCGAAACGTAATCGCTCTTGTCTTGCTTGCTGCCCAGTTGCCCGCAGTCCCCGCCCTCCTTTCCTTCACGAATCCCCCTCCAAAGCAACCTGCCCTCCATTTCCGCCCTGGCCTTCCTACAGACAACCCCCTCATCCGCCAAAGCATGTTAGAGGCTCGCATGAATCCAGCATTCCTCAAACCTGAGTACTTCACCATTGCCGAGCACCCTGGCCCGAATGCTGGCACGGGGCGAGCGACGACGGCAGGTTTTGGGCAAATCCGTCCCATCCTGGGAACGGGAGGACAAGTCTGCGAGCTCGCGTCGGTATACGTCCTCCCTGCTTCAAGAAAGCAGAGAATAGGGTCGCGCATAATTGCTAGGCTCGTGGAGAATTTTCGAGCCGATAACAGCAGAGCGCGCCAGGTCCCCTCTTCTTCCCAGTCTGTTCCTACTCCTCGACTCGTCCTTCTCACCCTGGCAGACACGGCACCTTTCTACTCTTCCCACGGCTTTTTTGTGCTTCCAGACCCTGTACGAGCCAAGCCACCCCTGCCAATGCTCTTTGTACTCGAGTATTTGGCCGGATCAGTGGTGGCGAGGCTTTCCCGGGGCCCGGCGACCAAGTTGGTGTGTATGGAGCTGCAGGAGGGGGGAAACAGTGGGAGAATAGCTGCAAAACGCACAAATTAGTGTGGGAAGAAAGCATAAACGACGGATTAAAAGCGTCTGAAACGTCTATTTCTTGGTGGGTGTGGCGTGACTCAAGACTCTTTGCACTGTCTTATGATGTCTCCTGCTCTCCTCTCTCGATTCTCAACGACGTCCACGGCCCCCTTCCTCCCCAGCTTTTACCTCAATTCTATTCTCGCTTCCATTCCTTTTCCGACTAAGCCATCCTTCAACACTTTTTTTCAAGTTCTCTTTGTGCCCTAAACTCACATAGCGGACGTATGGCATTAGTTGTTCATCTCCCTCCTCCTACCCGCCTACTCACCCCTCCCCTTCCTCGCTCCTCCCGATCCACGCTTCCTGACGCTCCACCCGCACTGTCTCTCCCACCACAATTGGTAGTTCCTCCCTCTTCCCGTCCTCACGCAGCCTAACAAAGGCGAGGGGCGGCGCACCGGGCGCGACGAAGAGGAGGGCGAGAGACATCTTTCCCTCCTTCCGCGCTTCCTCTCTCTGATCCTCCGCGGCTTCTTCCCCCTCCGCCCCTGCTTGCTCGCACTCGTACTCGACTCGGAAGTGATGGTCCATGAAGTGCAGATGTCGGTAGACCACGCGGCGCACACCCTGGGGACAGTGTGGCGCGAGCCGAAGCACCGACCTGCCCCCCCTCTCTTTCTCCCCCCCCCCTTCCCCCCCCTCCCCCCCCCCCTCCTCCCCTCCCCCCCCCCTCCCCCCTCCCCACCC
>Ga0102934_1001171_pt1 | contig 18150 bp, 13 predicted proteins | sample SalPonR2_A_D1_MG_FD_78175 | JGI IMG/M metagenome (GOLD analysis project Ga0102934, IMG submission 78175) | Salt pond soil microbial communities from South San Francisco under conditions of wetland restoration - Salt Pond MetaG R2_A_D1_MG | ecosystem: Environmental > Aquatic > Marine > Intertidal... | reverse complement strand
CGAGCGTCCGGCGCTGCCGCAGGATGCGCTCGCGCCTTTCGTTGATGCGTTGACGATCCCGCCGCGTGCGGAGCCGGTGGGGGAGCATGAGGGCCGGCCGCTCTACGAGGTCACCATGAAGATGGTCTCGCAGAAGGTGCATCGCGATCTGCCGCCAACGCCCGTCTTCGCCTATGACGGGATCTGGCCGGGGCCGACTTTTGATATCCCGGTCGACCAGCCTATCGCAGTGAACTGGGTGAATGCGCTGCCAGAGGAATATCCGGACTGGCTGCCCGTCACGATCGGCCATCATGTGCCGGACAAGGTGGTGCGCACGGTGGTGCATCTGCATGGCGGGATCACGCCGAGCGTGCATGACGGCTATCCGGAATGGATGTGGGATCCGGGCGAGGCCGAGCGTTACGAATATCCCAATCTCGACCACCAGGGCGACGGCGCCATGCTCTGGTATCATGACCATGCGATGGGCAATACGCGCCTCAATGTCTATGCCGGGCTGCAGGGCTTCTATCTGCTGCGCAACCGGGAGAGAGAGGAGGCGCTCGGCTTGCCTTCGGGCGATTACGAGATCCCGCTCGTCTTGCAGGATCGCAATTTCGCGGAGGACGGGAGCCTGGTCTATGATGGTGTGTGCCGCAATTTCGGCATCGTGAACGGCACGGTCTTTCCCTACAAGGAGATCGAGCCGCGCCGCTATCGCTTCCGCATCCTCAATGGCGCCAATTTCCGCATCATGCGGCTGGCCTTGTCGAACGGGGCGAAGATGTCGGTAATCGGGGTCGATGACGGCTTTCTCTCGCAGACGGTGGAGACGGATGAACTCCTGCTCGCCCCGGCGGAGCGCGCGGATGTGATCATCGATTTCTCCGATATGGCGGGGGAGGAGATCACGCTCCTGAACACGACCTCATGCTTCGGCCCGCAGCGCGAGCAGGGTACCCGCTCCGGCGATACGGAACTGCCGCATCTGATGCAGTTTCGGGTCAGCGAAAGCGTCTCGCAGCCCGATACGAGCCGCATCCCGGCCAATCCGAGCGCAGAGGAGGGCGAGACCGAGCGGCTTCCGGCTGCGGCCACGGTGACGCGTGACATCACCCTCGACAATCCGGAGGGCTTCAAGTTTCTCCTCGAAAACAAGGGCTTCAACGCCCCGGTCTCGATCGAGCCGCATCTGGGCGATACCGAGGTCTGGAACCTGATCAATCTGACCGATGAAGCGCATCCCATCCACGTGCATCTGATCAGCTACCGCATCGTCGAGCGCATCCCCTTCCGCGAGAACGGGGTCGAGGATTACATCGCCGATCGCGATGCCGGGACGCTCGCGCCGCTGGAGAGCTATCTCGACATGGATGGTGCGATTCCCGCGCCGCCCGTCGAGCACGGTCCGAAGGATGTGGCGCTCGCGCCGTTCGATCATGTCACCCGGATTGCGATGGAATGGTATGGCTTCGAAGGGCTCTACGTGATCCATTGCCATATCCTCGAGCATGAGGATGATGACATGATGCGCCCGATCCGGGTGCTGGCCGCGCGCGAATAAGGGCGCATAAGGGGAGGGCGATGTGAGTGCACCCGGCAAGAGCAAACAGACGAGCCTGACGATTCGCAGCGACGGGCCGGGGCTCACCGAATTCACGCCCATCGTCTCGCTCTTCGTGCGCGAAAGCGGCGTCGAGACCGGCCTGCTGACGCTGTTCGTGCGCCATACCTCATGCTCGCTGCTGATCCAGGAGAATGCCGATCCCGATGTCCGCGCCGATCTGCAGGAATTCTTCGCCCGCCTCGTGCCCGAGGGTATGGAATGGGTGGTGCATGCGATTGAGGGGCCCGACGACATGCCGGCCCATATCAAGGCGGCCTTGACGCAGACATCGCTGTCGATCCCGATCATGGACGGCAAGCTCGCCCTGGGCACCTGGCAAGGTATCTACCTGTTCGAGCATCGTGCAGCGGCCCATGACCGTGAGGTGCTGCTTCATATTTCGGCATGACGCAATAACGTGCACAGATACCCATCCCTCTTTTCGCTTTCGTGCAAGCTGTGCGCTGAAATCCAGCCTGTTCGGCCCTGACGCTCCCGGCATCCCATTGGATTGACATGGTTTCGCCGTCAATGCCGGCCCGCTTCCGCTATTTCGTCACTATTTGACGCGTCGCATCGAAATCTCTCTAATTGGACGAGGAGACCGGATGGCGCGAGCCGTCTGGAATATCCGGGGCCACAAGAAGCCCGCGAAAGCCAAAAGCGAGTCCAGAGAACAGAGGGACGATCATGATCCAGAAGAAGACAGGGCGCGCGCTCGCCACGACCGCGTTGGCGCTCCTCTTGAGCGCCGGCGTCGTCGCGATGCAGCCGCAGGACGCCAAGGCCCAGCCGCAAAGCGGCGGGACCGTGCAGCTCGCCGTCACCCCGGAGCCCCCGAGCCTGATGCTCGGCCTGTTCCAGAACGGCCCCACCCAGATGATCGCGGGCGATATCTACGAATCGCTCCTGCGCTACGATACCGATCTGACGCCGCAGCCCTCGCTCGCGGAGAGCTGGGAAATCTCCGACGACCAGCTCGTCTACACTTTCAAGCTGCGCGAGGGTGTGCTGTGGCATGACGGCGAGCCGTTTACCGCCGATGACGTGATCTTCTCCCTCGACGTCTTCCTGCGCGAGGTGCATCCGCGCTGGCGCCCGACGGTCGATGCACAGGTCGCCTCGATCGAGAAGACCGGTGATTACGAGGTCACGATCACGCTCAACGAGCCCTTCGAGCCGATCATGCTGAGCTTCGAGGTCGGCACCACGCCGATCATCCCGGCGCACATCTACGAGGGCACGGATTACCGGGCCAACGAAATGAATTCGACGCCGATCGGCACCGGCCCGATGAAGTTCGTCGAGTGGGAAAGCGGTTCCTACGTGCATCTCGAGCGTAACGAGGATTACTACCTCGAGGGCAAACCCTATATCGACGAGGTTTATTACCGCTTCATCCCGGATGCCGCCTCGCGCGCGGTTGCCTTCGAGACCGGCGATATCGATGTTCTGACCGGCGGTTCGGTCGAGATCTTCGATGTGCCGCGCCTCGCGGAGGAGGACAATGTCTGCGTCACGACGGATGGCTGGGAAATGTTCTCGCCGCATGCCTGGGTCGCGCTCAATGTGCGTGAAGGCGCGCTTGCCGAGAAGAGCTTCCGGCAGGCGATGATGTATGCGATCGACCGCGAATTCGCGCAGGAGGTGGTCTGGTCCGGCTACGGCAAGGTCGCCAACAGCCCGATCTCGTCGCGCACGCTGTTCCATTCCGACGATCTGCCAGAGTACAATTATGATCCTGATCGCGCACGCGAACTGATCGCGGAATCGGGTTATGACGGTGAGACCCTCGACTTCATGGTCCTGCCCTATGGCGAGACCTGGACGCGCTGGGCGGAAGCCACGCGGCAGAATCTGGAAGACGTGGGCATCAACGTGAACCTCGTCACGACGGATGTTGCCGGCTGGTCGGAGCGTCTGGGAAGCTTCAACTTTGAGATGACGCACAACTTCCTCTATCAGTACGGCGATCCGGCACTGGGCGTGGCGCGTTCCTACGTGTCGAGCAACATCGTCCAGGGCAACCCGTTCTCCAACGTGATGGGTTACGCCAACGAGGAGGTCGACCGGCTCTTTGCCGAGGCGGCCAATGCGCCGTCCGAAGAGCGCCCGGCGCTTTATCAGGAGGTGCAGGAGATCCTCGTCGATGAGCTGCCGGTGCTGTGGATGATCGAGATGGACTTCCCCACCGTCTATCGTTGCGATCTGCAGGATTTCATCACCACGGCGATCGGCGTCAACGACACCTTCCGTGACGCCTGGCTGCAACAGTAAGCAGCTGATTGCTCGAAGCTTCCGGGGCCGCGATTGCCCCGGAAGCGCTTCCTGCAAGCCGCAAGTGCGGCGCTACCGGCTTCAATCAGCGTGGGTGACAGATGCCACTTTTGCGATTCATCGCGGGGCGGCTGGTCAAGGGCGTCATCGTCCTGATCGCCATCGCGACCGTGAACTTCTTCCTGATCCGCGCAGCGCCCGGCGATCCGGCCTCGGTGCTCGCCGGCGAGGCGGGGGCTGCGGACGAAGAATTCATCCGCCAATTGCGCGAGCAGTTCGGCCTCGACCAGCCGATCATGACGCAGCTCTGGCTCTATCTGACCGATATCGTGACGCTCGATCTCGGTTTCTCCTATCGCCAGGGACGCCCGGTGCTCGAACTGATCATGGAGCGCCTGCCCGCGACGCTGCTGCTCACCGGTGCGGCCTTTATCTTCTCGCTGACGCTCGGCATCGTCTTCGGCATTCTCGCCGCGCGCCGGGTCGGCAAATGGTCCGATACGGCGATCACGACGGGTGCACTTTTCTTCTATGCGACGCCGTTGTTCTGGATCGCGCTGATGAGCCAGATCATCTTCGCGCTCTGGCTCGGCTGGCTGCCCAATACGGGCTTCCGTACGATCGGGGCCGACTATACGGGCCTGCGCTACGCGCTGGATGTGGGGATGCATCTGATCCTGCCCGCAGCGACGCTGGGGCTGTTCTTCACCGCGCTCTACACGCGCATGATGCGTGCCTCGATGCTGGAGATCGCGGGATCCGATTTTGTCAAGACCGCACGCGCCAAGGGCGTTCCGGAAGGGCGCATCGTGCGCCGGCACATCGCCCGCAACGCCATCCTGCCGGTGGTGACGCTGGCCGGCCTCCAGGCCGGGCAGATCGTCGGCGGCGCGGTGCTGACGGAGACGGTGTTCGGCTGGCCGGGAATCGGGCGGCTGATGTTCGAGGCGCTGGCGCAGCGTGACTATCAGGTGCTGCTCGGCGTGTTCTTCGTCTCCTCCGCCATGGTGGTTTTGTTCAATCTGATCACGGATATCGTCTATCGCGTGGCCGATCCGCGCATCGAGGTGGGACGATGAAGGCATTCTTCAAACGCTTTGCCCGCAACAAGGGCGCGGTGGTCGGCCTGATCATCCTGGCCATCATCCTCGCGGCGGCGATCCTCGCCCCACTGCTTTATCCGACATCGCCATGGCGCATGGTGACGCGTCCGTTCCTGCCGCCGATGTCGCCGGGCGGATTTTGGCTCGGCACCGATGCGCTGGGGCGCGACGTTGCCTCCGGGATCATGCACGGGGCCCGCGTCTCGCTGATCATCGGGCTGGTCTCGACCCTGACGGCGCTCGCCATCGGAATTCCGATCGGTGCGCTCGCGGGATATTTCGGCGGGTTGATCGATGACGCACTGATGCGCTTCACCGAGTTCTTCCAGACCATACCCGCCTTCGCGCTTGCCATCGTCATCGTGGCGATCCTGCAACCGTCGCTCTATTCGATCGTGCTTGCCATCGCCATCGTCTCCTGGCCCCCGGTCGCGCGTCTGGTGCGCGGGGAAGTGCTGTCGTTACGCTCGCGCGAATATGTGCAGGCCTCGATCGTGATCGGGCAATCGACCTCGCGCATCATCCTGACCCAGGTCCTGCCCAACACGATCGCGCCGATCACGGTGATGGCCTCGATCATGGTCGCCTCGGCGATCCTGCTCGAATCGGCGCTCTCCTTCCTCGGGCTGGGCGATCCCAACATGATGACCTGGGGCTACATGATCGGTGCGGGTCGCACGCGACTGATCGAGGCCTGGTGGATCAGCTTCTTCCCCGGTGTTGCGATCTTCCTCACGGTGCTCGCTCTCAATCTGGTGGGCGAGGGGCTCAACGACGCGCTCAATCCGCGTCTCTCGCGGGAGGGTGGCTGATGAGCGTCCTGGCAATCGACAATCTCTCCCTCGCTTTGCCGAAACTCGCCGATCGCGCCCATGCGGTGCAGGGGCTCAGCCTTGCGATCGATGCGGGGGAAACACTCTGTGTCGTGGGCGAATCCGGCTCGGGCAAATCGATGACGGCGCATGCGGTGATCGGGCTTCTGCCCAACGCCGTAAAGCCGGCCGGGGGCTCGATCAGGCTCGCCGGGCGCGAGCTCATCGGGCTCACCGAAGGCGAGATGCGCAAGCTGCGCGGACGCGATGTCGGCATGATCTTTCAGGAACCGATGACCTCGCTCAATCCGGTCATGCGGATATCCGACCAGATCCTCGAGACCTTCGAATCGCATCGTATGTTCGACGCGCAGCAACGCATGCGGCGCACCTTCGAACTGCTCGAGGAAGTCGGGCTGCCCGATCCCAAACACATCGCCCGCGCCTTCCCGCATGAACTCTCGGGCGGCCAGCGCCAGCGCGTGATGATCGCCGTGGCGCTCGCGCTGGAGCCCAAGCTCCTCATCGCCGACGAGCCGACCACGGCGCTCGACGTGACGACGCAGGCGCAGATCCTGAAGCTGGTTGATGAATTGCGTCACAAGCACGGGACGGCGGTTTTGTTCATCACGCACGATTTCGGCGTGGTGGCCGAGATCGCTGATGATGTTGCCGTCCTGCAGAACGGTCTGTGTGTCGAAAGCGGGAGGGCGCAGGACGTCCTGGAAAATCCCACGCATGACTATACGAAACGCCTTCTCGCCGCCGTGCCCTCGCTGACGCCGCCGCCGCCCAAGGATCTCTCGGGCGAGCCGGATGCGCTGATCGTGCGCAATCTGCACAAGACCTATGGCGGGCGCGGCTTCTTCAGTGGGAACGCGCGGAAGGTGATCGCGGCGAAGGATGTGGAATTTACCATCAAGCGCGGCGAGACGCTCGGGCTCGTGGGCGAATCCGGCTCCGGCAAATCCACGGTCGGGCGCTGCATCATGCGCCTGACCGAGCCTGATGACGGTTTTATCAAGGTCGGGGATACCGAATTCCACGGCGTGCCGCCGCGCCAGTTGCGGCCCTTGCGCAAGCGCATCCAGATGGTCTTCCAGGACCCTTATGCCTCGCTCAACCCCCGCCGCACCGCCGGGCGGATCATCGCTGAGGGGCCTGAGGCGCAGGGTGTGCCGCGGGTGGATGCGGAGAAGCGGGCCCGCGAATTGCTCGAACTGGTCGGGCTCGGCGCGTCATCTGCCGAGCGCTATCCGCATGAGTTCTCTGGCGGCCAGCGCCAGCGAATCGGCATTGCACGCGCACTTGCCCTCGAGCCGGACGTGCTGGTGGCAGACGAGCCGGTCTCGGCGCTCGATGTCTCGGTGCAGGCGCAGATCCTCGATCTGATCCAGGATCTGCAGAAGCGGCTTGGCCTCGCCATCCTCTTCGTCACCCACGATCTGCGCGTGGCGGCACAGGTCTGCGACCGGATTGCCGTTATGCAGCGCGGCGAGATCGTCGAGCTCGAGCCGACGGCGAGGCTCTTCGAGAATCCCAAACACCCCTACACCCGTTCGCTGCTCGCGGCGGTGCCGGGTGCGCATGCGAAGATGGCGGCGGCCTGAGGGATGCCACGCGCCGCGCCCTCATCGAGGGCGGGCGCAAGGTTTTCAGGCGCATGCTCAGACCGCTTCGGCCTGCTCCACCGCGATTGATGCGGCTTCTTCGCGCAGCTTCGCCTTCTGGATCTTCCCGGTCGAGGAGGCGGGTAGTGCCGGCAGCGCTATGATGCGGGTGGGGCGCTTGTAGGGGGCCATGCGTTCGGCGCAGAAGGCACGCATCTCCCGCTCGTCGAAATCGGCGCCGGGCCGCAGCTGGACGAAGGCCCAGACCTCCTCGTTGCCCTCGACATTGCGCCCGACCACGGCGGTGAGTGTCACATCCGGGTGGCTCGCGATGACGCCCTCGATCTCCTCGGGATAGACGTTGAAGCCAGAGCGGATGATCAGGTCCTTGGCGCGTCCGACGATGTAGAGCGCGCCGTCTTCGCCGAAACGGGCGAGGTCGCCGGTATCGAACCAGCCATCGGCGCTCTTCACCCGGTCGGTGAGTTCGCGATTGCGATAATAGCCGATCATCACCGTCGGGCCGCGCACCTGTAGCGTACCGATTTCGCCGGCGGGGAGGGGGGCGCCTTCGCCATCGACGGTGCGCGCCTCGATCCCGGGCAGGAGCGGGCCTGTCGCATCGTCGCGGCGCGGGGCGTCCATGCGCGTCTGCGAGACTGTCGGTGAGAGCTCGGTCATGCCATAGCCGTTATGCAGCGGCACGCCGAGCGCCGCCTCGACACGGGTCTTGAGCGCGCGATCGAGCGGCGAGCCGCCGGCGGAGGCGTAGCGCAGGGCCGGCGCCTCGATCGGACGCCCCGTTTGCCGCGCATGCTCGATGAGTCGCGCGAACATGGCCGGTACGCCCTGGAAAACAGTGAGTTCCTCATCGCGCAGCAGGCGCAGCGCTTCCGAGGGATCGAAACGGGGCACAAGGTAATTCGTCGCGCCATAGAGCGCCGAGCCGAGAAACATCGAGGCGAGGCCAAAGACATGGCTCACCGGCAGGCAGCCATAGACGCGCTCGCCAGGCGCCAGACCGCGCAGATAACCGGAATGGCGCGCTACATGCATCAGATTCGCGTGGCTGAGCATGACGCCCTTGGGCGCGCCGGTCGTGCCCGAGGTATAGATCATGGCGGCCACGTCGCGGGCGGGGTCGTCATGCACGGGCTCTGATTCGCAATCCGCCGCGACGGTGAGACGAAAGGGTGGCAGGCCCTCGAAAGTGACATGTTCGGTCTCGAATGCACCGGCATGGCGCTCCGCATCCGGGGAGATGTCGTTGGCGAAGGCGATCAGGCGCGGCTGTGCGTGGTCGGCAATCGTTTCGATCTCGCGTTCGGAGAGGCGCGCATTGAGGATGACCGGCCAGGCCTTTGCGCGCGCCGCCGCGAGAGCCAATGTGATCAGAACGATGCCGTTCTCGCCCAGAATCACGAACCTGTCACCGGGTCGCAGGCCCGCTTCCTGCAGCCGCGCGGCGCTGGTCGCGACGCAATGCTCCCATTGCGCGAAACTGATACGGCGCTCGCCGAGGACGAAAGCCGTCGCATCCGGTCTTTCCCGCGCGCCTTCCTGCGGAATCGCATCGATCGTGGTGACATGGGCGAGCGATTGCGGCGTGGCGGCGGACATCGAGCGGACTCCTGAGGATGCTGCTGAGGCGTTGGGACGTTAGTGCCTGTCCGCAATAGCGTCAAGAAATGTGAAACAATATTCCGCACAGCGAAAATAATAGGCATGATGACCATATTCTATGGGCAGGAACGCCCGATCTGCGAACGCGTATTTTGTCTTGCGAAACAGGATTTCGCATTTAGTCTGTGATCATCTCAGGGAAGGTATTTCCCTAAGGTCAAAAACAACACGCGCCGGGTCGCCTTGTTGCGACCATGTCGCGTTAGCGCCGTGAGGGCGAAACGCTCCCGGCTTTCCGATGAAGAAACTGGAGGAAACCCTGATGCTGGATCGCAGAAACCTGCTTGCTTCCGCCGCCGCGATCGCCATTGCCGGCGCGATGGCGAGCACGCCCGCCATGGCACAGTCTGGATTGCCCGACACTATTTCCTGGACGGCCTATGATGTCGGCTCGTCAGGCTACAACCAGTCCGTGGCCATCGGTGGCGCACTGCGCAACGAAATGGACGTCAACCTGCGCATCCTGCCCGGTCGCAACGACATTGCCCGCCAGATCCCTCTGCGCGACGGGCGCGTCGATTTCTCCGCGACGGGGCTTGGCGCGAGCTTCTTCTCGCAGGAAGGCATGTTCGAGTTTGGTGAGGCATCCTGGGGCCCGCAGGAAGTGCGCGTCCTGATCGCCTCGAACGCCGATTCGAATCTCACCATCGGCGCTGCCGGCGATCTCGGCATCGAGACGGTGGCTGATCTTGAAGGCAAGCGCGTCGCCTGGGTCGTGGGCTCGCCCTCGCTCAACCAGAATATCGGCGCCATTCTCAGCTTCGCCGATCTGACCTGGGATGATGTCGAGCGCGTCGAATTCCCGGGCTTCGGTGCCGCATGGGAAGGCATCATCAACAACCAGGCCGATGCCGCCTTCGCCGTGACGACGTCCGGTCAGGCCTTCCAGCTCGAAGCCTCGCCCCGTGGTCTCGTCTGGCCGACCCTGCCCTTCGACGACGAGGAAGGCTGGACGCGCCTGAACGACGCCGCGCCGTTCTTCGTGCCGAACCGCGCGACACTCGGTGCGGGCCTTTCCGAGGATAACCCGCATGAAGGTCCGAACTATCCGTATCCGATCCTTCTTTCCTATGCGGATGCGGAAACGGACAAGGTCTACGCCATGACCAAGGCGATGGTCGAGCTCTTCCCCGTCTATGATGGTGCGGCGCCCGGCATTTCCGGCTGGCATATCGACCGCCAGCAGTTCGAGTGGGTGGTGCCCTATCATGAAGGTGCGATCCGCTATTTCGAGGAGATCGGCGTCTGGACCGAGGATCACCAGGCGCATAACGACGGCCTCGTCGAGCGTCAGCAGGTGCTGAAGGCTGCCTGGGATGCGTTCGTCGCCGAGGGCGTCAGCGATGAGGACGCTTTCCAGGAGGGCTGGATGCAGGCGCGCCGTGACGCGCTCGAAGCCGCCGGTATGAATCCGATCTGGAACTGATCGAAGGCCGTCTGCGGCGGGATTTGCCGCCGCGTTCCCCTGATCGTGCGCCGCATGCTCTTCCCGCATGTGGCGCACGGCAGTGCGTCGCGCCCGTTCGCGTGTCTGTAAGGCGCGCATGGAGCAGCGCATGCCCCCCGCTCAGCCCGCATGCAGGTCAGCCATGAACGACACCAGGCATCCCGAGGCCACCAATCCGCTGAACGAGTCACCCGTGGTCCCGCTTGTCACGACCGGGGCCAAACCGGCCGTCGAGGAAGAGGCGCGTTTCAGGGAAGTCACCGGCTGGGTCAAGGGTTTGTTCGTGGCCTTGACGCTCGCGGCCATCTTCCTCGCCGTGAACCAGTTGTTCAATCTGCGCCTGTTCGTCGGCGTGGTGATCATCGAGAACCGTTATCTCTATCTGCTCGCGGGCATTTTCCTCGCGCTCGCCTTCGCCGCCTTCCCGATCAGTCCGCGCGCCCGAGGTGGGCCGACACCCTGGTATGATCTGATCCTCGCCGCTCTCTCGCTCGGAGCCTGCGGCTATTTCACCTTCACCGCCCATCGCAGCCTGATGGAGGGCTGGGAATATGCGGCTCCGCCGCTCGCCATGGCGATGAGCTTCCTGCTCTGGGCCCTGATCATCGAGGCCACGCGTCGCACCGGCGGGCTTGTCATCGCGGTGATCGTCTTCTTCTTCTCGCTCTATCCGGTCTTCGCCGATGTCGTGCCAGGGCCGATCTCGGGTTTCGCGCAGCCCATCGACGACACTATTGCCTATCACCTGATCTCGAATGAAAGCTCGTTCGGCATTCCGATGAAGGCCTTCGGGCAATTGGTGATCGGATTCATTCTCTTCGGCGCAACGCTGCAATTCACCGGCGGCGGGCGGTTCTTCAACAATCTGGCGCTTTCCCTCGTCGGTGGATATCGCGGTGGTGCGGCGAAGGTCGCGATCTTTGCCTCCGGCTTCATGGGCTCGATGAGCGGCTCTGTCGTCTCCAACGTGCTCACCACCGGCGTCGTCTCCATCCCGGCGATGAAGCGTGCCGGCTTCTCCTCGCGCTATGCGGCGGGAACGGAGGCCTGCGCCTCGACGGGTGGCGTCCTGATGCCGCCGGTGATGGGGACGACGGCCTTCGTCATGGCCTCGTTCCTCGGCATGCCCTACAGCCAGATCATCATCGCCGCCGCGATCCCCTCGATCCTGTATTATCTGGGTCTGTTCGTGCAGATCGACGCCTATGCGGCGCGCAACGGCCTCAAGGGCATGCCGCGCTCGGAACTGCCCTCGCTGAAGGAGACCTTCAAGGAGGGCTGGCACTACATCTTCGTCTTCGCCATCCTGATCGTGATGATGATCGTGTTCCGGCAGGAGACGCTGGCGCCGTTCTATGCGACTGCGGCCCTCGTCGTGATCAACCAGCTGCACAAGGGGACGCGGCTCAATCTCAACGGCTTCATCAACCTGCTGACCGGTGTGGGGCGCTCGCTTGCGGAGCTCGTGGCGATCCTGCTCGGTGTCGGCCTGATCATCGGCGCCTTCTCGGCGACGGGGCTCGCAGGCACGCTCGCCAACGATCTCGTCTTTCTCGCCGGCAGCAACGTCTTCGTGCTCCTGATCATGGGAGCGATCACGGCCTTCATCTTCGGCATGGGGATGACGGTGACGGCCTGCTACATCTTCCTCGCCGTGGTCCTCGCACCGGCGCTGACGCGGGCGGGGCTCGATCCGCTCGCGGTGCATCTGTTCATCATGTATTGGGGCATGGTCTCCTTCATCACGCCGCCCGTGGCACTGGGCGCCTTCGCTGCGGCGACCATCGCGCGGACCAGCCCGATCATGGCCGGTTTGCAGGCAATGCGGCTCGGTTCCATCATCTATATCGTGCCGTTCTTCTTCGTGCTGAACCCGGCCCTGATCGGGCGCGGCAGCGCCTACGAGGTGATCACCGTTCTGATCACGGCGGTGATCGGCGTGTGGTTCATCGGTTCCTCATTGCAGGGCTATCTTGCGGGGGTGGGCGATATCGGGCGCGGGGCGCTGGCGCTGCTGCGCCGTGTGATGCTGGCAATCGGTGGTTTGTTCCTGGCCGCTCCGGGCCATATCGGACTGGGCCTCGACCACATGCAGATGACCTTGATCGGCCTCGCTTTCGCCGTGCCGGTGGTCCTGATACGGGTGATGCGCAAGTCTGACGTTGCGGCAAACCCGTGAACGGCGGGTGACGGGGCTTGCAACTGGCATGGAGTATGCGAGAAAAGTTCGCTTGATGAGGTTGTCGAAGGGCTGTTTCGAATGAAGGCCGACACGCTACATGTGCATGAAGCGGACATCCCCGCCGATCCTGCGGAGGGAGACGACATTCCGGCGAAGGATCGCCAGTTCGTCACCGCGCTTGCGCGCGGCCTGTCGGTGCTGCGGGCCTTCACGAGTTCCAGCGAGGTTCTCGGAAATCAGGAGATCGCCCGGCGCACCGGGCTGCCCAAGCCGACCGTCTCGCGGCTGACGCATACGTTGCTCGAGCTGAACTACCTGCGCATCGTCAAGGACCGGGACAAGTATCAGCTCGGTCCTGCCGTGCTGGCGCTCGGCATGTCCTTCTTCCGCTCGAACTCCTTCGCCCAGATCGCGCGCCCGTTCCTGCAGGAACTTGCCAACGCGACGCAGGCGCATGTGGCGCTGGGGATCCGCGAGGGGCTCAACAGCGTCTACATGCAGCTCTGGCGCGGGCGCGGGCAGAGCATCACCATCTCACGCGAGATCGGATTTCATCTGCCGCTGGCGAAATCCGCCATGGGGCTCGCCATGGTTGCCGCACTCGATGCCGAAGAGCGGCCCGGCGTGATCGCGGGGCTGGCCGAGCAGGTGGGTGACAACTGGCCGCGCCTCGAGGCGGAGCTCGAACGGGCGCAGCGCGAAATCGAGCAGACCGGTTTCTGCATTGCACTCGGTGCCTGGAACCGCGAGATCAACGCCGTCGCGGCTCCTCTGATCGCCCCCGAAACCGGTTCGCTCTACGTCGTCAATGTATCCGGCCCCGCCTTCATCCTCACCGAGCGCATGCTGCGCGAGGAAACCGGCACCAAACTGCGCGCCACGATCGAGCGCATGCGCGAGACCGGCGCCGTCGAATGGCCGCCCGTGGTCGGGCGCCCGCGCAGTTTCTACTGAGCGCGAGCGCCTGTTCCCCCGGTCAGATCACGCCCTTGTTCTTCAGGGCTTCGCCGATCTCGTCGAGAATGGTCGGGTCGTCGATGGTGGCGGGTGGTGTCCATTCGTCACGATCGGCGATCTTCTTCATGGTCGCGCGCAGGATCTTGCCCGAGCGCGTCTTGGGCAGGCGCGGCACGGTAACGGCGAGCTTGAAGGCGGCGACGGGGCCGATCTTCTCGCGGACCAGCGCGACGAGCTCCTTCTCGATGGTCCCGATCGGCTCCATGATGCCTGATTTGAGCACCACGAAACCGCAGGGCACTTCGCCCTTGAGTGCATCCTTGACGCCGATCACGGCGCATTCCGCAACGGCGGGGTGCGCGGCGAGGACTTCCTCCATGCCGCCCGTTGAGAGACGATGGCCGGCGACGTTGATGATGTCATCGGTGCGACCCATGATGAAGACATAGCCGTCCTCGTCCCTGAAGCCCGCATCAGAGCTCGAATAATAGCCCGGATAAGCTGCGAGATAGCTCTCATGGAAGCGCTCGGGCGCGTGCCACAGTGTCGGCAAGGCGCCCGGCGGCAAGGGCAGGCGGATGACGACAGCGCCCATTTCGTTCGGCCCGAGCTCCTTGCCGTCCTCGTCGAGAACACGCACATCGTAGCCGGGCATCGGCACCGAGGGTGAGCCGTGCTTCACCGGCAACATGCCGATGCCAACCGGGTTGCCGACGATGGGCCAGCCGGTCTCTGTCTGCCACCAGTGATCGATCACCGGCACGCCGAGTATGCGCTCGGCCCATTGCACCGTATCCGGATCGGCGCGCTCGCCGGCGAGGAACAGCGTGCGGAAATGCGACAGATCGTAATCTGCCAGCAGCTTCGCGTGTGGATCCTCCTTCTTGATGGCGCGGAAGGCGGTGGGGGCAGTGAATAGGGCGACCACTTGATGCTCGGCGATCACCCGCCAGAAGGCGCCGGCATCGGGCGTGCCGACGGGCTTGCCTTCATAGATGATGCTGGCGCAGCCATGCAGCAGCGGCGCGTAGACGATATAGGAATGGCCGACTACCCAGCCGACATCGGAGGCCGCCCAGAAAACCTCGCCGGGCTTGATGCCGTAATGGTTCTCCATGGTCCAGGCCAGCGCGACCATATGCCCGCCATTGTCGCGCACGACACCCTTGGGCTTGCCGGTGGTGCCGGAGGTATAGAGCACGTAGAGCGGATCGGTGGCGGCGACGGGGACGCAATCGGCGGCGCGACCCGCTGCTTTCGCGTTGGCCATGGCTTGCTGCCAGTCGTGATCCCAGGGTTTGTCCAGCGTGGCTGCACCCTCGGGGCGCTGGAAGACGAGGCAGGCTTCCGGCTTGCTGGACGCGAGTTCAATGGCGCCGTCGAGCAGTGGTTTGTAGCTGATGACGCGACCGGGTTCGAGTCCGCAGGAGGCGGCGAGGATCGCCTTGGGATGGGCATCATCAATGCGGGTAGCGAGCTCTTTTGCGGCAAAGCCGCCGAAGACGACGGAATGGATGGCGCCGATGCGCGCGCAGGCCAGCATCGCCATCACGGCCTCGGGAATCATCGGCATGTAGATGATCACCCGGTCGCCCTTGTCGACGCCGAGATCCTGCAGGACAGCGGCCAGCGCGGCCACCTCGTCGCGCAATTCGCGATAAGTGATGGCGCGTTTGCAGCCGGTCATCGGGCTGTCATAGATCAGCGCCGGCTGTTCCCCGCGCGTCGCGACGTGGCGATCGACCGCGTTGTGGCAGGTATTGCAGGTCGCGCCCTCGAACCAGCGGCCATAGGCGCCGGCCTTTGCATCGAAGACATGGTCCGGCGGCTGGTACCAGTCGATCGCCTGCGCGGCCTTGGCCCAGAAGGCCTCCGGATCCTCTTGCCAGCTTTCGTAGAGCTTCGCATAGGCGCTTTGCGCTATCCCGGACATCGGTTCCATCCCTTCGGTCTCGACGCGTTTGCGGGCACGCGTCTGGTTTTCTCCATGGTGACGAGAACGGACGGCGCTGACAAGCCGGCCAAAAGTTTGAATCGGGCCCGCCAGGATCTGGCTGCCGGTGCCAATATCCGCCGCAAACTGTCCTCGTCGATCCGTAGTCTTATCTGAATTGCCGAATCTTAAGGCGAATTGGTGCTTTTTTGTGCTTTTCATTAGCCCGTGGTGCGGCTAAATCGACCGCATTGCAGAAATTGGAGTTATATGAATGTATTCAAGCGTTTCGAATGTCTGTACAAATTATCGAGATCAGTCAATTTGCAAATCAAACATGTTTTTTGATTGTAATAAGACTCAATGTTTCAGTTCAAAAACTGAGGAAGTGAAAGATAATAGAGAGACGATAATTAAGAAAAACAATAATGTTTCCGGTAGTTTAGTGGATAATTCTGCAAATTCATCTGATTTCTCTTCATCGTGTCTGAAATCTTTGCCGCAGGTTGGGTTCTTTTCTGCGTTTCCGGGGGATTTCTGCGCCAGCCCGGTGAAGCAGAGCCCGGAAACCGATCCGGTCAGTGGGGAGTTCCGCCGCGTCTCCTGTAGCCAGAGTGTGCGCGAACTCATCCACGAGATGGCGCAGGTCCAGGACATGCTGATGATGGATTCGACGGATCCCTGGGCTGATATCCAGCGCCGCACAGCGCTGCTCGATCCAGGTTTCCGCGAGGTTCTGCAGCGGCACATGGCCCGTGTGGCGGCGTTGCTGGAGCGGATCGAGCGTGATTGTCAGGATGTCCTCTCGCCGGAAGAGCTGGCGGAATGCGGACGTTTGCGGGGCGCCTTCGAACGGATGCGCGGCTATGTCGGCGCCGATCTTATGACGGAAGGCGGCGAACTGGCTGAAGGGAGCTACCAACGACTGATGGAAGCAATGCGTGATTTGGCGGCAGGCGCGCGCGATGTACTCGGGGCTGTGATCACCGGTCTCGGCGCCTCAGCGGCGTTTCTCATGAACCTGCTCCACAATCAGTTTGCGCATTGAATAAATAAAATTCATACGCAATCCCTGATTGACATTGAAAGAGAATTAGTTAATAAAAATGGTTAACGATTTTATTCGGACCCATTTTCAATCCGTGATTTTTGTGAGGTTTCAATCATGAATATCGGCGCGATCAGCAATCCTCTCGCGGCGGGAGGCGAATCCTCCCTCGCTCCGGCGGATAAAGGCTTCAGTCTCGATCTTGGTAAAACAGCCGCAGCGGCACCGGAAGAAGCGCGCATTGCATCCTCGTCCGAGCAGGGGGATCCAAGCGATATGGAGGCACGCTGCGCCGACGCCTTTAATCGTCTCATGCGAGATGTGAACGCACTTTTCGATCTTCTTGCGCGCGACGATCCGTCTTTGGAAGCAAAGATCGATGACCTTGACCTGCGGATCAACGCGTTGATCAATTTCTGCGGTGACGCCCTGCCTCATTCAGCAATGAGTGATTTGCGCGGATTGCGGGAACTCATCGATGCCATGCGCGGGGCGCTCGGCTTCGATGCGGATCAATCGCAGTCCGGCATTGCGCCGCAAGTCAACTGGAACCTCTTGGAGCGGCTTGCTCACGCACTCTGGGAGGGGCTCCAAAGGGTTGCGCCGCTTCTCGGTGGCGGGCCCGCGAACCAACCGGCGTTCTGAATATCTGTATCGCTTCTTTGCTATTATCATGAGCGCGCCTTTCCCAAGGGGAGGGCGTGTCTCAAGCTATTTCGAACTTGAATTTGAAGGATTGGTTTTCTCATGACGATGATTGCTGCGAATTCGGCCATGCCGAATGGCGAAAAGCCCGGAGATAAGCACAACTCCGATAATGGTTTCCTGGAGGCGCTGGCCGGCGCGCGCGACGAGAGCGCCGTCCTCAAGCAGCAGGGCCCCGATCGCCGCCTCCCGCGCGCCGCCCAGGAAGCGGCCTGTACCGACATGTATAACGAGGCCGCCGCCATCGCGAACGGCGTGGTCCTGCGCCTGCTGGTCGAGGGCACGGAGGTCCTGCGGGGCTGGTTCGCGAATCCTGATAACCGCGCCGTGGTCGAAGAAAGCCTCGATCGTCTCGACGATCTCCTCAACGCCCTAGAGCACCAGTGCGGCGACTTCCTGCCGGCGAGCGCGATGGAGGAGGTGCGCGGCATGCGCGAAACGCTGGAGCGTCTGCGTGAGGCCATGCGCATGAATCTGTGGGAGCAGGTCCAGTCCCTCGCCGGGGTGCTCTGGGAAGGGCTGAAAGGGGTTGGCCACATCCTGCGCTCGATCGGAGCGGACGTGCTCCGCCTCATCCCGGCTGCTGCGGAAGGGGTTTTGCGACAGCAAAATCCATAAAGCCGTTGCAGACTTTCATCGCGCTTTGCACTCTCGTTTCCTCCCCGCCGGAGAGGGGGGCGCCGTCATGGAGGGTGCGACCGGTCTCCCTCCCCTAAGGGGAGAGATCAACGCTGGGGTGGGGCCGGTTTCCGCAATCCGCGCTGTTGATGATCAGTATTGCGCCCTGCTTTTCACAGGGCGGGGG
>Ga0102934_1001170_pt1 | contig 18151 bp, 17 predicted proteins | sample SalPonR2_A_D1_MG_FD_78175 | JGI IMG/M metagenome (GOLD analysis project Ga0102934, IMG submission 78175) | Salt pond soil microbial communities from South San Francisco under conditions of wetland restoration - Salt Pond MetaG R2_A_D1_MG | ecosystem: Environmental > Aquatic > Marine > Intertidal... | reverse complement strand
TGGCGATCGCCTGGACCGAGTGACCGAACTGGCGGTAGACGGCCTGCTGGGTAAACGTGCCTTCCGGGCCGAGGTAGGCGATCTTCATCGACTCCTGCTGGGCCAGGCAGGCCGACATGATTTCGCGGAACAGGCGCAGCATGACCGAGTCGGACAAGGGCCCGTCATTGCGCTCGATGACCTGGCGCAGGACCTGGGCTTCGCGGGCGGGCCGGTAGTACTCCGAGCCGCTGCCGAGGTCGCCCTTGCTGGCCCGGACTTCCAGCGCCAGCTTCGCGCGCTCGGCGATCGCGGACTGGATCTTCGCGTCCAGCTCGTCGATGCGCTGACGGATGTCGGCGAGGCGTCCCGGATCGGGAGGATGCTTGGAATCAACCATGGCGGCGCTCGAACTCGTGCATGAACTCGACCAGCGCGGTCACCGCGTCCGGTTCGACCGCATTGTAGAGGCTGGCCCGCAGGCCGCCAACCGCGCGATGGCCCTTCAGCCCGGGCATGCCCTCGGCCTCGGCCTGCTCGACGAAGCGCATCGTCAGGCCCTCGTCGGCCATCACGAACGGCACGTTCATCATCGAGCGCGCGTCGGGGTGGACCGGGTTGGCGTAGAAGTCCGAGGCGTCGATCGCCGCGTACAGGCGGTCGGCCTTGTCGCGGTTGCGCTTCCCCACGGCCTCGAGCCCGCCGAGCGACTCGATCCAGTCGATCACCTCCAATGCGACGTACCAGGCGAAGGTGCACGGCGTGTTCTTCATCGAGTCCGAGTTCGCCCAGGTGCGGTAGTCGAGGTAGGTCGGCAGGTCGTCGGGGATGCGCTCCAGCAGGTCGCGGCGGACCAGCACCACGGTCAGGCCGGCCACGCCCAGGTTCTTCTGCGCGCCGGCGTACATCATGCCGAGATCGGCGTAGGGGTACGGCCGCGACAGGAACTCGCTGGACAGGTCCACGGCCAGCGGCACGGCGGCGGCCGGCGGATCGGCGTACTGCACGCCGTGGATGGTCTCGTTGCCGGTGTAGTGCAGGTAGGCGGCATCGGCCGGCAGGTGGCCGAGTTCCGGCAGGTCGCGGTAGCCGTCCTCGGCGCTGCTGCCGACGAGGCGGGTCTCGACGATTCTCGCGCTTTCGGCGAACGCCTTTTCGCCCCAGTGGCCGGTGATCGAGAAGGCCGCCGTCCGGCCGCGCGCGAAATTCATCGGCAGCATCGCGAACTGCAGGTGCGCCCCACCCTGCAGCAGCAGCACCTCGTGCTCTTCGCCCACGCCCATCAAGCGCCGCAGCCCGGCCTCCAGCCGCTCGGCGATGGCGATGAACTCCTGGCCCCGGTGCGAAATCTCGACCACCGAAGGCGTCAAGTCCGAATCCAGCGCGAAGGTCTCGGCGAGCTTCTCCCGCACCGGCCGCGGCAGGGCCGAAGGACCGGCACTGAAATTGTGAATCGTCATGGTCGACTACCGAAGTCGTCGGGACTGCGTCCAGTATGACGCAGCGATGCGCGGCGTAGAGAACTGTTCGACCGTTTCTTCTAGATGATGAGCGCGAAGACGCAAAGGCGCGAAGGGAAAGACAAGAAACGGGACTGTTTCCGGGGCGCGGTAGACCTTCCGATCCGAATTTCCGGTACTGGATCGGATTCCCATTCGCACTTCAGTTTCATCGAGTGATTTCAGGAGGTTCTCTTTGCGCCTTCGCGTCTTCGCGCTCATCATCTAAAGGCCGGAACCACCAGGGCCCGAACCCGGGCAGTCAGTCGCCGCGGACCGGCAGGCGGGAGGCGAAGGCGTGGGCCAGGGTGGAGGAGTCGGTGTGTTCGAGTTCGCCGCCCAGCGGGACGCCCTGGGCGAGGCGGGTCATGGCGATGCCGCGCTTGGACGCCATGCCGCCGATGTAGTGCGCGGTGGCCTCGCCTTCGACGGTGGAGTTGGTGGCGACGATGATTTCCTCGATCGGCTCGTCGGCCAGGCGCCGCTCGAGCTGGTCGAGGCCGATATCCTCGGGGCCGATGCCGTCGAGCGGCGAGAGCCGGCCCAGCAGCACGAAGTACTGGCCGTCGAAGCCGGTCGCCTGTTCGATGGCCAGCACGTCGCCGGGCGTCTCGACCACGCACAGCACGCTGCGAGAGCGCTTGTCGCTGCGGCAGATGCCGCACAGCTCGGCGGCGGTGAAGTTGCGGCAGCGGCTGCAGCGCTTGATCTCGGTCATTGCCCGGCCGAGCACTTCGGCCAGTTCACGGCCTCCGGCGCGGTCGCGCTCGAGCAGATGCAGCGCCATGCGCTGGGCCGTGCGCGAGCCGACGCCGGGCAGGCAGCGCAAGGCCTGCAGCAGTTCGTCGAGCAGCGGATCGTTCACGCGGGTCGGGGCTCGAAGCAGTGGGCGTTCAGGGCAGCGTGAAGCCCGGCGGCAGCGGCAGGCCGCCGGTCATCGAGGCCATCTTCTCCTTGTTGGCCTCGGCCACGCGGTTGACCGCGTCGTTCATCGCCGCGGCGACCAGGTCTTCGAGCATTTCCAGGTCGTCGCCGGCGGTCGGGTCGATCTGCACCTTGCGCACTTCGTGCCGGCCGGTCATGGCCACCTTGACCATCCCGCCACCGGCTTCGCCGGTGACTTCGAGGTCGGCCAGTTCGGCCTGCGCCTTCTTCATGGTTTCCTGCATCTTCTGCGCTTGCTGCATCAACTGCGCGATGTTGCCTTTCATGGGGGGCTCCGGGTAGGTCCGGGCATCAGGCCCGGACGTGGGATTCGGGATTCAGTGCCGGGTCGGCTCGCCGGGGCGGACGCTGCCGGGTACGACTTCGGCATCGAAGGTGTCCTGCAGGCGGCGAACCACCGGGTCGGTGGCCACGGCGGCCTCGGCGTCGGCCTGGCGCTGGGCCTGGTCGTCCTCGGCCAGACGGGCCGGGGTCACCAGCTCGTCGTCATCGACCGGCTTGACGTCGATCCGGCGCTCGCCGCCGGTCTGCCGGGCCACTGCGTCGGCCAGGCTGGCCTTGAACCGGTCTGATATCAGGGGAAGATCGTCCCGGGAGACGCGGAATTCAAGTCGGTCGCCGTCGGCTGCGGTCAGCGCCAACAGGCCGGCCACGGCGCGGACCGAGCCGTTGAGGTCCAGGCCCTCGAGCACCTGCGCCCAGGTTTCCGGCGCCAGCGTCGGCGCGGCGACGGCCGGTGGCGCGCCCACGGCCGATGGCTCGGGGGCCGGCGGAGTCGGTTCCGGTACGGGTTGTTGCGCGGGTTGCGGCGCTGGCGCAACCGGCCCTGAAGCCGACGGCGCCGATTCGCGCACGGCGTCATCCGGGGCCCGGGACGCTGCGGCCGCACCACCGGTCTGCGCGGCTGCAGCCGGCCTGGCGGTGCGACCGGCACGGCTGGCTTCGCCCTCGCCGGCCGGCGTGAACGCGAACATCCGGAGCAGGGTCATCTCGCAGCCGGTGCGCATCGACGGCGCCAGCCCGAGGTCGCGCTTGCCGGTAACCGCGATCTGGTAATAGAGCTGAACGTCCTCGGCATCCATCCGGGCCGCCCAGTCGACCAGCGGCTCCCAGTCCGAGCGGCTGTCGTCGCGGTAGTCCGGCACGTGCTGGATCAGCGAGACGCGGTGCAGCGTCTCGGCCAGGTCGCCGAGCAGCCGGCCGAGGTCGCGGGCCAGGCTGAACACCTCGTCGACCGCGGCCAGCGCCCGCCCGGCGTCGTTCGCGATCAGGCCCTCGAGAATCTCGGCCAGGTGGCGCTGCTCGACCGTGCCGAGCATGTCTTCGACGGGCTTGTCCTGCAGTGTGCCCGAGCCGGCGGCCAGCGCCTGGTCGAGCAGGCTCAGGCCATCCCGCATCGAACCGTCGGCCGCCCGCGCCAGCAGGCCGACCGCGGCGTCGTCGTAGCCCAGGCCCTCGGCATCGAGGATCTTCCGGATCTGCCCGCCGATCTCCTCGACACCCAGCCGGCGCAGGTTGAACTGCATGCAGCGCGACAGGATCGTGACCGGGATCTTCTGCGGGTCGGTCGTGGCCAGCACGAACTTGACGTGGTCCGGCGGCTCCTCCAGCGTCTTCAGCAGCGCGTTGAAGCTGTGCGTCGAGAGCATGTGCACCTCGTCGATCAGGTACACCTTGAACCGGCCGCGGGCCGGCGCGTACTGCACGTTGTCGAGGATCTCGCGGGTGTCGTCGACCTTGGTCCGCGAGGCGGCGTCGATTTCCATCAGGTCGACGAAGCGGCCTTCGTCGATCGCCACGCAGTGCGCGCACTCGCCGCAGGGCTCGGCGGTGACGCCGGTCTCGCAGTTCAACGACTTGGCCAGGATCCGCGCGATGGTGGTCTTCCCCACCCCGCGGGTGCCGGTGAACAGGAAGGCGTGATGGAGCCGGCCCTCGTCGAGGCCGTTCGACAGGGCCTGCACCACGTGCTGCTGACCGACCAGGTCGGCGAATCTTCGCGGGCGCCATTTTCGTGCAAGAACCTGATAACTCAAGATAATTTCCGGTTTTTCTGGATGGGGCGGCCCGGGTGCTGCGGGATCGCGATCACTGGGATTAAGTCTACACCAAGCGTCCGCGACGTCATGCATGGTCCGCCGCAGGGCCACGCCCGCCGCGCCGCCCACTACACTCCGGGCATGAGCAGGCCCGTCCCATCCTCCAGCCACACAGCAGCGTTCGACGTCATCGTCATCGGCGCCGGCGCGGCCGGGCTGATGTGCGGGATCACGGCCGGCCAGCGCGGGCGGCGGGTGCTGGTGGCCGACCACGCCAACAAGGTCGGCAAGAAGATCCTGATGTCCGGCGGCGGGCGCTGCAACTTCACCAACCTGCACTGCGGGCCAGAGAATTTCCTGTCGGCCAATCCGCACTTCGTCAAATCCGCCCTGGCCCGCTACACCCAATGGGATTTCATCGCGCTGGTCGACAAGCACGGAATCCCGTGGCACGAGAAGACGCTGGGCCAGCTGTTCTGCGATCGCTCGTCGAAGGACATCGTGCGGATGCTGCTGGCCGAATGCGAAGCGGCCGGCGTGACGGTGCGCACGCACTGCCCGGTCGAAATCCTGGAGGTCGGGGACCGGAACGAAGGCCGGCCGCACCGCGTGCGCCTGCCGGAAGGCGAGACCACCTGCGAATCGCTGGTCATCGCCACCGGCGGCTATTCGATTCCGAAGATGGGCGCGACCGGATTCGGCTTCGATTTCGCCCGCTCGCTGGGACTGAAGGTCCACCCCACCCGCGCGGCGCTGGTACCGGTAACCTTCGAGGGCCGCAAGCTCGACCAGATCGTCGAACTGGCCGGCGTGTCGCTGGACAGCGAAGTGAGCGCCGGCGAAGGCAGCTTCCGGGAGGCCATGCTGTTCACCCACAAGGGCCTCAGCGGCCCTGCCGTCCTGCAGGCCTCCTCGTACTGGGACGTCGGCCAGCCGATGACGCTGGACCTCGCACCCGGCACCGACCTGGCCGGCGACCTGAAGACGGCCCGGCGCGAGCAGCCGAAGAAGGCCTTGAAGACCTGGCTGGGAGATCGATTGACCAAGCGCGTGGCCGAGCGCTGGTGCGAACTCTGGCTCACCGACAAGCCGCTGGCCGACCTGTCCGACGCCGAAGTCGAGGAGATCGACCGGCGAATCCGCCACTGGACCGTCTGGCCGAGCGGTTCGGAGGGCTACCGGACCGCCGAGGTCACCATCGGCGGCGTCGATACCGACGCGCTGTCGTCGAAGACCCTGGAGTGCAAGGACTTCCCGGGCCTGTACTTCATCGGCGAAGTCGTCGACGTCACCGGCCACCTCGGCGGCCACAACTTCCAGTGGGCCTGGGCGTCGGGGCATGCGGCGGGGGGAGTGGTCTGACGGGTGTCGATCGAGTGCGGACGAGTCCGCAGATGGACAGGGATGAACGCAGATGGACCTGACTCGGTTCGCGAGCAAGCTCCCTCCAACAGGCGAAGCGGGCGCTGCGCCGGACCGAAGGCCTGTTGGAGGCCGCTTGCGGGCGAAGGGTGGCCGAACCGGTTCGCGCGGAATCCGCCCTCCCCCAGTCGATAGCATTGCCGGCCTCAGAACGGAGTACTCTGGGAGGCCGGCTGTGCCTGGCGAAGGGTGGCAAGATCGATTCGCACCCCGGTTTCTCCGGCCCGAGCACGGCACCCTGCTAGTCTGAACGCGAATTCGCCGCAGGAACCGGCGCTTGCGCCGCATCCATGCAGCAGGATCTCTCGAAACAATTCGGCCCGTTCGAGCGCATGCAGCCAACGGTGTTCTTCGGCTCGGCGATGCTCGTCGTGGTGTTCGTGGTCGTCGGCGGGGCCTACACGGACTGGGCGGCGAGCACCTTCCGGACCGTTCAGGGCTGGGTGACGGCGACCTTCGGCGGCTACTACATGCTGCTGGCCTCGGCGCTGCTGGTGATGGCGCTGGTCCTGCTGGTCACGCCGGCGGGACGCCTTCGCCTCGGCGATCCCGATTCCCGTCCCGAGTTCTCGTACCCGGCCTGGTTCGCGATGCTGTTCGCCGCCGGCATGGGGACCGGGCTGGTGTTCTGGGGCGTGGCCGAGCCGCTGAGCCACTACCTGGAGCCGCCGAACGCCGAGCCGGAGTCCGCCGCGGCCGCGCGCGACGCGATGACCTATGCCTTCCTGCACTGGGGCCTGCACCCGTGGGCGATCTACCTGGTGCTGGCCCTGGGGATCGGCTACGGCCATTTCCGGCTCGGCCTTCCGCTGGCACCGCGCGCAGTGCTGTGGCCGCTGATCGGCGAGCGGATCTACGGGCCCATCGGCCATGTCGCCGACATCCTGTGCACGGTCGGCACGCTGCTCGGCGTGGCCACGTCGCTGGGCCTGGGCGCGATGCAGATCAACGCCGGGCTGAGCCGCTCGTTGGAACTACCGACCGGTACCGGCGTGCAGATCGCCATCATCGGGGCGATCACCGCGGTGGCGACGATTTCGGTGGTGTCCGGCCTCCAGCGCGGCATCCGGCGGCTGTCGTCGGCCAACATCGCGCTAGCCGCGGTGCTGCTGGTATTCGTATTCGCCGTCGGCCCGACGCTGTCGATCGGGGCCACGTTCGTGCAGTCGCTCGGCAGCTACCTGCAGCGGCTTCCGGGCATGAGCGCCGAGATCGGGCTCGGCGCGCCGAGCGAGTGGCAGACGAACTGGACGCTGTTCTACTGGGGCTGGTGGATCTCCTGGTCGCCGTTCGTCGGCATCTTCGTCGCCCGCATCTCGAAGGGCCGCACGGTGCGCGAGGTGATCCTGGCCGCGCTGATCGTGCCGACGCTGGTGACCTTTGCCTGGATGGCGACGTTCGGCGGCGCGGCGCTGGAGCTCCAGCAGAGCCAGGGGCTGACGCTGGCCTCGCAGGTCATCGACGACGCGGCGATCGCGCTCCACCTGCTGCTGGAACAGTTGCCCTGGGCAACGGTCAGCACCGTGTTCGCAACGCTGGTGATCGTGATCTTCTTCATCACCTCTTCGGATTCCGGCTCGCTGGTCGACGACATGGTCACCTCCGGCGGCCACCCGAATCCGCCGACCGCCCAGCGGCTGTTCTGGGCGATCTCCGAAGGCGCCGTGGCCGCAACGCTGCTGCTGGTCGGTGGCCTGACCGCAATCCAGCAGGCCGCGATCGCCATGGCATTGCCGATGAGCGTGCTGCTGATCGCCGCGGCGATCGGACTGCTGCGAGCGCTGTGGGTGGACGCGCGGGTTGCGGGGGTTCCGGAAGCCGAAGAGGTCTCGCCGCCGGACGACTAGCCTCGCCCTCTCATCGACTGTTGGAGGGAGCTCGCGCGCGAACCGGACCAACCACCCTTCGCCCGCAAGCGGCCTCCAACAGACCTTCGATCTGACGCTGGCGCTGATCCGCCTGTTGGAGGGAGCTTGCTCGCGAACTGCCCAAGCCACTCTTCGCCCGGCACAGCCGGCCTCCCACAGGCCTTCGGTTCGGTGCCGGGCATGGAATCGACTATGGGAGGGCGGATTTCCGCGCGAACCGGCCGGACCACCCTTCGCCCGCAAGCGGCCTCCAGCAGGCCTTCGATCCGATGCCGGCGCAATGACCGCCTGTTGGAGGGAGCTTGCTCGCGAACCGGTCGGGCCGCCCTTCGCCCGGCACAGCCGGCCTCCCACAGGCATTCGATGGGGCACCGGCCGGAAGACCGATGCCGTCCGTGATCGCGCCGCTGGGCTGCTCATTCGCCGGTAGTCCCAAGATGAAGATCAAGCCCGAAGCCGGTCGCATTCGGGCTTAGAGATCGTTATAATTGCATGTTCGATTCGAGTGCAGCCAGCTTCGAACCGAGCGCCGCGAGCTCGCAAATCCGGAGGATGAGCCATCCCTCTCGCGGCGCGCTAGCGGCGCCCGGCGAAGCCGGAAACGGCTAGACTGACAATTCAACGGTTCACGGAGAGGTGGCCGAGTGGCTGAAGGCGCTCCCCTGCTAAGGGAGTATAGGGTTTATAGCCCTATCGAGGGTTCGAATCCCTCTCTCTCCGCCAGCAAGGAAACGCCCTGCCACCGCGCAGGGCGTTTTTCTTTGTCGATGAAGTTCGTAATCAGCTTCGAGCCAGCCCGCGCCGGGCCGGTCCGCAGACTGCGCGTTCATGAAATCCGGTCACGAATCCCCCTGACGCGCCCGCAAGAATTTGCGACAATACCGGCTGGTGGCCCTCTTCGGTCTCCCCGCACCACGACCCCGTGAACCCCGTCAGGCCCGGAAGGGAGCAGCGGCAGCGGGTGATGTGGGTGACGGGATCGGGCGGTTGGGGGTCACCTCTCCCCATTCTCAGAATCGCGGGCCGGTTTCCTGCCGGCCCGCGGTCGTTTCGGCGCCCGCGGCGGGCAGCTACTGAATTCTCCTACAGACCCCCGAAAACCGGCGGGGTCCGGATGCGGCGATTTCCGACAGGATGTCGCGGCGGGTTCCGATGGTCGAACGATGCCCGGATCGACAGACTGGATCGCGAGGTGACCGGCACGAGGCCGGCGCCCGATTTCGAAAACCGAACCGATCCATCGATCATCGATATCCGAAGGAGAACCATCATGTTCAAGAACCTGATCCTGGCCCTGGTGCTGGCCCTTTCGCTGTCCGGAACCGTGCTGGCCGCCGAGAACGCGCCGGTCGACGTCAACACCGCCACCGCCGAACAGCTGGCCGAGGCGCTGGTCGGCGTGGGCGAGTCCAAGGCCGAGGCGATCGTGGCCTACCGCGAGGAAAACGGCCCGTTCCGCCACATCGACGAGCTGATCAACGTGCGCGGCATCGGCATGGCCACGGTCGACAACAACCGCGAGCGCATCCGGCTGGGCATGGCCGACGACGGCAACGGTTGACGCCGGACACCCGGCGTCGGGGCGCGCTGCTTCTGCCGACGGCGCGCCCCGCTCTCCATCCCGGGCCGAGGGGTCCGGGGTCTTGAGCGGTCGGACACCTTCCTTCCCCAGGTGTCTGATCAGACTCGGAATTCCGCCCGGCTTCGCGTCGGGCGGAATTTTTTCACCGCGCGGTTCTCGGAATCTGAGAAACTGTATGCATATACAGTATCTCCAGACTCGCAGAGGAGAACCGCCATGCCCTCGATTTCGACCCCGACCGCCTACGCCACGTCCCGCCCGATTTCGCTGGATCGCCTGCTGGCCGACCGCGACGACCTGTGGCGCGGCCGCCGGCGCCGCCCGGCTCCGGCCCGCTCGACCGGCCACGCCGCGCTGGACGCCCAGCTGCCGACCGGCGGCTGGCCGCGCGGCAAGCTGACCGAGCTGGTGCCCGACCGGGCCGGCGGCGGCGAGCTGGACCTGCTGCTGCCCTGCCTGGCCGAGTGCACCCGCGAGGGCCGCTCGGTGGTGTTCGCCGCCCCGCCGCTGGTGCCCTGCCCGCAGCGCCTGCACCGCGCCGGCGTGGACCTGGCCCGGGTGCTGGTGGTGCGCGCGCCCGACCACGCGCTGTGGGCGGCCGAGCAGTGCCTGAAGAGCGGGCTGTGCGGTGCGGTGGTGGCCTGGCCGGCGCGCAACCAGGTCAACGAGCGCGCGGTGCGGCGGCTGCAGCTGGCCGCCGAGAACGGCGAGGCGCCGCTGTTCGTCTGCTATCCGCCCGGCTGCCCCGCCCCGCCGTCGCTGGCCGCGCTGCGGCTGGCCGTGCACGCCGGCGGCGAGCTCGAGGTCTTGCGCAGCGCCCAGGGGCCGGGCGCGGGGCCGATCCGGCTGGCGCCGGACAACGTGGTGCCGCTGGCCGCGCGCCGGCAGGCGCTCGAAGCCCGCGCCTGAGCGGGTCGATGGCGTGCGCAAGCCCTCGCTCTGGACCGGCGTCGTCTGTCCGCGGCTGGCGCTGGAAGCCGCCGGCCGGATGCGCGCGCCCGACGACGCCAAGCGGCCGCGCGCCGCGCACGACGCGATCGGCGGCCAGCTGCGGCTGGTCGCGGTCGACGATGCCGCGGCGCGAATGGGAGTGCGCACCGGCCAGGCGCTGACCGACGCGCTGGCCATCGCACCGACGCTGGACAGCCAGCCGCGCGACCGGCGGGCCGAAACCGCCTGGCTGGAGGACCTGGCGCTGGTCGCCTACGGCTTCAGCCACCAGGTGGCGCTGACCGGCGACGGCGTGGTGCTGGAAGTCGGCGGCAGCCGCCGGCTGCACGGCCCGCTGGACACGCTGCTGGCCTCGCTCGACGAGGCCCTGGCACCGCTGGGCATGACGACGAGGCTGGGCGTGGCGCCCGTCGCAGCGGCGGCCGGGCTGATGGCACGGGCCGGGGTACGGGCCGAGTCCCGGGACGATCTGGAACGAACGCTGGCCGACTGGCCGATCGAGCGACTGGAGCTGAGCCCGGCCGAGCGGCGCAAGCTGGCCGGGCTGGGGCTGAAACGGGTTCGCGACCTGGTCCGGCTGCCGCGCTTCGAGCTGGACCGCCGGCTCGGCCAGGGCGTGGGCCGCTACCTGGACCAGCTGCGCGGCCGGCTGGATACGCCGCTGGTCTACTGGCAGCCGCCGGAAACCTTCGCCCGCCTCGTCGAGCTGCCGGTGCCGGTGCGCCGAACGGAAGCCCTGGTCTTCGCGCTGAACCGCGTGCTCGACGGGCTGGAACACTGGCTGCGGGTGCGCGACGAGCGGCTGACCGCGCTGCACGTGACGCTGTACCCCGAGGACCAGGGCCCGAAGATCGCCTTCTCCGCCGGGCTCGGCCAGCCGGGCTTCCAGCGCGACCGGCTGCTGGAGATCCTTCGACTGAAACTCGAACCGATCCGGATCACCGCCGACATCGAGCGGCTGAAAGTCGAAGCCGACAGCGTGAGCGGCCAGCGCCCGCCGCAGGCCGATCTGTGGTCCGGCACCAACATCAACGACGCCTGGCCCGCCCTGCTCGACCGGCTGAGCGCCCGGATCGGCGAAGACGGGCTGTGCGGCGTGGCGCCGAAGTCCGATCACCGCCCCGAGAAGGCCTGGACCTGGTCGAAGCCCGGCACCACGGCGGTGGCCGAGGACACCCCCGAGCGCCCGGCCTGGCTGCTGCCCGAGCCGCGGCCCTGCCGGGTCGACGCGCTGCGCCTGATCGACGGCCCGGAACGCATCGAGACCGGCTGGTGGGACGGCCAGGACTGCCGCCGCGACTACTGGGTGGCCCACGACGAACGCGGGCACAGGCTCTGGGTGTTCCGCGAGTACAAACCGCGCGACGGGTGGTTCGTGCATGGGGTGTTTGGATAGAGCAGCAGGGACCAGGGGAGAGGGACTAGTGGCGGACGGGCCGTGTGAGCTACAAAGAAAACGCCCCGGCTGAAACCGGGGCGTTTGGAACCTTGCGCCGTAAACGACCCTCAAGGCTCTTGTAAGGGGAAAGTCATCCGGAAATGCACGGTATTACCGTTGCAGTACACACTTCCACTGGGAAGGATGTCCGTTCGCGGGTTCTGCTGTGTGGGATAGGTGCCCGTCCCTTCACCATTGACGAAAAGCTGACCGCTCGAACAATGCAGGGAAATACCACCGGCCTTGCCCGAAGTCGCTACATGAACTTCCACGGCACTGAACCATTTCGTCGAAGGATCGAAGGACAGCCAGTCGGTTTGAACAACTACGCCCAACTCGCTGCGAAGCACCACATCGCCCTGGAAATTCAGCAGCGCAGGCTGTACGTCCGTTTTCTCCAGGTCTGCTTCTCTGTAAATGATCGTGGAGTGCTCGGACAGAACGTCCGCCGTGGACTTTGTATCCAGCGCAACGGTGACCGAGCTATCACGCATCTCGACCACGGAAGCGGAGTACTCTTCCGCAATGGTCGCGCTTGAGATCAAAAAAAGACCGCCGACGACGGCCGCGCAGACACTGCTTCGAACGACATTTTCAATAACGAAAGACGTCATCATGACTCTCCTCAAGTTCAAGTGAATCGAGAACACAATGCGCTTTTGTGGCAACAGAACAGCCCCTTCCAGTTTCCGTACACCACAACCAACGCCACTTCAAGCTGCCACCCCCCATTTTTTTTCAACAGTTTTTGAAAAGAAGAGGCACATAAAAATGCTATCGATCAAACACAAGCAGCGCGGCGGTCTTTGATGAATCAAGTGCTTGTCATCCTCGCAATTTCTGCCCTGGCCTGGGGCGCGTATCGCCTGCTGCGCCACCGCCAGCGCAAGCAGGCCGCGGCCACGCCGCTGACCGACGCGCAGCGCCGGATCCTGCACGACAACATCCCGCTCTATCGGCGGCTCCCCGAGACCATGAAGGCGCAGCTGGAAGGGCATATCCAGACCTTCCTGTTCGACAAGCGCTTCTTCGGCCTGCAGGGTGTGGAAATCGACGACGAGATCCGGCTGACGGTGGCCGGGACGGCCTGCATCCTGCTGCTGGGCCGCGATGATCTCGAATTCGCCGGCTTCACAACGATCCTGATCTACCCCAGCACCTTCGTTTCCGAACAGCGGCAGCATGACGGGCTGGTCGAGCACGTCGGCCGGCCGGCACGGCTGGGTGAGTCGTGGAAGCGCGGCCCGATGGTGCTGGCCTGGGACTCGGCCCGCCATGGCGCCGGTGATATCAAGGACGGCCACAACGTGATCCTGCACGAGTTCGCCCACAAGCTCGACGAGGCCGACGGCGCGATGGACGGCGCGCCGGTGCTGGAGCAGCGCAGCCAGTACGTGAGCTGGGCGCGGACCATGCAGCCGGCCTTCGACGAACTGCAGCGAAACGCCGCGCACCACGTCAAGACGGTCATGGACCACTACGGCGCGACCAACCCGGCCGAGTTCTTCGCGGTCCTGACCGAGACCTTCTACGAGAAACCACGCCAACTGGACAAGCACCACCCCGAGCTGTATGCCGAAATGCGCCGCTGCTTCGGCGTCGATCCGATCGAGTGGCACGACCCGGCCCGGCACGACTGAGCGAAGCTGCCGAGGACGTTTGGTAGGGTGGGACGCCCCTCACACCCCGCGGAGCCCCCGATGGCCGACGACTATGACGCGAAACGCGACTTCGATCGAACGCCGGAGCCGCGCGGTGACACATCATCGTCCGACGACGATCCTTGCTTCGTGATCCAGAAGCACGACGCCTCGTCGCTGCACTACGACCTGCGGCTGGAGATCGACGGCACGCTGAAGTCCTGGGCCGTGCCGAAGGGTCCGTCGACCGACCCGTCGGACAAGCGCCTGGCGATTCCGACCGAGGACCACCCGCTGGACTACGCCGACTTCGAGGGCACCATCCCCGAAGACCAGTACGGCGGCGGCACGGTGCTGGTCTGGGATCGCGGCAGCTTCGACAACATCACCGAAAAGGACGGCGAACTTCAACCGCTGGACGAGGCCTGGAAGAACGGCCACCTGCTGGTCGAGCTGCACGGCGAGAAGATTTCCGGCGGCTACGCGCTGCAGCGCGCGGGTTCCGGCGACGACGCCAACTGGCTGCTGATCAAGATGGACGACGACGCGGCCGACGCTCGGCGCAATCCCGTCTCCACCGAGCCGGACTCGGTGCTCAGCGGACGCTCGATCGACGAAATCGCCGACGACGAGAATACCGACGACGAGAGCGGGGACGACGGATGAGCGACTGGCGCGACGAGCTGAGCGAGAGCGAGCGCGACCGGCTCGAACCGGCCGATCCGCCGGAGTGGATCGCACCGATGCTGGCCACGCTGACCGACAAGCGGTTCTCCGACCCCGGCTGGATCTACGAGCGCAAGCTCGACGGCGAGCGGCTGCTGGCGTTCCGCAACGGGTCCGACGTCCGATTGCTGACCCGCAACCGCAAGAACGCCGCCGACACGTACCCCGAGCTGATCGAAGCGCTGGAACGCCAGCCGATCGACGATTTCGTGATCGACGGCGAAGCTGTGGCCTTCGACGGCCGGGTCAGCAGCTTCTCGCGGCTGCAGCAGCGCATGCAGATCGACGATCCGCAGAAAGCGCGGGACAGCGACGTTGCGGTGTACTTCTACGTCTTCGACCTGCCCCACCTCGACGGCCGGTCGCTCGACGCGCTGCCGCTGCGCACGCGCAAGGCGCTGTTGAAAAATCTGTTCGACTTCGACGACACGGTCCGCTTCACGCCGCACCGCAACGAGGACGGCGAGGCGTATTTCGAGCAGGCCTGCGAGAAGGGCTGGGAAGGCGTCATCGCCAAGCGCGCCGACTCCGCCTACCGCCACTCTCGCTCGCGCGACTGGCTGAAGTTCAAGTGCGGCCACGGCCAGGAGCTGGTGATCGGCGGGTTCACCGAACCGCGGGGCGAGCGGGTCGGCTTCGGCGCGCTGCTGGTCGGTGTCTACGAAGACGACGAACTGCGCTACGCCGGCAAGGTCGGGACCGGCTACGACGATGAATTCCTGGCCGGCTTCCGCGAGCGGCTGGACGAGATCGAGACCGACGACTGCCCGTTCGCCGAGACGCCGTCGGAATCGGGCGCGACCTGGGTCGAACCGGAGTACGTCGGCGAGTTCGGTTTCACCGAGTGGACCGACGACGGCAAGCTCCGTCACCCGCGTTTCCTGGGCCTGCGGCGCGACAAGAACCCGACCGACGTGGTCCGCGAGGCCGGCGATGACTGAGTCGACCGAAGTCCTGACCGTCGACGGCCACGACATCGAGATCGGGAACGCCGACAAGCCGCTGTTTCCCGACGACGGCATCACCAAGCTCGACCTGGCCGACTACTACGCGCGCGTCGGCGAGATCGCGATCGCGCACTACCGCGACCGTGCACTGACCATGCACCGGTTTCCCGACGGAATCGGCGAGGACGGCTTCTTCCAGAAGGCCATCGGCGATCACTTCCCCGACTGGATCGGCCGCGCCACGCTGCCCAAGTCCGACGGCGAGGTAACCTACGTCGTCGCCGACTCGCCCGCCACGCTGGTCTACCTGGCCGACCAGGGCTGCATCACGCCGCACCTGGCGCTGTCGCGCACCGACCGGCCGAAGCACCCGGACCGGATGATCTTCGACCTCGACCCCTCCGACGACGACTTCGGCAAGGTCCAGGACACCGCCCGGCACCTGCACCGCGCCCTCGACGACCTGGACCTGCCGTCGTTCGTCCAGACCACCGGATCGCGCGGCCTGCACATCGTGGTCCCGCTGGACCGCTCGGCCGGCTTCGATACCGTGCGCGAATTCACCCACGCGCTGTGCCGCCAGCTCGCCGGGCAGCAGCCGAAGCTGATGACCGTCGAGCAGCGCAAGAACAAGCGCGGCGACCGCGTCTTCCTCGACGACCTGCGCAACGCCTACGGCCAGACGTCGGTCGGACCGTACGCCGTGCGCGCGAAGCCGGGCGCACCGGTCGCCACGCCGCTGCACTGGAACGAGGCCGGGGGCGGCGACCTCGATCCGCAGAAATACCGGATCGACAACCTGTTCCGCCGGCTGGCCCAGACCGACGACCCGTGGGCGACCATCGACGACCACGCCGTCGCCCTGCCCGATCGCGACCACTGGCCGGCCGCCGGCTGACGCACAATACGTCGAACGACCGCTTCAACGGGATCCGGACCATGAAACGCTGGTTCATCACGCTCTACGTCACCGCGCTGGTCGCGGCCTTCGTGTTCGCCGCCCTGATGCTCGTGCGGCCGGAGATTCCGCTGCTCGCGCCGCTGGGCCTGCTGGTCGCCGCCGCCGCTCCGCTGGGCTTCTTCGGCTGGCTGTTCGCCGCCGGCCCGGCCCGAACCGACCGCCACCCGATCCTGGTCTCGTCGATTGCCGGGCTCGGCGCGGTGCTGAGCGCAGCGGCCGTGTACCGCTACGGCGAGGCCTGGAATCCCTACCTGGCGGCCGGCATCGGCGTGCTGGTCGGCTGGATGGTCTACGTGCGCTGGTACTCGGTGCAGCGCGATGCGCCGGATGCCCCGGTACCTGGCCAGCCGCTTCCGGCGTTTTCGCTGGAAGACCCGAACGGCGAGACGATCGATTCGACCGAGTTGGCCGGTCGGCCGGCGGTCCTGGTCTTCTATCGCGGCTCCTGGTGTCCGCTGTGCAATGCGCAGATCAAGGAACTGGCCGCCGCATGGCGCGACGTCGGCCGCGAGGCCACGCTGTGGTTCATCAGCAACCAGGGCCTGGCCCAGATCCGCGCGCTGGCTCGTCGCTTCGACCTGCCCGGCGCCTTCCTGCGCGATCCGGACGGCGCGGCGACGAAGACGCTCGGCCTGCACGCGCCCGGCGCCACGCCGGCCGGTCTCGAACTGCTCGGCTTCCCGGCCGATGCCGCCGTCCCGACCGTGATCGTGATCGACGCCGAAGGGATCGTGCGGTTCATCGAAGTGGCCGACAACTACCGGCTGCGCCCCGACCCGCAGATCTACCTGCCCTACCTCCGCCCGGCGCCGGCCGGCGACTGAGACTCAGCGCGCCCTCGACCGATCGCCGCCAGCTCGGCGATGCCGAGCTGGATGGACAGCGTTGGAAAAGCGGGTTCTCGCAGAGCCGCAGAGAAGGGCACGTCGTGCAGAAACAGGTCCAGGAGTCCGTCCGAACCGAACTGCGCCTGCGCCCGTGTCGATGTTCGGGTTCGTTCTCTGCGGCTCTGCGAGAGATCGCTTTTCCTGGCATGTTTCCGCGTGGAGGCATCTGCGTGGCCTGAAAGGCTTCGGGTCGACGACACCGCAGCCGCCCATCGATTTCAACCGTGCGCTTCCCGGGCGCCGGCGCAATCGATGCACAGCGTGACGGCCGGGTCGTTCTTCAAGCGCGCCTCCGCGATCGGCTCACCGCACTCGGGGCACTCGCCGAACTCGCCGCGCTCGAATCGCGCCAGCGCCGCCTTCAGGCGAACGATCTGCTGCATGCGCCGAGCCTCGGACGCCTGCGCCATGGCCTGGCCCTGCATCGCGTCCATCCGCGACAGGCGGCCCTGCCGCGTCTGGTCCAGCTCGACCGGGTCGCGGTCCTCGCGCGAGGCCTCGCTGGCCGTCTTCAGCGCGGCGATCCGGGCCTCGATCAGCGCGTTCCAATCCACGTCGTTCATCGCCCCAGCCTACCGCAGGCGCGCTACGATTCCCGGCCGTCCCGGCATCGAACGGATCGAACCACATGGAAATCCACACCGTCACCGGCACCGCGCTCGCCCCGTGGCTGGACGAGGTCGCGGCACTCCGGACCACCGTGTTCCGCGACTACCCGTACCTGTACGACGGCAGCACGGCCTACGAGCGCGAGTACCTGCAGACCTACCTGGAATGCCCGGACTCGATCGTGCTGCTGGTGATCGACGAGGACGGCGACGACGAGACCGTGGTCGGGGCGTCGACCGGCCTGCCGATGACCGCCGCCGACGCCGCATTCCGGGCGCCGTTCGAGGCCGCCGGCATCGATCCGGCGCGGGTGTTCTACTTCGGCGAATCGGTGCTGCTCCCGGACTACCGGGGACAGGGCCTCGGCCACGGGTTCTTCGACCTGCGCGAGGACCACGCGGCGAAACTCGGCCTGTCGATCACCACCTTCTGCGCCGTCGACCGCCCGGCCGACCACCCGAAGCGACCCACCGACTACCGCCCCCTCGACCCCTTCTGGACCGCCCGCGGCTACGTCAAGCGCCCCGACCTGCAGGCCGTGTTCGACTGGAAGGAACTCGGCCGGGCCGAAGAAACCCCGCACACCCTGACCTTCTGGCTCCGGGGCGGCATGGCGGCCTGATCGGGCGTTGCGGCCCGTTCCTTAGAGGATGGGCGC
>Ga0102934_1001168_pt1 | contig 18155 bp, 31 predicted proteins | sample SalPonR2_A_D1_MG_FD_78175 | JGI IMG/M metagenome (GOLD analysis project Ga0102934, IMG submission 78175) | Salt pond soil microbial communities from South San Francisco under conditions of wetland restoration - Salt Pond MetaG R2_A_D1_MG | ecosystem: Environmental > Aquatic > Marine > Intertidal... | reverse complement strand
TTAATTACGTTTATTTTGGTGATCGTTTTAAGTTTAATTACATAGACCCGGGGAGCGTTGCTAACAAAACACGGGAGGATATTATAAACAATACAGTATCTAAACAAATCATTAAAACAGCCGGGATATCTCATAGAGAAACTAATATCAGCATATCTGATTATCCACAGTCTGACTGGGATACCTGGCGAGACTGGCAAGGTGAACCGGAAGCGGCCGACAATCAGTTTTTTGTCTTGTATGAAGATGAACCTACAAAATATCCGCCGTATTACGCCGCAATTGAAGATTACAACACTAAAAATGAACGTCAAGATTTAATAGATTTTGATTTCATTGCAAGGGAGGCAAAATAATGGCTGCAGATATTATTAAAATAGATATGACAACTAATACAGACTTTGTGGAGGGCGTCGTAAAAATGCCTATGCAAATTAACAATTACATAAGCAATTCTCCAACATTAACAGCTGGAACCGCTGAGGAAATTGGCGGCACACTATATATAATCGACGGGGGGGATGTTACCCCTGGCGGTACACCCAGTTCAACAAGTTGTTATTTGGGTATATCGGAAGACGGTGATGGAACAGCCACCGCCGGTTGGATAAGCGATGCCCCCACTTGGGATGATAGTAAAGGCGGTTGGTACTACGGTACAGTTAAGGTTATTGGTCGATTTCTGGATGAGTATGATACGGGTACGTATAGATTTTATCATTTTACACGTAGGCCTACATTGCGCTGTATACAGGGTAGCATAGAATTTGATTTACGCGTCGGAGATGATTTAATCGTCGGGGATAAACTCGATGTTGAAGGGGACTTTGAGCTTGATGGAGATATAACCCTAAACAATACTCCAGCCATTATTACTGGTACTACACAGTTTAATGATGATGCCACCTTTGAAGACTATGTCAAGTTTGATAATAACCAAACGGGGGGAACGGCTGCCAATATTGAATTTACGCAAAACACAAATTTTAATTTGGGTCTGCCATGCAGAACTTCTCATGGTAATTTTACTGGTAATCAGTTATATACATCACTAAGCTCCTATATCCCTAACACTGGAGACAAAATTCGTGTAACGGGTGCTGTTAAGAAAGATACTGAAAATGTTTTATATGTATCTCATGCTATAAACATTGGTAGTAGTACCATTGAGTTGCGTGGACTTGAAGATATAACTTGGACAAGTACGGCACAGCAGGCAGCAAGCGGCGGCGCAGCAGACTGGGATGTATCTATAGCGTGGTAGTATGAAATATCTGTATACCGTAGAGATAGATAGGCCAGAGTTTTTTCGGAGTTTTTTTCCGTATTATGCTTTTACCTGGATGGTGCAATTTGACAACAATTATTCAGGGTTAATTTATTCCGGTTGGTCTCCCTCCGGTATAGGGTTAGATGTTAACGAAGCCGCAATTAATTCTGTAAGCGCCGGTCAGAAAATATATCGACCGGTTTATTCGTTACGTGATGTGATAGGCAATTCATCTACATATTATTTTGATACTACAAATAGAATACTGTATGTCCATTTTAATGGTGATTTATCCCCCAGAGCATTTTCAGATGTTTCCGTTAAAATTAATTTAATTTTTGGCACGTATAAAACAAATTACGCTAATTTCAATGGGATATTACAGAGCCAGCAGTATTATCCCAGACTAAGGAGTGTATACAATGTATCGACAAGCCTGGATGACCTATTTAACAATAAAACAAAATTCGAAAGTAACAAGGTATCAATAGCTAATGCTGATTATAGATTCGTAAATTATAATATAGGGCGTAATTTAACTCAAAAAAAATTCGGGGCATTAGCAAGAATTAAAAACTATACTGGTGATAATATTGACAGTATTGATTATGCTAATGATTTTGAGACTATATACCAGGGACGTTTAGCGCAAATCGATGAGGGTAGCACGTTAGAAATATCATTGACTGATTTAAGAAAACAGTTTGATAAAAAAATCCCTGAAAAAACTTTTGATTTAATTGGCAATAACTACGGTGAAAGCGGTGAGGATGAAGATCCGGTTGTCCCGTTGATTTATGGAAATTGTAAAAAAATACCTTGTTTTTGCCTTAACAAAGAAGCCGATGCCTCATTAATAGACACGTTTGATTTTTTGTTGTGTGATAATTTCCGAGAAATTGATACAACTGAAATTGGAGATTTTTATATTAATAATAAAAAAATAGGGAGTTTTCAAACCCTATCTGACTGTACAATAGTGCAGGTTAATAATGCGTATGTTTTGCAAATTGACAAGGATTATTTTGCAAAGCTGGAAGCAGCAGGACCCGATAGCGGCACACTGGATGACACTGTCAGTTATGAGAATATGGATAAGTTTTCGATTAATGTACAGGGATACACGCTCGGTACTGCGTTTTCTTCTGGTTTTGGTTTACAAATTATAAGATACATATTACAAGATTTTTACAGCTATGATTTTGATGATGTGTATTGGGACAATGGGATAGAATGGTTAGGTCAAACAACATCATCATATCATATTGGATTGCATATAGCGGAGCCGGAAGCAATTTATAAGGTTTTTGAAAAAATACAAACTGATTGCTTAGGATATCTACAAATAACACCTAACTTAAAGGTAAAGTGGGTTGATAATGATGACCGAACTATCCAGCATCATATTAATAGCTGGGAGTTTATACCAGAAAATTATGTCCCTGTCATTAAGCAGGACCCAGAGGAGGTTCTTGCAAAGTACCGGATTGGTTATGATAAAGAATGGAACCAAGATGAAAAATATCAATTTAAGATTTATGATGACAATTTGAACGCAGCATTGGAGAATTATAATACCCGTCAAGAAAAAGATTTCAAAACATTATTAACAGATACGGATGATGTTGATGATTACGCTGATAAAATTTCATTTTATACGGGAAACAGCAAGGATACTGTTGAAATAGTTATACAGTTAGACGCTGACACTATTAATTTACGTTCTGGACATTGGGTAACTTGCGACATGAATTTACCTAACAAGGACATCCTTGGATTAACTAAATGCCAAATAGTTAAAACGAAAATGAATATTGAAAAAATGCAAATGCAATTGACTTTGAGGATAATGGACTTGGCTGAATATTTAATTGACAGTAATGGAAATTATTTAATTGATCATGACAATAATAAACTATATGAATGGAGAGCTTAATGGCAGATTTTAAAATAAATGATAAAACAACAACAAGCAGTTTATCAGGAACCGAAGAGATACTTGTAGAGACATCTACGGCCGGTGTTTATCGTCGTATCACAGTAGCTAATGCTTTCACTGACCGGTTAGATGATCTCGAGGCGCAACGATCACAAATTATTTTATATTTCAATACTCTTGATAGCACGACGTCAAATTTGTGGAAGGACAACTGGGGGTCTATATTTTTCTGGCGCGGAAGTGATGTTGAGGTTACTGATATATACGTATGTCATGGCACGGCTGACACTAGCGGTACACAACCAACACTCGATATTAAGAGAAATAATAGCCATAACATAAATGACAGTACGATTAGTTTTCCGGATGTAGACGGCACCTGGGAACAGAATGATGTAGCGACTGATTCAACCGATAGCTCTATTATCAACACCGGTGATTATTTATATTTTGATTATACAGTGGTCACAAACGGCGATAACGCCGATGCGTTTGTTTTGTTAAAAATTAAGGCGGTTTAATATGGACATACAAAAAATATATGTTAACGATAGCAATGATTATAAGATTTGGTATAATGGACGCTGGGTTGGGCCACGTAATAAAGCTACGATATTTAGCGAGGGGCAAGATTTAACCGGTATAGTTAATCCGGTAATTATTGATGCACTGCCTGACGCTACAATTGTTAGCTACATGCCCCCTCCTGAACCTACACTACAGCAGTTAAAAAACCGCAAAATTGGCCGTATCCGGGATGAAGCGGAAACCGACCTGGAGTTTAACGGTGTTGTTATTTCATTCTGCGACCTACAACGCTTGGCACCGGTGTTAATCGGTAGTGATACAGAGATTGAAGCACGGTTACCTATAGAGACTACAACAGATTTTGTTATCGATACGGTTGATAAAGTGAAAGCAGTTAAAGATTTATATGCTAACCAGGTACTTACAGCGCAAAAGCGCATTACCGATTGCCGTAAGGCGGAGACCAAAGAGGAACTTGACTCGATATGATACAAACAAGTTTTATTAATCCTTTTCCAATCCCTGGTGTATCTATTCCTGATGACCTGGTACTATACTGCAAGCTGGAAAGCGATAGCGATGTGCAATCTCCTACTTATGGTAACGCTGGTGTGGTGGTGGGCAACCCTACGTATGAAGCAGCGAAATATAATAACGGCGTACAAACGTCGAACTCTAATTATGTCAAGTGGAACCTGGATGATTTATCGATTTTCGATTCCGGTATGGGAGCTGGAGCGGGGAGTTTTACGATTGAATATTGGCAAAAATGTGAATTTTCTTACGACGGAGCAGATATAGACAACGAAACAAACGATCCTTCAACTAACCTTTCAATTAATCGAGCAGGTTTTACAAACAGTAGTGACATAAATGTTAACTGGAGATCAGATAGAAACCCTGCCTGTGAGGTACGTATGCGCATTAATGGCACTAATTATACATGTAGTAACGTCGATGAAAGCGGAGCAGCCGTCCAGTTTTCAGATAACTCCTTAAACCACTTTGCATTTGTTTTTGACGACAGTGATGATACAGTTTATTTTTATATAAATGGTACACTACATATACATAGTGGTACTGTGGGAGCGTCTGATACCGTGAATAGTGGTGCAAGTAATGGATTGGCGATAGGGACTAATAATATAGGTGGTATTGATAGACGACCAACTGACGGCCCAATGGATGATTTAATAATTTGGTCGAGTGCCAAGAGTGATTTTAGTCATAAAGATAATGAAGGATATTAACGTGAACAACAAACTTGATGATTTACTTAAAAGCGTAGAACAGTTGCACAGAAAAATTGATGTCAACGCTGAAAAAACTACACAGCTGTATAAAAAAATGTTCGGCAACGGCAGACGTGGACTGTGCGAACGGTTTGACCTGTTTGAGGGGCAGCTATCTGTTTGGAAATGGCTGGCTGGTGGTAGCGGTGTGGTAGCGATAATATTAGCGTCACTTGAAATATTGGAGCGGTTATGAAAAGAATTGCTATATCTGGAGGAGCGTCCGACGGGCATGGATACTGGGCGCTGTGGAAGGAAATATATAATAAAAATATTACGTTTGATACTGTGAGTATGTCCTCTGCCGGTGCTGTATTCGGGATACCCATAATGGCAAATATGCCTCCGGAAAAGGGTAAACAGCTATTTAAGGCTTTGCGGGGTGATGACATAATGAATTACGACCGCAAAATTAAAAAAGAAAAAAATCCTTTTAAAAAAATTTTCATGTTTATCAAATACTATACAGGACTTAAACGCCGGTTCTCGCCGAGTTGTGTAAAAATGCTGAAATCGGAGTTTCCTACGTGGCAGAGTGTTCTACGTAGAACAAACGACGCCTATATTTGTGTATGTAAACAGTCAGATATTATTAGAGCGTTAGGTAAAGATGCTTTTGATATTATCAAAGTTAAAAGTTTTCCAGGATTTATAAAAAAAGTTAAACAGGCCAGAATTAAGTTGCTGGCCAACTTTGATATCGACGGCAGCGGGCAGTATTATCATCAGGAAATACCGGCATATTATATATCTCCACATGGTATATATAAAAATGGGGGTAATAAATTACAACGTATCTCCCGAAAGGTTATACCTCCCTGGAAGGCTGTTTTAATGGCTTTTTCTAATCCGTTCTTAAAACGCGTCCGGCTACGTTTTGAAGGTGATATTTTACCGCACAGAGTTTTTGACGGTGGACTTGTAGATAGCTGGGCGGTTGGCGCACATAAGGATCGCAGCCATTACTGTTTTAGCTGTCAGCCCAAACCGACAGGTGTTAGGTTAGGACCATTCGGCGCATCTGATTATATGTATCATCTATGGCGTCCACGGGAGTATTATTATTGTCCGCCCCGCAAAACAGACAGGGGCTTTTTCGATTTTCGCGATAAAACAATTGAGCGAGAATACAAAAAAAAACCAACAAACTTTTTAAAAGGATGAAAACATGAAAACAAATATTAGCAATGTGATAGATCAAAGTAGGCCGCTATTTAACAATATTGGTAACTGGAGTTGGTACGCAGATAATTGGATAGCCGTAGTGAGTATTGTAATTATTATCTCAGGATTAATAGTTTATAAAACCAAAACTAAAAAAGATGATATGGTATTTTCTAAAATCGTGCGGGTCTGGAGTTTGTTAAAATATTTTTTCAAACGTAAATGAATTTCGATTTTTTTTTCGAAAGGCTTTTAGAAAAAGAGGGAGCGTACAGCAACCACAGGACGGACCGCGGAGGTGAGACTGTGTGCGGTATCAGCCGTAACAACCATCCATACTGGTTAGGCTGGGAGCTGATTGATAAAATTAAAAAAAAATATATCAAACGCGGTTACATAGAGCAGGTAATATTATCGTCTCCATCATTACGGGAAAAGGTAAAACATTTTTATTACAATTATTATTTTAAAAAAAACAACTTACACAAAATAAAAGATATTGATATTGCCGAGTATGTGTTCGACATGTCTGTCAATGTTGGTGGCGTCAAGGCATCAAAAATACTACAGACATCAATTAACCTGGCAGGACGAAAACGGCTTGTTGTAGACGGTCGGACAGGGCCGAAAACCCTACGCGCATTACACAGCGCAATAAAAAAGGACAGTATTACAAAATATATTTTGATAAAATGTCTGTCCGGTGAGTTGTACGCTCACTATAAATCAATTATAATTAATGATAGTTCCCAGTCTGTATTTTTTCGGGGCTGGATTAATAAGCGGGTGAGTTTATGATAATAACTTTAAATCAAAACCAATATTTTCCGTTGTCCATTTAATTACAAAATCCATATATTCATTAAAATCCCTTTTTTTAATTTTACCCAACCCGGCAGAAAAGGGTAAAAAAACTTTTTCTTTTTTATTGCCGCTCACAAGGGCATATTTTTCAATAAACAAATCCGGACGGTGGTTATAACAGAACCAGAATTTCAATCGATAATGCAAATCTTCCGGTTTGGGTTCTGCTCCCAGATGTTCTGGCCAATTCTCAATTATTGCCGGCAGCCATGCCGCCCAGTATAGTGATAACTGCGGTCGGGAGCGATTGTTGTTGGCCAGCCAGCGTCCGTGAATATGTTTCGCTGTGGTTACAATATCGATTTTTTTATCCAGCATTTTTGAGACTGCAAAAACTGTGTATGCTATAACTCGTTTTAATTCTTTCATTCTGGCTCCCAGTCCGGTTTTTCTTTGACAATTCGTGAACGTTCGCTCATTAAATCACCTGCAAATTACCGTGTATCGATAAAATTATCTGACTGTCGCTCCTCTTTTCTCCTGTCAATTTTATTTCTGACAACGTTTGCGACTATCGGACGTTACGAAGTAATGTCCCACAGGGCTTGCCGATAGTCGCTGTTGTGCGATGTTTAAAAAGCGTGAGTTGCTTTTTGTGTGTTTCAAGCCGTTTGACCGCTGCATCATAATACTCCTTGTCTAATTCGCAACCAATTAAATCATAGCCGAAATCATAACATGCTATTGCTATTGAGCCACCTCCTAAATGCGTGTCTAATATCTTATATCCTTTTTTGGCGTATTTTTGCAATAACCATTTGTACAGTGCTACTGGTTTTTGTGTAGGGTGTATCCTTATTTCTTTTTCTTTCATGTTTTCTTGTATCATTCCGTGCCAAGTTAAATTGATAAAATCTATTTTATTAAGCCAGCTCAAATATGCCAATTCCCCTGTACTATATGTTGGCATTGTTACATTTTTATGCCAATACAACATGCCTCCAATAAGACCGTAATAATTTGCACCCCAAATAATTTGTTTTGATGAAATTCTTTTTAACTCTGTAAAATAATTTTCATCGGGTATCTTATTATCCCATCTTTGACTACCGTAATTTTTGCTGTTGGTGGCACTTTTTATGCACTTTTTATTTTCATCAGAATTCTTTACATCGGCATTTATTCCATAAGGTGGATCAACTATCGCAAGGTCAAACTGATTGTCTTTACAATCTTTCATGTATTCCATGCAGTCAGTGTTATGTAGTATTATATTACTTGCTATTTTATCCACGCTTTTTTAATTTCGTACAACGTTTGCGACTATCGGACGTTTTAATGTCCCCCGAAGGGGTGCAACGATAGTCGCTGTTGTGTGTAGTAAGTTTTTCCTCCAACTCACTTATCCAATCATTTATCATATTTATGCCATACTCATACTGTGATGTGTCTTCTATATCTTCAAAATGACTTTTCATTTCCTTTAAAAAATCTAAATCTTTTTTGATGTCTTGCATTTAAATCTCCTTAAAAACTTATTTCACACAACGTTTGCCGTTATAAGAAGTTGCGTAGCAATTTGGGTGAACGCAGTGAACCTTATAACGGCTGTTGTGTGATGTGTTTTGTGCGTATATTAAACTTCGCTTCCCCATGCATCCCATCCTTTTGTTTTTTGCCTTGCAAATAGTTCTATGCGAGGGCGGTCTCCAGAAACGGAAACTATCATATCTTTAAAAAATTGAGGTTTTACTGAATGGGCGTGCCTTTTATGTTCAAACCAAGTAGTATCAACCCGTTTTTTTGCTTTTAATGTTCCACGTCTGCAAAAAAATAAATGTTCCGTAGTTTGAACATACGTACCACCAAGACCTATTCCGTGAGGTGGTTTACACCACGTAAGCATACATGAAAAAGAAAAGCCCCAATTTTTTAAAACATCAAAAGTTTCTTTCAAATATTTATTTATCGTCCACAAATATAAATGACAGTTTTTATCGGAAATTTCTTTTACTGGCATATTTATAATATCATCTATGCTCATTGTAGGATAAACAAGGTCTCTCGACTTACCATTACTATTCCATTCTGGCCCTGCTTTAACATTCCACGGCGGGTCTGCATAAATTATTTGGTATTTCTTATCGGGAAACGGTATCATATTCACTCCTTTTTTAGCACAAAACATTTCACACAACTACCAACTGCACGCATTACTTGTCCAACAACTATTACATAACCTTCCGGTAATTACGTGGATTGATAATATCACATATATAAGGATTAATATTGTAATTACCCCTATGAATATCCATCTCTAATACTCCCACATGATAATACCCAAAGTACCTGCGGCCATATCTACACCCAGACGCCTGCAGTGCGGGTATAGTTATAGCATGGCCAATGCCGCACATAATATCAACGTACTCATGCACATGCGAACGAAATACAATGTCAGCTGCTTTGTCAGAATGCTGCAAATCATGTACAACCGTCCATAACAGCTGCTTGGCTATCAGTGTTCCTTGCCCGTGTGGTATAGACGTTTTACCGGTGTGATGCCGGAATGCCATACGCACACCTTCAATCTCCAATAATTGCTCAGCTTGAATGTCGCCGCCAAAATGATTAGCTATTAGCGTCTCCTGATCCTCGCCGTCCTCGACATGGAACCGGGTTCCAAAGGTAAAAATGTTTTTCAGTGCACCGGCGGTTTCGATTACCTCAATAGCCATATCACGTTGTTCCGCAAGATTTGTAGTTATGTGATCAATTGCTCCCTTCTTACCTGGGCCGTCAATCAAATCACCATTCCAAATAGCAATCCGCGGTTTAATTTTATTAACCGTTTTTTCGTACCAATCCCATACCTGCGCAACACCGACCGGAGTGCGCTTACTTTGCCACTGTGATGGGGTCAATCCCATTATTGACCCGCAATGTAGATCACCGGCAATCATGATTTTCATTTTACACCCTCAAACTTTGCTACATAACTCAGCATAAATCTACTGGAATTATGCCCAGCATTGTAAGCGGAAAGCGCTTTATCCATATCTCTACACCGTGTTACGCATTGCCGGAAAAACCAAACACCGATTATAATATTAGTAATCGGATTATATGGAGCGTCCACACTAATATCAGTACTATGCGCCCGGTTATAGTCTGACACTACTGGAGCTGTTACCTGCATAACGCCAATGGCTCCTTTACTCGACACAACATCCGCACGTCGGCTACTCTCTACGTCCGCCATATGCTGTACTATTTCAGCATGGTCTAAAATACCGTAATACATGTAAACCGCATCAATCAGGCCGGAGAATTTTCTTTGTTTTACAATTCTGATATTTTTTTTTTCAGCTGAATCAAGGCCGGTAAAGCTGGTTAGTAGCAGTACCATAATAAAAACAACACAATAACGACTAATAACAATAAATCCTGTCCATATTTTGTTAACATTTGTAATCCTCATATTTAATCCTATTTTTTCCGCCATTTTAGCGGTCAACTTCGCAACTCACATCGATACCATAATCTCTCATGCATGTGTGTACGTAACTTTTTTAATTTTTTACGTAGATTTTTTTCAACGGCATAAATTAAATCACTCGAGTCTATACCTAAAATATCACAGCACTTGTCCACAGTTACCTGCTGATGACACCGACGACATATAGGTACCTGTAAATCGTATTGAATACATATATCGCGCTTGGACGTGCCTCTTTTGGCCGACCTACCTCCGATAATTTCATGCAGCTCTACGGCAGGGCAACCGCAAAAAACACAATCTGGTTCTATATAAAAATCAGTTTTTTTCATAAATCGTATCTAAACCCGCAGTTTTGACAAACTATTGGCTGACCTGTACCCACTTCGTAATTACCGTATCGATGCGGACAAGTGTCATCCAGTACGGACACAACAGATCTAAAAGAACGGCAAACGTAATACTGGAAACTGTTATCCCAGCACCACTGTTGGAATTTTTTCTGGTCCGGGGTTAAAACACCACTCCCGGTTTTGAGTTCAATTAAATAAGTTTTCCCGCCTTTAAGAATTACACAATCCGGCCAAGCGACGCGCTGTGTTCTGGTTGTCCCGTCTCTCCCCTTGCGCATGTGATTGATTTTAAGATTGTTTTCTTGACAATATTTTTCTACTTGACTTTGCAAGTCTTCCTCTTTTTCAATTAATTTACAGTCCTTTTTTTTTACAGCCTTCACACCGTCGGCTGTCAACAAAACTACGTTATCATCTATCACATCTAATACAATGCAGTTTTGATATTGACCATTGTAAATATCATCTCCGCGTTTCATGCTGTTTATTATATCATAAGTTTTGTTTTTTTTCAACTCTTTTTTTTCCTCTGTTGCCATGCAAGATTGTCAGGTCTCCGCGCTGATCCTCTAACTCATAATCTATGCGGGTCTCTGATTTTTCCCAGGTGTATTCCTGGTCGGCAAAACACCGCTTGACATACGTCATGAAATCTACGCCTGAGCTTTGCGGTAATACCCGGAAATGCAGATGCTCGTACTCTGCGAATAACTGCGCAATAACAGAGATTGTATTGTATCCGTCAATAGCTATATATCTACGTGTATTGCTGTGCACCTCGATATAATCACCTCTGACAATGACATCTATCGCGTCAGGATGACGGCTATGCGTTGCCCGTCTCAATATCAACTTGGGCGGTCGACCCCCTCCACGGATTTTATTCATCACCAGCCTCCTCTGCCCTGACCTTCGTGCTCTATGACAGTCCAATCGTCTATCTCACTATCCAGCTGAGACAATATCCACTGACTACTATAGGCCGAAAAAATGAAAAGCGAACCCCGGTAAACGTCAACGATATTTTGCAGCATATCCCTATAACTAATCGGCAGAGAGTGTTTGCCGAATTTCGATATAACATAAATATCATTTTTCATAATATTTTTTTGTATATTTCCAATCGGTTTTTTTTCATGCATATCATCAAAAAGTTTTTGATAAATTCTATATCCAGTAGCACCGGATATTTTATATCGATGGTCGCCACACAATTCATTCAATAAAATATTTTTATAAACAGAACGTTTTTTTTGATTACCGCCACAAATCATGAGCTTTTGTCCAACAAAAAAATTGTCTATAAATTTTATAAGGGTAGCACCAAAGCTGTCCTTGCTCGTTTTACTCCTATCGGCGTCGCTTTTATAATCATCTAATAACATCTGATATGCACTGCTCTGCCGTTCGAGCATATCATGATGTAACTCTGTATCCCGCTGCCGGGTATAGCATTGGAAACATGGTTGTATTGTTACTCCATCCTGTTTTTTGCAAGTTAATTGCCCGCATATTTCACAGGGCTCATCAGATTTATAAATTTTAAACCGGTTACGCAGATCGTTTATTATGTTAGATTCCATTTATCCCCCCGACGATTTCTCCTTTAATGATCTTGACCTTTTTTCCATGATATTTTTTCTTCCCAATCAAACCTGCAAACTTGGGCCTCTCATTATCGTACCAAGACATTGTAAAAATTGTGCCCTCCTCTACAATCCAGTAACACTGAGCACCATAACAATGACATCGACCCCAACTCCCTGCCTTAAATGTTGACCAATCCCCGCCGGTGTTGGTTGACCTATCCCCGCCGGTGTTGGTTGACACATCCCCGCCGGTGTTGATTGACCTATCCCCGCCGGTGTTGGTTGACCTATACCCGCCGGAGTTGGTTGACCTATCCCCGCCGGAGTTGGTTGACCAATTCCCGCCGGTGTTGGTTGACCCATACCCGCCGGTGTTGGTTGACCAATCCCCGCCGGTGTTGGTTGACCAATTCCCGCCGGTGTTGGTTGACCTATACCCGCCGGAGTTGGTTGACACATCCCCGCCGGTGTTGGTTGACCTATCCCCGCCGGTGTTGGTTGACCAATCCCCGCCGGAGTTGGTTGACACATCCCCGCCGGTGTTGGTTGACCCTATCACACTGTGACTTCCGGTTAAGATTTTGATTTTATTAGTTGCATCCTCACGATTACCAGCATAGACTATTTTACAACTTTTGCATTTTACCTTCCCACAGAGATTAATTATTTGGCCCTGTAACTCAGCTACGACCCAAATCACATTTGAATCCCATCGAAAAAGACTACCATCACCATTGCCGTTTAAGGCAAAATGCAGCCCGCCACCACAATGAGAATCAGTGCTCCAATCGGGAGCTGTGTTTACCGCCCCCTCGCTTAAATCCCAACGATAGCCATTATACGACATGCCACTACAGTCAATTGTTTTTAGCCCATATTTTTTTTTCATTTTTTTTTCTCCTTGTTTTATTTTAAACCTATTTTTTCAGTTTTTCCATCGCGGCGTCGGTAGTTTAATCTGAGATAGTTTCTTACGTTCCCATATCAGATCGGCCCACCCGCTGCCGATAGATTCACTAACAACCCCAGGCAAACTTTCCGGCGTAGTAATCGAAAAGACGCGTTTAAGGAAAAGTAAAAACCCTGATGTGGTATATTTTTTTTTCCGCTCTCGTTTATATTGGAGCCAATCGCAGATAGCAATCAACGCCTCCCGTTTGTCCGATATGTTAGGCGGAATATACCCAGTCAGTTTTTTTTTATAATGGTTTATATAGCCCAATAGCCAGTCAGGTGTATACTCACCATTATACGATCTTATGTCGTGAGGCACCGCTGGCGGTGCTTTTATATTATTAGTTTTTAGTTTATATTCGTTATTGGTAAGATTAGTATTTAGTAGTTCCGGATTTCCCGTATCCGGATTTCCCGTATCCGGATTTCCCGTATCCGGATTTCCCGTATCCGGTGAGATTCCCGTCTCATATACTGTATAATTATAACCACTAAATCGTCCACTATCACGCCGTATATTACGTCTGATATAGCCCGCCGAGATCAATTCATTTAATATAGATGCCGTGCTGTCTTTGCCGTTTAGAGCATGATTCTGTAATTCGCTTACATATACATGCCAATCGTCTGGAAGTGATAATAAGTAAGCAAGCATGCCCTTAGCTTGCCAGCTAATGTTTTTATCCTGTAAGCCACGATTATCAAGTGTGGTGAAATTATTATTTTTTTTAGTTCTTATTATTGACATTGGTTTTCCTCTTGAATTTTTTTATTGGTAATTCGGATACGCAAAAGATTTTTTTTTCTTTTGTTTTTTTCTTTTGATTTTCCATGTTTACTCCTTAAAAAAAAGACAACCCCCGGCCGGATGGGAGTGTAAAGCCGAAGGCTGTCTTATCTGTACTCTCTCCGCAAATATACAAATTTTTTCCCGACTTGTTTTATCCAAGCATTTATCAGTACGGGATTTTTTTTTTGATAAATCAGCAGCATTATTTATTATACACTGTTTCATTTTTTTGTCAACATTTTTTTTATTTTTTTTCATTTTTTATAACTTTTTAAATTTGGTATTAGTTTTTTTAAATATTTTTTCCAGTACGGCTCCAGCCACCGCCGGAAATATTGACAAATAGTATCAATATCTTCAACTGTTAATTTTTTTGCAATGTTTAATTTTAATCCATATCTATATAAAATTGATGGGCTAATAGTCATGGCCTGTAACCCGCTAACCTGCCCCGGAGTTTTATAAACTGTCCGATGTACTTTTTTTATTTCAGTTGTATTTTGGCAAATAGGACATTTTTTAAAATGCTTACCAACTATAGCAGCGCATTTTTTACACTGTCTAACAGTAGAGTTTAATTCTGTAATTTCATCATCTGAAAATAATATCATTTTTTTTCCTTTTTTATTTCATAAATTATCCCACATCTGCAATAAGTTTTTTCTTTGCCGTACCAGTCTAAAAATCTTAAACATTCCGGGCAATGTTTCATTTTCTTTTTTATTATTCTAACTTTTTTCATTTGCATAATTTTCCTTTTTATGTATAATACATCAGTTATGTTTATTCCTACCTTCCCGGGTATAGCAGCACCCGGGAAGGGTTAAATTTTTTTTTCTTTTTTTTATTTTAAAGGCCGCCCGGTATTTAACCAGGCGACCCAACTTAACAAGGAGCGTTAAGACTGAATTTTTTAATAATTTAGTATTCATTTTTTGCTCCTTATTATTTATAATCATTGTTAACCTTTTCCCTGGATTTTAATTTTTCAATAACTTTTTTTTCAATATATTCCTGGATATCATTAACGCTGGCTGATAGTCCAGCACTTTCCCTCAGCTCCCGTGCCTGATAACGTGTATCTGCAAAATAATCTCCGGGATGATCTATCATGCCGTCGTCCCATTCCATTACATCCAGATGAGCATCAATAACATCCTGAGCTGCAATCTCCATTTTATTTTTCATTAGTTACTCCTTGTTAATTAATTATGTTTATATTATACTCTAAATATCAGTGTTTGTCAAGCTCTTTTTAAAAAAAATGTAAAAAAAAATAAAAAAAACGTGTTTTTTGAGAAAAAATTTAAAAATCTACTATATAAACAAGACTGTGTGATTAATATTGAATTAAATCTTTTTTAAAAAAAAATAAAAAAACGCTAATTATACTTGACATATAACCGATCTTAGTGTATAATGTATCTATACAATGGAGGTCAAAATGAAAAAAGAAAGACAAGTGACAATCGGTGTGGCTATGCCAGAGAGTATGCATTCTCATGTGCTCCAAGCTTCAAAACGGTTAGGCATGAAAAAATCGGTGTATGTTCGGCTTGCTATTATTAAGCAGTTGTCTGTAGATGCTGATACCAAACTCAATGCCATATACCGTCAAATTGTTAACGGTATACTAACAACTATTAATAATGGAAATCAGAGTGAAAACAATTAACCTGCAGGGCAAGGAATACTGCCAGGTTGTAGAGCGTCTGAAATATTTTAATGAGAATTTATCTGATAGGTATTATATAAATACTAAAATTCAATTAGAAAACGGTGCCTATCTATGCCAGGCTAAAATAATCGAAAGAGACACCCAACGGCCTGTATGCACTGGCCATGCCTGTAAATCAATCAAAGCAGAGTTTAATTTAGAAAAGGCCGAGACTCGCGCCATAGGCCGGGCTTTGGGAATTTTTGGAATCGGGGCCGACGGTTCCATCAGCAGTTATGAAGAGGTAGAGGAGGCGACTAAAAATGAAACTAACAAATAAATATAATTTACCACAGCCAATTTTGGATTTTTTTGAAAGTAAAAACAGACGTCATACTGATGCCTATGCGAGCGTAACCGGGCTCATTCATGGAGCGAGGGAGACTATACTAACCGACAGACATTTTGACGATATCGTTAAGGACGTGTCGGATATGTTACCATCGTTAATGGGTACCGCCGTACATGATGTTTTAGAGCAGTATTCCAGCAGCGAAATTATCACCGAAAAAGAACTATTGATAACTGTTCTCGGACACAACATCACCGGTACGGCTGATGTTATCGATATCGGCAGTCGTACACTGTCAGACTATAAAAATAAAAAAGTCGCTGCGATGTATTATGATGACCGTATTGATGTTACCAAACAACTGAATGCATATCGGTACATGTACCCCGGCAGAATTGATAGACTTGAAGTCTGCTATTTGTTAAAAGATTGGTCCGAGGGAATGAAACTCAAAAAATCGGATTATCCAGAGGCGCCTATGCTGCGATTTAATATTCCGCTCCACGATTACAATGACGTGATGCTGTGGTTTACTGAGCGCGTACAGGCGCTAATCGATTGTGAGAACCTATCTGATGATGATTTACCGCTATGCTCTGATCATGAGCGATGGCATAGACCGGATAAATATGCTGTCATAAAGCGTGGCCGCAAAAGAGCCTCTGCGGTACTGAATAGCAAAGCAGAGGCGGAGGCTTATATAGTAGACCGGAAGCTGGACGACCAATACAAAATTACACACCGTCCTGGAGAGGACGTAAAGTGTAAGCGATTTTGCGATTGCCGTCATTTTTGCAGTCATTATAGGCAGTTAATAGATAATGCAAATGTTGAAAAATTGTAAACAGGAAAACATACCGTCTTATATTAAGGGAGGCAAAACGGTAAGCAAGCCTCTATTGTACGATATGATAGAGGAGTTTACAGCCGACGACGTGCGACAGGCCAGGGAGAGAAATATCAGGGATGACCTGGACTATTGGCATAGTGTGGCCAGGAAAGTTGCCAGAGAGCGCAACTGGAATACAGGAGAAAAAAATGGATGAAAATTATCAAAATAAAATTAAACAAAAATTAACAAACATACAAAAAATGCTGGATGAAATCCAAACAGAATATGAGAAAACGACAGAGCTAAAACTTTGCCCTTTTTGCGGAGAAACAGACATTTTTTACAGTGAAAAAAGCTGTGCTTATATGTGCTCTAAATGCGGCGCACGGGGCGGAGTGTCAATATTTGCAGGTTCGGATAAATCCGATTGGAACGAAAGGGCGGAGGAATAAAATGACAATTAAACCCAAAATATTTGTAGATGGTTTTTATTATAAAACTCCACACCCTAAAGCGCCGGATTTTATCAAGGCTGAAATTGACATAAACGCCGAAAAATTTACGGCGTGGCTCCGTCAATACGCAGAAAAACGACAGAGTAAGTCGGGGCATGACTACCACGCTTGCCGAATCACAATCAAAGAAAGTCGTAATGGCAAAGCGTACGTGGAGCTTAACGACTGGAAACCTGGGCAGAAAAACCAGACACCAGACACACCGCCGGCGCCACAAGAAGTGCCGGATTTTGACACGGAAAATTTTACGGGCGGAGATGTCCCGTTTTGATTGTATATTTGAGAGGGAGTACACCGTTCTGGGGGGCAGCCTCCGGGGCGGTTATGCGTATCGTAATGCGCACAGTTGGAAGTTGTATGCAATTCAAGTTTTGACTAAAGGAAAAAATTATGTGTGAACCAAAACCTATATCAATTGATGAAATCAATAAACTAATTGAAGACCCAATTCATGGGCGAAGTGAAATTACCCAGTTGGAGGTACACTTGTTGAGTCGTATTGACGAATTACAAAAAGAGAACGAAAAACTAAGGAGAAAACTTGAACAGCGTACAACAGCGACTATCGGCAAGCCTACGGACATTACTTCGTAACGTCCGATAGTCGCAAACGTTGT
>Ga0102934_1001167_pt1 | contig 18164 bp, 18 predicted proteins | sample SalPonR2_A_D1_MG_FD_78175 | JGI IMG/M metagenome (GOLD analysis project Ga0102934, IMG submission 78175) | Salt pond soil microbial communities from South San Francisco under conditions of wetland restoration - Salt Pond MetaG R2_A_D1_MG | ecosystem: Environmental > Aquatic > Marine > Intertidal... | reverse complement strand
CTGGTTGGGTTGTGGGCGTTTACTCTCTAGCTTCTCTCCCCAGTCCCCTCCGTCCCCTGTTCACCTTCCTCTCCCTTCCTTCCTTTTCAGCTGTTTGCTCCTCTATCAGTCTGCATCAATACTTCCATCGGTGCTTCCGGACCGGCATGCGCCTCAAAAGCGCGGTGATTGGGCTCGTCTATAAAAAAGCCTTGAAGATACGCCCGGGACAATCCAAGGGCAAGGAAGCAAAGGAGGAGGGTGTAGAGCAGGGGAAGGTGAAGCAGAGGGAAAGACGGGGGGAATGGTGGGGTAAGGGGAAGGGAAGATGATGGGCCGTCTGTGGAGAGATTTTATTGCCATGAGTACGAGGAGCGTTGCCCCATGCTGGCTCTGTCTTCTTCCTTACGTCCCACCCTCTCCCATCAGGCGGGTACCACGGTGGTAAGCAAGCCTGGTCCCCCGAAGCGGAGCCTGGAGGCGAAAAGCACGGGGGAGATCACGAATTTGATGGCCGTAGACGCGCAGAGACTCCAGGACCTCATGAGCTATTTCTCGACCCTGGTCAGTGAGAAAGGGGGTCGAGGGAGCTCAAAGGGAGGGGTCGAGGATGAAGAGGGAGGGAGAAGGGACGGGGATGGGTTGGCTGCACTCCAGGTTTTGAAGCGTCATCCCTAATCCCGGTTCCTTCGATGTTGCCCTTGCACTTGCCCATGGTCGCTCTCCTCCCCCCTCCCTTCCTATATGATTCCATTCCTGGCTCCCGTCCTCGGCAGTGGTCTGCTCCCTACCAATGCTCTCTGGCCCTCTTCCTCCTGTACCGGGAGCTGGGGGTGGCGATCGTGGGAGGCTTGGGGGTCATGCTCATCTCCATTCCCATCTCCGCATTTGTGGCTCGCCGCACGCGCGAGATCCAGCGAAAAGTCATGGCGGTGAAGGACGAGCGAATAAAGGTCCAAGACGGGCGGGAGAGAGGGGAAGGGAGAGGGAGGAAGGGAAGGAGGGAGGGCATAAGGTCAGATTGGAGGCTTTCGCCTTATCCTGCAGCTTTCTACATTTTCTCGCAACATTTCTATCAGGTCACGAATGAAGTTCTCTCTGGAATCAAAATCATCAAATTATACGCGTGGGAGCGGTCCTTTCAGGTACGTCCATGCATTCCATCATCACATGATTTTACACGCGTCTTTCCTTGGGCTCCTGATTTTCTTCTCTCCTAACTCCACCCACTTTACTCAATGTGCCGCTCTAATCCTTCCTATATTGAGAAATCCGCTCACATCTTCCTCTCCTTTTCACAACCTTTCCCTCCATAATCACAGGAAAAAATCCGGCAAGTTCGCGACAAGGAACTTCGGCTTCTGCGTCAGTACATGATGACCAACATAGTCGCGCGTTTTACCTGGAACATTGTCCCCTTGGCTGTCTCTTTGACGTCTTTTGCAGTTTACGTGCTGGTACGATGAGAGAGGGGGAAGAGGAGGAAAGAGTTTGAAGTGGTGAAAAATGTAACCTCTCTCAGTCCTCAAGGACTTTGATCCTCAATATCTCGTGATCTATTTAATCGTTCCCTCCCTTCTCCTTTTTCCTCCTTTCGTTTCCCCTTCCCCCTCCTAGATGGGCCACGAGCTCACTTCCTCCACCGCTTTTACCTCCATTGCGCTATTCAACATTTTACGCTTCCCTTTGGTAAGCCTTTCCCCCGGGAATTTACAGACTCCTCTCCTTTCTCGTCGACGGACTCTACTGTCATCAAGAGAAAGCTTTCCAAATACTTCGAGATTAAAAACTGTACATCATGCTGTGGCTGTCTTGAGACGCAGGAAATTGTTGCCCGAGCCTCACTCCTCCTTCGTTTCTCCTCCTTGGTCAGGCCATGTTTCCTCAAATGCTTTCCTCCACTGCGGAAGCCCTCCTCTCCTTGGAACGCATAGCACGCTTTTTGGAGACACCGGAAGTCGATCCTTTGCCCTCCTTGGGCCCTGCGCGACCGGTTGGTCCCCCCGTGGTCTTGGAGGACGTGACGCTGTCCTGGGGCCACGGGAAGGAGACGGGTATGGAGGGGGGGTGGGGGAGGGAGGGGGGAGGGAGAGAGAGAAAGACGAAGGAAGATGGAGAAAATCTGGGGGTTACGATCTAAGGAGGACCCCGCGAGAGAAGAATGGGCCGAAGAGGAAAGAAGCGCAGAGGACGCTTCATCGGGTTTCGGAAGAATGTGATGGACGGAGGGGAAGATGGACCCTATCGGACCCCGGAATGGATCTAAAATCCTCTTGATGCTCACCTTGCCTTCTCTTGTCATGTCTTTTGGTCACCTTGTCCCGTCCTCTATTTTCCTTCCCGCAGAGACGCTTACATTCCTCCGCGACTTGAGGTTCACGGTGCCCGCCGGGACTTTAACGGTCATATTTGGGGCCACGGGAGCAGGGAAGAGTGGCCTCCTCCTCGCTTTGATCGGTGCGTGTCTTCACAATCAGGGGAGACGAGGGGGTTGTGAAGGGAGAAAGCGAGAGAGTGTGCCGCAAGGAGATGGCGTGAGAGTTATGGAGAGCATCCCTTTCACCAGTGGCGTGGAGGTCAAACGGACGGGTCGCTTGTCCACAAGTGACGGGAAGGGAAGGAAGCAGGGGGCAGGCTGATCACAGGCTGGGGCCCACCCCGTGAAATGCGCCCTTTTCCTCCGTTCTGGGCCCCTCTGATTGTCTACTCCTCCCCCCTTTCCTAGGTGACTTGACCCCTTCTAAAGGGACTTTGCGCGTACACGGCTCCATTGCCTACGTAGCTCAGACAGGTATGTCGATCCTGCCGGTTCCATTGCTCGATTAATTCTTTCCTTGTCCTTTCCTCCCTGTTGCCTATGTTTCCGTCCTCCCTGTGCTCGTGTAGCTCATCTTGTCGCTCTTTTCCTTGCATGGCTTTCCTTCCGTCCATCTCACGACACAGCTTGGATTCAAAACGAGACGGTCAGAGAGAACATCCTCTTCGGAAAAGCGTACGACCAAGGCTGGTACACGCGTGTAGTCGAGGTGAGGAATCAGGGGGGAATACGAGAATCAGAGGGAGGACAAGAAGTTGAAGGGCAAGAGTAAAATTGAGGGCAGAGATCAACTACGCCAGGAGGCCTGAGTGGGGCACCTCAAGCTTCCGTCCTTGCCTAGAGAGCAATGTCCCTATCCTCAACGACCGCCCACCCTCCCTTCCTACCTCTCCACCTCCCTCCAGGCCTGCGCCCTCCTTCCTGACCTGGCCATTCTCCCCGCAGGAGACCAGACGGAAATCGGAGAGAAAGGCATCAACCTTTCAGGGGGTCAGAAGGCCCGTATCGCCTTGGCTCGGGCGCTTTACCAGCAGTGTGAAGTCTACGTGCTCGACGACTGCCTCGCAGCGGTCGACTCAGGTATTGGAGGCGGGAAATGTGGAGGAGGGAAGGAGGGATGGTCGATTGAGTATGCTCATCGTTTTTCCACTGCATTTTTGTGGGCTGTAATTTTCACTTCCTTTCCTTCCAAGGTGCCACAACCAATCACCATTTTTTCCACCCCTTCCTTGTACTTCCCTCCTTTGCTCCCTCCTTTGCTCCCTCCTTTCCCAGAGGTGGCCAAGCATATCCTGGATAATTGCATCTGTGGCCTCCTGCGTGAGAAGACCGTGCTGCTGGCGACGCATAACCTTCACACGCTGGAGAGGGCTGACCAGCTCCTGCTCTTGGAGGGACAGCGGATGGCCTTCAAGGTGGGCGGGGAGGGGCGGGGAGGAAGGAGGGAGGACACATGGGCGGAAAGGGGGAAATTACGAGTTTAGACGCAGGACCCTCTCCAGCCTTTTCTCTACCCAAGCTGACCTTGACCCCTCCATCCATTCCTCTTCCTCCTCCCTCCCTCTCCCCGTCGTGCGGCTGCAGGGCACTTACACGGAGTTTGCCCGGACGGGCCATACGTTCGTCGAGTTGACAAGAGGGGTGGGAGGGGGAAGCAGCAGCAACCTTTTGAACATGAAGGCGGTGGCTGAGGGGGAGTCTGGGAAGGAGGACAGGGTGGAGGGGAAAGAGGCGAAGATCGAACAAGCGGCGCAGCAGCAGAAGAAGGAGACAGACGCGGAGGGAGGAAAGGAGGAAGCGATGAAGAAGAAACGGCTCGATTCCGGGAAACTGGTGGAGAAAGAGGCGGTGGGCCGCGGGTCTGTGGGCACGAAGATCTACAGGGCCTACATCCGATGGTAGGAGCGGGGGAGGGCAAGAAGGCGTGGGGGGGAGGGAACATGGGTTGCGGGAAAGAGAGGGGACAGGCATGGGGTTAGAAGGGAAAAGGCGGAGATGCTCGCGTCGACGCTGGCGTCAGGCGAAAGACGAAACATCGTGTCGACTTACTGATCGCAATCCCCCCCGGCGCCCCCACCAAATCTCCCGTTCTTATTCAGCGCGGGCGGCATTGGCGTCTTCCTTCTCGCCCTTGCCTTTTTATGGGCCGGTCAAGCCTTGCAGATCGGCAGCAACTTCTGGCTCTCGATCTGGAGCGACGAGAGTTTAGAGGTATCCGAGGGAGGGAGGGAAGGAAGGAGAGAGGATGCAATGCAGCTGTACTGCACACACTTTGGGTGCATTGCCTGCTCAACTTTCCCCTTTCGTTCCTTTGCCTTTTTTGATCCCACAGGCCGAGCACGGACTGAGCATCTACGCGATCCTGTGCAGCCTCTCTGCGGTGGTGATTGTCTTCACGCTCCTTTCATTCACGTTGGCAGGGATGCGGGCCGCGCGCGTGTTCCACGAGGGGATCTTGGGGTGTTTGATGAGGGCGCCCATGGTAGGAAGGGAGGGGGAGAGATGCTCATATTTGACGAGAGAAATGAAAAAGGAGGAGAAGGGGGTGTTTCCAACGATTGATTTCTACTTATCTCGCGCATCCATCCCATTCTGTCTCTCCCCTTCACCCTCTCTTTCTACCGATGCGCAGGCATTCTTTGACACCACACCCTTGGGCCGCATTCTTAATCGCTTCTCGAAAGACACCTGTGCGTAATCGACAGAGGATACTAGGAGGGAGGGAGAGGGGACGGGAAGCTGGATGAGATATCGGGGGTCGAGGAACACAAGGGGACCGAGAGAAAGAGGGAGAGAACCGAGGAATGGAGGGGAAAATTCTGCCAGCGAAAGCGAGAGATGCTGGAATGGACTTGCTCATGCCTTTTTTTTCCTCATACAACCCTCTCCTCGCCTTTTAGACACGGTGGACGAGACTCTGATGCCCTCCATCTACATGTACCTCCAGTGCATGACCGGCGTCTTGGGTAGGTCGAGGGAGGCTGGAAAAGCGAGGGGGCACATGCAGGGCTTTTAAGTTGACAAGTGACTCGCGCGTGGCGACCGCGAATTCCCCCCTAAATTTACTCGCGTGCTCTGTTCCTCCTTTTCTTCTTCCCACCCATTCAAGGGACCATCATCGTGATTGCGACGGTCAACGGCTGGTTTCTTCCGGCCGTGGTTCCGCCATTTATGCTCTACTACTTCGCGCAAAATTACTACGTGCCGTCTTCACGGTAAGAAGGGAGGAACAGAGAGAAGAAACGGGGGGAGGAGGGGGTTGAGAGACCAGGTGTGGGTGCTTGGCAACATACTACTTACACTTTAAACTTCCCCTTGATGCTATCCCAGTGAACTGAAGCGGTTGGATTCTGTCTCGCGTTCTCCAATTTTCTCACATTTCGGGGCTTCTTTGGAGGGGACAAGCACCATTCGCGCCTTCCGAGCGCAGTTCATGTTCATCAAAGATAATGAGAAGAGGGTTGATTATAATTTGCAGGTGAGGGTGGGAAGAGGAGAAGTAAGGGAGGCCAGAAAAAAGGGCAGGAAGCTAGGAAGGCTTGTGTTATTTGTAATAAATGACAGTAGGGAACGATGGAACAAATGGAGGGGTGGGACAAGACATGTGATGCCTACTTCCGTCGCCTTTGTCCCGAAACCAATAGCTCCGCGTTTAGGAGCTATCGCTCATTATGGTTCTCCCTTTCACTCTCTCTTCCTTCCTCTGCCTCGTCCATTCTAGGCTTATTACATGTACATCTCCTCAAATCGATGGCTGGCGATGCGGCTCGAGTTTGTGGGCGCCTGCATCGTCTCTCTGGCTGGCATTTTCTCCATTCTGGGCAGGGACCACGGTAGGTAGGGAAGGGAAGAGGTAGGGATTGCGATAGGAATGGAATCCGTCGTGGAGGTGATCTTGTGAGCTCCAGAATCTCGCCATGCCATCATAAGATGTCGAATCAACTTTCTTTTCGTTCAAATCTACCATTCCTCCCCATTTTTTTCTCCTCTCTTTCCACCCTAACTCAGGTGTGACGGCTGGCAAGGGTGGTCTCTCGATTTCCTACGCGCTTTCTATAACACAGACCCTGAACTGGATGGTGCGCATGACCAGCGAGGTGGAGACGAACATCGTCGGTAAGCAGCGTTGGGGAGAGAGAGGAGAGGAAGCAAACAAGGGGCAAGGGGAGAGAAAAATGATTTTTGGGCACCTGAGCCATCAGTCATCCACACCTCGACGAAGAGTACCCCTTTTGATTTTGTTCGATCTCCTCTTTCCTCCTTCCATCCTTTTTACCACCTCTAGCCGTGGAACGCATCCAGGAATACAGTGAGGTCCCTTCCGAAGCCCCTGCATTGATCGAAGGGAAGCGCCCCCTCCCGGGATGGCCCCAAGCAGGGAAGGTTGCCATCAAGAACCTGTGTTTGTCGTACAGGCCAGGCTTGCCCTTGGTGTTACGGTGAGATGGATGATGAATGGGTGGGGGGCGGGACAGATGCTTGGCGCCATTTTTCATCAATGCGAGATGGAGTGTGACGATCCTCAACTGAATGCTTTCTGACATTGACACAGGAACCTCTCTTTGGACATCAATCCTGGCGAGCGCATTGGCATTGTCGGACGGTGCGTCTTTTTCGCCCTGTGCGTTTGTAGTTTATTTTCCCCCTCACCTCCACTCAACCCCCTTTTTATCCCCATTTTATCCCCCTCTCCCACAGTACTGGTGCTGGAAAGTCCTCGCTCCTTCTCGCCCTCCTTCGACTCGTGGAGGCGGAGAGCGGTTCCATCGAAGTGGACGGTCTCAACACGCGAGAAATGGGAACCGAAGACCTTCGTAGCCGATTCAGTATCATCCCCCAGGTTGGAAAGGGGGAAAGAGAGCGGGACGGGGGGCACGAAGAACGAAGGAAAATTTTCAGGGGAGAGACCAAGGTCCTTCGAGACTTTACAATCCACGCTGAGGAAATCATGGAGGCGAATAGGGCGTCAAATTAGAGAGGTGGACTTGTCTTTACTACTATTTTGGGAACATTTTTCCTCCTATGATCCTTCACCTTCCATCCCTTATCCTTCTTTCCCCCTCCTTGCTTCCCCGCCTCTGTCTAGGACCCTGTCCTCTTCACGGGTTCCGTGCGTTTCAATTTGGACCCGTTCGACCAGTACTCCGATAATGACATCTGGAGGGCCTTGGAGCGTGCGCATTTGGCTGCTCAAGTACGCCGCCTGCCTCAGGTAAGCGCAGGGGTAGGGTAAGGGCAACAATCAGAAAGGCGAGCAGGAAACAAAGGAGACGGGCATTCTTGCCGAGCCTTTTGAAAAACGGATGTAGAGAAAGGGAGACAGCAAGACCGAGCGGAATAGCGGCATAGGACAGAAATGAGGAGGAAGCAGGGGAAGCTCTGGCGCGCTATTTTGGCATGAATATGACAAAGATCTCTGACGGGACCGCGTCTTTTCATTATTCTTTTCTCCTTTCCTCTCTCTTTTTGGTTTCAACACTTTGTTCCTCACGACACAGGGCCTTTTGTCCGAGGTGGAGGAGGGAGGGAAGAACTTTAGCCTTGGCGAGCGACAACTTCTCTGTATGGCGCGGGCACTGCTGAGGCATTCCCGTGTACTTCTCCTTGACGAGGCAACGAGTGCTGGTAGGAAGGGAGGAAGGCAAGGAGAAAGGATGGAGAAAGGAGTCCAGCGATGAGTCACGGCTGTTTCTTTGGTCTAGAAATTCTTTTAATCTCGTACGGCGGTAGAGGTAGTCGAGGTGACCATTTGCGGTACTTTGAGAGTACGCTGGTACCCAGGAGCCTGCAAGATTTCTCTGTTTGCTTATTGCCCATTATGCCATGTCCTACCGTTTCGGCCTACCTGTATCCCTCCATGCGTTGTCCATCCTCTTGGAGAATCTTCATGCGGGCATTCGGACGCGTACACGGCCGTCTCATCTCCCTGCCTGCACATGCTATCATCTAGACACGTTGAAGGATGACATCTCTTTTTCACTCATACATGCGTCGTTTCCTCCCCATACCCACACTGAACATGCTTCGCGACAACGCTACACAGTGGACGCAGAGACGGACCGCCTGATTCAAGAAACTATCAGGACTCAATTCAGAGGTTGGTTATGGGGTCGATGGAAAAGTAGAATACTGGCAACTCTGGAACACGGATGAGAGAGACTTCCTTTCCGAGCTTTCATCTTTACTGCGCCCTTTTTGTTGACGAAATGTACGGGACTCACGAGGTTTTCTCACTCCCCGTACGCGCATAGGTGCCACACTCCTTACCATTGCTCACCGGATTTTTACCCTGGTGGATTACGATCGAATCGCTGTGTTGGATGCCGGAACAGTTGTTGAATTCGATACACCACTGGTGCGTAAACAACTCGCAACAGCCTGCTCGAGCAGGGTAATGATAGGAATTGTACTTTGCTTGTTGAGGCTCACAAAAGTGCTCATATTTCGTCGCTTATTCCGACGCACACGCCCGTGACCAATTTTCCCTCCCTTCTAACAGAATTTGCTGAAAAAGAAAGGAGGAGCTTTCCGGGGGCTGGCTGAAAAAGCAGCGGGTGACATGGGAATGGTGATGGACGCTTTTGAAGCAGGGGCGAAAAGCATGACAAACACGCCCGAAAAACACGAGAACGGTGGGCATGAGATGACAGTTTTGGGTCAAAATAACTCGTGAGAAGACCGAAAGGTGCCTCATCTTCGCAAAAATAGAGAGCTCGTAAAAACTACGTCGGATATAGAAGGGGCGATTGAGCACGGGGTACGACATGCTCGACATCCGAGTCTTGGGCTGCACTTGTTGCTTTTCAGTTAAATAAAGCCGAATTAGGGTGAAGGGTCAATCCCATACGTGTTGCTTTCCCCAGTACTAAAGAAGTAATTATGTACGTCTAAGTGATCATCTAAGCCCGACAAACGCGAAGGTGCCTGTGAAAATGCGTGACTGAGCAGGGGATTGCCGCGGGGAAAGTAACGAATCCGGCGGGAGGAGCGAGCTGTGCTACCGACCCGTCCACAAGTACCAGCCCCAGCCTCCGTCAAATCGAACCATTATACCATTCACGCGAGAAGGCGCCCCCCTTCTTGGTCTTGGCATGAAATTTGGGCACGCCACGCGCAAGAATAGTTTACTCTGCCAGGCAATCGATGCGTTGGCATTGCCACTAATAAGATTAACCACGTAGTATCATTACCATCCCAAAATCACTTATTCAGAAAGGCGCATCTGTTGAGCTAATCACCACGCATTTGAGACAAAGTTGCACTGGCGCCCGTGTGAGGTTGGCAATATCCTCCGTGGTGGCCAAGCTACAAAAAAGCGCCGGTTCCCATGTCAGGCAAAAACAAGAAACAGGGCCTATTCCTCTCTTTGCTGTCCCGCAAGCCAAGCCGGGAGGAGCTAGTCCGAAAAGGGGACCTTCCCGCCCTCACCAAGCTTTTGCGGAAGCAAGGTGTTGATAATACACTGAATGCTCCGCTGGATCATGAAGGCAACACTCCTCTCATCTTGGCGGCCCGTAAGGGGTCATTTAAAGTAGTGCAGTGGCTGTTAGCGCAGGAGGGGTTGAACATGAACGCTCGTAATAGGTATGTGAACGTCTATCGCATGGCGAATACCAAGAGATGAACAGCTGCTTTCTCTTGCTGACGCTTTCGTCGGGAGTAGGAAGACAACAAAAGCTTCGCTGTGCGGGCACCCCTTTAATCCACGCACTCCCCTTCTTTCTCACTCCTTAGGTTTGGCTGGACAGCCCTGTATGAAGCGGCAGGCACGGGGCATCGCCATATCCTCGATCGCCTAGTGCAGGCCGGGGCGGACCCTACGATTCCAGCCACGTCTTGGCCGCGGCACACTCCTTCCCAAATGGCCCGGCAAATGGGGTGGAATGCCTGTGTGGACGTGCTGGTCAAGGCGGAGAAAATGTGGGCGGAGCGGAAGAAGGAAGACAGGGAGACAGACCGGGAGGAAACGAAGGAGGAGGAAGTCATGGGTTTGTCGGAGCACCCCGCGCTTTCCGGGACGGTGGGAGGGGACGAGAAGACCACGGCGGAGCTCTCTTCTTCGACGGGCACCAAGCTAGCCGCTCCAGGAACAAGAATGGGAAAGGAGGTTGCAGCCCGATCTCTTCCTTCCTCCACGACCAGACCAGTCTCCGAATCCGGAGGAAGCACCGAAAAACCCGATTCGAGCACTGCGGGCCCCTCCTCCCCCCCGTCCTCCCCGTCTTCCTTTACGTTTTCCTCCTCGTCTTCATCCCCTCTCTCCTCCGGTGTCGCCCGGCTGGCGGGCCCGACTGGCGTTGCTTCATCCAAAACCTCTTCGAACCATGTGGAAGCTACACAGACCCTCTCTCCTGCGCCTCCGACCACGCCGTCGAAGAAAACGGATCTCCCGGCCTGCCTCCGGTGGCAGGTGGAAGAGGGAGTGGGAGAGGGCGGGCACGAAGGTCGATGGGGGGCCTGGGAGGAAGCGGAGGAAGATTGGTTGGAAGTGCATCCGGCAGTGTTCTCGAAACGAGGGCCACGGGTGGGACGTCGACGCCGAGAAGGGGGAGGGGCGGGGTCTTGGGTCCTCGGGTGCTTGAGGAGAAACAAGACGTTGATGAATCTAGCGACGGGAAGGACGGGCGAGAGGATAAAGGCTCGTGCCGGGTCGAGGCGGAACCCGCGATGGGTAGTGCAGAAAGAGTGAGGAGGAAATGCAGGATACGAGCGGTACAGAAGCGGCGAGACAATGTCGGGGACGATAGTGTGGAATCACCAGAATGCAAGAATTGTAGCGAGTATTAGCGAGAGTTCGATTCTGGGAAGTCGCTCAAATGTTCGAGACTGGCCTAGCAAATATTATAAGATCCGAGGAAAACCCAGCTTGCTGTCTGTACACGGCGGCACACGTTGGGAGGCTTTGTGCGTGCGGCCTCTTCAATATTCTTGCTATGTACATGAAGAATAAATAGAGGTTGATGCATCGACACAACGCAAAATGGAGAGGAAAGTAAATTATTATAAAAAGAGAATAAACGAGATACAGAATGTGTGTTGTGCTTGAAAACCAACGACCATTTCACCTTTCTTCTCGTTTGTCGATCCCAGAATTTGCCTGTTTCACTCTGCCAGGAATGTGTATCTAAAGAAATGCTCCTACATATCCTTACGAATTGTTTACCATAGCGTCGTTATGCATACATATATTTGCAAAAGCATGACTGGGAGGAGGTCAATATCCCATCCCTCCGGCCGTATTGGAGCTCAACGGCGAACGATGATGGCCCATGTGGAGGCAGAGCCAAAAGTCCTTTTTTTCGCACCTACAGCCCTACGTATATACCGCCACCGTGACACCGCGCACGGATGCTTGGATCTGTTCGTTAGTTTATATGAATTTTTGATTCCTGAACTGACTTACGTACGACATTTTGGTATTCTTCTTCCTTACTTTGAAAATTCCTGTCATGGAACAAATTTGGCTCCGCGTTAAAAAGCAAATGCCACAACAGATTTCAGTTTACTCCATCGCAGCGACCACTATCAATATTCTTAAAAAGATTAAAAATTGAAAAATCATTCTTCCCTTACGTTGTTTTCAGGAAAAAAAAAACATAAAACGGTCGGCAGGGGTCGACATTGTCTAATGGAGGCCAGCGATCCCATAGCTCTTTTAGAGACTTTTAAAAAGTGCCGTCGCAGAGCAGACGGCACAGTGGACACTGCTACTCTAGTTCATTGGTTACGTCTAGAGGTTGGAGCATCGCAATTTGTGCAGATACTTGAAGGTCTAGGCAAAACAAGCTACACCCAAGACGAATTCGAGCGCCTCGTAACGTCTGAAATCATGAAAGCTGAGAGCGATCACAGGGCTGCTGCGATCTATAAATGGCAAAGTAAGAAGCAGATGAGACAGATGTCGTCTGAAATACCCAAGGGAAAGGCGTATAGGGCTCGCAAGTCACCACTATGCCAGTCTCCTCCACGGGAGAACTTGACAGAGGAGGAACCCGCTGTGCCACATCATGACAGTAATATTACCGGCAATAAGGATGAGGAGAATGAGGATGTGGCGGCAGTCACTCGTGACCACCAACATCACCATTATCCATTAAATAGCGGCGACGTAGAAGCAGAGGAGAGGAAGGAGAGTGCAACACGTTCGCGCCATCGAACCATCAATTCGAGCCCACGACGTAGCAATAGCCCGCGTGAGGGGCGAAACCTTTCCCCCCATTCATCACATACCCATCACATAAAAACCCACGTCGACTGCTTTAAGACTGGCGCTTCTCGTCACAAGACAAAAGGCGCCGAAAAAGCAAATCGCTTCGCGCACGCGGACGTGCCCCGGGCAGACAAAAGGGTGGCGTATGACTGTAGCAGCTGCAGCAGTGGTCAGTGGGAGTCCTGCAGTAGCAGTAGCGATGACGAGAGGGACAGGGCTTATGCCTACAGACGACACCGAAATCGCAATTACCATCATTACCCTCACGGGTCGCACTCCAAGCGTCGAGATCACTATCAGGGCCGCAGCCCTCCCTCTTCTTACTCTGACCACCCTTTCGTAAGCCCACAGCTTACACAAAGCATTCGGGATTTCTTTCGCTTGGGAGGTAAAAATACCTCGAGAGCAGCGAGTAAATATTATCGACGGAGCCATGAACCTGCACATTCAGCCCTTGACAATAGGAGAGGACGGTCTAGCCGGAAAAGCATCCGATGGGGCCGAGAACAGCAGAAAATGGAGGAAGAAGAGGATGACGATGAAGAGGAGGAGGGGGAACATACGACAATCATCAGCAAACGAGGCCATGAGACTTGGGCGGAGGCCTTGGCAAAGTCGCGGCTAGAAGTGGACGGTCTCCCGGACGACAGAACATTCTACCGAGGGAATCAAGGGTCAGCATCTCCCTTGCGTTCCCCGGCGCGGAAGCATCGGCCTGCACGAGATGCAGTGTATTCTCCATCCTACACCGAGAGCAACGTCTCCAGGCAGGACCTGGAAGTCGAGCGTCGACGGGCTGCTGACTCCTCCCCACGTCGAAAGGGACGTGGAAGCTTTTCATGGAACCGTAATTACTCTCTTTCCAAGCGGCAGGGTAGCCGCTCCAAGCAACACTGCTCTCTACAAGCCAACCAAGATGAAGGAACGCCAGAAGACAAACACAGGGAAAGCTGCGCTTGGTCAAACGTTCTCCGGAAGGAAGCTCGCACGGGTCATTTTGAGGAGAGCCTGTCATGGGGAGGAATGCTCGTACCTCGAGACAGCAATTCTTCATCCCTCCCCACGGGTAACACCTACTGGCGCAAAGGAGCAATAGGGGATAGAAATAAAGACACACGTCCCGTAGACCCCGCGTTGCGAAGCGTCATGGAGGGACTCGACCAGCTTTCCGGCACGGCGCGCCCTCATTTGCAAAGCCTCCTCCAGATGGCTCAAGACCAGGCGATGAGCGCATTGGCCAACAACAACAGGGCGCAAAATCGGGTCTTACTCGAGGGAAACATGGAACTGTGGTCACCGTCTCGCTCCTTAGGGGGGCTACTCATGTCTTGGGTCCCATTTCATCTAGTGCTCTACGCAGGCTCTCAGGAGATACGCTTTTATCAAAGCTCCGTCCCTGCAGCATGGGGCTGCATACCTTTACATGAGAAAGGCGCATTGGATTTGCGCTTGCTAGAGAAAATTGAATGCCCTAGCGATGCCCAGTGGGCTGGTCGACGCTTTGACCTTATCGTAAGGGCCTCCTCTGGTGCCGCGCTAGATGCCAAATATCCTGGCTTGAGCGTCTTTCCTGGGGATGAGGATCGAGCCACGTACACGGCACGGTATAATTTCCGCGCACCTAGCGCACAAAGCCGTTTGCTGTGGGTGTCACTGATTACTGCGCTACTAGATTCATGTACTGCTGCTTCTTCTGCCCAGTCCTCACAGGCGGCCGAGAACAGAATTTTTGCGCCTGCGTCCGCTTCAGCACCCCGAAACCCTGCGACCCATCTCTTACCGTTCTCAGAGACGCGGGAATGTACTAAAAATACTCAATCGCACTCATTTCACACCCCGGCAGAGCCCGCCGCGGCCATGTCCGCTACATCTTCGGCTGTACTAGCCAACGGTGCTCATATGAGCAACGAAGGTGAACTTCTTTGTGAAGGACCGAGAACAATGCCTGACAGGACCTCGACTCAGTCTATTCCCGTGAGTAAATCACAGAGTAGGCTTGGCGGCAATACAAGGACTCGAAGCACACGACAGATGTCCACCTCTTTCCTTGCCACCCCGCACCCAGAAGCTAAGCCACCTGTGGGAGGTCGATAAGGGCGAGTAAACGTAAATTACTAAGGGAAAAAAAAAATCATGAATAAACTAATAAATGTATCGGGTTGCATGAGCACCGTGATGCTCGTTCTGCTTTCAGCCGTTCGATTTCTTAGGAATGGAAAGTTAGAAGCTTAGAGGAGAGGAGGTTAAAGACTATTCCTATGGGCCCATTCGGCAAAAGAATTTGTGTGAAGCTCGCACACACAAACATGATAGCCGTGTCAAAGTTGTCAATGTCTTGTTAGTAATCAATTTTTTTGAACACAAGCCATGACATACTTAGTAGGGAAAAAGAATAGCAGGAATTCTGCAAAACCTTTGTCGCCCTCTGGGACCAACGCCAAAAGTTTACGGAACAAATCTTGGAGGCTTTTTTCCCCATTTTTTTTGATAATTTTGCCATCTTCTCAACACCAACAGGCTTTGCGTGACACAGCACAATATAAATTACTTCTTTAATCAGCCATATGGTGGTACTTCATGTCAAACGGTCAGATGGAGACGAGTTTTTGTACGAGACTACATGTGAAACAAAAAATGAAGACCTAATCCAGGACTTGGTATGGGTGTGGAACGCCCGCCTACTCTTGCAGCGTCTCGTCAATATGGTGCAAAGTATCCCTCAAGAGCCTGATGAGCTTGGCGTGCGAAGCAACAGTAGCGAGGACATCACACCTAGAAAGGACGTACTAGTTCGGGTGGCGTTTGATGCGGAAGCGTACTTAGGCAGTAACAGCACAAGTCAAGAGGAGAAAAAGACTGGAGATGATGGAACTTTACAGGTAAATAAACCCAAAAAACCACAACACGCTATGTCTCGCACTCTGCTTCAAGAACAACTGGACAACTTCCATGGCGCTATCGAGTCTGCCTCTCCTTCGGTCTCGTCTCCCCTGGCGACGTCTTTTAACCAAAACGTGAAACAAAGCGATGGCACCAAAGACGTGGTATTGGCCGAGATGTCACGTGTAATTAGAAGTGGAAGGTCTCCAACCCTACTCCAGGCTCTTTCTTCATGTGAGGCGAACAAGGCAAATAGTGCTAACAATCCTGAGCAGGATGGGAGCCTTTCGGGTCTTGACCCCACAACCGCACGACTGTGGGCCATGGGGAAAAAATTCGTGCGTGAGAAAACAGTTGGAGAACAATTGGGTGGCTGTCGCAATGAGAAGACCAAGATTGTTGTCAAGCTAGCAGGGCCTGGCCAAGGTCCTCCAGTGCGTGAGCCCGTAGTCAGGGAGGAAGAGAGGTTGGCAATGTTGGCACACTACTTTAAAAGGCAAGAGGAGCTGAAAAGACTAGCTGAGGCTGAGGATGACGAATACCTGCATGCTGAATGGGCGGATGGAAAACAATTGCAGCGGGGTCTGCGGGGTGTAGGAGACGTCGGAGCGCCTGGCATTGGAGGCGTTCGGTAAGATGATTAGCGCTTGATGACGACGTATAGAGATACTAAAAAGCTCTCATATAAGTAGATCTAGAAGCTGGAAAATGTTAAGATTCTTCAACGGAGAAGCAATCAATCTTTTTGAGACCTTTCTAATTGCGCGTTTCGTAAAACGTGTGGAGTATTGGACCCAATGGAGATGTCGAATATGTATGGCTATATATCCATTCAAGTTTTTTCCATTTAAATTTTCTCCAATCCATCACGTATAACACGGCAGACACTACCTATCATCTTTCTAGTATGCTACCCGTGGTGCCACGGGTGATGAATGGAATGCCAGAAACATGGGACACAGAATTTCTGTATTTCTCAAATTTCCGGGGTCGCGGCTTATCTTTTTCTGTGCCCATCGATTATGTTCAAAATGATAGTTTATTTGCATTGCTGATAAATCTTGTGTATCTAGTGTAACATCGCTCGTGCGGAAACAAAACATAACCAAATTGGAGGTATCCAAGACAAAACGTCTTGCAGACCGATGAAACGTGTGGCTTTACACTGCGCCCAAATGATATCCTAAAAAGGCTTCAGCTACAGACATATTAAGCCCGGTAAAAAGTCACTCATGGCAAAAGTTCTGAAGGTATCGGCCGGAAAAATAGTAGGGAAAGTGCGACGCGCCACACCGTTGCGCCTCATGAAGTGCATCGCGCATGCTCACTCGATATTTTTTTCAAAGAAAGAACCCCAAACATCATTATCCTGATGTACACTTGGCTTTTACCGCTACTTAAGCTTATTTTCCATGCAGCATCCTTGTTGTTTTCCGCCCTCCATGTCCTGCCCATCCGCTTTCGGGAACCGGTCGCAATGGCACCAGGCTGGGGCAGCGAATGGTAGGGCATCTTGAAGGAATTTGAAAATTTTCCACCAATCAAACGCCACGAATCGGGTGAGCGTTGCCGGCTGCTGCTTCAAAGCAAAAGGCAAGGAGGCCTGCTGCTTGAGGCGCTTACGTTCGGCCTACCTCTGGTATCGGCCCCGGAAATTTATCTCCTTGAGGTTTCCAGGCCTGGAAGGTTGAGGTCTCGATGGACAAGCGTCGCTCATTGACTGTGGCGCCGCTTGCAGTCACATGTATTAGTTTTCACTCCTGTTATCTCTTGCAATGGAATTATATGTCGAACCGACCCGTGGGGTTGACCTTTTCAGCTATTTTCTATAAAGGATGTGGGAAGATGTGACACGCGTACACGAAGTACGTTCTTACACCGGCAACTTGTCTCCGGACGGTACCTTCTCATAATACGATGGCAAGCATCACACTTCAGACAATCTCATTTCGCTTTTATTACCTTCTTTATCTTTTTGGCTGTAATATCATAGTATTTGGCGTAGCGGAAAGGCCTCTTGGCCTTCGAAGGCCACACAGCTTCACTCGCGATTTGACCTGAATTCATTGCATCGTCTTGGACTGGACTACCGCGAGCAGACGCGAAACGATTACACCATCGGAACAAGTACAACATATATTCTGGTTTTTGTTTCACGTCTGTGACACATTTGCCTGCGCCCGCTTTAGGACGAAGGAGCAAGGCAGCACAGCGGAAGAGCAAAAAAGCCGTCCGTTGTAATCCTCGACTTACCTGGCTCACAGTGGCATCTGCATGCAAAGAGGCTAAGCAGCACGTGCTTTGACAAGATGGAAATGGACTGCCAAATGGGCGAGGGCCCCGTTCGGACATGTGAGCGGGGACCATACGTCTACCATTTTGACTGTACGTCAAGACCCGGACGGAGAAGATGGAGGGAATCAGAGTGTGACAGGGAGCCTTTCCGTTGTTTCAGTGGCCGTTGTCGGGACGTCGAGACTGGTACTGGTGGGCTTTGCGACGCAACCCAATGTCCGTTTTTTTGCCGTGTGCTCAATATTTATCTTTCCCTGTTCCGTCCCTTTCACTGTACAGCCTTCTTCAAGGGGCCGTCCGTGCCAAGATTGAACCCGTGCGTGATCTGTTTGGAACCGATCGAAGAAGGCGCAGATTTAACGTCATTATTGGGGTGCGAAGATCGTCATCACTTTCATGTAAGTGCAAGGATGGGGGGGGGGGGGGGTGGAAAAACAAATGAAAAGGGAAGGGTGTGCAAAAGGGGGGGAGGGGGGAGGGGCG
>Ga0102934_1001165_pt1 | contig 18172 bp, 19 predicted proteins | sample SalPonR2_A_D1_MG_FD_78175 | JGI IMG/M metagenome (GOLD analysis project Ga0102934, IMG submission 78175) | Salt pond soil microbial communities from South San Francisco under conditions of wetland restoration - Salt Pond MetaG R2_A_D1_MG | ecosystem: Environmental > Aquatic > Marine > Intertidal... | reverse complement strand
GATAGTCCATCAATTGTAGTTGTGTTTTTTCGTCAATCATTGTTCAAATAATCAGTTTCAATATTCCACTGTTTTAAGATCGAGCCGAGCCGGCCCAGCCCATTGTACATTCTTGTTTTGGCTGTTCCCTCAGGAATCTGGAGAACATCACCAATTTCGCTGAAGGTCATCTCTTCAAACTGTTTTAAAATGACAACCGCACGAATTTCTTCCGGTAACTGATTCAGTGCTTGTCGGATTAGCAAGTTTAACTCCTTTGCTTCAACGTCTGTGACCGGTGTTGATTCAGAGAGTTGAAGCTCTTTTGGTATCAGGCTTAAAGGCTCAGACTTTCTCCTGCCGGCTCGCTTTAGTTCATCCAGGCAGAGATTGTTGGCAATACGGTAAATCCAGGATTTAAAGGAGTCCGCCTTATTGAGCGACCGGATGTTTTGGTGAACGTTAATCAGGGTTTTTTGTGCAATTTCGGATGCATCGTCTCTGTTTCCGAAGTAGCTGTATGCAAAGCGATAAATCGCCGGATACCACTGGTTGGCAACTACCTGAAAGGACTCTTCGCGTCCGTTTTGCACAAAATCTGCCAAATGTGAATGATCCTTTTTTTTCAAATCCCGAATCCGATTTCAATTCCTGTTACACTTTATAGACGAGCGTGGTTTAGAAATAGTTTTAAAAAAATGAAATTTCCTAATGCTTCGGATTCTGTGAGGTTGGACTAACCTATTTCCCCAGCAGCATCTTTAAAAATTCTTCACGAACCTCGTCACGGGCATCCCGGAAATAGAGAAACGGCAGGTGACTCTCTGTTTGAGTGGTATCAGCCTTTACTCCCCAAAGCGGATTAAGTCGGGTTGGTAGCATAGAGTATCGGGCATCGCCAATGACTCCCGGGTATTCTGGGTGACGAACTAAAAAGTTTTCAGAAAGTCTCTTGAACCGCAGTAGGTCTACGTACATCACCGTGCTTTCAAATTCAGAAAACTCATCTTCAATAATGATTCTTGCTGCTGATTCTCCTTCATAGATATCAATTCCGGAAATCAGCCCGGTACGAATCGCATCCGCGTAGATGATGTCACTTGAGATATAGTTAGCTCTCCAGAGCCTTTGATTGGCAATTGTTGGTTTCACAACCAGCTTTTCAATTGGATGTCCACGGGATTCAGCCAGGTTTTTTGCAGATGTTGTGGCTCGCTGATGTTGAATCCATCCAAAAAGTAGAAAGAAGATGAGCCAGCCTCCCGCAAACCAGACATACTTTTTATCTTTTTTCTGAAAGGCGATTCCGACGAAAAGAATCAATCCGAGAGTAACAATCGGATCGATGACGGAGATCAGGTTCCAGGCAAAGCGTGTATCCAGAAAAGGCCAGAGGAGTTGTGTTCCGTAACTGGTAAAGGTGTCGAGAAGTCCGGCCGTGGCATAACCTAAGAGGGAGTAGAAATAGAGCTCTTTGAAACTGAGGTACTTCTTTAAAAACCACCACAGAAGAACGGAGGCGATAAGTGCTCCAATAGGAATAAAAAGGAATGAATGACTAAACTGCCTGTGAATTTCGATGTTGAATAGTGGATCGGAAGGAATGTGAAGATAGTAGTCCAGATCGGCAATCATGGCTGAGGCAGCCCCGGTAAAAGCCGCGGGTCTGAGTTTATCTTTATCAGCCCCGGATTGAGCAGCGGTTGCCCCGACCAGGCCATGCGTGAGTGGGTCCATTTAATGAAATGTTATAATATGTATATTCATGACCATTATTTGATGGATAAGGTTTGAGCGGTATTCGCCTATTTTTTAAATATTACTTCATCGATAGACGGTATTTTACCACCTCAACAAGACCCATATCATCCTCTTCTGTCATGTAAAGATAATTGTTCTGAACATGTTCAATCTTATGGGTTGAAGGCCAAATCTTTTTGGCTAAAAGGGTTCCTTGTTCATCAAGCACCCACCATTCAAACATCCCTTCTTCATCAATAATAGTTGATACCCAAAAGCGGTTTTCATCATCTATCAAAAAATGATCTATTGCCGGCCAGGTTTCAGGCAGATCATAATTTCTAATGGCCCTCCTATAATCTTCATTATCGTATTGATTCAGGGCTGTATTGCGGGTAAGGGGTTTATTGGGGAACGGATAGTAGAATGCTCGTTCGTAATTTCCGTTCTCATCATATAGTTTAAATAAAAACCTGTCTGTGCGATTGACTACTATTTTTTGATTGGGTGATAATGCACTGTTTACGCTTACTGCAAAAGGTGCTCCAAAAACACTTACAGAGTTGTCTGTTCGCAGAACAATTGCCTCGGCGGATTCCAGCTCAAGAACCGGGTCGGGCTGAATACGGCCGGTTCTGTCTGATTGGAATATAAGGTCGTACCTCTTTTGTGATTCATCATCGTTTCGCCCGAATGACTGTGTATATGTAACTAAAACCTCCCCGCTTGATAACACTTGAAAATCGGATGGGAAGTAGCCCTGCAATTTTTCAATTCTTTGATCTTCTCTTAACATCGGAATAGTGGCGTCGAACTCAAGCGTATCCAAAAAATAGGTATTGATAAAATTTTGGCTAAAATCCATTGCGTAAACATGAGTCTGATCAATCGCCAGATTGTGAACCTATTCAAATTCACCGGGTCCTTGTCCTTTTCGGCCTAAACTTTGAATATATTCACCGGCCGGACTATACACATTGATTCTCTTTTCGCCATCGTCAGAAATATATATCCGGTCAGCGTTATCTGTTTGAATCCCGGTTATTCTTCCTAAGAGTACATCGTCGGAATCATCAATTCGAGCCACTTCCTGTAGTTCTATCTGAAAATTCGGGGCTTCATTAATTGAATATGTGGTTAAGTTATCCAACTTTTGGAGTTCCCCAGGAAGATTATCCTCATTTTCGGACGAGCATGAGAGAAGTAGTGTTAAAAGAACAATAAAGAAAAGCTTTTCAGCAGATGTAACGTTGCCCATAGTCGTCTATATTTGATTTGGTTTGAGAGAAATGTTGTGGAGTGGTTACCGTCTGGAGTGTTTACGTGTTATATCATTTTGAGATTCATTGAAAGGGATTTCCAACTGCTCGCCAATTACACCGCCTTCAGTCAGATTCAGGGAAGATACAGAAATTCCCAGCAGTCGAACTTCGCGTGCTCCGGTTTCGGTCTCCTGTAATAGTATTTTTGCTATTTTTGCGATCTCCTTAGGATCGTTTGTAAAGTGGTGCAATGTGCTGCTTCGGGTTACGGTTTCAAAATTTTTATAGCGGGCTTTTAGTGTAATTGTTTTACCGGTAGCATCAAGCTTTTTCATGGACTCAGCAATTTTAACAGAAAGCTCATCCAGAAAGTTATCGATCCATTCAAGATCGGAAATATCCTCTGAAAACGTGCGTTCTTTCCCAATCGATTTCCGAATTCGATTGGGTTTTACCTGCCGATTGTCTATTCCACGCGCAATGCGATAGTAATGATGCCCCGACTTCCCAAACTGTTTGACCAGCTCGATCTCATCCCATGTTTTTAGGTCCGCGCCGGTTTTGATGCCCAGGGTTAACATCTTTTTTTGTGTCGCTTTACCCACTCCATAAAAATCTCCGATCGGCAGTTTTTCGATAAATTCCTCTGCTTCTTGAGGTGTGATTATACTCAGGCCATCCGGTTTGTCCAGGTCGGAAGCTATTTTGGCCAAAAATTTATTTGAGGCGACGCCGGCCGAAGCTGTAAGCCCGGTTTCTTGTTTCACCCTGTTTTTAATCTCGCGCGCAATCAGCGTGGCAGAAGGGTTTTGTTTCAAGTTTTCGGTTACGTCAAGGTAAGCCTCATCCAGGGAAAGAGGCTCAACAAGATCGGTGTAATCGAAAAAAATCTCTCGAATTTGATGGGATACCTCTTTATAGACATCAAACCTTGGTTTTACAAAAATGGCGTTTGGACAGAGTTTAACAGCTCTTGAGGCCGGCATTGCAGAGTGGATTCCAAACTTGCGGGCTTCATAACTTGCCGCAGCAACTACTCCCCGTCCCTGAGGCGATCCACCTACAACTAATGGTTTGTTTTTGTATTCAGGGTGATCTCTCTGTTCCACAGATGCATAAAACGCGTCCATATCCACATGGATAATTTTACGGACAATAGGTTCATTTTTAGAGCTTAAACTTTTGTGCATCCGGTATGGGTAAAAAAAATAGAATTTGTTACCTTACGTGCCACTGAAAGGTAATACAAATATAAGTATTGATAGAATGGAAGAGTTAAACGGTGTAACAATCTATTGGTTGATTTCAATTGGTCTGCTTGTGGGATACATAATGGACCTGATTATGATCAAACGTGGAATTGGGTTGGTTGGTAATTTAGTGGGAGGCATCCTTGGAGCTACTATTATAGGTGTATCCTTAATTTCGATTGGGATTTTTGCTCCATTGGTATATGCTACAATTGGGGCAATTGCATTTCTATTTTTAGTAAATGTGTTCAGTTTCCATCCTGAAAACAATATTGAAGCAAAAGCTTAAATAAAACTGTATATACACTATTTGCAATTACCCAAAACCTCAGGTCTGGTAGTTTGGTTGCTGCCGGCGCCAGACCAAGCTCGTCTTTTAAAGAAATTTATTTCAAATTTATCGGAACGGTACAGTTCGATACCTTTTGTTCCGCATATCACTCTCTCAAAAGTTCCGGATATTCCTTCAGAGAAGATCATAGAACTGACAAATCAACTTTCAAAAGAGCAAACCCAAGTAAAAGTTAATATAGGTGAAATTGAGTGCAGACCTGATCCATATCGTAAAATTGTTTTGCCTATTGATGACAAAATAATACTCGACAATTTTAGCAATAGAGTAAATCAGGTTTTTGGTGGGGAGTTTTGCAAAGAGGATGATTTCCATTTATCCCTTCTCTATGGAAGTCAAAAGTGTGCGGAAATTGATTTGGGAAAGATCCGAAGAGAACTGCCGATTGCAAATGAATTGCATATACAAAAAGTTGCTCTTTTGGATCTTAACTTTACACCGGACAAATGGAAGATTATATTTGAGCGGAGTCTATAAAGCAATACCTCTCTTTAATTTGGAAGTGGAGGTCTTATTTGCGACAATTCTAAAAGGTTAAAATTAATTACCATAACAAGACGATTATAAATAATGAGTGGATATAAATTTTACGAACAAGTTAACAAAGCTTTCGATCGGGCTGCGGCCTACACAAAAATTGACAAAGGTTTGCTTGATCAGATGAAGGCATGTAATGATATACTCCATGTTCAATTTCCGGTTGAGATGGATGACGGTTCAATCCGTGTAATAGATGGATATCGTGTAGAGCACAGCCATCACAAAATGCCAACCAAAGGCGGTATTCGTTACAGCACGATGGTGAATGAGGATGAAACGATGGCACTGGCTGCATTGATGACCTATAAATGTGCTGTTGTAGATGTGCCATTTGGCGGTGCAAAAGGCGGTATTAAAATTGACCCTAAAAAGTTTTCGGTTACAGAGCTCGAAAGAATCACTCGCCGGTATACATTTGAACTCTACAAGAAAAACTTTATAGGTGCCGGTAATGATGTTCCTGCTCCGGATATGGGATCCGGCGAGCGCGAGATGGGTTGGATTTTTGATACCTATCGTCAGTTAAGCGATGATATTAATGCAGAAGGATGTGTAACCGGTAAACCGGTTGGCCAGGGTGGTATTCGTGGCCGAAAAGAGGCGACCGGACGAGGTGTCTATTTTGGTATTAAAGAGGCTTGCAGCAATGCAGCAGATATGAAAGAGATTGGTCTTGAAAAGGGTATTGCCGGCAAAACCTTTATTCTTCAAGGTTTAGGTAACGTGGGTTATCACACCGCAATGTACATGATTGAAGCCGGTGCAAAAATGATAGGTGTGGCTGAGTACGACGCTTCTATCTATAACGAAAATGGAATCAACCTTAAAGATCTCATGCAGTACAAGAGTGAGAATAATGGTGGAATTTCAGGTTACGATAAGGCAACAGAACTTAAATCTAATACTGCGGTCTTGGAAGAAGAGTGCGATATTTTAATACCGGCTGCGCTTGAAAATCAACTAACCGAAACCAATGCTCCTCATGTTAAAGCAAAAATTATTGGAGAGGCTGCAAACGGTCCTACCACAGATAAGGCCCATGAAATCATTAAAAATCGCGGTGCGTTGATAATTCCTGATAATTATCTGAACGCCGGCGGTGTAACGGTGTCGTACTTTGAGTGGTTGAAAAATATTCAGCACGTTCGATTTGGCCGCATGGGCAAGCGATTTGAAGAAAACAGCTACAAGAAAATTCTCTCCGTAATTGAAACCATTTCAGACAGAAAGTTTACGGAGGATGAACTGGCTGTACTTGCTCAGGGTGGCGGTGAACGTGAATTGGTTGATTCAGGCCTGGAGGAGACAATGGTCAATGCATATAATGAAATCAACGAACTTCGTAAGTATCATGACGTTGACTTGAGGACAGCTGCATTTATCAGTGCCATTAACAAGGTCGGATTTATGTATAAAGGAATGGGAATTTTTCCTTGATCAAAAAAATAAACCCGACACTTATCACAGTGTCGGGTTTTTTAATTTTAGACAGTCGTTTTCTGTCATTAACCAAAACATCATCTACCCTTCGCTACGGACGTCTTTAAATAATGTTACACTGTAAGAGAAGTTATTTTTTAAAACTGCATTTTTAATCTCTCCTATCATGATTTCCTTCTATGTCATCATGTTTATACTGCCGACAGTGATTATTGCCGGAACCATTTTTTTAGCGACTCGAAAATCTAAAAAACATGGATGAAACACAGCTAATCTCCGTTTCATTTGAATCGAGTGCAGTGATCGCTTTTATAGCCTATCTAATTCTGATCATTGGCGTTGGTATTTACGCTTCCAGATTTTCCTCACGTGGTATTTCAGAATATTTTATTGGCGGACGTAAAATGAATCGATTTGTAGTAGCTCTTTCGGCTGTTGTTTCCGGGAGAAGTGCATGGTTGCTTTTGGGTGTGACGGGGATGGCCTACGCTCAGGGACCATCAGCAGTTTGGGCCGTGCTCGGGTATATCATCGTTGAAATTTTTCTCTTTCTCTATTACGGAAGAAGGCTTAGAAATTTTACGGAAAACCGGAATTGTATCACTATTCCTGATTTCTTTGCTGAACGGTTTAGCGATCATGATGGAAAACTCCGGATGACGATTGTAGTTATTTTTCTGGTATTTATGGTCGGGTATATCTCCTCTCAATTTGTAGCAGGAGGTAAAGCATTCGCTTCCGGTTTCGGCCTCGAAACAGATACGGGTGTTTTATTAACCGCAGGAATTGTTCTTGTATATACAATAGTTGGTGGATTTTTGGCCGTCAGCCTCACGGATATGTTTCAGGCAATCTTTATGATGCTTGCCCTTGTGATTTTACCCGTGATTGCAATTATGAACTTTGGAGGGCTGCAGGAACTGTTGAGTTCGTTGGCGGTCATGGATATGATGTATGTGGATCCGTTTGCGGTATCTGTAGGAGCTGCAATAGGATTCTTGGGTATTGGGCTTGGGTCGCCCGGTAATCCGCACATTTTGGCCCGATACATGTCTATTGACGATCCAAAACAGTTTAAGTATGTAGCCGTGGTGGGAACAACATGGAACGTGTTGATGGCATGGGGAGCGGTTTTTGTTGGGCTTGCAGGCCGTGCATATTTTCCGGACGTAGAAATGCTGCCCGGTGCTGACACGGAAAATCTTTTTCCCATGCTCGCTCAGCTTCATCTCCACCCAATTCTATTTGGAGTTGTTTTAGCCTCAATATTTGCTGCTATTATGTCTACGGCAGATTCACAGTTGCTGGTGGCTGCCTCAAGCGTAGTGAGGGATATCTATGAAAAGATTATCAAAAAAGGTGTAGAAGTCTCGCAAGAGAAGCTGGTTCTTTACAGTAGAGCTGTAGTCTTCTTAATAGTTATTCTCGCCCTGATATTTGGATTTTATGCGGAGGACCTTGTTTTTTGGCTCGTTTTATTTGCCTGGGCCGGACTTGGTGCCTCGATAGGTCCCACCTCCATTTTAGCACTTTATTGGAAAGGAACAACTCGTGCCGGGATATTTGCCGGATTAATAACAGGTACGCTGGTTACCATCGGTTGGTACCTCATACCGGAGCTTAAGGCGTTAATGTATGAACTGATACCCGGTTTTATTGCGTCTTTACTGGCAACATGGCTGGTAAGTCTTTTTACTGAATCTGCACCGGACACAAAAAAAGCTTTTGAAGATATGTTTGACGAATAAAAAAAGGTGATCAAAGCAGGGTTTGATCACCTTCTAATTTATAGCACGTATTTAGTCGTTAAGAAAATAGTTTTTTGAAAAATCCTACAAGGCCTTTTTCTTCTTTTTTCTTACCGGTTCTTCCTCCTTCAAGCTGATCAAAAGTAGGGCGTGGTAAACCATGACGTTTACCACTCTCTTTTTGCTTGTTGTTACGTTTTTTGCTCTTTCCGCGCTTATTATTTTGGGACTTGGATTGTTTACTGCTTTTCTTTTTCCCTTTTTTGTCGGAAGAGACTTTGTCCTTCACACTTTTGGGCAAGGGCACCTCTTCGGGTGCATACCCAAGCGATTTACAAATAGTTTGTATATCACCTCTGTCTTGTTTTGAAACAAGTGAGAGGATACGGGTTGCTTTTCCGTCTCCAACAAGTTCAGCACGCAGCTTATATTCATTTACATCCTCAGGTACATCATAATTGATAACTTGTGTTGCATGCTCTAAAGGAAGGTCTTTGGCCGTCATATCACCAATAATCAAGTGCTGTACATCATTGGTGGTAAAACGATTAAATCGTTCATCAAACGTTTCCTTATTTAGCTGCTGATGAACACTCACCGCTCTTCGATTGCTCTTTCTCAAAATCTTGTAGAGTCGGTCGGCAGTTCTTCTTGATGCGGTAAAAATAACAACAGTATCTGATTTATTGTTATCCAGATGAGCCATCAATGTAGAGATCTTAGATCTGGGCGGTACATTGATATAATATTGAGTTAGGTCTTTGGTAATTTCGGGTTCTTTCTCTTTTTTAGGAGATTTTTTAGAAAGAGTGACCAACTCAGGGTCTGTGAGGAGTTTCTCTTCTGCTTCCCGCAACTCTTTACTGTCTTTGGCAGCTGTAAAAATTCGTTGACACTTACCAATTACACGAGTAGATATATTATCGATGGCATCCCAGTTTTCAACTTTTTCAGCCTGATCAACAATTAGCTGCTGTACTTCCCTAAAAATTATTTTTCCCTCTTCCAGTAAATTACTGAATTCCACAGGAGTGGCGACCACTATAACAGGACCGGCAGAAAGGGCGTTGAGTTGCTTTTTAGGTTCTCCATCAGATGTAATGCATGCACTCTCAATAGATGCATGATAGCCTATAGCCCAAATCCATTCATCCAGAAATTTGGCGCGCTCACTGTCGGGGGCTAAAATAATCCCCTTGGTACCTTGGCGGCGATCCGATTTGGCTATATCATTCAACAGGTTAATCAGGTAACCCACTTCGGGCCTGTCATCTGTTGTGGTGTTAATTACTAAGTCGGAACCTTCCTGAACTGCTTTAAAAATTTTCTTTTGTAGTGTTGAGGGGCTTTCAATCTTTACATCTTTCAACCCCTTCAAAATATCGGAACTTAGTCGAAACTGATTAAACGACAACTTTTTATCCTCACTTATTTAGTCAAAATTTCAATTCAAATAATACCGGTAACTTCTGTCCGGCTTATGGCTCAGCCCTGAATAGTACAGGCAGCCATTTACTTTAATTACTATAAAACACGGTTAAATAGATTTCATTCAACGTAAGCAGAATCATCAAGCCTAAAAGTCCGGCAGCCCCTGCCTCCGGGCCGAAATTTCCTCCAGTAAAAGTTTCGGGTCCGGTAGTCTCAGCAACCATCAGCATATGTTCAAATTGGCTGCCACTTACCGGAAATCCAAAAACCGCGCCCTGAAAATAATTCCAGGAGAGATGCATTCCAAGCGGAATGGCTAAACTCTTAGTTATAATATAAGGATAAGCGAACACCATTCCAGCAATAGATATGTTTAAAGTTGATATCCAGGTGGCGTTTGGGTTTCCGAGATGAGTGAGGCCGAATAAGAGGGATGATATAAATACTGCACTGATTACGGCAAGTGATTTTCCGGTTTTTTTAAAGTGAAGCCCTTCTTGAAGATTACGAATTAAGTAACCTCTAAAGTAAGTTTCTTCCCAAAAGCTCACGGCGGTCATAAAAATAAGAGTGACAGCCAATCCTAAATAAAAGCCCTCTGCAGGATTTTTAAATTGCTCAAAACTGATATCAACCCATCCCATGGCGATGTGGATCAATACAATCCCTCCCATTGCCAATGCCGCCAGTATATTTCCTGCCAAAAAATCTTTCAGCCATCTTGTACTAAATCTAATGCCATATTCAGAGATTGGCCGTCGGTCTATTTTCCGGGAACCAAGCCAAAGAATCCCTATCATAACTATTGCCAATACAATAGTAAAACCATAACCTCTGAATCCCCAAAGCCCAATAACGACTATAGAGGTTAGCAAAATGGCGGTAACAAATAAAATTCTCCAAAAAGAACGCAGCCGGTTTTCGTAGGAGCTAAAAAAGAGGATTTTCACGATTGAACGCTTATTGTATATTAGTCTGTTTCATAATAAAAGAATCTGACAAGCAAACAATAAAAAATTTAAAGTGTAATTATGGCTAAACGTGTCGCATTTTTTGCCGGTAAAGAGTCCGTTGAAAATTATTTTGACCTGGAATCGAACAGGGATAACATATATGAGCCGCATTATAATTTATCTGCCGGTCATCATATCCCCATTGTGCGCAGGATTGGTGATGAAAATTCAATAAGCAGAGTTCGATGGGGAGATGAAAAAACCCATGAAACAACGGTTGATTGTGATAAGGTAACCGAGCTGCTTCAAAAAAAAGAGAATTTGAGTTGTGCTGTGCCGCTCAGCGGTTTTTATGTCTGGAAAGACGACAAAGAGAAAGGGAGCCCATTTTTTGTACGTATGATAAATGGACCACTGATGGTGGCTGCGGGTATTTATGATAAAAATGCCGAAACTTTCAAGCTTGTCACAATGCCCTCGAATGTTCTCATAAATCCAATGTCTGAAACGATGCCTGTTTTACTGGACAGAGAACTGACATTTAAATGGCTTCAGGCAGAAGAAGAGAATGAAACGGCTGAAATTATTGAGAAAGCAAAAAATCTATTTTTGTTAACCGACCTCTCTGTTCTTCGTGTAAGTGAAAAAGTTAACGATCCTTCAAATAACGATGAAAAACTGATTCAGCCGATTCCCAAGTAGGTTTTTCTACTTTTTCTTTGCAATAATAGTTGAGTGAATCGTTATTACAAATACCTTTTTAATAAGGGGAAATAGTTTTATCTTAATGATTCTATAAATCAAAGAAATTTTTGCACAGTATGTTATACGGAATTATTGTTTCAGTCATTACACTGATTAGTTTTCTTTTAATCGTTGTCATTTTGCTTCAGCCGGGACAGAAAGAAGGTTTGTCCGGCGGATTGGCAGCCGGTATGGCCGGTGGCGCTTCTATGGGTGCCCGCAGAACAGCAGATTTACTTTCAAAAACAACCTCTATTTTAGCTGCTCTGTTTCTGTCATTGAGTGTTTTAGCAAACTTTGCTATTGACCGTGGCGATGGCGGCCAAAGCACCATTCAGCAATCTGCAATGGAAAATGTTGATCCATCTGAATTTTCAGCTCCCTCGCAGACACAATCCGCAGTTCCTCAAGAGGAAGACCTGGATATAGAAGAGTAAATTCTTCAAACTTTTAAAAATTATTAAGCCGTGATTTGATAACATCAAGTCATGGCTTTTTTTGTGCTCTATTTCTATCTGAAGAGTTCCTTTTAAAATGCCTAGAATCTTCTTTGATGGGCATAAAAAAACCCGAACCGGATGATTCGGGTTTTAGAGAAATGATTTTTAAAGAATCTTAGACGGATTCAATAATGGAATTCAAGGTTTTACTGGGTCTCATACGGTCAAAAACGATCTCTCTGTTTGGCCAATAGTAACCTTCAATATCTTCCTGTTGACCCTGAGCATCAATCAACTCCTTATTGATTTGAGCCTCATTCTCCTCCAGTTGCTCGGCAACAGATTTAAAATGTTCTGCCAACTCACCGTCTTTTGTCTGTTCAGCTAAAGCACGAGCCCAATACATGGCTAGATAAAAATGGCTGCCACGATTATCATGTTCGTTCACTTTTCTGGATGGAGACTTATCATTTTGCAAATAGGTCGTATTTGCTTCATCCAAAGCCTCAGAAAGTATCAGGGCCCGGTCATTATCAAATGTTTTTGATAAATGTTCCAGGGATACTGCGAGAGCCAGAAACTCACCCAGAGAATCCCACCTAAGGTGTCCTTCATCCAGAAACTGCTGAATATGCTTTGGTGCTGAGCCACCGGCTCCGGTTTCAAAAAGCCCGCCACCGTTCATCAGTGGAACAATAGAGAGCATTTTTGCACTGGTTCCGACCTCAAGAATTGGAAACAGATCTGTAAGATAATCGCGAAGAACGTTACCCGTAACGGAGATGGTGTCTTTTCCGTCTTTTGTTCGTTTCAGAGTGTATCGCATTGCCTTAACGGGCGACATGATCTGAATATCCAATCCGTCAGTATCGAACTCAGGAAGATACTGTTTTACTTTTTTGATTAGCTCAGTGTCGTGAGCACGATCTTCATCAAGCCAGAAAATAGCGGGATCGCCGGTTTCACGGGCTCTTCGTACTGCAAGACCAACCCAGTCTTTTATGGGGGCATCTTTGGTTTGGCACATCCTCCAGATATCGCCTTCTTCAACATCGTGCTCTATAAGTGTATCACCATTTTTATTTATGACGCGCACATTTCCTTTACCGGAAATTTCGAAAGTTTTGTCATGCGATCCATATTCTTCAGCTTTTTTAGCCATCAGTCCCACATTGGGTACACTTCCCATTGTGGTTGGGTCAAAAGCTCCGTGTTCCTTACAGAAATCGATTATTTCCTGATAAATGCCTGCATAGCTGCTTTCAGGAATGACGGCTTTTGTATCCTGAGTTTCATCGTTTTTGTTCCACATCTGCCCTGATGTGCGGATCATGGCCGGCATGGAAGCATCGATAATAACGTCACTCGGTACATGCAGATTGGTTATCCCCTTATGAGAGTTGACCATCGCCAAGTCCGGACCGTTCTCGTAACATGCCTGGATATCAGCTTGAATCTCAGCCTGTTTCTCTTCAGGAAGTTCTTTGATTTTTTCTTCCAAATCACCAAAACCGTTATTGGGGTCAACACCAAGTTTGTCCAGTGTTTCACCGTGCTTTTCAAATACATCTTTGAAATATACTCTCACGGCATGGCCAAAAATGATAGGATCTGAAACCTTCATCATGGTTGCTTTCATATGAAGCGAGAAAAGAACGCCTTTTTCCTTAGCGTCCTGAACTTGATTTTCTAAAAACTCCAGCAGTTCATTTTTGCTCAAAGCGGCTGCATCAATCACTTCTCCGGGTAGAAGCGATAAGCTATCTTTTAAAACGGTTGTGTTTCCATTTTTGTCCACAAACTCAATTTTCACTTCATCTTCGCTATCCAGTGTCAGTGATTTTTCGGAGTGAGCAAAATCATTGTCACTCATAGCTGAAACATGGGTTTTAGAGTCTTTACTCCATTCACCCATCGAGTGTGGATTATTTTTGGCATACTCTTTTACAGGTTTGGGAGCTCTTCTGTCTGAATTACCCTCTCGCAAAACCGGATTTACAGCACTGCCTTTTACCGTGTTATAGCGCTCCTGAATTTTCTTTTCTTTATCGTTTTTAGGCTCTTCAGGATAATCAGGGAGGTTGTACCCTTTATTCTGCAACTCTTTGATCGCGCCAACCAATTGGGGAACAGAAGCACTGATATTTGGAAGTTTAATGATATTTGCTTCCGGCTTTTTAGCCAATTCACCAAGTTCAGCTAAATCATCCGGTACTTTTTGATCCTCACTCAAGTAATCGGGAAAGTTTGCCAGAATTCTGCCTGCAAGTGAAATGTCTTTGGTTTCTACATTTACTCCGGCAGCTTTTGTAAAAGCTTCCAGAATTGGCAGGAAAGAGTGGGTTGCCAGGTAGGGCCCCTCGTCAGTGATTGTATAAAAGATCTTGGCTTTATCAGTACTCATGTTTAAAATACTTTTACGGTTAGTTATTTATTTTTTTAACTCTGCATGATTTAACGGGTGCTTGAATATAACTGCAAAGCAGAAACCTGTACTACTCTTCTTCAAGCAGGTTTTTCACATACTCATTCTCAGGATCCATTTTCTGCGCCTGCTGATAGTATGTTTTTGCTTTTTCGTCATGACCGCCTTTTTTCATCAGGTCGCCCATTAAAATCCAGTTTTCCACGTCTCGGGGATCTTTACGGATTCTATCCAAAAGGTAGGGAATTGCTTCATTCCCTTTTCCTGCCATAACCATGTAGAGTACCATATTTCTGTGTGCGGCAGGCAGGTTATCCAGTTTTATTGCACGTTCAAAATCTTCCCGAGCATTTTCAGCGTCGTCATCGTTTAGGTAAGAATATCCTCTCAGATTGTAGAGTCTTCCATCCTCATCATCTCTTTCAATGGCATCTGTTAAAGATTTAATGCTCGAGTCCCATTGATTGAGTTTTTGCATTACCTCGCCTTCAAGAGTGTATCCTTCCGGTGCATCCGGATTCATCCTTTGTAGCTGCCTTGCGGTGTCGAGGCTTTTATCAAGATCTCTTTCGTGTAAAAGCTCATATCCTTGTTTATGTTTTTCTTCGAAACTCATGAATTATCAGTCTTTTTCTCTTTTTCGGTTATGTCTTCAAATTCCGCATCTTCGATTTGATCTAAATTGGGCCTGTTTTTTTGCTTGGATGGACCCTGTCGAAATTGATCAAAAGGAGATGGTGATTTTCTTTTCTGTTTTGATTTTGGCCCTGTAATCAGTCTATAAACCAAATAGATGAAAAGGGCTATTAGTAACCAACGGATCATTAATTAGTCAGGTATAATATGAATGTGTGTATTGCTTCGAATGGGTTGATTGTAAATCTGTTCTTTAATATACGACAAGTGGTTTGGATTATTAACAAAATCGATTTCTGAAGCGTTAATAATCATCAAAGGAGCTTTATTGTAGTGATAAAAAAATTGATTGTAGGCATCACTCAGCTCCTGTAAATAGTCGGGTGTGATATGTTTCTCATAATCCCGCCCACGCTGCTCAATATTATTCATCAACCGGTTTACGGTACTTTGTAAATATATAACAAGATCCGGTTTGGCAGAAATCCCGGTCATTATATTGTAAATATTGTCGTATAAATTCATTTCGTCTTCGCCAAGATTGAGCCGTGCAAAAATACGATCTTTTTCAAACATGTAATCAGATACGATTCCGCCATCAAAAAGATCGCGGCTGAGCATGCGTTGCTGTTGTTTAAAGCGACTGGCCAGAAATGATAGTTGGGTCTGAAATGCGTAACGCTCACGATTTTCATAAAAATGAGGAAGAAAGGGATTCTCTTCAAACTCTTCAAGCACTAAACGGGCGTTACTGCTTTCGGCAATTAGTTTTGCCAATGACGTTTTTCCGGCTCCTATAACGCCTTCAATGGCGATAAAATCAAATTGATTGGGCATTGTTATTTGCTAAATCCTAATGGTATTTACCAGCTAATATCTGTTTTCTCAATCTCCATGCGCGGTGCTTTTTCCACCAGCTGCTGGATAGGAGTTCCGGTTGAGATGTCCACCCAATTCGGGTCAATTTCCAGCATAGGCTTAAGCACAAAAAGGCGCTTTCGATATTCCGGGTGTGGAATAATAAGGGTATCCTTATCAATCACCAAGTTTCCGTAGCGAATGATATCCAGGTCCAGAACCCTCGGCCCCCATCGTTCTGTTTGAGTTCGTCCTGCATTTTTTTCAAATGCCTTTAGCTGATCTAAAAGATCTTTCGGAGATAAATTGGTGGTGATTTTTGCGGCACCATTGTAAAAAGTGTATTTGGCAGGCCCTACGGGTTCAGACTCCCAAATGGATGATTTAATAATTGGTTTGAGAGAGAGTGAAGCTAAAAACTCTGCAGCTGATTTGAAGCTTTTTAGCCGGTCTCCTAAATTAGCACCAATTGCAACAATTACCGTTTCCATGTCATGCTTATTTGTGCATACTCTGTCGGAGAATCAACAGGAGGATTTAACTTTCTTACGGTTACAATCAGTTCTAGAGCAGTCTCAGCTTTTTTGAATAGCTCTTCCCCGATTTGATAGCAAAGTGTTTCGATTAGCTTTTTGGATGGACCGTAAATAATTTCTGCAGCTGTCTTTTCTGCCAGGGCATAGTCGAAAGTTTTGTCCAACTCTTCATTTTTGATGGAGTCTTTAAAAAAACCTTTTGCGGTTACGTCCACTTCAAACTGATTCCCCTCGATTCTCTCTATTTCGGCATGCCCGTGCTTACCGTAAAATTGAATGGATTTAATAGTGATGACATCCGGGACGTCCTGCTGGTTTTGCATAAAACTATAAGAAATAGAAAATCAGGTGAGCATTATCATTGTGCATTTTTGCATCAAAGGCTGGCCACTTCAATTTTCTGTTCCAGTTCGCTGAGGATGCGCTTGTGCTTCGGGCTTGTAGAGAGCCTCTCTTCTACTGTAGAGATGGCGTGGATAACTGTTGAATGGTCACGTCCGCCAAACTGTAATCCAATCGTTTTAAGGCTCGATTTCGTGTACTTCTTGGAAAGGAACATGGCGATTTGTCGGGCTTCTACAATTTCTTGTTTCCGGGTCTTCTCGCGAACCTTATTAGTGTCAATTCCAAAGTGTTCACACACATAATTTTGAATGGATTCTATGGAAATCTGTGTATGTGAACTCTTTACCATATCCTTCAGCACATTTTTTGCCAGAGTAAGATCAATTTCATCTACATGTTTTAGTGAGGCTGTGGCCAATAATTTAATAATAGCTCCTTCCAGATCACGAACATTGGATTTAAAGTTGTGGGCGATAAACTCAAGTATATTAGGATCGAGCGTGATACCGTTATCGTTCGCTTTTCGCTCGAGTATGGCAAAACGGGTTTCATATTCGGGAATTTGCAGATCGGCACTCAACCCCCAGCTGAAACGTGAAATCAGTCGGTCTTCGATATCAGGAATATCTTTGGGTGCGCGGTCGCTGCTTAAAATAATCTGTTTTCCGTCCTGATGTAGCGCGTTAAAAATGTGGAAAAACTCTTCCTGTGTTTTTTCCTTCCCGCTAAAGAATTGAATATCGTCTACGATCAGAACATCAATATTTCTGTAAAACGTAGTGAACTCACTTGCCCTGTTGTTTCGAATAGCCTGAACAAATTCATTCGTAAAGGTTTCTGAAGAGACATACATCACGGCAAAGTCGTCTCCAAAATCCCGCTTTATCTTGTTGCCAATACTTTGAATGAGATGAGTCTTTCCCAGCCCGGTTCCGCCATATACAAATAGTGGGTTAAACGAATTTTTTCCGGGATTTTCTGAAATGGCCATGGCCGCAGATCTGGCCAGCCGGTTGCAATCTCCCTCTATATATCGTTCAAAAACATAATTGCTGTTTAGATTCGACTCAATATTCGCTTTTTTAATTCCCGGAATAACAAAAGGGTTTTCGATTTTGCCGGGGTGGTAGTCAGAAAAAGTATTGACTTGTTGCGAATTGTTTGGAGGACTTGGCCGCTGCGGCAATCTCACGGAACGGTTGTCTTCCATCCGGTCAGATTTTTCTACTAATACTGAATATTCCAGCTTTCCTTTATCACCTAAAATTTTTGCGATAGTAGATCGAAGCATATTATAGTAGTGCTCTTCCAGCCATTCATACCAAAATTGACTGGGCACCTGAATTGTAAGCGTATCGTTTTCGAGCTTTACAGGTTTGATCGGTTCAAACCAAGATTTGTACTTCTGATAACTGATATTATCCTGAATAATCTCTAAACATTCACTCCATGCACTTTCAGCGGTAAGTGTATTCAACGTAAACAACCTCCTG